>Ga0079224_100009970_pt1 | contig 13006 bp, 10 predicted proteins | sample Stecom2015_FD_80414 | JGI IMG/M metagenome (GOLD analysis project Ga0079224, IMG submission 80414) | Agricultural soil microbial communities from Utah to study Nitrogen management - Steer compost 2015 | ecosystem: Environmental > Terrestrial > Soil > Agricultural land | place: USA: Utah... | reverse complement strand
GCCCAGGCAGACGCGCGCCGCCCTGCTACCCGCGACGGAGGCCGCCCGGGCCGACCGCCCCAGCCTGGTGGTCTGCCCCACCAGCCTGAGCCCCACCTGGCGGCGGGAGGCGGCGCGCTTCGCGCCCGGGCTCAGGATGCTGACCCTGCACGGCTCCGGCCGCCAGCAGCGGTTCGCGGCCATCGCCGAGCATGATCTGGTGCTGACCACCTACCCGCTGCTGGCGCGCGATCTGGAGGCGCTGGCGGCGCACGAGTACCACCTGCTGGTGCTGGACGAGGCGCAGCACATCAAGAACCCGCTCGCCAAGGCGGCAGCCGCGGCGCGCACGCTCGACGCCCGTCAGCGGCTGTGCCTGTCCGGCACCCCGCTGGAGAACCACCTGGGCGAGCTGTGGTCGCTGTTCCATTTTCTGATGCCGGGCCTGCTCGGCTCGCGCGAGCGCTTCGCCCGGCTGTTCCGCCAGCCTATCGAGAAGCACGGTGACCCGGTTCGCAGCGCGCAGCTGCGGGAGCGGGTGGCGCCGTTCCTGCTCCGCCGCACCAAGGATGCGGTGGCCGCCGAGCTGCCGCCCAAGACCGAGGCGATCCGCGGCGTGGTGCTGGAGGGTGCCCAGCGCGACCTGTACGAGACCGTGCGGCTGGCGCTGCACGAGCGGATCCGCGCCGAGGTGGCGGCCCGCGGCTGGGAAGGCAGCCAGATCGTGGTGCTGGACGCACTGCTCAAGCTGCGCCAGGTCTGCTGCGATCCGCGGCTGGTGAAGCTGGAAGGCGCCCGGCGGGTGAAGCAGTCGGCCAAGCTCGCGCTGCTGCTGGAGATGCTGCCGGCGCTGGTCGAGGAGGGCCGGCGGGTGCTGCTGTTCTCGCAGTTCACCGGCATGCTGGGCCTGATCGAGGAGGCGCTGGCGCCGCTCGGGATTCCCTACGTCAAGCTCACCGGCCAGACCCGCGACCGGCAGACGCCGGTCGAGCGTTTCCAGGCCGGCGAGGTGCCGCTGTTCCTGATCAGCCTCAAGGCCGGCGGCACCGGCCTCAATCTCACCGCCGCCGATACCGTCATCCACTATGATCCCTGGTGGAACCCGGCGGTCGAGCGCCAGGCGACCGACCGTGCCCACCGCATCGGCCAGGACAAGCCGGTGCTGGTCTACAAGCTGATCTGCGAGGGCACGGTGGAAGAGAAGATGGCCGCCCTGCAGGCCCGTAAGCAGGCGCTGGCCGACGGCGTGCTTGCGGCCGGCGGCAGCGGCGAGCTGCAGCTGACGGCGGCGGAGCTGGAGGCGCTGTTCGCGCCGCTGGCGTAGCAGGCAGGATCAGCGGAGTGGCGGCGCTCGCCCTCTCCCAGGCCGGGAGAGGGGCGCAGGGATGGGCGATTGGCGCCGCTCCTAGGCCTGCGTCGCGGCCTGCCCGGACTTGAACTGCAGCAGCACGCCCTGCAGGGCATCCACCGCCGCCACCAGCTGTTCGCTGGTGGCGCTGCTAGCTTCGGCGACGCCCCGGGCCGATTGGACGCCGGTGTTGATGCCGACCACGCGCTGGTTGATCTCTTCGGCCACCGCCGACTGCTCTTCGGTGGCGGCAGCGATCTGGGTGTTCATGTCGCGGATATTGGCGATCGCCTGGCCGATTTCGGCAATCACCTGGTTGGAGGCATCCGCTTCGCTGGCCACCGAGCGCGCCGAATCGCAGCTGCGGTTCATGTCGGCGGCGGCGTTCTCGGCCCGCGCCTCCAGGCGGTTGATCAGCTCCGAGATCTCGCTGGTGGACTGGCCGACCCGGTTCGCCAGTTCCCGCACCTCGGTGGCGACTACGGCGAAGCCGCGGCCTGCCTCGCCGGCCCGCGCCGCCTCGATGGCGGCGTTGAGCGCCAGCAGGTTGGTCTGGGCGGCGATGGCATCGATCACGCCCAGCACGTCGCGGATCGACACCGTTTCTTCGCGCAGCGCCTGCATGGCCGAGGCGGCGGTGGTGACGTCCGCCACCAGGCTGCGAATCGCCTCGGTGGTGCGCTCGACGCTGGCACGGCCGGCATTGCTCTGCTCGGCGGCGGTGGCGGCAGCCAGCGAGGCGTCGGCGGTGTTGCGGGCCACTTCCTGTACCGTTGCCGCCATTTCGTTCATGGCCGTGGCGACCTGTTCGATATCCAGGGTCTGGTTATTGATGGTCCGGAAGCTTTCGACGGCAGACTGGCGGGTCTCCTCGGCAGCCCGGTCGAGCTGTTCGATCAGTTCCTCGACCCGGCCGAGCAGGGCATTCAGCTGCGCCTGCTGCATGGCAAGCGCCAGCTCCGCCTCGGCGACCACGTCATTGCCGCCACCGTAGACCAGATTGCCGACGGTGTTGTCGAAGATCCCCCGCGCCCGGCGCGACAGGCGGGCCAGGCGCTTGGCAGCGGTGCCGAGGCCGGCGCCGGCGATCAGCACCGAGGCCAGCGCAAGGCCGACGGCGGCGCCGGTGCTGACCGCAGCCGCGAGCCCGCCGACGAAAGCCATCCCCAGCGCGGCACCGGTGGTCAGCGCCAGCCGGACCGACAGATTGCTGAGCAGCGGCAGGCGCACCGCCTTGCCGCCGCGGCGCAGGCGGGCATAGAGCGCCTCGGCCCGCTTCTTCTGCTCGGCGGTGGCGCCGGTGCGGACCGACTGGTAGCCCACTTGGCGGCCCTGCGAGAACACCGGCGCGACGTAGGCGTTGACCCAGTAGTAATCGCCGTTCTTGCAGCGGTTCTTCACCACTCCGAGCCAGGGCTTGCCGCTCTTGAGCGTGTCCCAGAAATTCCGGTACACGGATTCCGGCATGTCGGGGTGGCGGACGATGTTGTGCGCCTTCCGATGCAGCTCCTCGGCGGAGAAGCCGGAGATACGGATGAAGGCATCGTTGGCGCTTTCGATTACTCCCTGGAGGTTGGTGGTGCTGATCAGGCGGGTGTCGGGTGGAACCGGCTGTTCATGGTCGGTAACAGGTAGATTGACTCGCATGATTCCTCGTAGGCACAAGGGAGTGAGCGCTGCGGTCAGCGCGGGCGTTGGGCTGGAAATAATAGCGGCTCTGGCAAGAAATTCTTTAGTGCTGCCCGCGCTGCGGAACGTGCCGGCCGGGATCAGCGGTCGGCACGGTACGGCTCGGGCGGCAGCGCCGTCGGCCGGCCGGCCAGCAGGTCGGCCAGCATCCGTCCCATGCCGGCCGCGAAGGTCCAGCCCATGTGGCCGGCGCCGACGTTCAGCCAGAGGTTGTCGAGGCCGCTGGCGCCGATCACGGGCACGCCGTCCGGGGTCATGGGCCGCAGGCAGGCCCAGTCGCGGCGCGGCGCGGCGGCCAGCATTGCCGCCTGCTGCGGCAGCAGCGCGCCGAGCTGGGTCAGCAGCAGCTGGATGCGACGCGGCCGTATGGCGGTGTCATGGCCGGCGAACTCCGCCGTGCCGGCTACCCGCAGCCGCTGGCCCAGCGGGGTGGCGACCACCTTGTGGCGGTCGTCGATCAGCGGCAGCCGCGGCAGGCCGTCGAGGCCGCGCCCGTCGATGGTGATCGAATAGCCCTTGACCGGCTCGATCGGCAGCCGCAGTCCCAGCGACCGCGCCAGCCACGGCGCCTCCGGGCCGTTGGCGAGCACCACATGCTCTGCCTCCAGCTCACCGGCATCGGTGACGACGGCGGCGATGCGCCGGCCGCGGCGCTCCAGCCGCCGCACCACGGTGCCGGTCAGCACCGTCACGCCGCGGCGCCGGCAATGCTCGCCGAGGCCGCGGGTAAACAGGCAGGCGTCGCCGGTCCGGTCGTCCGGGTAATAGAGCGCGCCGGCCAGCCGGTGGGCAATGGGGCCCAGCGCGGGCTCACGGGCGATGAGCTCGTCGGTGCTCCAGCGCAGGTAGGGAATGCCCAGTTCCTGCAGCAGCTCGGACTCGCGCATGGCGGCGGCGAGTTCGCCCGGTGTCCAGAACAGCTTGGCGATCCCGGTCTGGGCCGCGTCGTAAGCGAGCCCGGTGTCGGCCTGGATGTCGGCCATGAGGCTGAGGCTGTAGCGGGCCAGCCGGGTGTTGGCGTGGGTCGCGGCCCGGTGGCGGCGCAGGGTGCTGTTGCGCAGGAACGCCAGGCCCCAGCGGGCGAGATGCGGCAGGCGGCTCGGCCGCAGCAGCAGCGGCGAGTCTTCCCGGCCGATCCAGGCCAGGAACTGACGGACCGCCTGCGGCGAATTCCAGGGCTCGCCGTGACTGGCATGCAGCATGCCGCCGTTGGCAAAGCTGCCTTCGGCGGCGAGCTCATGGCCGCGCTCGATCAGCGTGACGGCATGTCCGTCGCGGGCCAGCCAGTAGGCGGTGGTGGTGCCGATCACCCCGCCGCCGATGACGACGATGCGCATGCCTGGGCGAGCCTCCGTCGTTAGTGTGCAGCCTTGTCGTCAGCGCCGCAGCCGAAACGGGTTGAAGTCGATGTCGCGGTCGTAGGCGTCGACGCCCTCCCGGCGCTTGAGCGTGCCGACGACCCAATATGTCAATGGGGTCGCTGCCGCCTCGTAGGCGGATTTCACCAGCCACTGGGTGACGGCCGCGGCCAGCAGGGCCGATGCCGGAATGATGCCGGTGAACGCGACCACCATGAATACCGCGGAATCCAGCGCCTGGCCGACCAGGGTCGAGCCGATGGTGCGCAGCCACAGCCAGCGTCCGGCGGTCAGCAGCTTGAGGCGGGCGAGCACATAGGCATTGGCGAATTCACCGGCCAGATAGGCGGCGAACGACGCGACCAGCAGGCGTGGGGCATAGCCGAGGATCTGCGCGTAGGCTTCCTGGTGCGGCCAGAAGGGTGCGGCCGGCAGGGCGACGGCTACCGAGATGGCGGCGACCGCCATGACGTTACAGGCGAAGCCGAGCCAGATCACCAGCCGGGCGCGCTGGTAGCCGTACACTTCGGTCAGTACGTCGCCGATGATGTAGCTGACCGGGAACACGATGACTGCCGCCGGCACCACCCAGGGGCCGAGCTGCACCAGCTTGACGGCCAGGATGTTGGAGACGATCAGCGCTGCCACGAAGGCGGCCGAGACGATCAGGAAAGCACCGGAGTAGCCGTCACGCGGCGAAGTGTCGTAGTTGGTCATGCGTGAATCCAAGTCCGAAGCAGGGGGCCAGAAAACGCCGGCGATAGTAGCAGCTTGCAGGCTGCCGGGGCTGGCCCGATGTGTGAAGGATTCGCGCCGCTGCCTCCCGGCCGCCAGGCCATTCTCCTCCGCCGCTGTTGCGCTGCCGGTCTTCTCAGCCGGCCGGGCGCGGTCCGCAGCGTCAGCGCCCTGCGCCGCCCTGCTACAATTCGACCGCCCGACCGGGGGGCCGAACGATGGCGGCGGCACGGGGAACGAGCACATAGGATCACATGGATCAGCCATTGACCAGCGTCGATACCACACCAGCCGTGGTGGCTCGCGGACTGGTGAAACGCTATGGCGAGCGGACGGTGGTGGCCGGGATCGATCTCGCCATCCGCGCCGGGGAGTGCTTTGGCCTGCTCGGGCCGAACGGCGCCGGCAAGACCACCACGCTGCGCATGCTGATGGGCTTGACACCGCCGTCGGCGGGCAGCATCGAGGTGCTGGGGTTGCCGATACCGGCCCAGGCGCGGGAGATGCGCCGGCGGGCCGGCGTGGTGCCGCAGTTCGACAACCTCGACCCGGACTTCACGGTACGCGAGAACCTGCTCACCTACGCCAGCTATTTCGGCCTCAGCCGCCGCGATCTCGCCGGCCGCATCGAGCAGTTGCTGGACTATGCCCAGCTTGCCGACCGCGCCGATGCCGCCATCAGCGCGCTGTCCGGCGGCATGAAGCGGCGGCTCACGCTCGCCCGCGCGCTGATCAACGATCCGGCCCTGATCGTGCTCGACGAGCCCACCACCGGACTCGACCCGCAGGCGCGCCAGCACATCTGGGAGCGGCTGCGGCGGCTGCTCAATCAGGGCCGCACTCTGATCCTGACCACGTATTACATGGAAGAAGCGGAACGGCTGTGCGACCGCGCCGCCATCATCGACCGGGGGCGCATCGTCGCCTGCGACAGCCCGGCCGGCCTGATCCGCACCCACATCGAGCCCTACGTGCTGGAGCTGCGGGCGCAGGAGGCCGATGCCTGGCTGGCGGCTCCGCACCAGCTGCAGGGGGTGAGGGTCGAGCATGTCGGCGAGACCATTCTGCTGTATGGCCACGACCGGGAAGCCCTGCTGCAGGTGGCTGGCCGGCAGCATTTCATCCAGCGGCCGGCCAATCTCGAGGACGTGTTCCTCAAGCTGACCGGCCGTGAACTCAGGGACTAGCGATGACGACCCGGCAAGTCCTCGCCCTGCCGCGCCTGAGCTGGCGCTTCACCGCTGTCTGGCGGCGCAACTTCAATGTCTGGCGCAAGCTGTTGCTGCCGTCGGTGGTCGGCAACTTCGGTGAGCCGCTGCTTTACCTGCTGGCGCTGGGCTACGGCTTCGGGCGCATGGTGGGCGAGGTCGGCGGCCTGCCGTACATGGTGTTCCTGGCGTCCGGCATCGTCTGTTCCAGCGCCATGACGGCGGCGAGCTTCGAGGCCATGTATTCGGCCTTTACCCGCATGCACATGCAGCAGACCTGGGCTGCGATGCTGCACGCGCCGCTGGAGGTGGAGGACGTGCTGCTGGGCGAGGTGCTGTGGGCCGGCAGCAAGGCGCTGATCAACTCGGCCGCCATCCTGCTGGTGGCGATCGCATTAGGCCTGGTCGCCGACTGGCGGGCGCTGTGGGTGTTGCCGATCGTACTGCTGACCGGCGTCTGCTTCGCCTGCATGGCGATGGTGGTGACGGCGCTGGCACGCAGCTACGACGTCTTCACCTATTATTTCACGCTGGTGCTGACTCCGATGCTGCTCTTGAGCGGCGTGTTCTTCCCGCTCGATCAGCTGCCGCCGGCCATCGCCGCCGGCGCCCGGCTGCTGCCGCTGGCCCATGCGATCGAACTGATCCGGCCACAGATGATCGGCGCCGAGGCCACCAGCGTGTCGCTGCATCTGGCCGTCATCCTGGCTTATGCGGCGCTTGCCTTCTGCGTCTGCACGGCCGTGCTGCGCCGGCGGCTGCGAGGCTGAGCCGGAGAAGCCGGGGTTTCGCTGTCGGCAGGACGAAGGCGGGGGCCTGCCGACCTGGCTGTCGCCGGCAGGTCCTGCCGCTGAAGGGCTTCGCGCACTTTCCCCCGAGCGCGCTGCGGTCAGTCCGATTGCTGGTGGAACGCCCTCGGATCGTCCATGCCCCGGACGCCGCCGCCGGCCGCCTCGCCTTCGCCGATGCCGCCGATGGATGGATCCTGGCTCTGATGGCCCGGCAGGGTCGATGAGCTGCCGGAACCGCCGTAGGTGGTGCCGGTGCTGGCTGAGGACCCGGCGCCGGCAGCGCCGGTGGACAGCTCGCTGCTGGCCGTGGAAGTCTCTTCCGGCAGGCCTGCGGCATCGAACTCGGCCACGGAGATTTCTCCGTCGGCATCCGTGTCCATGGCGGCGAAACTCAGCTTGGCAGCCGAGGCCTCGTCTGCGCTGATCCTGCCGTCGCCGTCCGTATCGATCTCGCTGAACGACAGCGTGCCTGCCGCCAGTGCCGAGGTCGCGGTCAGCGACAGGGCGCAGATCAGGATGTTTCTATATTGCATTGACGTCCTCCTTGACGTGCTTGAAAAGCCGCAGCCGCGTACGCCAAACGCAGCGCTAAGGTTCGCTGGAGCCTGATGGGTTCACGTTTTCGGGGCGTCGGGTGCGGGCCGTGAGAGTAAGGCGCAGGCCGTCAGGAACGGCCTGCGAACAGGGGCAGGATGGGCGGCTTAGCCGCCGGAACCGCTACCGGAACCGCCACTGGCCCCGCCGGCACTGCCGGCGCCGCTACCGGAGCTGCTGGTGCCGCCGGATGTGCCGCTGCTGCCCGAGGTACCGCTGCCCGAGGTGCTGCTGCCACTGGACATGCCCGAACTGCCGGAGGTGCCGCCGCCGACAGCGCTGGCGCTATCGAATTCCTCCTGGGAAACCTGACCATCCTGATCGCTGTCGAGGGTGGCCATGTCGAGGCCGGCCGTCGAGGCTTCCTCCTGGCTGATGTTGCCGTCGCCGTCGGTGTCGAGGCTGCTGAACGATTGCTGCGACATGCTGCCGCCGGACATTCCGCTGCTGCCGGAGCTGCCGCCGCCGAGCGCGCTCGAGGACGATCCGGTGTCACTCGACTGCATGCTCGACGATTGCCCTGATCCGGCTGCGAAAGCGGGAATGGCAGCAAGCGAAAGCAAACATGCCAGTACTGTCTGATGTTTCATTACGTCCTCCTTGACGTGCCATCAACAAAATGCGGCCGCCCTGCGGCTCGCCCCGCCTACGTCGAGTCCCAGCAGGCGAAATTCAACACTAAAGGGCGTCTGCTTCTGGCGACAGATAGGGCGTCGGCAAGGGATCGGCGCGGCGCCCGACCCGGCCGCCTGCGGGGCCAGGGCTCGTCCTGGAGGGTGTTGTTTGTACGCAGTATCTGCGACCGCCCCGGAAGTCAACCCTAGAAGCTGTAGGCGATGCTGGCTTCGATGCTGCGTTCGGCGCCGAACCAGCAGTTGTCGGCGTCGTAGCAGCTGTAGTAGCGCTCGTCGAGGAGGTTGTTGGCCTTCAGGCTCAGGCTGGCGCCCTGCAGCTGCGTTGACAGCTCGCCCAGGTCATAGCTGATCGCCAGATCCACCAGCGTCGCGCTCGGTACCGTGCCGCTGTTGGCGGCATCCAGTGCGGCCTTGCCGATATAGCGGACGCCGGCGCCGAGCCCGGCCCCGGCCAGCGGGCCGTCGGCGAAGACGTAGTCGGCCCACAGCGAAGCGATGTGATCAGGCACCCAGACCAGGGTCTTGCCTGCCAGGCTGCTGTTGTCCTTGGTCACCTCTACGTTCTGATAGGTATAGGTCAGTGCCAGTAGCAGGTTGTTGACAGGCCGCATGGTCGCCTCCAGCTCGATGCCCTGCGAGCGGACTTCGCCGGCCTGGATCTGGTCGTAGGGACTGCCGGAGGGGTCGCGGGTGGGCACGTTCTCCTTGTCGATCCGGAACACCGCGAGTGCCAGCGAGGCGCGGTTGCCGGAGGCATCGTATTTGACCCCGGCTTCCCACTGTTTACCCGTCGACGGCTTGAAGGCGTTGCCGAAACGGTCGGAGCCGGAGAGCGGCTCGTAGCTTTCGGCGTAGCTTATGAACGGCGAGATGCCGCTGGCGAACCGGTAGAGCGTGCCGATGCGGGAGGTGAGCTTGTGCTGTTTGAGCTTGCGGGAGACGTTGCCACCATACTGCAGGCCTCTCTCCGTCATCTCGTAGTCGTCGTAGCGCAGGCCGGCGATCAGCACAAGGTCCTGCAGGCGGATCTGGTCCTGCAGGTAGAAGCCGAGCTGCTTCTTGGTGAGTTTGAAATCGCTCGACAAGCCTGAGGCCGCAAAATCCAGCGTCCCCGGATCGATCTGGTCGTGGTCGGGCGCGAACAGGTCGATCGAGGGCGCGGCGGCGTCCTCGTAGCGGATGTCGGAACGCATGTACAGGTAGTCGATGCCGACCAGCAGGTGATGCTCCAGTCCGCCGGTTCGCACCAGGCCGGTGAGCTGGTTGTCGACGGTCACGCCTTCGGTCGACTCGTCGGTCAGATAGGCGCGGCGGGCGAGGGTACGGAAGTCTCCCGCCAGCCCCAGGCCGTAAGTGTTTTCCTGATACGCCGTGGCGTCGGTGTAGCGGAAGTTTTGCAGGAAGGTCCAGTCGTTGTTGAAACGATGGTTGATCTTGTAGCCGACGAGGGTGACTTCCCGCTCGTAGTGGTCCCAGTTTCTATCGCCGGCGAAGGCGTCGACCGGCAGCCGGCCGTTGGGGTTCGGACGGAACAGGCCGGCAGCCGGCAGGGTGTTGTAGATGCCGAGTTCCGGGTCGTCCTGATAGTAGAGGTTGAAGTTCACCAATGTGTCGTCGCTGACCTGCCAGTTGATGGATGGCGCGATCATGCGGCGTTCCTCGCGCGAGGTCCTGGCCTGGCCGTCCTTCTCCCGCACCAGACCGACCAGGCTGTAGGAGAAGTCCGATTCGCCGATTCGGCCGGTGCTCTCGAGGCTCGCTTCGCGCAGGTCATGGCTGCCGGTGGCGACCTCGATCTGGTTGAAGCGCTCCGTGCGCGGCCGCTTGCCGATCAGGTTGACCATGCCGCCCGGCGGCATGGCGCCGTACAGGGTCGAGGTCGGCCCACGAAATACCTCGACCTGTTCCACCGCCTTGAGATCGATCTGCGGCTGCAGGTTCCAGTCGTTATAGAGCAGCTGCAGGCCGTCGTAGTAGTTCTGGAAATTGTCGAAGCCGCGGATGTTGAACATATCCATGCGGGTGGCGGTGCCGCCGCGCAGCTCCGTCGTCACTCCCGGTACGTACCGCAGCGCGCCGGCAACCGAGTCGACACCGCGCAGCTCAAGCGCGACCGGATCCAGCACGGTAATGCTCTGCGGCGTTTCTGCCGGCGCCAGCGCGGTCTTGGTCGCCGTGTGGCGGTAGGTGTCGCCGTAAACCTCCAGGGCCTTCAGCTCGAGAGGATCGTCTTGGGCATGCGTTGCCGGCGGCAGGGCGGCAGCGGCGGCAAGCGCCAGCAAAGCAGGACGGAAACCTGTGCGTGTGGGCATGGGCTACACCTGATTGAACAGTGGAATGAGAATCGTTCCCATCATAGATGGGGTGCCTGCGCCCGACTTAACATTTTGGTGCATGATCAACCGGCTAGCGTGCTGTCAGCGTCGGCTCGACCGGGATCCAGTATTCCATGCGACAGCGCCGGCTGGCCGGATCGAAGCCGGGGGGATAGAGCTCTAGGTCGTAGCCATAGTGTTCTCGGTAGGCCGAGCGCGGCAGCCAGTGCTCGATGACCCACAGCACTGCCTCAGCCAGCGCCGGTAGCGGGCCGCAGAACGAGATCACCGCATATTCCTGGGCCGGCACCCGCAGCCGCTCCAGGTGTTCGGCATTGGCCGCCAGGTGGCGTTCGATGCCGGCCCAGTAGATCAGGGTTCCCTCGGCTTCTGCCGGCTTTCGGGTATCGAGCACGCCGATCAGAGGCAGGCCGTGCAGGCCGCCCATGCCATCGTGCAGCGACCGCCACAGCCGCGGGACGGTGGCGGAGAAGTCGGGACTGGTTGAAAACAGCCCGCCGATCTCGGCCGGCAGGCCGACGACCTCAAAAGCCGGGCGCCACTCGATCCGGATCTGCGGGAACCTGGGCAACAGTTCTGCCGGAGGCAGCGCGCCGATGTCTACCGGCAGCGGCGTGCGCAGCCCGCTGCGCCGGCCGCGCTGCCGGTAGACGCCGGGCGAGCAGCCGAACAGCTGCTTGAAGCTGCGGCTGAAGCTGATTTCCGACTGGAAGCCGTAGGTCAGGGCGATATCGAGCTGACGGCGGCGCGTCATCAGCAGGGCTTCGGCCGCCTGGCTCAGGCGCAGTTCGCGGACGTACTGCGCCACCGAAAGCCCCGTGCAGTCGGCGAATATCCGCTGCAGCTGCCAGCGCGACCAGCCGCCGCATTCGGCCAGTACCGGCACCGACAGCGGCTCATGGAGATGGTCGTGGATGTATTTCAGCACCCGCTCGAAACGGGACAAAGCGCGTGCACTTTCCGAAGGATGCATCGGGTGGCCGCTTCTGGTTGGTGCTTGTGGATTATTTTTTCTGCATAATAAGAAGAATGATTCTCACTCGCAATCAGGCTGGGCCTGCCGCCGCTGCGAGGCGGCAGGCGGCAGGCGGCACAGGAAGGCGCAGGATTTCCCGGCATGGCTAGTGCGGCATCGATAAAAGCGTGGTTCTGGATTCACAAGTGGACCAGCCTGATCTGTACGCTCTTCATGCTGTTGCTGTGCATCACCGGGCTGCCGCTGATCTTCGGTCACGAGATCGACCACGCCCTGGGCTACAGCGTCGACGCGCCGGAGCTGCCGGACGTGACCGCGCGCGCCGATCTGGACGCCATCATCGCCGATGCCGCCGCCCGCGCTCCCGGCGACGAGGTGCAGTTCCTGGTGGGCGACCCGGACGATCCGCATCTGTGGTACGTGCGGCTCGGTGAAACGGTGGCCGCGGCCCAGCCGTCGGAGTTCTATACCTACGACGCCCGCACCGGCGAGTTTCTCAGCGACTACCCGATCGGCGAAGGCGTAATGAACATCATCCTGCGCCTGCACGTCGATCTGTTCGCAGGCCTGCCAGGCATGCTGGTCCTCGGTTTCATGGGCCTGTTGCTGGTGCTGTCGCTGGTTTCAGGGACCGTCCTGTACGCGCCGTTCATGCGCAAGCTGCGGTTCGGCACCGTGCGGCGCGATCGCTCGCCGCGCCTGAAGTGGCTGGACCTGCACAACCTGCTGGGCATCGTCACTCTGACCTGGTTCCTGGTGGTCGGCGCGACCGGGGTCATCAATACCCTGGCGGTGCCGATCTTCAATCAATGGCAGGCTACCGAGCTGCAGGCGATGACGGCGCCCTTCCGCGATCAGCCACCACTTGAACGGTATGGGTCGGTGCAGGCGGTGGTGGATGCGGCGTATGCCGCCGAGCCGGGCATGACGCTGAGTTTCATGGCCTTCCCCGGCAACGGCTTTGCCAGCCCGCATCATTTCGTGGCGTTCATGCAGGGTACGACGCCGCTGACATCGATGCTGCTCAAGCCGGTGCTGATCGACGCCCGTACCGCTGAGGTGGTGGATCGGCGGCAACTGCCCTGGTACGTCACTGCGCTGTTGGTCTCGCAACCACTGCACTTCGGAGATTACGGCGGCCTGCCGCTGAAGATCATCTGGGCGCTGCTGGACGTCATTACCATCGTTGTGCTGGTCACCGGGCTGTACTTGTGGTTCAAGCGCCGTAAGGCGCCAATGGAAGCGCGCTTGCCGGACACGATGGAAGCCGGTACCGCTGCCCCGGTCGGGAGCGGCCGATGAGCAGGCGGCAGGGCGGACTGAGCAGCCGGGAGATCTGGCGTGGACCGCTGCTGAT
>Ga0079224_100009969_pt1 | contig 13007 bp, 9 predicted proteins | sample Stecom2015_FD_80414 | JGI IMG/M metagenome (GOLD analysis project Ga0079224, IMG submission 80414) | Agricultural soil microbial communities from Utah to study Nitrogen management - Steer compost 2015 | ecosystem: Environmental > Terrestrial > Soil > Agricultural land | place: USA: Utah... | reverse complement strand
GGGCGGGCCAACTAGAAATGGCCGTCCGGCACGATCCCGCGAGGATGGCGGAATTTGGTAGACGCGCCAGACTAAGGATCTGGTGGGGCAACCTGTGGGGGTTCGAGTCCCCCTCCTCGCACCAGGCTCTACCCCGCGCGCTGCGCCCCCCGGGAGGCGCGGCGCGCCGCCCCGGGCCCCGCGGCCGCCCGGCCTGAGCGCCTGCGCGTGAGCGGTGCACCCGCTGGTTTTTTGCCCGCCTTCTGGCCGGCTTCTACGCTGGCCTCATGCCCCCGCGCCGCACGCGCCCGCGCCGCACGCGCAGCCCCCAGCCGCCGCGCCGCCTCCTCGCCTGCGCCGCCGTCGCCGCCGCGGCCGCCGCCCCCCTCGCCCTCTCCGCCGCCCTCCTCCTCCGCCCCTCCCCCCTCCGCGCCGCCGACGAGACCTCGTCGGTCGACAAGCTCCGCATCCTCTACGCCAGTCGCTTCACCTTCACAGGCCAGGGCGACCCGCTGGTCACCATCGAGATCATGGGCGGCCAGCGCCGCGTGCAGCTCTCCTCGGCCCGCGGGCTGGTCGCGCTGCCGGACGGCGACGGCGGCGCCGAGGTGCGCGGCTCCTCCGCCTGGACCATCACCCTCGAGGGCGGCGCCCCCGCCCAGGTGCGCGAGTGGACCGTCGTCGAGCGGCTGCCGCCGGAGCGCGACGCGGACCTCGAGGCCGCCCTCGCCCGCTGGCGCGCGCGCGGTCACAAGCCGCGCGCGTTCGAGACCGGATCGCTCTTCGCGGTCGACGGCGAGGTGATGGACAGCCGCGCCGTGCTCGTCGCGATCGATCCGGTCGCGCCCGGCCGCGGCGGCGAGCGCGCCCGCGCCATCGCCGCGCGCCACGGCATCACCACCGAGGTGCACCGCGAGCTGGTCCGCCGCCCGCGCGGCACCATCGTCGCGCGCAGCGGCTCGGTCGAGGTGCGCAGCCCGTCGGTGCTCTGGTTCGCGCCGGCCGATCCGGCCGGCACCGTCGAGGTCGCCGACGTCGTGACCGGCGGCGGCGGCTCCTCGCTGGCCACCAGCCGCCAGGATCGCCGCTACAGCGGGCGGGTCTACGTCGCGGTCGGCGCCGACGGCCGCCTGTCGGTCGTCAACGCCATCTCCGCCGAGCGCATGCTGGCCGGGCTGGTGCCGTCGGAGATCTTCCCGACCGCGCCGCCCGAGGCGCTGCGCGCCCAGGCGGTCGCCGCGCGCACCGAGCTGCTGCAGAAGATCGGCACCCGCCACCTCGAGGATCCGTTCCTGCTCTGCTCGACCCAGCACTGCCAGGTGTACGCCGGCGCCGGCCACGAGCACCCGCGCACCACCGCGGCGGTCGAGGCCACCCGCGGCCTCGTGCTCTTGCGCGGCGGCGGCAAGGGCGGCGGCGCCACCGCCCTGGTCGACGCGCGCTACAGCGCCGACTGCGGCGGCCACGGCGAGCACAACGACGTCATCTGGGGCGGCGAGGCGGATCCGATCCTGCGCGGCCGCCGCGACGCGCCGCGCGCGTCACGCGCCGCCTCGCGCTGGGACGACGGCATCAGCGCCGCCGAGCTCGAGGGCTTCCTCGCCGCCGACGACGACGGCTCCTACTGCGGCGGCAGCCGCCACGCCGCCGGGCGCCACCGCTGGACCGTCACCGTTCCCGCCGCGAAGCTCGACCAGCTCGTCGCCGCCGCGCTGCCGGACGTCGGACGCGTGCGCGACCTCGAGCCGCTCGAGCGCGGCGTGTCCGGACGCGTGCGCCGGCTTCGCGTGCGCGGCGATCGCGGCGTCGCGGTGGTACGCGGCGACCTCGCGATCCGACGCATGCTCGGCGGCCTCAAGAGCTCCCTCTTCACCGTGCGCGCGCTCGGCCCGGCCGATCACCGCGAGTCGTTCGTGTTCCGCGGCGCCGGATTCGGACACGGCGTCGGGATGTGTCAGATCGGTGCCATCGGAATGGCCGAGCGCCAGAAGAAACACCGAGACATTCTCCAGCACTACTACCCCGGCAGCCGCCTGCATCGCCTCTACTGAAATTTTCCAGCGGCCGGAGGGTTTTCAGAAGAAAGCCTTTGACCGGCCCGCGGCGCCAGAGCTAACAAGAAGCTCGCATGCGCCGGGTGCGAGGCGCCACGACCGACGGATGGCGCACACGGGCCGATGAGAGGAGGCTGTAGGGATGTCTGTTGGAAAGGTGAAGTGGTTCAACGACGCGAAGGGGTACGGGTTCATCACCCACACGGATGGCCGGGACGTGTTCGTTCACTACTCGGCAATCGAGGGTGAGGGGTTCCGGTCCCTCACTCAGGGGCAGGAGGTGGAGTACGAGGCGGAGGACGGGCCGAAGGGTCTGCACGCCTCCATGGTGAGGAAGCTTTCATCGCAGCCGGTCATGCGGCAGAATTAGCCGCAACGGGTCGGGCGGGTCGCCCGCGAGGGGGGACCTGGCAACCCGAGCCGGCCTGAACGTGGAGAGCCACATCGGTTGGGGGACCGACGTGGCTCTTCGTTTATGTGGCGCCCCGCGCGCACCGAGGTGCCCGGCCCTCCCCTCGCGCGGTCAGCGGAAGAAGCCGACCGCGCGGTACTGGCCGGTGCCGGCGTGCTGCCGCAGGAGCACCGTGAACTGCTCGCGCGCCAGGCGCACCACCAGGAGCAGATCGCTTGGCGCCGGGTCGAGGTTCTTCGGCAGCGAGCCGAGCGCCTTGCGGTAGCCGGCGGCCGACAAGAGCTTCCACTCGCGCAGCACCCGGCCGCGCGTCTCGCGCAGGATGTTGCGGTAGATGGCGCCGACCTCCGAGCCGCTCGAGGCGACCAGGCCGCCGCCGGCCTGAAACGGCACGCCGCTCACCTTCACCATCTTGGCGATGTCCCCCTTGGTGAAGCCGGTGAGCCAGAGGTTGGCCGCGTGCTGCGCGTTCGGGTCGTCGGGCGAGGCGACCTGGCCCGCCGCCCGGGCGCGCGCCGCCTGGGTCGCCGGGTCGTCGTCTCCCGCCTGCTCGTGACCGTGCCCCTCGTGGCCGCCACCGCCGCCGCCGCCGCCGACCGCGCCGCCACCGCCGGCCGCGCCGCGCCGGCCGCCGCCCACCTTCGGCGCGCGGCCGAGCACCTCGCCGTCCGACAGCCCGCGGTCGCGCTGGCCGCCGCGCGGCGGCGTGCTGAGGATGTACGGCTCGGCGCCGAAGGTGCCGCACTGCCGCCAGTCGCGGTGGAACGCCCAGTGGAGGTAGGTCTTGCCGTCGGCCGAGCGGATCGCCTCCGGCGGCGGCTCGAACGGCCCGGCGGTGAGGATGGTGTCGAGCGCCGCCACGTCGAACGGCAGGACGCCGGACGGCCGCACGATGTTGACCTTGTCGACCGTGCCGTCCTGGTTGACCACGATCTCGATCTTGGTCCACAGGGACCAGTCGTTCATCTCGTGGCTGGCCGGCTTGTCGTCGAGATCCTCGAGGAAGCCGAACCCCCACAGCTCGTGGATGCGCCGGTGCATCCGCGCGATGTAGACCGCGAACGGCGCCGCCCGCGTCTTGAGCGCGGTCTGGTTGCCCGGCCGCACCTCGGGGGTGAAGTTCTCGAGCGAGGACTGGATGGCGGCCAGCTTCTTCTCCCAGCGGCCGCGCCGCAGCGACTTCGACCGCCGCGCGATCTGCTTCTGCTCGCGCTCGACCGTGTCCTTGCCGACGATGCGCTCGTAGTCGTCGAACTCGAGCTCGGTCTTGATGCCGCGGCGGCCCTTCTTGCCCCGGCGGCCGCGCTTGCCGCCGTCGCCCGGCCGCGCCGAGCCGCCGTCCCCCTCGAGCTCGCGCTCGGCCAGCGGGCCGCCCGGCGCGCCGCGCCCCTCGATGCCGCGCATCGACAGCATGCCCTTCTTCTCGGCCGGCGTGTCGTCGCCCCCCTCGCCGCCGTCGCCGCCCTCCCCCTCGTCGCCGGTGTCGATGCCGCGCGCGATCCGGTCCTCGCCCGAGTGCGCGCTCTCCTCGGCGCGCTCGGCGTCGAGCGAGGTCGCCTCGGTCTCCTCGAGCTGGGCGATCTCGTCCTCGGCGCCGCCGATCTCCTCGCTCTTGACGTCGCTCTTCTCGGAGGCGGCCGACGTGCCCCGCTGCTCGCGCTCGAGGTTGGTCTCGCGCGCGTGGGTCTCCTCGGCGACGTCGCGGTTCTTGTCGCTCAAAAAGCGCGCGTCGTCCGGCGCCTCCTCGACCTCGTTTTCGTCCGGCACCTCGACCGCCTTCATGCGCGGCGCCTGGACCTGCTCCTTTTTCGGCTGCGGCGGCGGAGGCGGCGGCTGCACCGGCGTGGGCGTGACCGGGGTCGGCGGCGGCGGCTCGACCACCGCCACCTCCGGCAGCTTCTGCGGCTCCGGCGTGTCCGGCAGCTTCTCCTCCGGCGCCGGCGGATCGACCCGCGCGATGTTGGCCGCCTCGAGCGCCGGATCCGGGAGGGTGATCGGGTCCGCCGACTCGTCCTCCACATCGTCCATCGCCACCCACTCGACGTTCACCTCCTCCGGCTGCTCGCCGAACTGGGCGTGGACGACCGCGGTGTGGTCGAGCCGGACCTCGCACTGAAGCGGCACCTCCGGCGGCGGCGGCGCGGCCGACAAGAGCAGGACCTCCTCGTACAGCGCGCGGCCGGGATCACCGGGCTCCGGCTGCGCCTCGCCGTAGATCGCCTCGAGCGCCCAGCCGAAGTAGCGGTGCGCCTGCGGCCCGCACGGCCCGTTCCAGCCGCCGAACGTGCTCTTCTCGCCCGGCGTGGCGGTGAGCGTGATGACCGCGCCCGGCTCGACCTCGATGGCGCAGGTCTCGTCGGTCTCGCTGGTGCCGTCGCAGCGCAGCCCGCCCTGATCCGAGAGCACCAGCCCCTCCCCCTTGCCGTCGCGCGCCACCTTCACCAGGAGCCGGGGCGGACGCCCCTCGCGCATGGCCTCCCAGAGGGCGCCGATGAGCGGGTGCAGGAGGAGCGACGCGGCCAGGGCAGCGGCGAGGATCCACCGGGGCTGTCGGCGCGGTCTGGCCAAGAGGAGTAAAGGTAGCAGCCGGGAGAGCCGGCCCGCTCTGAAACGGTATAGCAACAAGGGCCTGCTTCAACAAGCAAGCCCCTGTAACTACAGGACTCCACGGCCCCGCCGACGAGGTCCGTCGCCGCGGCCACCCCGCCGGGCGGCCTAGCTCCGGACCCGGCCGGCGACCGGGCGCGGGGCGTCCATTCTGCGATAGACCCCGATCACCACGCCGAGGATGTCCACCGAGCGAAACTCGGTGCGCCGGACGTAGATCGGCTCCATCGCCGCGTTGGCCGGCTGGAAGCGGATCACCTCCCCCTCCGGGTAGTACCGCTTCACGGTCGCCTCCCCCTCGATCATGGCGACCACGATCTCGCCCCGGTTGGCGGTCGGGACCTTCTTCACGAAGACGTAGTCGCCGTCGAAGATGCCGTCCTCGATCATCGACTCGCCGACCACCCGGAGCGCGAACACCTCCCGGTTGGAGCCGATGAAGAAGCGATCGACCACCACCGTGTCCTCGACGTTCTCCACCGCGAGGAGCGGCTGGCCGGCGGCGACCCGCCCGATGACCGGGATCTCGACGGCGTCCTCGCCGAGGCGGAACCCGGTCGGCGCCGCCGACGGCGGCGGCCGCGTGCTCGACACCGGGCGCATGGCGCGCGACTTGAGATCCTCGCGCGCGAGGAAGCCCTTCTTCTCGAGCGCCTTGAGGTGATCGCTCACCCCGTTGGTCGACCGGATCCCGAAGTGCTCGCCGATCTCGCGCAAGGTCGGCGGGTAGCCGCGGCGGTCGATCGAGCTGGAGATGAATTCGAGGATGTCGCGCTGGCGTTGAGTCAGGTGATCCGGCATGAAGGCTCCTGCGCTGAAGCTGGACGGTCCTGTGCCACTGAACAAACAGACCGTACTGAACGGATCTGCGGCCTGTCAAATAAATGGCGATCCCGCGGCGATCCGTCCCGCCGGTCGCGCGGCGCCGCCCCTGTCCCGTAGGATCGGCTGCCCATGAGCTCGGGACGACGGCCGCCCGGCGGGGGCAGGCGGCTCGCCCGCCGCGCCGCCCTGGCGGCGACGGGCGCGCTCCTCGCCGCGCTCCTCGCCGCGCTCGCGCTCGGCCGCGGCGCCGCCGCCCCGGACCGCCCGCCCGGGCTCCACGATCTCCGGCGCGGCTTCCTCGCCGGCGCCAGCGACGAGGTGCAGCGCGCCGGCCTGCGGGCCGCCTCGCGCGGGCTGTCGCGCGCCCTGGCCGGCGCCGATCGCGTGCTGGCGATGGCCGCGGCCGACGCCGCGCCGTCGGCGGAGGACGCCATCTGGCTGCTGGTGCCGCTGGCCCGCGCCGCGCGCTCGCCCGACCGGCCGCTGGCCGCGCGCGCCGCCCGCTCCGCCACCCGCATCGCCGCGCGCACCGATCGCGGCGAGCTGCTCCTGCGCGACGTGCCGCTCGACTGGGTGCGCCAGCGCATCGCCGAGTACCGCGCGATCGCCGCCGACCCGGGCCGCTGGGCCGACGTGCGGGTCGGCGCGCTCGAGGTCGCGAGCCACCTGCACCGCGCGCTCGCCAGCGACGCCGCGCCGGGCGACGCGCCCTACGATCTGTCGGCGGTGCTGGCCGACCCGGACCCGGAGCTGCGCCGCGCCGCCGCCGAGCTGGTCGCCGCGCCGCTCGACCCTGCCGAGATCGAGCTCCTCGCCGCGCGGGTCGCCGCCGAGACCGACCCGCTCGCCGCGCTGGCCGCCGCGCAGGCGGTGTGCGACGGGCTGGCGTTCAGCGATCCCGCGCGCCCGGTCCTGCGCGCGCTCGGCGCGGACGGGCGCGCCCGCGTGCGCGCGCTGGTGGCGGAGCGCGGCCTGCCGCTGGCCGGCCGGATGGGCGCGGCGCGCTGCCTCGTCGCCGACCGCTCGAAGGAGAGCCGGGCGCTCCTCTCGCGCATGCCGGAGCTGGTCGGGAGGCGCAAGTGAAGGGGCGCGTCCGCCTGGCGCGCGCCGCCGGGCTGATCTCCGCCGCCACCATGCTGTCGCGGCTGCTCGGCCTCATCCGCGAGCAGCTGTTCGCCGCGCTGCTCGGCGCGAGCATGTTCGCCGACGCGTTCGTGGTCGCGTTCCGCATCCCGAACCTCCTGCGCGACCTGTTCGCCGAGGGGGCGCTGTCGCAGGCGTTCGTGCCGACCTTCAAGGCCCGCCTCAAGCGGGCCGGCGCGGCCAGCGCCTACCTGCTCGGCAACCAGGTGGCCGGCACCCTGCTCGCGGTGATCGGCGCGATCACCATCCTGGCGGCGGCGGCGGCGCCGGAGATCGTCACCGCCATGGCCGGCGACTTCGCCGACACGCCCGGCAAGTTCGACCTCACCGTCGTGCTCACCCGCATCATGCTGCCGTTCCTCGCCACCGTGTCGCTGGCGGCGGTGGCGATGGGCATGCTGAACGCGCAGGACCGCTACGCCACCCCCGCGCTGGCGCCGGCCACCTTCAACCTGGTGTGCATCGCCGGCGGCCTCGCGCTGTGGGCGCTCGGCTGGGACGCGCGCGCGGTGGCGATCGGCTGGTCGGTCGCCACCCTGCTCGGCGGCGCCGGCCAGCTCGCGATCCAGCTCCCCGCGCTGTGGCGCGGCGGCTGGCGGCCGCGCCTGCGCCTCGATCTCACGCTGCGCGACTCCGACGTGCGCCGGGTCGCCACCCTCATGCTGCCGGCCATCGCCGGCCTGGCGGCGGTGCAGGTCAACGTGTTCGTCAACACGGTGTTCGCGACCCAGGAGGAGGGCGCCGCCGCCTGGCTCAACTACGCCTTCCGCTTCCTGCAGCTACCGATCGGCGTCTTCGGCGTGGCGATCGCGACGGTGTCGACCACGCGCTACGCCGACGCCGCCGCCGACGGCGATCGCGCGCGCATGGCCGAGCAGCTCGCCGAGGGGCTCCGGCTGGTCGCCTTCCTGACCGTCCCGGCCACCGCCGGGCTGGTGCTGCTCGGCGAGCCGATCATCGCCCTCATCTACCAGCACGGCGCGTTCGGCCGCGGCGACACGCTGGCGACCGCCGCCGCCCTCGAGCTGTACAGCGCCGGGCTGGTCGCCTACGCCGGGGTCAAGGTGATCGCGCCGGCGTTCTACGCGGTCGGCGCGCCGCGCGTGCCGATGTTCGCGTCGATCGGCGCGGTCGCCGGCAACCTGGCGCTCAACATCGCGCTGCACCCGATCTACGGCTACCGCATCCTCGCGCTCGGCACCGCGCTGGCCGCCACCCTCAACTTCATCATCCTCTACGGCGCGTTCCAGGCGCGGGTCGCCCGGGTGCGGCACCGGGCGGTGCTCGGCCACCTGGCGCGCGTGCTCGCGGCCACCGCGGTGATGGGCGCGGCGGTGTGGGCGTCGCGCGCCGGGCTCGAGCGCGCGCTGGACGGCGCCAGCCTGCCGGCGCGCGCCCTCCTCGCCCTCGGGCCGGTGGTCGCCGGGGTCGCGGTCTACGCGCTGGCCGCCCACCTCCTGCGCATCGAGGAGCTCGGCCACTACCTCCGGCGGCTGCGCCGGCGGCGCGCCGGCGCGAGCGACGACTGACGCCGGCGACGACTGACGCCGGCCTGGCCGGCCAGGATCCGCCTGACCTCGTCGGGGCGGACCGGCTTGAGCAGGTAGTGATCGAAGCCGGCCTCGGCGGCCAGCCGGCGCGAGGCGGCGTCGCCGTAGCCGGTCACCGCGACCAGCACAACGCCCGGCTGGCTCGCGCGCAGCCGGCGCGCCAGCTCGAAGCCGTCCATGCCGGGCAGGCCGAGGTCGACCAGGGCGTACTCGATGGTCTCCACCTCGCCGAGCGCCTCGAGCGCGTCCGGCCCGGTGTGCGCCACCACCACGTCGTGGTGGCTGGCGCGCAGCACCATCGCCAGGAGGTCGGCGGCGTCGATGTTGTCGTCGACCACCAGCACGCGGCTGCCGATCGACGGCGTCCAGTCCTCGCCTGGCGGCTCCGGCGCCGCCGCGCAGACGTCGAGCGGGAGCTGGACGACGAACTGGCTGCCGCGCCCGGGCCCGGCGCTGTGCGCCCGCACGGTGCCGCCGTGGAGCTGGACCAGGTTCCTGACCAGCGCCAGGCCGAGCCCCATGCCGCGCTCGGCCCGCTCGCTCGAGCCCTCGACCTGCTCGAACAGCTCGAACACCCGCTCGAGCAGGTGCGCCGGGATGCCGACGCCGTCGTCGCGCACCGACAGGACCGCCGCGGTGTCGCCGTCCGCCCGCAGGTCGACCTCGATGCGCCCGTGCGGCGGCGTGTACTTGGCCGCGTTGTCGAGCAGGTTGCCGACGATCTGGTGCAGCCGCGCGGCGTCGCCGTTGACCCACACCGGCGCGTCGGCGAGCTGGATGACGAGCTGGTGGCCGCGCGCGGCGACCAGCGGCTCGGCCGCCTCGGCCGCCGAGCGCACCACCTCGCGCAGATCGACGCGCGCCCGCCGCAGGGTGACGCGCCCGTGCGCCACCCGCGACATGTCGAGGAGGTCGTCGACCAGGCGCCGGAGCTGGCCGGCGTGGCGGCGGACGATCTCGGCGGCGCGGCCGCGCTCGATGTCGCAGGCGCCGTCGGCCATGAGCTCGGCGGCCAGCGCGATGGCGGCCAGCGGGTTGCGCAGCTCGTGGCCGAGCACCGCGAGGAACTCGTCCTTGCGCCGGCCCTCCTCGCGCAGGCGATCGGCGGCGCGCGCCCGCTCGCGGTCGCTCACGTCGACCAGCCACCAGCGGAGCGCGCGCTCGCCCGCGTCGCCGGCGTGCGGCCGGACGCCGAGCCGGCAGGGGAAGCCGCGCCGGCGATCGAAGGTGTGCAGGGTGAAGGTCCCCTCCGGCGCGGGCGGCGGCGCGTCGTCCTCGCGCGACAGCTCGCGCACCCAGCGGTGGAAGCGCTCGCGCTCGTGCACCGCGACGAACGCGCACAGCGACTTGCCGCGCAGGCCGTGCGCCGGGATACCGAGCATCTGCGCCGCCGCCGGGTTTGCCGCGGTGACCAGGCCGGCCAGGTCGGTGATGACGCAGCCGTGCGGCGCCTCGGCGAACAGCGCGCGGCCGCGCTCGCGCTCCTCCTCGAGCGCGGCGGCCAGCTCGGCCAGCTCGCGCTCCTGCCAGCGCAGCTCGTCCGCCTGCGCCTGGCCGCGTCCCGTCGCCTCACCCGCCCTCACGGCCGACCATGTACCGCGGCGGCGGCCGCGACGGCAAGCCGCGCCGGTCGCCCCGTCACCTCGCGCGGCGCTCCGGATCCGGGAGCGCTACATCTCGTGCGGCATCTGCTGGCGGGCGGCGCGGAAGTAGCGCAGCGGCGAGTAGGACAGGAAGTTGGACACCCGGCTGGTGTAGAGGTCGGCGTACTCGCTGACCTGCGAGCCGAACCGGCTGGTCTCGTGCCCCTCGCGGAAGATCGGGCCCCAGTGCGGGTTGTAGGCGCGATCGATCGAGCCCTCGAGCGCCTCCACCTCCTCCTCGATGGTGCGCGCGCGCGCGCGCAGCGAGTCGAGGGTCTGCTTGGCCTGCCGGACCACCTCCTCCAGCTCGCCGCGCAGGACCGGGTCGCTGTCCTCCTGCACCCGCTGCAGCTGCTTGAGCATGGTGACCTGGTAGTCGATCTCCGACTCCAGGTTGCGGCGGCGGCGGTCGAGCAGCTCGAGGTCGCGGATCTGCTCGGCCAGCCGCTCGCTGGTCCGGGTCTCGAGATCCAGCTCCTGCAGGACCATGGCGGTGCGCCAGGTGTGGACCTTCTTGAGCCGGATCATGTCGCCGTAGATGTGGTCGCCGACGTACAGGACCCGGTCGCCCCGCACGTTGGTCATGTTCTCGAAGTCGAAGATGTTGCCGCCCTGGTAGATGCGCTCGCGGCTGAACGCTTTGACCTTGGCGTCGGTCGCCTGCCCGGTGGCCGGATCGACCAGCATGAACGGCCGCTTCTCGGTGAAGAAGGCCGGCTTGGAGGCGCCGACGATGATGGCGTCGAAGTAGTTGCGCCAGGACGGGTACGCCTTGCGCTCGCCGTCGAGCAGGTAGCTCATGACGGCGTTGGAGTAGTCGTACAGCGAGTTGGTCAGCAAGAACAGCTTCTTGCCGGACGAGCGCAGCTTGTGCAGGGTCTCGGCGAGCCGCGGATCCTTGATGACGTAGCTCGGCATCTCCGCCTTGATGACGGTCTTGAGCGTGTCGTCCCGGTGCGCCTCGTCGATGCTGGCCCGGATGTCGTCGAACAGCTTGCGCGGGCTCAGCTCGCGCCCGGTGCGCTCGAAGTGATCGACCAGGGTCATGTACATGACCGCCTCGGGCAGGCCGAAAAGCGTGTCGATCCAGGCGTAGCGCGGCGACGACAGCCGGATGCGCATGCGCCGGTAGGCCAGGTTGCGCTCCTGCTTGCTGAGCTGGGTCAGCCCGTGGAACACCCGGCCGACGTAGCCGTGGCGGTCCATCTTGAACACGTTTCCCAGGTTGCGGTCGATGACCAGGCCGCGGATGGCCAGGCGCGGGTCGTAGACCAGGTCCTGGATGTCAGGCGGGTAGCCGTGGTTCTCGATCAGCTTCTTGAGGGTGAGCTGGATCGAGAGCTTCTCCAGCCGGTCCTGCTGGTACAGGGCCAGCGTGTAGTCCATGTCGAAGCCGATGAGCTCGATGCTGGCCATCTTCAGGTTCCGGTTGCAGAAGATGCGCCGTGCCCGGCTTACGTCGATGTCCCGCTTTACCTCGCCGAGGAGGGCAGCGATCTGCCCCTGGATGTCCTGCTTGGTCGCGACCAAGGTGATACCGTAGTGTAGCACCGACCCGCCGTGATATGACTCGGCGCCCATGGCAGGATCCGAGCTCCAGCGGGACGGTCGTCCGATCCCCACCCTCATCAGCGCCGACGCCATCGCCAGACGGGTGGCAGAGATGGGACGGCAGATCACCGACGAGCACCGCGACCACGGAGAGGACCTCGTCCTGCTCGGCGTCCTGAAAGGATCGGTGCTGTTTCTCGCCGACCTCTGCCGCGCCATTCACCTGCCGCTGTCGCTCGACTTCATCGGCATCGCCAGCTACGGCGACGAGACCAGCTCGAGCGGCGTCGTGCAGATCACCAGCGACCTCACCCGGCCGATCGAGGGCAAGCACGTCATCGTGGTCGAGGACATCATCGACACCGGGCTCACCGCCCACTACCTGCTCGACAACCTCGGCACCCGCAAGCCGGCCAGCATCAAGCTGGCCTCGCTCCTGCACAAGCCGGAGCGGCAGATCGAGCAGGTGCCGATCGACTACCTCGGCTTCACCATCCCGAACAAGTTCGTGGTCGGCTACGGCCTCGACTACGCCCAGCGGTACCGCAACCTGCCGTACATCGGACACCTCGAGGACGAATGAGGGCCGACCAGCTGAGCCGCCTGCCGCAGGTCCTGTTCGAGATCGGCAAGGCGATCGGCTCGGATGACAACCTCGGCACGCTGCTGGCGCGCATCTCGGAGCTGGTCTGCGAGCTGGCCGCCGCCGAGGCATGCTCCATCATGCTGCTCGACGCCAGCGGCGAGCGGCTGCTCGGCAAGGCGTCCTACGGGCTGTCGCGGCGCGACGTGAGCGGCATCTCGTTCCGGGTCGGCGAGGGGGTGGCCGGCTGGGTGGCCAGGACCGGCGAGGCGGCGCTGATCGACGACGTCACGCAGGACCCGCGCTACAAGGTGCTGTCGGACTCGCAGAACCGGATCCGCTCGCTCGCCTGCGTGCCGCTCGCCTACCGCGGCGAGCGGGTCGGGGTGCTGACCATCACCTCGCCGCGCCCGGCCGCCTTCGTGCAGGACGACGTCGAGCTGCTCAAGTTCATCGCCACCACCATGGCGCTCGACATCGACAACGCGCGGCTGCGGCGGCTCTCGGTCACCGATCCGCTGACCGGCGCCTACAACCGCGAGTTCCTGCACAAGCAGCTACCGGAGTCGATCGAGCAGGCGGAGCGCCGCGGCGAGCCGCTCGCGATCGCGATGATCGACGTCGATCACTTCAAGGCGGTGAACGACGAGCTCGGCCACG
>Ga0079224_100009968_pt1 | contig 13009 bp, 10 predicted proteins | sample Stecom2015_FD_80414 | JGI IMG/M metagenome (GOLD analysis project Ga0079224, IMG submission 80414) | Agricultural soil microbial communities from Utah to study Nitrogen management - Steer compost 2015 | ecosystem: Environmental > Terrestrial > Soil > Agricultural land | place: USA: Utah... | reverse complement strand
TGCCCGAATCCGGCCTGTCGATCGTCGGCGAACATTTCCTGCCGATCCGCTACGGCCTCATGAGCCGCGATCTGGGCCCGGTCACGCGCGCGATGAGTCACGAACAGGCGCTTGGGCAATGCCGCAATTGGCTGCGCGCGAACAATATCTCGCCGGTTGCCCACAGCGACACCGCGGGCGCCGCCGCGTGGGTCGCCGACAGCGATGAGGTGGGGCTAGCGGCGCTCGCACCGCCGCACGCCGCCGACCTTTACGGGCTGACGCTGCACGGCACCGGGATGGAGGATGCCGACCATAATATGACGCGTTTCGTCGTCCTCGCGCGTGAGCCCCTCGCGGCGCTGCCCGAGGGTGTACCCTTGATGACCACCTTCATCTTCGAGGTAAAGAATGTGCCCGCCGCGCTCTACAAGGCGCTCGGCGGCTTCGCGACCAACGGCGTCAACATGACCAAGCTGGAAAGCTATCAGGTGGGCGGAAGCTTCGCTGCGACAACCTTCTACGCCGACATCGTCGGCGCTCCGGGCGAAGAGGCGGTTGACCTCGCACTCGAGGAGCTTGATTTCCAGACCAAGTCACTCCGCCTGCTCGGCACCTATCCGATGGCGCGGGTGCGCGGCTGACGGCGCCTCCCAGCGCCGCTGATCCTAACCCCCGCGCTGGCGGAGCAGGCGGGCGGTCGCGAAGCTCTGGACGATGAACAGCGTCACAAGGACGCTGGCGACGACGAGCCCGAACAGGTCGAAGGCTGAAAACTCCGTGCCGAACACCGGCGCGCCCCCTACCAAGGGCATGATCATCGTCATCGCCATCAGGACAAGGCGAAGTTCGGTCGGCCCGCCTGCCATGTAGGAAAGGCGGAACTCGCCGAGCACCTTCGCTGACAGGAAAGTGTGGATCGCGAGCAGCAGATAGCCGACCGCTCCCAGTAGCGCGACGTCGAGGCGGAAATAGGGGCTGGCGCCAAGGCCTCCCACGATCAGCACAATGGCAAGCCCGTCGACGCTGTGATCGACGAAATAGCCATAAGAGGGGCGCTCGATGTGGCGCCATCGCGCAAGGCTGCCGTCGAGCGAGTCCCCGAACCAGTTCACGATATAGCCCGCAAGCGACAGCCCCAGCCATTCGTCGTCGATCCAGCTCAGCATGTAGCCCGCCGCGACGAGCACTGCGCCCGCAAAACCCAGCAGGGTCAGTTGGTCGGGGGTCACCCAGCGGGGAAGGCGCGCGCATAGCCAGTTCAGAATGCGCCGTTCATGGCGCGCGAGAATATTGTGTTGAATGCGCGTCGGCGGCTGGACTGTCGCCGCCGCGGAACCGGGTAATTTGTCGTGCATGTCGACCTTTCGTCGATGGCCGTCACATCTGTGTCAGCCAGACGTCACCCGCCGGTCATAGGCCCGAATGGCGGGCAACGGAAGGGCGGGCCCTTCCTGCCCTGTCGGCTCGTCCGCCCTGCATGGCGGTTCAACGTTTATCGCTAGTCGCGCCAGGGCCCGATTTCGCCGACTTCCCCCACGGTGCGATAGCGGACTGCGCCGTCGAGCCAAGCGACCTCCCACATCGGTGCGGGGCGTGTCCATTCGCCGATCACGAAGAGCGGCAGCCGGTTCGCCGCGACGAAGGCGAGATCGTCGTCGGTCGGTCCCGGCATGACAACGCTGGGCTTTTGATGGAGGCGCAAGACGGCCAGCGTGCCGGCCGGGGGGGCGGGCAGCGATTCGCGGACCGGAAAGCCAAAGCTCGCGCCGACCACCGGATTGCCCCGGTCATCGCGCGCGATGATCAAAATCTTGTCGGCGCTGCCGAATGGACCCGCCACGGGCTTGCCCACGGCCTTGCGCCCGACGATTGCCGCATATTCGCGGATATCGCTGTCCGCGACCGGTGCGGGCGGCACGGGCGCCGCTTCGGCGGGGGGCGGGGCGGGCGCGGGAGGCGGGTCGGCAGCAAGGAGAAGCAGAGCCGCGATCAATGCGCGTCGCCCCAGCTCTTGCCAATCCCGATCTCGACCTCCAGCGGAACCGAGAGGGTCAGGACGGGTTCGGCGGCGCCCATCATCACGCGGCGGATGATCTCGCCCGCCGCTTCGGCCTTCTCTTCGGGCGCCTCGAAGACGAGTTCGTCGTGGACCTGGAGCAGCATCCTGACATCCGATAGTCCCGCGTCGGCGAGCGCTGCCGGCATGCGCGCCATCGCGCGCTTGATGAGATCGGCGCTGGTGCCCTGGATCGGCGCGTTGATCGCGGCGCGCTCGCTTCCTGCGCGCTCGTTCTGGCTCGCCGCCTTGATGCGCGGAAACCAGGTCTTCCGCCCGAAAAGTGTCTCGGTATAGCCCTTGGCGCGCGCGCTCTCGAGCGTGTCGGCGATATAGTCCGAAATGCCGGGAAAGCGCTCGAAATAGCGGGCGATCAGCGCCTGCGCCTCGTCGGGCGTGATCTCGAGCCGTCCGGCAAGACCCCAGCGCGAGATGCCGTAGAGGATTGAGAAGTTGACGGTCTTGGCCTTGCCGCGCGTGTCGCGGTTGACCTCGCCGAACAATTCGATCGCGGTCGCGGCATGAATGTCCTGCCCCTGCGCGAAGGCCTCCTTGAGTTCGGGCACGTCAGCCATATGCGCAGCGAGGCGCAGCTCGATCTGGCTATAGTCCGCCGCCATCAGCACATGGCCCGGCGCTGCGATGAAGGCATCGCGAATCTGGCGCCCGATCTCGGTCCGGATCGGAATATTCTGCAGATTGGGGTCGGTCGAGGACAGCCGCCCGGTCTGCGCGCCGACGAGGCTGTAGCTTGTATGGACGCGCCCGGTCACCGGGTTGATCTGTTCCTGAAGCGCGTCGGTATAGGTCGACTTGAGCTTGGCGAGCTGGCGCCACTCGAGGATCTTGCGCGCAATCGGTACGCCGTCGCGTTCGAGTCGCTCGAGTTCAGTCTGGTCGGTCGACCAAACCCCGGACTTGCCCTTGCGCCCGCCCTTCAGTCCCAGCTTGTCGAAAAGGATCTCGCCGAGTTGCTTCGGGCTGCCGATCGCAAAGGGCTGACCGGCCAGGGCGTGGATCTCGCCCTCCATGCGCAACATGTCGTTCGCGAACTCGCCTGACAGGCGCGCAAGATAGTCGCGGTCGACCATGATGCCCGCGCGTTCCATCCCTTCGACGATTGTCGCCAGAGGGCGGTCGACCATTTCGTAGATGCGGGTGCCGCCCTCGATCGGCAGACGCAGCTTGAGCAACCGCCACAGCCGCCAGGCGACCTCGGCGTCCTCGGCGGCATAGGCGGTCGCACGGTCGAGTGGTACCTCGGCGAAGCTGATCTGCGCCTTGCCAGTCCCGCAGATCTCCTTGAAACTCAAACATGTGTGCTCAAGATGAAGCTTGGCGAGCTCGTCGAGTCCGTGCTGGTGCTTGCCTGCGTCAAGAGCGAAGCTCATCACCAGCGTATCGTCGTAGGGCGCGATGCCGATCCCATGCTGCGCGAGCACGCCGATGTCGTATTTGAGATTGTGCCCAACCTTCAGCACCGCCTCGTCGGTGAAAAGCGCGTGAAGACGGCCGAGCGCGTCGGACACGGGTATCTGATCGGGTCTTTCGGCGAACATGTCGGTGCCGCCATGGCCGAGCGGAATGTAGCATGCCTTGCCCGGTCCGGTGGACAGGCTCACCCCCACAAGGGTGCCGGTGACGCTGTCGAGGCTTGCTGTCTCGGTGTCGACCGCGACGACATGCGCCGCCCGCGCTGCGTCGATCCAGCGATCGAGCGCCTCGATCGTCGTGACGGTCTCGTAGAGCGAGCGATCGATCGCCGGCATCAGCGGCAGGGCAGGTGTCGATGGCACGGCCGAAGCGGTAAGTGGCGCGGCGTCCTTTCGCGGGAGCGTCGGCGGACCCGAGGGCGCCGTGCCGTTGTCGAGCTTCGCCGAAAGCGACCGGAAGCCATGTTCGTCGAGGAACCGCTTGAGCGGCTCCGGCGGGATCGCGCCAAGTTTCAGCGCGTCGAGGGGGTCGGGGAGCGGGCAGTCGCGCTTGAGGTCGACGAGAATGCGGGACAATTCGGCCAAGGCGCGATGTTCGATAAGATTGTCGCGAAGCTTGCTGGGCTTCATCGTCGCTGCACCGTCGAGTGCTGCGGTCAGGCTGCCATATTCCTGGATCAGCTTGGTTGCGGTCTTGGGCCCGACGCCCCGCACGCCGGGAACATTGTCGACGCTGTCGCCCATCAGCGCGAGCACGTCGCCGACGAGTTCGGGGGGGACGCCGAACTTCTCGTTCACCGCCTCCAGCCCGATATGGGCATTCTTCATCGTGTCGAGCATGTCCACGCGCGGTCCCTCGGCGGGCTCGCGAACGAGCTGCATCAGGTCCTTGTCCGATGACACGATGGTCACGTCCCAGCCCTCGCGTACCGCGGCCTCGGCATAGCTTGCGATCAGATCGTCGGCCTCGAAGCCCTCCATCTCGATGCAAGGGAGTGAAAATGCGCGCGTCGCGTCACGGATCAGCGGGAATTGCGGGACCAGGTCCTCAGGCGGCGGCGGCCGGTTCGCCTTATACTGGTCGTAAATCTCGTTGCGGAACGACTGGCTCGAATGGTCGAGGATGACGGCGAGGTGAGTGGGCTCTTCGGCGTCATTCAGGTCCTTGGCCAGCTTCCATAACATGGTGGTGTAGCCATAGACCGCGCCGACGGGCACGCCATGGGGGTTCGTCAACGGCGGCAGGCGGTGATAGGCGCGAAAGATATAGCTGGAGCCATCGACCAGATAGAGATGATTCTTATCGGACATGGCGCGGGGTGTAGCAGGGGCGGGCGAGGGGGCCTAGCGCGATGTTCCCGGTTTCTTCCGTTCTTCCCGGGCGCGCGGAGCGATGTCGAAATGCATCACGTCCTCGCGCGCGCCGAGCTTGGTGTAGAGCGCGGTCGCGGGGTCGTCTCCATAGTCGGCCTGGACGAAAATGACCCAGGCTCCAGTCTCTGCGGCGATGTGCTGGAGTTCGCCGATCAGGGCGGTTGCGATGCCGCGGCGACGATCAGGCTCACTCACCGCGAGGTCATAGAGATAGATTTCGCTACGTGCCTGTTCGAGCTTGGGGAGTTCGTAGGCGGTCAGGCCTCCAACGACTGCGCCTTTCTGTTCGGCAACGAGTATGATGATTGCGTTGTCGCCGAGCTGGCGCGTGAGCCAATTGTCGTCCGGCCGATCGGGCGCATAGGTCTCGCTATCGCCGAATGCCTCGGCGTAGAGGCAATTGAGCGCGCGCATCGCGGCCGCGTCGGCAGGACCTAAGCGGCGGATCGAGAAATTCACGGTGGCCAATTCTCGGTGTCGTGATCGGGATGCTGATGACGGCTCGCGCGAATGGCTTCGGCCTCGGAGGGCATCACCTCTTCGGTCGCGCTGTCGCCGGGCAGCGCGGCGAGGCTGTCGAACCAGGACAGGCGTGCCTCTACGCCATATTGTCGGCGGGGGGCAAAGCGTGCGGGTTCGTCGAGCGAGCCGGTCGTCACGTTCAGATAATCGGCGCCAAGATAATTATAGTAGAGCGGCGTCCCGCAGTCGCGGCAAAAGCCGCGTTCGACCGGATCGGAACTCTTGAAGGCCGCGGGCTTGCCTCGTGTCCAGGCCAGCGCGTCGCGGGGTATCCCGACGAGCGCGGCGAAGTAATTGCCGACCGCTTTTTGACACATGCGACAGTGACAGATGTGCGAGGTGTCGAGCACCGCGGTGGCATGATAGAGCACCGCCCCGCACTGGCACCCGCCCGAGACTTCGATTTCGATCCTCTTCATGGACGCGCATGCTACCAGAGGCGGCGGTCGCTCACAATCTGCCGCACGGCAAACCGGCCTGGCGGCGGTATCGGCCCATCGTCTCGCCGGCGTCGTCGCCGCCTGACCACTCCCATATCCTAAGCGGCTGAACGGGAGATATCGACGTGCCTGAGGGGCAAGGCCGTGCGGTTCGAGCAAGCGGCCGGACTTTCGAGATAGGGCCTATAGAGATAGCTGCCGCGTCTCGGTCGATATCCCCGACGACCCTGTCGCATGGCTTTCGCACGCCTTGAACCCGCTTTCAGGATTCGAGGCGCCTTAGCGGTCAGAGATTCATGAGCCTTGTCAGCAAGCCTTTCCTGTGTCCAACCCGGCAAGGTGGTGCATTGTGGGTGGCGTCCGAAGGGCCTTGTATCATTCCCACTCAATCGTGCAAACCCACCTTAAGCCATTGATATCCCATAAAATTATTGCCTTCGGGCGCACAAAAACCGACTACTGGCTAGTCAAAATGTTACGCTATTGATTTTAAAGGGAAAAAGGGTCGAAAAAAAATTTGTGGGTTTCAAGAACAATCGGCGTCTATCGCCCGTTTGGACCCTGTGAAGGCCACCCCACGGAATAGCCGATTTGTATCAGAAAACACCGCTGACCACAATGAGCGACCTGCCTCGAACAAGAGGTCAGTTTGCGTTTGTGCGGATTTGCTAACCACAGCGCAGCAAACCGAGGCTCCTTCAAACTGGCGCATAGTTTGAAATCATGCTAAAACACTCACCATGAGTGAGCAAACGACGGGGAAATTAAAGCAGCTGGAACACCTCCTGCCAGAGGGATTGCTCGTCGATGCCGCGTGGCTTTCTGCTCACGGCTACTCAACCTCACTGCGCACCAAATATGTCGCCTCGGGTTGGCTCGAACAGCCGGCTCGCCGTGTCTATCGGCGCCCTCGCGGACAGCTTGGCTGGCAGCAGGTGGTCATCTCCCTGCAGACGCTTCTAGGCTATCGTCTCACCGTTGGCGGCCGGACAGCCCTCGAGCTGCAAGGCTATGCCCATTACCTCTCACAGGATCGTTCCGAGATCCACCTTCACGGTCCAGCAAGGCCACCCAGCTGGCTCACGACGCTGCCGCTGACGGAACGGTTCGTGTATCATAACGGCACGCCGCTTTTCGGGGCCGACCTGGAGGATATCAGCTTCCCTTCCCTCGTTTCGGACCGCGCACCTGATGCGAGAGATGCGGGATCTTTTCAGGACGCCGGATTGCGCGCTCTGCCCTGGGGGCAATGGGATTGGCCGTTGACGGTATCGACGCCCGAACGGGCGGTTCTCGAACTTCTCGATGAACTCCCGCAACATGAAAGTTTCGATCAGGTCGACGTGCTGATGGAAGGTCTGAGCGATCTTGCGCCGAGGCGGCTCCAGAAGCTGCTTGTCCGCTGCCGCAGTGTGAAGGTGAAACGCCTGTTCTTCTTCTTTGCCGATCGGCACCGCCATGCATGGCTCAAGCATGTCGACCGGACCGCAATCGATCTGGGATCGGGCAAGCGCATGCTGGTCAAGGATGGCAGGTACGACCCGACCTACGAGATCACTATCCCCAAGGAACTGGTCGAGGCGTATTGATGGCATTTGCGGACACTTACCGAAATCAGGTCGCACTACTGATCCGCACACTACCTTCGGTGGCGGCGGAAGAATGCTTCGCGATGAAGGGCGGCACGGCGATCAATCTGTTCGTGCGCGACCTGCCGCGTCTCTCGGTCGATATCGACCTCACCTACCTGCCAGTGCAGGATCGCGCGACCTCGCTTGCAACGATCGATGCGGCGATGGCGCGTATCGCCGAGCGCATTAACCGTGTCCCGCGCCCGATCGTGCTCTTCAGATCATCTCCGAGAAGCTGAGAGGTATTATCGATAATTTTCATCGACCACCTCCCTGTTCAACAAAACGATCTGTTGTTCCTCAGGCCTTCGCGCGTTCGGATCGGTATCAAGCCCGAGACGCCTCTGGGCGTCGTAGAGCAACGCCCTGTGCACCTTGATCTTCGTCTTGCCACGCATGCTGTAATCGAGTGCAATCACCTTAGCCTGCGGCTCGGACAGCTCGGAATGCGACCCGATCTCCAGCGTGATTTCCTCTTTCCAATCGGTATCGCTACCGGGCTCAACGTCATTGGGCTTAAAACCACGCACGTCGACATCCCGAGCGAGGAGGAAGTCTTTGTAGGATTGGTCGATCTGACAGAAGGCCCGAGCATGCCACCGAAAGCCATCGAAGCCGATGGCATGCGGCGCAATCCACCGCCAGCGCGGCTCCGGCCGCGAAAGCGACTGATATTTGATCTCGATGGCAAGGTTGTTGCGAATGGCGCTGAGAACGGTCCGCGGCGTTTCTTTCGTGACATCCCGTGTGGGGACAGGTGGGCCACTGTAAGACGGGAAATGCGCAATCCACGAGGCTGCGGCCGGCAATATGTCTTCGGCGACAGATCGTAGCTGCGTGAGATAATGGGCTGCGTCAGGCTTTAAAAAGCAAGGCCGGAACGTCTCGCTCGCCACGTATCGTTTGGCAATTTTGTCGTAGACGGCGTTGTGCGGAGCGCGTTCGCGATAAAGCATCAGATCTTTCGGCGCTTGCGGCACCGACCCGTCAAAGGCCTCGACGATATCGGAACGGTTGACCCTTCCTTCCCAATAAAGTCGAAACTCAATGAATTCGAGCCGGCGCTCTACACCCCATTTCGGCACCGTATTGCCCCCCGGCATCGCAAGCATCCCAAAGTCGATAGAAATAAAGACGCGATGGGAATGTCAACGTGCCCGCTGAGTTGTTATTCTTATCTAAAGGGCGGGTCAATCTACGAGGGTGGCGAATCAGCGCAATTGCTTCAGGTTAACATTTGTGGTGGCGATTATGCAAAACGCGCAATTATGCCGAGCGGGCGTCGGGTGCGCCCTGTTTCCCATAGCTTCGCGGCGACCGGCTCGGCGCAGGTCGTAGTGTCCAATCTTCGACGACCGGCGCAGTTTTAGCGCGATGAGGCCTTGCCACAAGGTGTGAATGTGCGAGACTCCCAGAATGAAGAATGACGTCGATCATCTGCCCGCGGTGCATCAGGAAGAGCTGGCCCTGGCAACGCGGATTTTGATGGACGAGTTTACCGCCGCGATCTCGCGGGCAACGCAGCCGTGGAAGAAGAACGGCAAGATCCAGAAGATTATTCTGTTCGGTAGCTTCAGTCGCGGCGACTGGGTCGACGAACCAGAAAGCGGCTATCAGTCGGATTATGACCTGCTGATCATCGTCAGCCATAAGGATCTGACCGAAATCGCGGACTATTGGTATGTGGCTGAGGACAAGATCATGCGCGATTTGGCGATCGCGCGACCGGTGAACATCATCGTCCACACACTCGACGAGGTGAATCGCGGACTGAAGCGCGGCGAATATTTTTGGGTCGATATCGCCCGTGACGGGATCATATTGTACGATCTTCCCGGCAGCGAACTGGCCACTCCGATGCCGCTGACGGCAGAAGATGCCTTTGGAATGGCGAGTGAATATCTTTCCAAGCAACTTCCAGCGGTTGATCGGTGGCTAAAGCTTGCCGCAGTATCCTGCGCCGAAAGTGAAACTGATCCCGAGTGGGCCAATAATGCAGCGTTCAATTTGCATCAGGCGGCCGAAACTGCCTACACTTGTTACCTGCTTGTTCGCAGCCAGTATGTCCCGCGTTCGCATAATCTGAAGTTCTTGCGTTCGCTGGCGGAGGACCGGGAACCACGACTTGTAGAGGCATGGCCGAGGGCGACGAAACTCGACCGCCGGCGCTTCGAGTTGACGAAACGCGCTTATGTCGAGGCGCGCTACTCGGCGGCATATGTTATAGACAACGATGATCTGCAGGCGATCAGGGCAGCAGTGACGAGCTTGCGCGACATGGTGGCGACAGTGTCACGCGAGTGGCTTGAGGGCCTCCGGCAGAAGGCAGAGCTCTGATAGCCTTCGTACAGTTTAAGGCCGCTTTTCGGATTCAAGGCCCCTAAGCGCGATCAGAGATACATGAGCCTTGTCAGCAAGCCTTTCCTGTGTCCAACCCGGCAAGGTGGTGCATTGTGGGTGGCGTCCGAAGGGCCCCGTATCATTCCCACTCGATCGTGCCCGGCGGCTTCGATGTATAGTCGTAAACCACGCGGTTGATGCCCTGCACTTCGTTGATGATGCGCGTTGCGCAGCGGCTGAGGAAGCTCGCGTCGAACGGGTAGATGTCGGCGGTCATGCCGTCGGTTGATGTGACGGCACGCAGTGCGCAGACGTGGTCGTAGGTGCGCCCGTCGCCCATGACACCGACAGTCTTGACGGGAAGCAGTACCGCGAATGCCTGCCAGATCGCGTCATAGAGGCCAGCGTTGCGAATTTCCTCGAGATAAATCGCGTCGGCCTTGCGCAGGATGTCGCAGCGTTCCTTGCTGACTTCGCCCGGGATGCGGATTGCGAGGCCAGGGCCGGGGAAGGGATGGCGGCCGACGAAGACCTCGGGAAGGCCAAGCTCCTTGCCGAGCAAGCGCACCTCGTCCTTGAAGAGCTCGCGCAGCGGTTCGACGAGCTTCATGTTCATCCGCTCGGGCAGGCCGCCCACATTGTGGTGGCTCTTGATCGTCACGCTCGGCCCGCCCGTGAAGGAAACGCTTTCGATCACGTCAGGGTAGAGCGTCCCCTGCGCGAGGAAATCCGCTCCACCAAGTTTCTTCGCTTCTTCCTCGAATACATTGATGAATTCGGCGCCGATGAACTTGCGCTTCTTTTCAGGGTCGGTGACCCCTGCGAGGCCCGCCATGAAGCGTTCCTCGGCATCAACGACAACGAGCGGGATGTTGTAATGATCGCGGAAAAGCCGCTCGACCTGTGCTCGCTCGCTCATGCGAAGGAGCCCGTGATCAACAAAAACGCAGGTGAGCTGTTCGCCGATTGCTTCGTGAATCAGAACCGCGGCGACCGCGCTGTCGACGCCGCCCGACAGACCGCACAGCACACGCTTGTCGCCCACTTGCGCGCGGATCTCGGCGATTTTCGTGGCGCGAAATTCAGCCATCGTCCAGTCGCCCGAGCAGCCGCACACGTGGCGGACGAAGTTTGCGATGAGCCTGGCGCCGTCGGGCGTGTGCACGACCTCGGGGTGGAATTGGGTGCCATAGTAGCGGCGCGCGTCGTCGGCGATGAGTGCGAAGGGCGCGCCGTCGCTGATCGCCACGATGCGAAAGCCCGGGGCGAACTGGGTGACCCGGTCGCCGTGACTCATCCATACTTGATGCCGTTCGCCAACGTCCCAGAGTCCGTCGAAAAGTACGCAGGGCTCGGTCACGGTCAGAAAGGCGCGGCCGAATTCGCCGTCGCGCTCGCCGTCTGCTCCGCCCGGTTCGACCTGCCCGCCGAGCTGCTGCGTCATCACCTGCTGCCCGTAACAGATGCCGAGAATTGGAAGGCCGCTGTCAAAGATCACCTCTGGCGCGCGAGGACTGCCCTGCGCGGGCACCGATGCCGGCGAGCCTGAGAGGATGACGCCCTTGGGTTGCATTCGCTCGAGGGCATCCGCAGCGCCGCTGAAAGGCACGATCTCGCTGTAAACGCCGGCCTCGCGGACGCGGCGGGCGATGAGTTGAGTGACCTGACTGCCAAAGTCGACGATCAGGATCGATTCGGGGGCGAGCGAGCTATCTGGAGTCGGCATGGGGGGCCGATAAAGAGGCGCGTCGCTGCTGTCTAGCGGTCGCTATCGGGAACTCGTCGAACTTTTATCGCGTTGCCATAATGCTGCGACAAATTGCGACGAGATGAACCGCCGGGGCGAATCGCCGTCAGGCCGGGTTCAGACCGGCGTAACTAAGAAAAAACCAAGACAAGACCATATGAAGGCTCTCCTTCCCATGAAAAACCTCTGCTTTTCCCTGTCTGCGCGCGCCCTGTTACTTGCAGGCGCTGCAGCTGTAGCCAGTCCGGCGTTTGCCGCCGATGCCGATATGTTGTCCGATGCGAGCACGGTGGCTCCGGACGATTCGTCGCTCGACACCGGCACGAGCGTGCCAGAAACCGATTATGACGTTGAGGAAGAGGGCGAGATCGTCGTGACCGCCCAGCGCCTCGCCGGGCAGCTGGAAACCGACATAGCGGCCGAGGCCGAGCTCGATGAGGCGGCGATCGCAAGTTATGGCGCATCGTCGATCGAGGAGCTTCTCGCCTCGCTCGAGCCGATCACGCGGTCAGGGCGCGGCCGGGGCGGCGGGCGCCCCGTCATCCTCGTCAACGGGCGCCGTATCTCGGGCTTTGGCGCGGTGCGCAACATCCCTCCCGAGGCCATCGCGAAAGTCGAGGTTTTTCCCGAGGAGGTGGCGCTGCAATATGGCTATGCCGCAACCGAGCGGGTGGTCAACTTCGTGCTCAAGCCCGATTTCCGGCAGGTGTCGATCGAGGCAGAGGCGGGCCTGCCAACGCAGGGCGGCCAGTTCATGAGCCAGCTGGAACCCGCTTTTACCGCGATCGGCAAGAATGGGAGGCTAAACCTCAACGCCAGCTGGGAACATCAGACGATGTTGCTCGAGAGCGAGCGGGACCTTGTGTACGACGACCCGGTCCTCGCGGCAGGGGCGGCGGCGCGCAGTCTCTCATCGGCGAGCGATCAATATGTCATCGACGGCACGCTGGTGCGCAACATCGACAAGGTCACCGAAGCGTCGGTGAGCTTGCGCTTCGACCAGACCGACAGTCTGAGCCTGCTCGGCCCTGATCTGGGCGGGGCGGGCGACCCGCTGCGCCGCGAGAGCCGCACGCAGAACTGGACGAGCTCCGCCAGCGTCAATGGCATGCTCGGCGACTGGCGCTGGGCTGTCACTGGCAATTATGCCGACGCCGACACGCGCACCTTGACCGATCGCGCGGGCGGTACCCGCGACCGCTTCGACAGCTCTCAGCAGAGCTTTGGTGCGAACACCAATTTCTCCGGTAGCCTGGGCGAAGCTTGGGCCGGCCCGCTTCGTTTGTCGGCAACAGCGAGCTATTCGGGGCTGCGATACGACAGTCAGTCGCAGCGCGGCGGGGTGGTGACGACCACCGACCTCTCGCGCGATGTACCGAGCGTGTTCGGCTCGCTCAATATCCCGCTGCTCGATCCCGATTATGGCGTGGGGCCGATTCGTGTTTCGGCGACGCTGAGCGGGCAGGTGCAAAAGCCCAGTGACT
>Ga0079224_100009967_pt1 | contig 13009 bp, 16 predicted proteins | sample Stecom2015_FD_80414 | JGI IMG/M metagenome (GOLD analysis project Ga0079224, IMG submission 80414) | Agricultural soil microbial communities from Utah to study Nitrogen management - Steer compost 2015 | ecosystem: Environmental > Terrestrial > Soil > Agricultural land | place: USA: Utah... | reverse complement strand
GAAAAATCAATCGACGTTTGCATTTTTTGCCGAATTAACTCAAAATCAACGGGATTGTAAATTAAACGAGTGTTTTTAAAACCGTATTTTTTTGCCACAGCTTGTTCTATAAATTGCGTGATTGTTACCACGGCAAACTTTTTTTTGTAAATAATATTTGCCCAAATTTTGCTCGGCGGAATGTAATGCTCCAACGCCGAACTGTGAATTGTTAAAATCGTTGGTGCGTTGTAGAGCCATCGACTGATTAGTGCTTCTTGTATGTTTTTTCTACGAAAGCGAAAATCAATAATAAAATCAAATTTTTCTTTTCTGAAATAGCTGTAAAGTGCTTTAAATCTGGTAAATCTGCCCCAAAAACCATCGTTAGCTTTGTGTTCTTCTGTAGAAAAAACGATGCCTTTGTAATCATATCCCAACTCGTCGATAACCGTAACAATATGAATATCAATGCCACATGCATCAAAAAAATGAGAAAGATTTGCCATCACTTTTTCGCCACCGCCACCGCTCAATCGATAACCAACCAATGCGATTTTATATTTATTTTGAAGTTTCAAAAGGGTTTGTTATTTTTGATAAAATTCTACTTTATGAATCAGCTACCTTTGGTAAGCGTTATCTGCCTTTGTTACAACCACGAGAATTTCGTGCTCGAAAGCCTAAATTCCGTGCAGAATCAAAGTTACAAAAATATCGAAATTATTGTTGTGGACGATAATAGTTCTGACAAATCTGTCGAAATTATCGAACAATGGATAAAAGACACAGATATTTCTGTGCGATTTATCCAACATCAAACCAATATGGGCAACAACAAAGCTTTTAATAATGCGGCAAAGTTGGCAAACGGAAGTTATTTGATTGATTTGGCTGCGGACGATGCTTTGCTGGAAGATGCGGTACAAAATCAGGTGGAAGCGTTTTTGAATAATTCGGAAGCTGCTTTGGTGTTTGGAAACGCAGAAGTAATCAACGAAAACGGTCAGTTTTTAAATTATTTTTTTCCGGTTAATGAAGATAAAAAAGTAGTTGAAACAGCGATTAAAAACACGACTTATGAAAGCGTTTTGCAAGGTGGAAATTGTATGTGTTCTGTGAGTAGCATGATGAAACGTTCTTATTTTGAGGAAATTAATGGCTACGACGAAAGTTTGTTTTATGAAGATTTGGATTTTTGGTTGCGTCTTTCTCGCATCAGTCCTTTTGTTTTTATCGATAAACCATTGGTACAGAAAAGAGTGGTAAGAAATTCGCAATCCAGTTTTTTTACCAAAAAGAAAAATGATTATGCTTTAAAAATCAATGATACAACTTATCGAATTTTGAAAAAAGCATTTCAAATGAATGTGAAAAAATCGGAATACAAAGCCTTGCTAAAACGAATTCATCACGAAATAAAACACAATATCGAATTGAGAAATTATGGTTTATTATTGAAATTGGTTGTTTTAAAAATAAAAACGGAATATAAAATTCGGGTTATAAAGTAGCTAAATATTTTTTAAACTCCTCAAAATCACGGATATAATCGCTTTCGTCGAATTCTTCGGATGCAATGACTAAACAAACTGCTCCGGCTGAAAAATTTCGTATTTCTCGCCAAGTATTTATAGGCACAAGCAAGCCTTCGTTGGGTTTGAACAGCCGATGAGTCATTTCTTCTTTTCCGTTATTCAATACAACGTCAAAGCTTCCGGCTACAGCAATGATGAATTGTTGTAAATTTTTATGAGCGTGTCCGCCGCGTTCTGCTCCGCTGGGAACATCGTATAGAAAATAAACGCGTTTTATGGTGAATGGAATAGTGTTTCCTTCAATTACAGATAGATTTCCGCGAGGATCTTCGATTTTGGGAAGTGTGATTATTTTATTCATTTATGTTAAAAAATGTTTTTAATTTATTCAATAATAGATGATTAAAAAGGTATTTGTCCAATTTGATTAAACTGTAAAATAAAGATACTACAAAAAAAATGGACAGTAAAAAATAATACCAATACGATTCAAATTCAAAATAACTAATAGTAATTATTGAGCTTATCAAAGCGATAGTAATCATTAATTTTTTTACTTTTAATTGAATGTTAAAATCATAGCTTTTTCGTACAAAATAATAAATGTAAATTGCAGATAGAAAATAGTTAATTGCAATAGATAATCCTATACCATATAAACCGATTTTGTCGTATAGAAAAACGGTTAAAACAACATTTAATACGTCGCTGAGAATATTAATGTAGAAATATTGTTTGATGTCGTTGTTAGACAAAATCATATATCCGACCACATAATTGAAACCTCTCAAGAATACAGAAAAAAGCCCAAAAACTAATATTTCATATACTGGAATAAACTCGCTTGAAAATAATATTTCAATACAAAAATTCCCGACTAAATACATGAAAAATATTGCCGGCATAAGAATTAGTAAACATAGTTCTAATTGATTATTAACTAATTCGTTAGTTAAATAGTTGTTTTTATGTTTTAAGACTTCTGTTAATTTAGGGAAATAAAATTTACTTATAGCGATAAAGATTATACCTACGTAAGAAACCATTAAAACATTTCCGATTTGATAATATCCTAAGATATTTCCGCTATCTAAAGGTTTTAAATAAGTTCTGATAAGGTAGTAGCACAGCAATCCAACAAAAGAATTGATAGCTAATAATCCACCTGATTTTGAGAAATATTTGATTTTTGATTTGATTTCTTCTTTAGAAAGTTGTACGGATTTTGTTGTATATTGAATTGTTCCTCGCCAAAAAATAAAAAAGTTTACAACGGCTGTAATAATCATTGCTAGAATAATTCCGTCGATTTTGTAATAATAATAACATCCAATAAAAATTATAGAATTAGTAAAATTACTGATAATATTTAAAATTATTAATTTTTTAATATTTTGTAATCCTTCTAATAAAATAGTCCGACTTTGAACATAACTTGTTCCAATAAAATAAATGGCTAAAAACACAAACCATAATTTGTATTTGTCTGAATCAAAAGTTTTTATGCTGAGGTAATTGGAGAAAATGATGGAGAAAATAGCCGCTAATATTCCGGTTGCTATCACGAAAATATTGACGAATTTTATGGTTTTATTTAAGGTTTTTTGGTCTGATAATTTGTTGGCGGCAATTTCTCGAACACCGGTGAACTGAACTCCAAAACCGGTTAGTGAGATAATTAATTGTGCTATGTTTTCTACCAATCCAAGTATTCCAACACCAGCCGGACCAAGAAAATAGCTGGCAGATTTATTGACAAATACACGCAACAACATCCGGATTACTTCGACAATTCCGAATAATCCAGTTGCTTTAAATAACGATTTGTAATTGGCGTTGCTCATTCTACATCACAGTCAATTTTTGTATAAGACAATTTGAAGGCTTCATACCACGTTTTCCATTTATCAAATAAATCATTATCTGTAGTTTGGTTTTTTATCGAATTTTTTATCCATTCATTAGGAATGTTATTCACAAAATCATTGATTGGATATGTATTTCCTTGCAACCATTGCTCGTTCAGTATTTGATTAATTTTGAAAATATCAACAGTTGCTTCCAAGTGTTCTTTTGAGATTAAGGTAGCGGTGGTTTTGTAGGTTGCTTTTATAATTTCTTCTTTTGTATTTCCTACATTTGTTGGGATTTTGCTTTTTAAAAGTTGCCGAATTTGGTTGAGTTCGTCCACATTATTTTGATGCAAATTCCAGCATGCATTATAATATCTTTTAGAGAAAACGCCTCCGGCTACATTATATAATTGATAATAAGTCAAAAGTTCTTTGTTGTAATCAGTTAGTCTTTTGATAATACTGCCTATTTTTAACTTATTTGTTCGGAATATAGTGTTGAATAAAACAGAATTTTTTGTAAAAACATTAGGTTTAGTTACATTAAAATATTTTGATGAAGTAACAATATTGTCAGAAATTAGATTTTTATTTTTTAGCCACATAAAATTGACCATGTCCATTTTTAATTCATCAATATTTTGTTTAAAATCGGTATAATTTATCGTTTTTGTAAACCACATATCATCTTCCAAAAGAATAAAACGTTCACTACCTTTCAGCATTTCTTCTTTCCAAAACATTGCCGGAATTACCTTTTTTGGTATTTCATTTTGTAAAATAGCCTTGCTTTTTTCGGCATAATAACTGGATTTTACAACTTTAATTTCTGGGTATAATTTTTGTATTTTATCCAAATATTTTTTGGGTGTTCCATCATCTAAAACAATAATTCTACCATCAAAATTTTTCAAAAATTGATAAATACTCGCAATAGTTCGATGTAACAAATAAGCCCTGTTGAAAGATTTAATATATATGTCCATTAAAATCTGTTTATATGCAATTTACATCACAAAGATAAAAAAGCACTATTATTGGTGTATCCTCCATATTTAAACTTTTTCTTTTTTGAAATAATGAAAAACACAAAATCCCACTACAAAAAAAGTAATCAAATACCGCAATGCATCAGCGATTACCACACCTTCTACGCCAAATATATCCACAAAATAATTAGCCAACAAATAAAAAATAATCAAAGAGAGAATTTCTGTAAATATAAAATATTTGAAAAGGCGTTTGGCAAGAAATTGATATGATAAAACAATCGAAGCTAATTTGATAAAATCACCAATTAATTGCCATTTAAACAAATCAGCAAGACCGTCAAATCCTGGGTAAATCAAGGCAACGACCCAATCTCTCAGAAAATATAACAATAACATTCCTAACCCGAAAATGGGCAATAAGGTTTTGTAGATATACAAAGTTTCTTTTTTAAATTCGGCTGCATTGTGAATTTGTGAATATTTGGGCAATACATACATCGTAAACAATGCACTCGAAAACAACATATAATTTTTCGAAATATTGGTCATTGATGTCCACGTTCCCGAATCGGCTTCGGAGAGCTTGTCGGTCAGCATATTCCGGATATCGATACTGACATAATTAATCAAAATCGACGACACAAATGCCATCATTGCATAGACCATAAAACTTTTCACTGTTTTATTATCAATGGATAAAGTGAGTTTGAGCCTTTTTTTGAAAAAACGAAACAGCAATATAATCAATATGACTAATTGAAAAATTGGACTGATAATAATTGATAGGAAAACGCCTTCTAAATTGTTTGTAAACAATAAAATCAAAGTCAATCCGGTGGTTAACAAATAACCAACAAAATCAATGATTGCTATTTTTTTATATACCGATAATCCGTTGGCAACAGCATAAAACAAACGTTGGATTCCGATTGTTGGCGACAAAACTGCTATGATTTTGATAATCCAAGCATATTCGCGTGTGCCGAACAAACTTTCGCTGACATAACCAGAACTAAAAAATAAAACTACGAAAACCAAAAAACTCCCTAAAAGTGTGAGCAAAAACGAAGTAGAAAGTACATTTTTGAGTTGTTTATTTTGGTATTTTGCTTCGGCAATATGTTTGACCACGCCGTTAAAAGTACCTAAAGCCGAAAAAGTGGTAACCATATTCAGCATATCTCGTAATTGCCCGATTTTGTGCACGCCAACTTCTCCCAAATGCAAAGCAATCAAGCGTTGTACGAAAACGGAAATGACCAATTTAGATGCCATGACCACGCCATTTAGCGAAGTCATTTTGAGTAACAAATTATTTTTTATGTAATCTTTTATGTTCAATTAATAAGCATTTACAACGTCAATAATTCGAGTAGTTTCTTCAGTTGTGAGCATCTGATGACAAGGCAAACTTACGATTTGCTGATGAATCAATTCTGAAAGCGGAAGGCGTAGATGTGCAAAATCTTTCATCCCGATTTGTTTATGCGGTGCAATAGGGTAGTGGATAAGTGTTTGTATGCCGTTTTCCAATAAAAAATGTTGAAAATGCTCGCGATTTTCTACCCGAATAGCAAAAACGTGAAAAACGTGAGCTTCTTCTGCATCTAATGAAGGTAAAGCGATTTTCGGATTATTGATTTCAGACAAATATCTTTGAGCGATTTGCCTTCTTTTTTGATTATTTTCGTCCAAATCAGGTAATTTTAAACTCAAAAAAGCAGCCTGAATTTCGTCTAATCGAGAATTAATCCCTTGGTATTTGTTGTGGTATTTCATCTCAGAACCGTAATTCCGCAAAGCACTGATGCAATTTGCCAAATCATCATCGTTGGTTGTTACAGCGCCGCCATCGCCAAGGCAACCCAAATTTTTTCCTGGATAAAAACTAAAACCTGCCGCATCACCAATAGCTCCGGCTTTCATCTCGTCACCAATAGCTCCGTGTGCTTGTGCAGCATCCTCGACAAGCAGCAGATTGTGTTTTTGTGCCAATGTTTTTATGGCTTTGGCGTCGGTAATTTGCCCGTACAAATGCACCATCAAAATAGCTTTGGTGTTCGTATTGATATGTGCTTCGATGTTTTTGACAGACAAGTTGTAATTGAGTAAATTGGTGTCTGCCAAAACAGGTTTTAATCCAGCGTTGATGATAGATAAGATGCTGGCAATGTAGGTGTTGGAGGAAACGATTACTTCGTCTCCGGCTTGTAATTTGCCCAGTTGAATATAGGCTTTGAAAATCAATGTGAGTGCGTCCAAACCATTAGCCACCCCCAAACATCTTCTTACGTCACAATAATCGGCAAAAGCACGCTCAAATTCAAGCAATTGTTCGCCAAGAATATAACGACTGTTGTCGAAAACAAGTTGTACTTTTTTCAAAAATGCCTGTTCATAAGGCTGATTAATTTTATTGAGATCTAAATAAGGTATCATAAATAAATAGATTCTAATAGATTGTTTTTTAATTGAAAAGAATAAGTTTTTTGGGTGCATACTCTCGCTCCAAAACCTTCTTTCCAAAACAATAATCCTTGGTTGATTTTTTTGCCATTATCTTCATTAGACGTTCCAAAATCAAAATATTTTTTGGTGTTTTTAAACCGATTAATCAATGTGGTAAATAACAAATCTAATCCGCCCAATTGTCGATATTCGCCTAAACCGGAAATATATTGCACATGAACAACGTCGTGGTTGATGAATAAAACGGTTCCGCCGATGATTTTATTATCCAATTTCAGTTCGTAAAATTGAATATTTTCGGGGAAACGCTGTTTTAACAAAGTTATTTCTTCGTAGCTATGAACCGGATTTGTATGATATTTTTTATTCAGATTGGCTGTCAAAATATGTTCCCAGAAAAAAGATAAATCATCTGTTTCGTGTACAGAAATTCCTTTTTTCTCTGCGTTATTTGCATCTCTGCGAATTGATTTTGATTGTCGGAACGGAACAGTCAGGTCGATAACGCTACATATTTCGGATTTAATTGTTTTAGCTTCAGAGATATAACTTACATAAGGCAGAATGTCATTAAAATGTTTATGATAAAAAACAGGAGTTTCTTTTATGATTAATTCTTGTATATTTTGGCTGATTAAAAAATCAAAAATCACTTGAAAATAGTCGAGTTGATTGGTGGTGCGTTCGCCATTTTGTACAATCAATCCGCCATAAGTTAATCCTTGATGGGTGTAAACAACTTTATCGCGAATATTTGCCGGAAAAATTGCTACGATTTTTTTTTCATCAAGCACAAGCAAAGAATAATCGCAGAATCTATCGCTGTGATATTCCATAAAATCTCTGTGAAACAAAAATGTTCCATTAATAGATTTTTGCACAAATTCGTTCCACGAATCGTAATATTCCGAACAGTATTTGATTACCTGTAAAGCCAAAATTGTTTTATTTTAGGCGAATTTACAGCATTTTTATAGATAATTCGAAAAACTGTTCAAATTGTTTTTAAACAGGTTTTTAATCCGCAAAAATAATTTTTTCAGGATCATTAGGCAGATAAAGAATATTTTGTGTTCCACCAGCTTGAATAGTGTGCAGTTGCGTAAGTGGAATGATTTTCTTAAATGTTACTGAATGTGATTTTCCGGTATAATCGGCGTATTTTAAAACAAATTTGAGTTGTGGTTGTTCATTAATATACGTTCCGGTTTGATCAGCTCGTTGCACAATTGCCTCGACTTTTCTCCCATAAAGTATGAGTTTTTCTTCGGCTTTTGGGTCGCTATAAATTAATCCAATCGAAACGCCTATTATGAATTTAAAGAAAAGCATGCCGCAAAAAGGTGTGAAAACCCAAGGATGCATCAGCGTGATAAATCGCCAACCGTTGCCATTGCTGAATAAATGATAATGAACAACCAAAGTACCGAGCATATAAACAACAAGAAAACAAAGAGCGAAAATTCCGAAACCGAAATAAGTTGATACTTTTGTTTCGGCAAGAATAATGGCTGGAGATTGATTTTCGGTGCTGATGCGAAGATTCACGTGATTTCCTTCTTCATAGCGTTTTTCGTGAGGTCTGCTATCAGTAAATCGAAAAAGTTGTTTGACCATTGTGTCGGAGAGGTTTTTGAATTCCACCACAATTTCAATGTCTTCCATATTGTTGTTTCTCTTTTTTTAGCACAATTTTATCCACGATTCTGCCTTGTTCCAACTTACCTTTTTGCAGCAAAGAATGGATGTTTTTCTCCATTTTTTTTGGCTTAGAAATCGTTTGTATATAAGTCCATCGAATGAATAATAGCCAACCGATAAACCCAACTGCCAATGAAATGGTGGACATCATAGGAGACCAAAACCCGCCTAAACTGCTGAAAAAAAGCGGAAAAACAAATACGAAAAAGGCAGTATAGCCAAACCAAAAATTTTTACTCATAACTATAATCGTTTAAATTTTAATTCATTGCCATTCACATCTGCCTCATAATTATAATCGGCTCTGCTGCCTCTGATTTGCGCATTCCAATTTCGTGGAGATACGTGAAAACTAAAATAAATCGACGTCGGGATTTCGACTGCTCTCCAAAAGTTTCTTGGTAAGCTTTTTTTACATAATCACATGAAAATAATGTCAAAGAAATTGCTAAAAGAGGTAAAATAAGTCTAAATTTCATGTTTATTTATTTTTCTAATATGGACAAATATAACCACAAAAGATATTAGGTATATTTCCTAAATGTTAAGCTAATCAAGGTGTTTCCGTTTGAAATGATGTATATTTGTTTGAATTAAAAAAAGTTTGTGATGAGAAAAATGCTTTTATTTCTATTTGCTTTTTTGTTGTTGGCAGCTTGTCAGTCAGTAATCAACCCGATTAAAACGGAAGAACTTCGTGCAATTAATAAGTCGGGAATTCAATTGATTGATGTGCGTACACCAGAAGAATTTGCTGAATATCATATTGAAGGAGCAAAAAATATAGATGTTTTTTCGGAAGATTTTGAAGAACAAATCCAACAATTAGACAAAAATGAGCCAGTGTATGTGTATTGCCGAAGCGGAAAACGCAGTAATGATGCAGCTCAAAAAATGCAAAAAATGGGATTCAAACAAATTTATGATTTACAAGGCGGAATTTTGGAATGGGAAAAAATGATGCAAGAATAGAATCTATGGTGCAAGTCGTTCTATTCTCCAATCCATGTTTTCTAGCGTATATCGAATGCGGTCGTGCAAACGATTCGGGCGACCTTGCCAAAACTCCATAATCATTGGTTTAATCAAAAAACCGCCCCAATGTTTTGGACGTGTAATGGGTTGGTTTTGATAGTGTTGTTCTAATTCTTTTAACTTATTTTGTAGGAAATCATAATCTGGGATAACCTGACTTTGCGGAGAAACAACAGCTCCGAGTTTGCTGCCTTCTGGTCGAGAATTAAAATAGTTATCAGATTGAATATCAGATGTTTTTTTGGCTAATCCTTGAATGATTACTTGACGTTCGAGCGTAGGCCAGAAAAACGAAATACAAACTTTTGGATTTTCGATTAACGCTTTGCCTTTTTCGGATTGATAATTGGTGTAAAAAACAAATCCGTTTTCATCATAATGTTTGAGTAAAACGATGCGCGATTTCGGAAAACCGTCTAATCCGATAGTTGAAACTGTCATGGCGTTTACCTCTTCGATACCGCCCATTTCTTCTACTTCGTAAAACCATTTTCTGAATTGCATCATCGGATTTTCGTCTAAAGACGATTCAATTAAATGACTTTTTTCGTAGGATTTTCTATAATTACTTAAATCGTTTTGCATGTTAAAATTCAAATGTTTTTCCGTCATCAGCTAATAAAACATCATCAAAAACTGTTTTTGCTTCGTCGCCAAATACCGTAATATCTGTATATCTTGTCGAATAATGTCCTAAAATCAGTTTTTTGACATTCGCCATTTTGGCAATGGTTGCCGCTTCTTTGGCTGTGCTGTGTTTGGTGTGTATGGTTTTAGGTTTATCTTGTTCTAAAAAAGTGCTCTCGTGATACAAAACATCGGCATCTTTGATTATCGGCACAACAGACTCTTCATACATCGTATCGGAACAATAAGCATATTTGAACGGTTTTTTGGGCGGAAAAGTTAGTTCTTCATTGGCGATAATTGTGCCATCTTCCAAGGTATGATTTTCCCCGTTTTTGATTTTGTTGTAATAAACAAAATGAATGTTTAATTCTTCTAATTTATTGATATTTAGTTTTTTAAAAGGTTGTTTTTCTACGAATAAAAAACCGTTGGTATAAACGCGATGATTCAGCGGAATGGTATAAACTTGTACTTTGTCATCTTCAAAAATCAATTCGCTTGATGTAGAAGTCAATTCGTGAAAATAGAGTTTGTATTGCGTATAAGAATTGGATAATTTGAGTTGCAAAAGGATAATTTCCTTAATACCTTTAGGTCCGTAAATATGCAAATCGCTTTGTCTGCCCAACAATCCAAAACTCGAAATCAACCCGATTAGTCCATAAAAATGGTCGCCGTGTAAATGTGAAATAAAAATTTGGTTAATACGAGAAAATCTGATTTTGTTTATCCTGAGTTGTACTTGTGTGCCTTCGCCACAATCAATCAAATACATCGAATTGTTGAATTCGACCACTTGCGATGTTGGATTAGTAAAAGTTCTTGGCGTGGCGGCATAACAACCCAAAATTGTCAATTTCATATTCCTCAAATTAAAAACCCAAATCGCGCTCGATTTCTTCCATTTCGATTACATCGTGTGCTTCTTGCAAAGTAGGAACAACGATAATATCATCTTCAAAATCATCTAAATCTATTTCAGGAATAACCACAACAAAAGATTTTTTATTAGCTCGATGTTGGGTGTTTAGAGATTCAAATATTTGAATATCAATAGAATGTTGGTTGCCTAAATCGATAATCAAGTTTTTGTCTTTAAACTGATTGTATTCATGACTAATCTTTTCCAAAAAATCGTTTGGCATTTCGCTGGTTTTAGTAATGATTATTGTATGTCCTTTTTCTTTAACTTTCATATTTTTTGTTTAAATATACAAAAATTATTTAATCTTCGATGCCAAAAGATAAATCACAGCCATTCTCACAGCAACTCCATTTTCGACTTGTTCCAAAATAACGGATTGTTTAGAATCTGCTACATCCGAAGTGATTTCTACACCTCGATTGATTGGTCCCGGATGCATTACAATGATTTCTTTATTCAGCGAATCTAACAATTCTTTATCTAAACCATATTGTTGGGTATATTCGCGCGTGGACGGAAAATAATTCACGTCTAAACGTTCGTTTTGAATCCGCAACATATTTGCCACATCACACCATTCTAAGGCTTTTCTTAAATTAGGTTCGTATTTCACACCCAAATTTTCTATATATTTCGGAATCAAGGTTTTTGGTCCGCAAACCCGAACTTCGGCACCTTGTTTTTGTAAGGCAAAAATATTAGACAAAGCGACTCTCGAATGTAAAATATCGCCGACAATCACGATTTTTTTACCGCCGATTTCGCCCAATTTTTCTCTGATTGTGAAACTGTCCAACAAAGCTTGTGTCGGATGTTCGTGTGCACCATCGCCGGCATTGATAATTCTGGCATCTACTTGTTGCGAAAGAAAATAAGCTGCACCGGGATTACTGTGCCGCATCACGACCATATCTACTTTCATCGATAAAATATTATTGACCGTATCGATGAGTGTTTCGCCTTTTTTTACAGACGATTGTGCCGCCGAAAAACTAATTGTATCTGCCGATAACCGTTTTTCTGCCAATTCAAATGATAGCTTGGTTCGTGTACTGTTTTCAAAAAATATATTAGCGATAGTAATATCTCTCAACGAAGGTACTTTTTTGATTGGTCGATTGATGACTTCTTTGAAATGCTCTGCAGTTTCAAAAATCAATTCAATATCGTTTTTTGTAATATATTTGATGCCTAATAAGTGATTTACGCTTAGTGTTTTCATTAGGAAAAATTATGTCGGATTATCATCTACTAATAGAACTTGGTCGGTATCTGTGTCGATGTCCTTCCATTGTACTTTTACTTTTTCGTTAGCAATAGCATCTACTTGACGACCTCTGTAATCGGGTTGAATGGGTAAATGTCGGCTAAATCTACGGTCGATTAAAACCAATAATTCGATTTCTGTCGGTCTGCCAAATGATTGTATGGCGGTTAATGCCGAGCGGATACTGCGTCCGGTGTATAAAACATCATCGATAAAAATCACTTTTTTGTCTTCTACCAAAAAGTCGATGTGGGTTTTGTTGGCTTCCAACGGTTTTTCTGTTCGTCGGAAATCATCTCGGAAGAAAATAATGTCTAGAAAACCTAAATCTATTTCAGAAATTTGGTATTCCTTTTCCAATATTTGAGCAATCCGTTCTGCGAGAAAACGTCCTCTAGGTTGTAAGCCTATTAACACAGTTTGTGAAAAATCCAAATGTTTTTCAACCAATTGACATGCCAAGCGGTGAAGGATGATATCTACGTCTTTGGCGGTAAGTAACACTTTCGAATGCATAGTAGAAATTGATTATGCCGTAAAATTACAATATTATCCGGATATCTGAGAAAATGTGTCGATAAAAACATAAAAAAACCGCCTCGTGATAGAAGCGGTTGATT
>Ga0079224_100009966_pt1 | contig 13009 bp, 10 predicted proteins | sample Stecom2015_FD_80414 | JGI IMG/M metagenome (GOLD analysis project Ga0079224, IMG submission 80414) | Agricultural soil microbial communities from Utah to study Nitrogen management - Steer compost 2015 | ecosystem: Environmental > Terrestrial > Soil > Agricultural land | place: USA: Utah... | reverse complement strand
TTCAATATAGGCGCCCGAAGGGGGCATGCATGCTACTCGCTGACAATTGTCGCAGTACGTGATGAAGTATTCCACGGGATTGTTGGGAAAGAACTGCTGGAACTCCACGTACAGCTGCGCCGCCAGCGTGTGGTTGTGGCTAAGCACCAAGGTAGGTTTCTGCACCTCCTGGATCACATTGGCTACAGAAAAGGTCTTTCCGGATCCTGTTACACCGAGGAGTACTTGGGCAGGTTCTCCGTTGGTAATTCCTTCTACTAAACTTTTAATGGCCGTCGGTTGGTCACCGGTTGGTTTATATTCTGATTCTAATTGGAATCCCATAGTCTGTCGATTGCTACCTATGACTAACGCCTCAGCAGGGTAAAAAAGTTTACTTCTGGGAAAGGTTTCGCTCTAGGGTTTTTAACCGATCCAAATTGTAGTAAAGATAATTGGTCCTCAGGATAATAAGTAGTAGTAAAGGAAGTACACTGGGATGAAACGACTGCCAGCCCAATATCCAAAAGACCACTGCGGCATCGGCCATGATCAGGGCAAAGAAGAGGTACTTTTTAACCCAATTATCGGGATACTTTTGCATGAGGCCAAAAACCAACGCCAAATGAAGGGGGAAAGCCCAAAGGATATTCCAGTTGTATGCGGTAGCAGAATGATCTGTGAAGAACCATAAAAAGACAATCACCCATCCGACCAATCCTAGAATGCCGAATAGGGCGATATCCCATCCGAGGAAGAGGCGCCCCTTTTTATGCCCAATAAATGTCAACAAGATGCCACCTATCGCGAATATCCAGAAGAGTATATAGGGATTAAAAAGACTTCCTGGAGATGGAGAAGCTTCAATTTCCAGCACGGTGGAGGATGATTGGACCAACGGGCGTGTCGGACCGTCACCTACTATGGATGCATTGGCAAATGCTTTCTCCATATAATCCGGAAGAAATTGCTGTTCCCGCTTACTGGCCTCCCGGTCAATGACGCTGCCCAAAGCCAGATCAATTCCAAAGTCAGCCCAAGGTATGGGATAGACATATTCATCTATCAGGTTTCTGAAGCTTTTGTCAGGGGCTTCTTCCGTTTCTCCCCATTGCAATTGATCCCCAAGGACCATTTCCACCATATCCCTTATCCTTGTTGCACAATTGTCGAAAAAGAAGTCGTAGCGGTAGAAACGGTTTTGCGGTTCATAATTTTCATGCAGGAATTGTACCGCCCTCAAGGTTTGTTCTGGCGACAGGTCCAATACCTGTTCCCTTACACTTCGTTGTAAATATTGATAATGAAGAATAAACTGTTCATACGTGCTTACACTCAGCATATAATCCAGCTTGCCTCGGGCAAACTTGAGGTAGAAGTTTGGCGTGTCAAAATCAAAAGTGCCATAATTAAATACGAGATCCCTGCCCGTCGATTGATCCAACACCCGGACGGCATTGTGACCGAAGGCGCTATACAATTCATCACCCGGATCACATGTCAGGAGGCTTATGCGGTAATCTTGGGCATTTGTGCGCCCTACGGTGAAGAATGTAGCAAGAATGAAGAACAGGGAGATGATCCCAAGATTAGAATAATAACGACCCACGCTGTGCAGTTTCAGTTTGATAAGTTTGACGAAAATACAATAAAATTTACAAACTGAAGTAGATTCACGCACCTACCTCGCACGCGAGATAACAAAAAAGGACAACCGATGGTTGCCCTTTTTCAACTTGCTACAAAAGTTGGTCGTCTGTGGTTATTTTCCTTTTCCCTGAAACATCACTTTGATGGTTTGCAGGATAATGCTAATGTCTGTCTGGATATTCACTTCGTTCAAATAGCGCAGGTCGAACAACATCCTTTGGCACATTTGGTCTACGTTTTCCGCATATCCATAATATACTTGTCCAATGGAGGTGATACCTGGCTTAATACTCAATAGTAACTGATAGCCCGGCGCTTTTTCGACAATTTGTCGGATAAAATGTTGCCTTTCAGGTCTTGGTCCTACTACCGACATGTCACCCTTAAGCACGTTCCAAAACTGAGGAAGCTCGTCTAGACGGGTTTTTCTCATAATCTGCCCCCACTTGGTGATTCGTGGGTCATTGTCTTTAGACAACTGAGGACCGTCTTTCTCGGCATCTACTTTCATGCTACGATATTTGTAGATATAAAAGGGTTTCCCATTGATCCCTACCCGTTCTTGCTTATAGAACACCGGCCCTTTCGACGTAAGTTTAGTGACCAACGCCAAGAGAGCGTAAAGCGGCGCACCGAATAGTAACACTGCCGCCGAAAAGAAGATGTCGAAGGCTCTTTTGATGATCTTAGTACTGGCGTCAAAACCCTCTCTGATCATAAAACCTGCACTACCTATTCTCGGATTATATTGGGGAATCAACAAGCTTTGTTCATATCCTGAATAAGCTATATCCTGTTTTTGACTACTCCGTACCATTTTATTTATACTTTATTGTTTAAAAATTCTTTTTCTGTTTCTTCATGGTTATTTTCAACAAATATGCCACGGCCAATATCTGTTAAATGAGGGTCCTAATGCATATTGTGACATTTTACGCCATGATTTTCTGCGTAAAGTTTCCACAGGTTGGGTACAAAAAATAAATGAGCGGTTGATAAAGGTGACGAGTAGTTTTTGTTTAGGACAAGATCCTATATTGAACAAGTTTTTGCTTCGCTTTTATGGTTGTAATTTTTGGAAGAAATTATTGGCGCCAATAAGCTTTGTGCATCGACAAATGCCGATTGAAGTCGGTAGAAAGCTTTGCGTGATTAAGGCCGATTTTGTAACCGAGCCACTTGCAAAAAATCGACACCATGGATTTGGGGATCACCCATTTGTTTTGGTGGTAAAGGTAACTCATCTCTGATTTTAAATATTTTACCCCCTCGCTTTCTGCTCTTCCGAAATGCTTAAAGATCCAGGCATTTGTAGAATGGAAAACCCCAATATCGAAATATCGCTTGAACTCTTCTTTCAAACTATAATCATGCGAATGATAGACTGCGGCTTCGGCGAGATAGGCTTTTTGCCAGCCTTTCAACAACATATTCCCTGCGATGATAACATCCTCTCCCAGGATTGTACCGGATGGAAATCCTCCTGCCTCCCAGTAGGCCGTCCGCCTATAAGCTGCAAATGAGTTTGAGCACGAGATAGTTTTGATGCCATATTGAGGCGCATCCTCTAAGCTTCTGACCTGCGATTGGGCGGGATAATTAAATATTCTCAAATGGGCTTCAAGTTCTTTCGCCCCTTTATGGGGGAGCTGACGGCCATACACCATCCCCAGTTTGGGGTTCAGATCGAAGGCCTTAGCTAGGTTCTCTATCGCAAGCTCATCCGCCAGAATGGCATCTTGGGTAAGAAATAGGTAGATGTCTGCGTCAGGAAATTTGTCAACTGCCATATGACGGGTGCCTCCGTGGTCAAAATCCCGCTTGTCTAGATGAAGAATTTCAAAACCATGAACAAGTCCTTGTGAAAGTGTATGGTCAGTAGATCCGGAGTCAATAATAATGGTCTTATGGATAGGGTAGGTTTGTGACCTTAGCATTCGTACTGCTTCAGCCCATTTGCTCCCGGCATTTAAGGTCGGTATATAGACGTTGACTTTCATTGGTCTAAAGATGTTTTAACGTTAACCGTCCCGTATTCCACAGCTCCGCTAAGGATATTTTCGGCAGCTATGTGTGCCGTCCCCGTTCCTTCCAGATAAATGGTAATGTTTTCAGCTGGGGTACTGTGTTCATTGTTGGAGAGTACCAGTTGGTTGGGGCTTCTGCTGACAAGGGTATGTCTAAAATTGCCCCCTTCGAGAGAAAGTAATTTGTTACCCATCACGCGGAGGGCTTTTGCGCCATCGTCAAATATGCAAGAGTTCACTGATTTGATATCATTATTCAGGATCTTCACATTCTCAGCAGTTTTTCTGGTGGAGATGGCGTGGGAGCCCGTACTGGTGATGATATTCCGCTCTAACACTGCGCTGTTGACTTTTACAAGTAGGATGGCGCCATCCTTTGAATGGCTATTGATGGTATTTTCTACCAACTTAATATTTCCCGTCATATTGAAATTTAAGGAAGCCTGAGAGAGCAGATTCTTCTTTAGGATCATGGAATCTACTTTGATGCCGTTTGGCAGTGACATGGAATAGAGCTTATTGTTGGTCATTGTTAACTTTTTGCCATCCACATTTGCCAACAGACTAATAGATCCAAAAGAGTTATCTTCTAAAATCAACTCATCGAATTGCAGCACCACTTCTACCTGACTGTCAGCGTTATTTCCCGAGGCGTGGATCTGTCCACAGCTTTCTATGTACAGCGCCGGTCGATTGTTTCCTTCCGCAATGTTGTTCAGCATGGTCACTCCAGAGATATTGATCAAGGTACCGATACCGGAGCCGTCTGGGGTCGATTGTCCTTTCACATAGCCGTTGTTGCGGCTAATATTGTCTTCGATATGGCAGTTGATGTCCCAATGAGGCCTATCGGAACGGTTGTTGATATCAATAGCGTCAGCGGCATTTTCCTCCATGATATTGTTGGTGAAATAATAGTTCTTCTCTCTGCCGGTAGTACCAAAAGCCACTTGAATGGCGCTCATTCCATTTTTACTGATCACATTATCGATGATTTCTACATCTGGCGTGTCGTGCAAAAAGACCCCATTTTCCCCGTTTCGGGTGATTTCATTATTGATAATCCTAAAACCTTGACTGGAAAGAACCCGAATGGCAGTGCCTCTCTGGTAGATATCCGGCAATTCACGGGGGGCACCGTAATAACTAATCGTGCTATTTTTGATGGCCACATCCTGGCAGTCATAAAATAAGATTCCTGAAAATGACAGCGCATTTGAAGGATCTCCTAGTAAGGTACTTTGGTCAATGACGATATTGCTGCTTCCGGAGAAATAGGCCGCCTCGTTCACCGTTTGGGCACTAATTGACAAAAAGACGTTGCTGATATTGTGCCCTCTGAACAGGGGACGGGAGGAATTTTGCTTTTCATTCGTAACCTCCTCTTTCTCTCCCTCAAGCCTCTGAATCAACATGCCCTCTCCCTTAATGTTAATTCCTGATTTCAGCCCAAGTGACCTTACCAGATACGAACCAGGGGGAATATATACCGTATCACCTTCTGTAGCCATACTGATGGCCTCTTGAATAGCGGCTGTATCATCTGTAGTTCCATCGCCTTTGGCATGAAACTCCACAACATTTAACCTTTTTCCCTTCGCAGTTTGGCCAATCCCCGGGTTTACTACAGAGAGGAAGATCAGAATGATAGCTAACGTTCGTGATAATCCATTCACCATGTGTCATTTTTTTAAGACAATATCGTATCCCAAGTTTCTTCAACCGTGGTTTGCCAAGAGAAGTCTTGGGCCCGGCGGATACCTTTTTCTTTTAGTTCATTGTATAATTGCTGGTCACTAAAAAGCCTGTTGATCCCCTCGGCAATCGCCTCCACCTCGTAGGGATTGACACACAGTGCGGCATCACCCGCGACCTCTGGCAAGGAGCTTTCACTGGAAGTCAACACCGGTGTTCCGGATGCCATGGATTCGATGACCGGTAAACCAAAACCCTCCATCAGAGAAACGAACATGGTTGCGTAAGCCCCTTTATATAGTTTAGGGAGGTCTGCCTCCTTCACAAACCCCAAAAATCGAACCCGACTGGTGATCTTCAGCTTGCTGAGCAGGACAATGAGCCCTGGGTTGGGGTTACCGGTCAGCAGAAAAACAAAGTCCTTAGGGATATTCGCCTTTGCAAAAGCCATCAGCATAGCTGCTAGGTTCTTGTTTTTTCTCCGGTTGCCGACATAAAGCAAATAGGGACGTTCCATTCCATATTTTTCTTGATTAGAGGCAAAGCTGGGATCCACGCCATTATAGATCACCCGGATCAGGTCTGGATTTAACCCCAAAATGTCTACAAGTTGTCCTTTGCTGAAATGGGAGACCGTAATGATCTTCTTCGCATTTTTAGCCAACCTTGCGATGACTTGTTGGTAATAGGTCCGGTGCATCTTGGAATAATAAAAAAGATGCATCAAGTCGTGCACCGTGAAGATATACGGTGTGGAAAAAGCCACTGGGGGCATAAAAGATGGGCTGTAGAAAACATCTGGCTTGGCCTTTCGGATTTCATTGCAAAGCATTAAGGGGGTAAACAGGTTACCAAGTCCCATCTTGGAACTGACAAAGGTGCTGTTGACTTCCGCAGGAGTATGCTTAATCACCTCTTTGCACAGTCTGCCGATGCCCGTGTCTCCCGCCCACCTGTTGTCGATCAAAACGTTTTTCATATACCCATTTTTATTGGTTTAAAATCTAGCTTGCCTATGCTGCCGAGCAAAACTGCCATGGTGAGATACATGACGATGTCGTTGTCATACCCTGAGTATAGGATCATCATAATGGAGAGGAGGGGGGTAAAAACCAGCCACCAAAATTTTTGTGGCTGTCCGAACTTCTGACAATCCCGATAGAAATAAATCAGAAACAGACTGTAAGACACCAACCCCATCAGTCCTAGTTCAAGATAGCTAGTCATGAAAGTGTTGTGTATATGGGGCTCGCCGCGGTAGAAGTCAGCATGTTCTCTTAGAAATTCAGGCGCCTGCATGAAACCATTTCCCAGTAAAGAGATTTCCTGGAAGTTGTTAAAGAAGGCCTTCCAATAGACCAGTCTTACCCCCATACCGTCATTCGAGGCGGTAAGGTTGTCGATTCTGATAAGTTTCTCTAACACAAAAGGAAGCACCAATATCATCGAAAAAACCAGGATGATCCTCCACCGGGTGCCTGTTGAAAACCAAATCAGCAGGAATACTCCGATGAGCAAAGCCACAATGGGTGTACGGGATAGAGACATATAAGCCAAAAGGAAAATTCCGCCTATCCTCCACCAAGAAATTCTTCTTTTTGTCACTAAGGGAATTAGGATGAAGGGAAAACCCAACATAGCTATCCTTGCACCCAACATGTTTTTGTCATCCAAACCCCAGAAGTACAGCGACTTGTTGTAGAGGGAACTCGCTTGGCCGGAAGAAGAGCTTCCGTACAACAACCTAAAGTCTATTGCTTGATGGTACACGATCAATTGAATGAGGACCAACAAAAAAATAAGCAAAAGACTCAGATCGACCAGCCTGAGCAAACCCGTATTGTCCCTTGATTGCAACCAATTTACTGCAAAATAGAGAAAGATAAAGTTGATCAGCAGCTTGGCAAGGTTGGTCAGTAGGGCAGACTCTCCGTTGTAGAAAAAGAAAAAACTGGCGATGGCGCAGAGGCTGTAGATGCCCAAGAAGATAACCCAGGGCTGAACAGGTAAATAGGGCAATTCCCGATAGAAGAAAATGCAACTGATCAACAATACGACCGGATAAACCTTGATAGGCAGAAAGATTGAAAACAAGCACAGGCAGAACAGAAAGTCGGAAAGTTGAATTCCCGACCACAACATGCTGGTGTTCATGATGGAATAGGGCCTGTTATGCTCCATTGGACTGGGTCAAAGCTGATGGTTTTGTCGCTACCAAGTCTACCACCGCCTGGTATTGGCCGACCATTCTTTCTTTACTTAAAATACTTGCCACTGATTCTCTGGCCGCGGCGGAAAGCCGGTTGTATAAATCAACATCCTCATACAATTTTAAAATTGCTCGGCGGAGAGAATCGGGATCCGAAGCATAACAGTACAAGCCGTTGACGTCGTCGACGACCGATTCCTGTAGGCCTCCGGTTTTATGGGCAATGACGGGCACATGATGCGCCAAAGCCTCAATGGCCACCATACCCAAAGGTTCCTGCCATAAAGAAGGTACCACTAGAACATCGATCAAGGCATAAAAGTCATTGGAATTTACCTGGCCTAAAAAGGAAATGGTGCGCTTGGTGGAAATCGATTTCAAATGAGTTTCATAATCTGCCTGTCCCCGTCCGCCTATGTCAAGGGTGGCGTTGATGTCTAAGGACTGAAATTGTTCGATAAGCCATTCCACTCCTTTTATTCTCGACAAGGTACCCAGATAGCCTATTTTCAGTGGCTCTCCAGCTTTTCTAGGTTGCCTTACAGGTGGAGTAGGAATGGAGCGTGTATTGTGGATTACTCTCTTTTCTGCCTCTTTAAAATAATCCAGTTGGGTAAACCGATTCAGGATGCTTTGGCTGATTCCAACCACCGCACCCACCTGATCAGACTTTGCCGGATGTCGGTTCCTCAGTAAGCGACAACTTAGGCATTGGGTGTCACAGGGATGGTCGCCTTTAAACATGTTGCTATTGGCACAGGCTAGATACATATCATGCAAAACCTGTATAATTGGTATCCCCGCTTGATGGATTTCATCCCAAACTGCCACCGACCAGCCCGCTAGGTTGTGACAGGAGACCACATCAGGTTGTTCGATCCGAAGCACCTCCTTTATATAAGATCTCATGTCTTTATTATTGCGGTCTTTGAGGTGCCATGAAAGACGCTGTAGTTTCCCAGGCCTTTGCTTAGTATAAGGCCAGTACCGGTTTTTTAGCCCTGCACGGTATACCTTAACCCCGTTAACTCGCTCTTCTTTTAATCCCTTCTCAGGCATCAGGCTCAACACCGCTACTTCATAGCCCTTCATTTGCAGGCCTTCCACAATGAGTTGCAGGGAAATCTCCGCACCTCCTTCGATGAAGGGACTATAAAGGGAATTGATGTAAAGGATTTTCATAGAAAAGATCTGGTCTTGAATGGGCTTTTTTTGCTTAGATGCCCTGCAATCAAATTGCGTTCCGCTTCTTTATTGTAGTAGCTCTTGATATAAAGAAAGCAGCCTATGACCCACCATATCTTTGCTATGCTCTTGCTTTACATGCTGAAAAACCTCATTCCCGAGAAGTTTAAAAATTTGCGGGTTTCTGTTTTTCATCCCTATTGCTTTGGCCACTTGGGTTCTAAGCTGATCCATATGCTCCTCTTCGGACCGGTAATGATAATGTAAAACGTGTTTTTTGGCTTTACCCAAATCGTCTATCGTGCCGATCTCGGGGCAGATAACTGTCTTCTTATAAGAAAAAGCTAAAATCACCGTTCCTGAATTCAGGCTGCTGTTCAAATCATAAGGCAAAACCAACAAGTCGCAATGCTGCATTAGCCGGGGAAGTTCATGATCAGGAATAAATTCCGGAATAAGATGAACATTGCCGGCAGCTTCAGCCGCTTGCCTGATCGCTTCGCCATAGGCGGGGGTATTTGGCTTCCCTGCAATTGTTACGTGTACTTTATTATCAAATTCAGCAGCAATTTTGATCAGTAATTCTATGTTCTTATAAGGTTTGACCGCCCCCACAAACAATAACTTCAATGGCAACCCTGTAAGTGTGGCCGCTTCTTCAGGTATAGGCCCGTAGCTATCTATAAACTCCGGATGAGGCAGGTAGAACAGCTTATGCAAGGCGTCGGGGTACTGTCTTTCAACAATTTCTTCGGACTCTTTGCTATGAATAATGATGCGGTGTGACCAGCGCATCAGCAGGCCGGTGATTGCCCTGCTCAGCCAGCCGGTTCTTTTCTCGTGGGAAGCTCGATTGTGCATGGTCCAGACCAGCTTCTTCCCGCTCATCCGGATAGCCGATAAGACGAACAACTTTCTGGCGAAGCTTCGCAGTGCACTGCGATAACTGCTCTCATCTATATTTTCAAACCAATTCAGGTGTACAAGCCGGACGGATTCGAAGTGTTTTCTAGATGAAAAAAAATCATCCAGCGGATGTACAATCAATCCGTACTTCCTCAGAGGCGCCACCATGATCTCAATGTACTTGTTTTCGTCATTGACAGGCGGATTAAAAATGATATGCATCTTTTCAGCTTTTGAATTTCGCATTGATCCCTTTGGCGGTGGCCAGTAAGATTTCTTTGGCCGACAAACCCAATTTGCTCCGATTCTTCAACCACAAAAAGGTCTTGTTGAGCGGGTCAGAATTCATGGATTTAGTGATGGTGTACATCTTCCTTTGCTGCATGTACGTTTTTTGGTTGGAAAGGAGATGTTTGTAGACGATTTCGTCTTCTGTATCTTGGGGAGCGACTTCTAAAAAATCCTCTAACCAAGAAGCGTAGCCGAGGTTAGCGTACATTTTTTCAAGGTCATTTCCGGTGGAAGTGATCGAAAGCCGGTTGCTGCGGTAGTTAAATACCGGACGGTTGGTATGGGCGATTCCTTTCTCAGCCGAAGCAATGAAGGCAGTGATGTCATCGGAACCCCATGCGAGGGGCAGATAATAAAAGCCTTCCCGTTGTCGGAGAGTTTCAGTTCGGTATACGTAATCCGAGATGTAGTTAGAGCGATATTGCCGCAGGCGGTGCCAAATGGAGTCATAAACCCGCTCAAATGACGGAGAGGCAGGGGTCAGCATCAATGTGTTGCCGTCATCATCAATGATCTTGCTCCTGCAGTGATAGACTTCCAAATCCGGGTAGCTGTCAATCAGCTTCGAAAATTCTTCCAGATAGTCAGGCTCAAGCAGGTCGTCATCGCCCATGATCATGATATACTCCCCATGGGCTAATGAAAGACATTTGTTCCAGTTATCGACCAGGTTAAGGGAGCCGACATTGCTGCTGTTTTTAACGTAGGTGATCCTGCTGTCTACGAATTCTCCGACAATCTGCTCGACTGGTTCGGGAGAGCAATCATTAAGGATGATCAATTCGAGGTTGTCCAAGGTTTGGTTTAGGATGCTCTCGATACACTCCTTCAGGAATTTACTTTTATAAGCGGGAATGCAAATTGAATATTTAATCATTCTCTTCAATATTTTGACCCTTTTTCTTCAACAGGTGCTCCTTTAAATAATTGATGTCGGCCTTCTTGATGACAAAAGCCAATTGGAAAGCAAAATAAACGATGCCATAGATGCTGGACTTCACCAAAATCGAAATTATCCCCTCTGGTATGTTTAGCCAATGACCGACATAGTGACCTACCACAAATGCAATAAATGCGCCCAAAACAGAAGGGAAAAAAGATCCGAAGAAGATTTTTGAATTGTTTAGCTTCAAAATTTTCGGGATGTAGTAGACGTAAAAAAAGCCGATTTGGATAATCATGTATACAAAATAGCCGATCACTGCCGCCCCTACATTCAGGGTAGGCGCAAAGATGACTGTGATAGGCAACGAGATGATACAAGCTGCGGCGGAGGAATAGACGAGTTGTTTGGTTTTACCTGAGGATAGCACGAGACTGGCTACCGGCGTGTTGTGCATGGAGAGCAAGACCGTCAGCAACCAAATGATCATCCATATCGCCAGGTATTGGTAATCTTCTCCCATATACAGCAGAAGAATATCGCTGGCATTCAGGATCAACAGAAACACGATCAGGCACAAAAATACCGATATGTACTTAGTCGCTTCGATGACCATCTTCTCCAGCTTTGGATGATTATTTTCGGCGTAGATCTTTGAGGCAGATGGCAACAAAACCTGTAGAAAGATGCCGCCAAAGGAAAGGATGAGCATGGCGATGGTCTGGATGACCCGGTAATCTGTCAAGACATCCATTCCTGAGGCATACTTGGCCAAAAGAATGGGACGCAGTTCGTTGGCAGTTAATTGAAAGATCCCCATGACAAAAATGGCCATGCTGTAGCCGATGATCTCTTTGAAGGCTTTCCCGTCCCATTTGGGTCGGAGAAGTTGAACTAAAGAAAGTGGGTATACCCTTAATCTATGAACATTAAAAGGAATAGGTACTAAGGTCGACAGGATGTAGAAAAAGAAGTAAAGAGTCAGCGGCCATTCGAAGGTGATGGCCAGCAAGGCAACTACGAAATTCAGAATACTGCTGAGGACGGTGACCCGGTTGACGTAGCCTAGTTCATCTTTGGCGCTTAAGAGTTGGATCACCACATTCGACAGCCAGTTGAAGATCGCACTGGCTGATAGGATATACATCATCCAGCGGTAGATGGGGAGCTGGTGGTCTGCCAAGTTGAAAAAATACCTGCCATAGTCGGCCATCAGAAAGAATATCAACGCGTTGATCAACCCAATAGAGCCATAGAAGACGATGCTTGAACTGGACACTTTTTGGATTTTTTCCCATTCCTCTTTGGCTACCCACATAGAAAAAAATCGGACGGAGCCTACGTTCATTCCCAGATCCATCAGACGTAAATAGGCATTTAGTGAAAAGGCCAAAGCGATAAGACCGTAATCCACTTTTCCATAATAGCCCACCAGAAGCGGAATGGTGACAAATTTAGCCGCAGCATCCAGAATTTTGGCCAAAATGCCCCAAGCTGAACCGGAAAAAATGCGCTTAACGGAAGACTGGCTGCTCATGGGAGAAAACAAAACAGCTTAAATGGTAAATAATCGAACTTCATGAAATATTGACTTTGTATAAAGATACGGGATTTATTTCCTGTTGGATATTTTGGATGGATCCTGCCCTAATCAAGGACGGCAGCCTTTTGGGTGCTGCGCAAGAAAGATGCCCGCATTAACGGGCGATAAAAAAGCCTCGGTAGCGGGAGTGAAAGATGGAAACAGAAAAAGCGATTTATTGACAGGTTATGGCTGTTTCATGCTAGGAAGCCTTCCGGCTTTTTGGCTTGAGCGTGGATAGGTGAAAATGACCAGCTTGGATCCTTCTTTAGTTGTTTGTGACTGAAAAGAGGGAGGCTTTGCACGACCTTTTTGATAAAGTATGGCACAATAACTGCGACGGTTGTATTAAAGGATAGCTTTTGAGACATCAGGCCGGCTAACTTTTGCGGCCCATCGCCTCTCCGTGCATAATTGCCATTAATTGAGACATTGCTCATGGAAAAAATACTAATTATCGGCGCATTTGACCGGTACAACTATGGGGATTTACTGTTTCCCTTGATCATAGAAAAGCAGCTTAACACCTATGGAAAAAAATTCGAATACCATTATTTTGGCATTGTCGAAAGCGACCTGTCAAAGGAGGGAGGGAAACCCAC
>Ga0079224_100009965_pt1 | contig 13009 bp, 9 predicted proteins | sample Stecom2015_FD_80414 | JGI IMG/M metagenome (GOLD analysis project Ga0079224, IMG submission 80414) | Agricultural soil microbial communities from Utah to study Nitrogen management - Steer compost 2015 | ecosystem: Environmental > Terrestrial > Soil > Agricultural land | place: USA: Utah... | reverse complement strand
TCCCCGCTGTCGCCGAACATCAACTTCATTCCGGATGTGTCCAATGCCTGCAAGTTTCCCGGTGGCAGTGTGCCCGATTGGGAAAAGGCGACTCGCTATCCGCTGACTATTTAGAGCCTCAGCAACGAGACAGTTACCATCACCCCCGGTGCAGTCACCATGGATGACAATCGAAACGACCAAGACGCTGGCCGTTTTTACTCCGCCGACGGGTGCCCCCTGGGTGATCAAATCAGCATCGTGACCATCCCCGCCGGAGAGTCGCGCACCTTCTACTGCGGTGTCAAGAACACCTCGAAGAGCGGAAACTTTAAGGGCTCCATCAAGACGGAGTTCAGCGTCAAGGGGGCCAGCGGGTGCTGGGAGACGCACGATACCGGCACTTTGTCTGTTCCCGGTACGCCGCCCTGTGATGGGTGCGGTAAGAATGCGCGTGCGACGACTGACCAGAAGGCTGCTGAGTCCGCGGAGTCCGCTCCCGCCGAGGATGCTACTGCTGAGTCGGACGCGAGCACCGTTGCGGAGGAGCCCGCAGCGAGCGATGCCGGCGGCGAGGAGCCCTCGGCTAGCGACGGCGGCCGCTGACCTGACTCTGACCTTTCCGCCCTGCACCGCCAGGGCGTGAGGACCTCGAAAGGCGCGTGGCCCGGATCCATCGATCCGGGCCACGCGCCGTTCTCGTCCCTGCTATGCCCCCAATGCTCCGGTCCGACGGTGCGCAGGTGTCAGCGCTTTTGGGCGTCGCACTCCGTGCTGAATCCTGCGCGGCGACCGCGGCCTGACTCGTTCATCGCAGCCTCATCGCGTGAGCGCTCGCGGCGCGAGCGACGTCGGCCCTTGAATGCCCAGCGCAGCAGAAGCGCGAACGAGCCGCCGATCGCGAGGATGAAGAAAGAGACGACCAGCATGAATGCCCCGTCATCGGCGGGATAGTCGTCCAGGATCGACATCAGGATCGCGAACCCGACGGAGCTGACGATGAGGATCCCGAGCGTTGCCGCGACGATCGCGAGCGGATGACGGGCCTGGCGGCCAGCACTGCTCCTCAGCATCGCCTGAGTCTCCGGCACGGCAGCGCTGGCCACGCGCGCACCCGGGGGCATCGTCGACTCTGCATAGCGTGCGAGAGCCTCGGCGAGGTGGAATGCCGCAGCGACGGTGTCAGGATCGGGCGGGGGCAGTGACTTCTCACCCATGACCGTCAGCTCCCGTCCGCGGAGCTCGAGGCTGTAGTCGCCGAGGAGAGCGGTGAGGGCCTCGTCGAGCTCCCACGGCACAGGGAACTCCGGCAGAGGCGGCAGCTCCCCGGCGGGCAGGACGACGCGCAGGAACCCGTGCGACGCCGGCGGGTTCGCCACCGATACGGCACCGGAGGACTTCAGCCGGATCTGGACCTGCGCCGTCGGCCAGGAGTCACCCACCTCGAGCAGGGGCATCGTGCGCGTGCGCACGCTGACCTCCACCACGCGCTCCCCACTGCGGAACAGACTGCCCGCGTACTCAGGGGCCGCGATGGACCGTGTCAGGTCCAGGTCGTTGACCCGTGCGAAGTCCTCCAGCGGGGCTCCGCCGCCGGCGTTGCGCAGGATGTCGAACGTCAGCCACGCACCCATGGCGAGCAGCATCATCCCGCAGAAGAAGCCGCCCCATTCGATCTCCTCCGGCACGAAGAGGGAGACGGGGGTCGCGGCGATGCCGCCGAGCAGGACCAACACGGTCATCGTGGACCCCACCACATAGCGGGGATGGTGACCGATCGTGCGCAGGCGGGCGAGGAGACCTGCCCGGCGACGGAGCGGGGTGAGATCGAGCCCCGTCACGCCTGCTCACTGCGCAGCTGGAGCAGTCGCTGCAACAGGCCGCGTGCCGCGACGGTGTCCTCGAGACGGTGGGTCGCCGCGGTGTCCCCGGCGCCCACCTTGATGCCCACGTCCCGCGCGCCGAGCCGGGCGAAGACGGACTCGTCCGTGACGTCATCGCCCAGGTACAGCCAGGCGTCCGCAGCGCTCGCCCGGGCCAGGGCCTCGATCGCCTCGCCCTTCGAGGTGTGCACCACCGAGAACTCGACGACCTCCTTGCCTGGCGTGACGGTGACCTCCGGCAGGGACTCCGCGTACTCGAGCGCGGCCTCGGTCGCGTTCCTGCCCCCGCGGCCCTTCGCGTTGCGGGTGTGCAGCACCGCGGCGGTCGGCTTCGTCTCCACCTCGGTGCCGGGGTGGGCACGGGCGATCCTGCGCAGTGCGGCGGTGACGGTGGCGAGCTGCTCGTCCTTCGCCGGCGTCATCCCCAGCGCCGAACGGTCCAGCACCTCGGCCTGCATCCACGGCGGCAGCGCCCCGACCTCCGCGCCGTGCGAGCCGACCAGCACCACCGAGCTCGGCATCTTCGTGTGATGGTCGAGGTCCTCGAGCGAGCGGCCGGAGACGAGCGCGACCGCCACGCCCGTCAGATCCGCGAGATCACGCAGCGCGGCGAGGGACTCCTGCTCCGGCACCACCGCGTCGCGGTCGGCGACGATCGGGGCGAGCACCCCGTCGAAGTCCGAGGCGATCAGCAGTCGCGGCACCTCGGAGAAGGCCTCGAGGTCCTGCTCCAGCTGGACCGGGTCACTGGGCCGGTCCCCGCTCAGGCGCACCACGGGGGAGGACTCGCCCTCCGGCGAGGAGGACTTCAGGTGCTCGAGGAAGCTGTGCGCCCAGGCCTGCACATCGTGCTCCATCACCTGGTGGCGCAGCGACCGCATCGCCTCCTCCTGCTCCTCCGGCGGCATCGCGAGTGCCTTGAGGATCGCGGCCTTCATCTCATCGATGTCGTGCGGATTGACGGTGAGCGCGGCACGCAACTCGTCGGCCGCGCCCGCGAACTCGCTGAGCACCAGCGCGCCCTGCAGATCCCGACGGGAGGCGACGTACTCCTTGGCGACGAGGTTCATTCCGTCGCGCAGCGCGGTCACGAGCACCACGTCCGCGGCCATGTACAGCGCGATCATGTCGCGGCGGTCGAAGGAGCGGTGCTGGTAGTCCACGGCCGGGCGGCCCAGCGGGGCATGCTCGCCGTTGATCCGGCCCACCACCAGCTCGACCTCATCGCGCAGGTGCCGGTAGGCGTCCACCCGCTCCCGCGACGGGGTCGCGACCTGGATCATCACGGTGTCCTGCGGGTCGATCGAGCCGTCGTCCAGCAGCTCGCCCCACGCCTTCAGCCGGTGGCGGATGCCCTTGGTGTAGTCCAGACGGTCTACACCGAGCACTACCTTCGAGACGTCCCCGAGGTCCCTGCGCAGCCGCTCCGCACGCTCACGGATCTGCGGATCCTCGGTGAGGGCGGAGACGGCGGTGGAATCGATCGAGATCGGGAAGGTCCGCACCTGCACCTCGCGGCGCGGGGCGGTGCCAACCCCCGGCACCGAGATCGTCATGCCGTCCACGTGATAGCCCAGCAGCTTCCGCACCGCGGCGACGAAGTTCAGCGAGTCGCTCTCGCGCTGGAAGCCCAGCAGGTCCGCACCCAGCAGGCCGCGCAGGATCGAGTTGCGCTTGGGCAGCTGGGAGAACAGCTCCACGGGCGGGAAGGGGATGTGGTTGAAGAACCCGATGCGCACGTCCCGGCGCTTCTCGCGGATCATCGTCGGCACCAGCTGCAGCTGGTAGTCGTGCACCCAGATCGTCCCGCCTGGCGCGGCGACCGGCGCGGCGGCGTCGGCGAAGCGCCGGTTCGCGGAGAGATAGGAGTCCCACCAGCCGCGATGGTAGGCGGGGTCGACGATCACGTCATGGTAGAGCGGCCACAGCGTCGCATTGGAGTAGCCCTCGTAGTAGCGCTCGATCTCCTCCTGCTCGAGCCGCACCGGGTACAGGCTCATGCCGTCGGCCTCGAAGGGCTCCGGCGCCTCGCCGGGCGCACCCGCCCAGCCCACCCAGGCCCCCGAATCGACCGTGCGCATCACCGACTCCATCGCCGTGACGAGGCCGCCGGGGCTGGTCACCCACTCCGTCGCCCCATCCGGCAGGGTGCGGGAATCGACGGGAAGGCGGTTCGCGACCACCACCAGCTCGTGACGACGATCCTTGTCCTCGGGGGTGCCTGCTGCGGCCACTGGGTTCTCCTTCGCTCAGGGGTGGCGTGCCGGGTGCGCGCTCAGCGATGCGAGGCACCCTGAGCGGCTCCTGTGCTGATGCCCCGAGGTTATCAAGTGCAATGGGTCACCGGCCCCGGCGCCGACCTGCCGGTCCGTTCCCGCGCGAAGCGCCGCGACCTGCATGGACGCCGCCTGCCATGGTGACCCGGTGGGGGAGCGGGAGGTGTTCGCGGAGCGGACGGGATGCCCCCTCACGCCGCTGTCCCGCCTACCCTCGGAGAGCGCCGACGGCGCGACCCCCGGTGTCCCCCGGGGAGGACGGTGCGAGAGCAGGAGCAGACATGCGCGCCCATGAGGCCGGAGCACTTCACGGCAACGACGCGGCCCCCACCTGGCTGCCCTATCCCACGGACGTCAATGCGCTGATCGACGGGCTGTGGTCCCGCACCACGGTGCGCGGCGCCGACGGTGCGGTCGAGGTGGGCGGCGTGGACGTGCGCCGCATCGCCGAGGAGGTCGGCACCCCCGCCTTCGTCCTGGACGAGGACGACTTCCGCCACCGCGCCCGCGCCTTCCGTGACGCCTTCGCCGAGGCCTTCCGCCCCCTCGCCGGGGCTGACGTCTACTACGCCGGCAAGGCGTTCCTGTGCGGCGCCGTCGCCCGCTGGGTCGAGGAGGACGGCCTGGGCCTGGACGTGTGCACCGGTGGCGAGCTGGCCGTCGCGCTGAGCGCCGGCTTCCCACCCGCCCGCATCGCGATGCACGGCAACAACAAGTCCGTCTCCGAGATCCGCCGCGCCCTCGAGGCCGGGGTGGGCCGCCTCGTCATCGACTCCCTCGATGAGATCGATCTCGTCGACGAGATCGCCGGTGAGCTGGGTCTGCGCGCCTCCGTCATGCTCCGCGTGACCACGGGCGTGGAGGCGCACACCCACGAGTTCATCGCCACCGCCCACGAGGACCAGAAGTTCGGGCTCTCCCTCACCGGCGGCACCGCCTTCGAGGCCGTGGTGCGGGTGCTGGATGCGCAGAACCTCGACCTGCTGGGCCTGCACTCCCACATCGGCTCCCAGATCTTCGACACCGGTGGCTTCGAGGTCGCGGCGCGCCGCGTCCTGGACCTCGTCGCGAAGGTCCGCGAGGAGCTCGGCCGCACCATCACCGCGCTCGACCTGGGCGGCGGCTTCGGCGTCATGTACAACACCCAGCACACCCCGGCCACGCCCGAGGCGCTCGCGAACTCCATCGCCACGATCGTGGAGAAGCAGTGCCACGAGCTCGAGCTCCAGATCCCGCACCTCTCCTTCGAGCCGGGCCGCGCGATCGCCGGCCCCTCCACGCAGACCCTGTACTCCGTGGGCACGGTGAAGGACGTCCGCCTCGGCGGCCCGCACCACCGCATGTACGTCTCGGTCGACGGCGGCATGAGCGACAACGTGCGCACCGCCCTGTACGACGCGGACTACTCCTGCCTCCTCACCGGCCGCGTCTCCGACGCCCGCCCCGAGGTGGTGCGCGTGGTCGGCAAGCACTGCGAGAGCGGCGACATCGTCGTCAAGGACGAATACCTCCCGGCCGACGTGCGCCGCGGCGACCTGATCTCCGTGCCCGTCACCGGCGCCTACTGCTACTCCCTCGCCTCGAACTACAACCACGTGCCGCGCCCCCCGGTCGTCGCCGTGAAGGACGGGGAGATCCGCACTCTGCTCCGCCGCGAGACCGAGGAGGACCTGCTCGGCCTCGACGTCGGCTGACTCGCGGTCGGCTGATGCGATATCGGCCGACCGCGCCGTCGGCGCTGCCTACGCCGCCGACGCAAACGTTCATCCTCGGTCACAGGGCCGTGCGCTCCTCGGATACAGTGCCCGAACGCGCCCCCGACCGCCCCAGATCGTCCCTGTCGGACCTTGTGGAAGGACCTCCACCCCCATGACTCAGCAGCCTTCAGGCCACCCGGAGCACCCCGCACCCCGGGAGACCGTCGCGCTCACCGATCTGCCCGTCCTCCGCGTCGCCGTGCTCGGCGCCGGGACCGTCGGCACCGAGGTGCTGCGCCTGCTGTCCCATCAGGGCGACGACCTCGCGCACCGAATCGGCGGCCGCCTCGAGGTGGTCGGCGTGTCCGTGCGCGACCTCGACCGCGACCGCGGCGAGCACGTCCCCGCGGGCCTCCTCACCGAGGACGCGCACGCCCTGGTGCGCGACGTGGACCTCGTGGTCGAGGTGATGGGCGGCATCGAGCCCGCCCGCTCCCTCCTGCTCGAGGCGATGGCGAACGGCGCGAGCGTCGTCACCGCCAACAAGGCCCTGCTCGCCCAGGACGGCGCGACCCTCTACGAGGCGGCCGACGCGCACGGCGTGGACCTGCACTTCGAAGCGGCCGTCGCCGGAGCGATCCCGCTGGTGCGCCCGGTGCGAGAGTCTCTCGCCGGTGACCGCATCCAGCGCGTCATGGGCATCGTCAACGGCACCACGAACTTCATCCTCGACGCGATGACCCGCACCGGCGCCGACTTCGATGACGCCCTCGCCACCGCGCAGGAGCTCGGCTACGCCGAGGCGGATCCGACCGCGGACATCGAGGGGCACGACGCGGCGGCCAAGGCCTCGATTCTCGCCTCTCTCGCCTTCCACTCCCGCGTGCGCCTCGCGGATGTGCACTGCGAGGGGATCACCTCTGTCACCGCGCAGGACATCGCCGCGGCCGCCCGCATGGGCCGCACCATCAAGCTGCTCTCGATCGTCGAGCGGATCGAGGAGGAGAACGGCGAGCGGATCTCCGCCCGCGTCTACCCTGCACTCATCCCCGACTCGCACCCGCTCGCCTCGGTGTCGGAGGCGTACAACGCTGTGTTCATCGAGGCGGAGGCCGCAGGCTCCCTCATGTTCTACGGCCAGGGCGCCGGCGGTGCACCCACCGCCTCCGCGGTCCTCGGCGACCTCGTCTCCGCCGCGCGCGCCCGCGTGCACGGCGGGGTGGGGCCGCGCGAGTCCCGCTACGCCGAGCTCGAGTCGATCCCGCTCGAGGAGCTGCGCAGCGCCTTCTACGTCTCCCTCACGGTGCAGGACCGGCCCGGCGTGCTCGCCGAGGTCGCCGGCACCCTCTCGGGCTACGGCATCTCGATCTCCACCATCCACCAGGAGCTGCTGCCGCAGGACGGCGAGGGCGGGGAGCCGGCCCGCGCCCACCTCGGCATCAGCACGCATCGCGCTCTGGAGTCCGCGATGACCGCGTCGCTGGACATGTTCTCGTCCACCGCCACGGTGCTGAGCATCGACTCCGTCCTGCGCATCGAAGGAGCATGACCCCTATGGCACATCAGTGGCGCGGCGTCCTCGCCGAGTACCGCGAGCACCTGCCGTTCGCCCCGACCGACACCCTCCTGACCCTTGGGGAGGGCGGCACCCCGCTCGTCCCGGCCCCGGCCCTGTCCCGGATGGTCGGCGCGGACGTGCACATCAAGGTTGAGGGGATGAACCCCACCGGCTCCTTCAAGGACCGCGGCATGGTCTCAGCGATGACGAAGGCGAAGAACGACGGCGCCTCCGCGGTCGTGTGCGCCTCCACCGGCAACACCTCCGCCTCCGCCGCCGCCTACGCGACCGCCGCCGGGATGACCTGCGCGGTGCTGCTGCCGCAGGGCAAGATCGCTGCCGGCAAGCTCGCCCAGGCCGTCGTGCACGGCGCGAAGCTCATCCAGGTCGACGGCAACTTCGACGACTGCCTCGAGATCGCGCGGAAGCTGAACGCCGAGCACCCGATCGAGCTGGTCAACTCCGTGAACCCCTACCGTCTGCAGGGGCAGAAGACCGCCGCCTTCGAGATCGCGGACGCGCTGGGCCGCGCCCCCGACATCCACATCCTGCCCGTCGGCAACGCCGGGAACATCTCCGCCTACTGGATGGGCTACCGCGAGTACCACGAGCAGGGCGTCACCGACTTACTGCCGCAGATGTGGGGCTTCCAGGCCGCGGGCGCCGCGCCCTTCGTCGCCGGCCACCCGATCGCGAACCCCGAGACGGTCGCGACCGCGATCCGCATAGGCGCCCCCGCCTCCTGGCATCTCGCCGTCGAGGCGCGCGACAGCTCCGGCGGTCTCATCGACGCGGTCAGCGATGACCAGATCCTCGAGGCGCAGAAGCTGCTCGCGGGCGAGGTGGGCATCTTCGTCGAGCCCGCTTCCGCCGCCGGTGTTGCGGGTCTGCTCCAGCAGTCCGCCCGTGGCCTGGTCCCCTCCGACGCGACCATCACGATCACCGTGACCGGCAACGGGCTGAAGGACATCGACACCGCGCTGACCCTGCACGACCTCACCCCGACGGTCGTGCCCGTGGACGTCCACGCCGCCGCGGAGGCCATCGGCCTGTGAGGATCCAGCACACGCGCGTGGCGGTGGAGGTCCCGGCGACCTCCGCGAACCTCGGCCCCGGCTACGACACGCTCGGCCTCGCCCTGGACCTGTGCGATGAGCTGAGCGTCGAGGCGACCACCGGCGCCGTGGAGATCGAGGTCACCGGCGAGGGAGCGGGCAGCGTCCCGGACGGCGAGGACCACCTGGTGGTGCGCGCGCTGCGCCGCGGCCTCGATCACGCGGGCGCCCCGCAGACCGGCCTGCGCCTCACCGCACGGAATCACATCCCGCATGGGCGCGGCCTGGGATCGAGCGCCGCGGCGACCATCGCGGGTCTGCTCCTGGCCCGCGGCATGCTCTCGGATCCTGAGGCGCTGGACGACCAGACCGTGCTCGAGCTCGCCACCGAGTTCGAAGGCCACCCTGACAACGCCGCTCCCGCGCTGCTGGGCGGGGCGGTGCTGTCCTGGATGTCCGGTGTCGGTGCGCGTGCTGTGCCGCTGCGCCTGGGGGAGGACGTGCTGCGCCCGGTGGTGCTGCTGCCGAGTGCGACCCTGTCCACCTTGAGCGCGCGCGGTCTGCTGCCCGCCGAGGTCCCGCACGGCGACGCCGTCGCGAACGCCGCCCGCGCCGCGCTGCTCGTGCACGCCCTGGCGGGGGAGCCGGAGCTGCTGCTCGAGGCGACCGAGGATCGTCTGCATCAGGAGCAGCGGGCCCCGGGCATGCCGGAGTCCGTGGAGCTCATGAGGGTGCTGCGCGCCGAGGGGCACCCCGCGGTGATCTCCGGCGCCGGGCCGTCCGTGCTGGTCCTGCAGGGCCGACGCGCCGAGATCGCTCCGCTGGTGCGACGTTTCGTGGCGGACCCCGCCACGTGGCGGATCGCCGAGGTGCCGCTGCGCCGAGGCGCGGCCGCGCCTGTGGTAGGTTGACCCTGCGTCCAGACGACATCGCACGACGCTGACTCCTGCACCGGACCCCGAGGGGTCGTTCGCAGGTCCGCGTTCCGCGATACTCCCTGATCAGCGCCCCGCACAGCCCTCCCGCACCGTCTTCGACGTGCCTGGCAGGACAGTGCGCCGCCGCTGGCGCACCCCGAATCACACCGGCAGGCCCTCCGCGGATGCCACGCATCGTGGGGGAGAGCCCTGCTCGGACACGCCGTCGCAGCACACGGAGACATGACGTTCCCGGTGCTGGGCGGTTCCCAGACCACATCAGGATCGGCAGGACCGGTCCGACAGGAAGGATCCCGGGTGAACGACACCACCTCCGGCGCAGACCTCGCGGCCAAGAAGCTCCCCGAGCTGCAGGCCATCGCCGCCGGTCTCGGCATCAAGGGCGCTCGTCGTCTGCGCAAGGGCGAGCTCATCGACGCGATCCGCGGGGGCGGTGCTCCCACTGCGTCCGCTGCCTCCGCGCCCGCCGCCTCCTCCGCTCCTGCGCCCGCGAAGGAGTCCGCTCCGCAGCAGTCCGCTCCGGCGCAGGACGCGCCCGCTGAGAAGGCGCCGGCTGAGAAGGCACAGGCTCAGCAGCCGCAGACCGAGCAGGCGCAGTCCGAGAAGACTCAGCCTGAGCAGGCCTCGACGGCGCAGGCCCCGGCCGAGCAGTCCGACGACTCCGGGCGCTCCCGCTCGCGCTCCCGTTCCCGCGGTGCCTCTCGTGGCGGCGAGTCCCGCAATGCGGAGCAGGCCCCCGATCTCGGCATCGAGCTCCCGCTGCCGCAGCGCGACGAGAACACGCAGCAGGATGGCGAGCGCCGCTCGCGCTCCCAGGAGCAGCACGGCGAGTCCCGCGAGCATAACCGCGGTGACCAGCAGCGTCGCGAGCAGAACCGTGGCGATCAGCACCGCGGCGACCAGAACCGCGGTGACCAGAACCGTGGCGGGCAGCGCCGCCGGCTCGAGGACATCGAGCTGCCGGACCGCTCCGGCGGCGGTGACGATGACCGTCAGGGCGGCGACTACGACGATGACCGTCGGGGCCGCTCTCGCAGCCGCAACCGCTCCCGTGACCGCAAGCGTCGCGGCCGTGGCGACTCGGGCTCGTCGCAGCAGCAGGGTGGCTCGCAGCACGACGACCACGAGGTGCGCGAGGGCGACGAGCTGATGACCATTGCGGGCATCCTCGATATCCGCGACAACAACGCCTACGTGCGCACCACCGGCTACCTGCCCGGCCCCAGCGATGTCTACGTGACCATGAACCAGGTCAAGAAGGCGGGCCTGCGCAAGGGCGATGCGATCGTCGGCCAGGTCAAGGCCCCGCGCGATGGCGAGGAGCCCCAGGTCGAGCAGCAGCACTACGGCGGCCGCAACCGCCGCGGCAAGGGCGGCAGCAACCACTCGAGGTACGCGGCCCTCGTGCAGGTCGACACCGTCAACGGCATGCCGCCGGAGCGCGCCCGCCAGCGCGTGGACTTCTCGAAGCTGACCCCGCTGTACCCGGATGAGCGCCTGCGCATGGAGAGCTCGCAGACCGCGCTCGCGCCGCGCATCATCGACCTCGTCTCTCCGATCGGCAAGGGCCAGCGCGGCCTCATCGTCGCGCCCCCGAAGGCCGGCAAGACGATCATCATGCAGCAGATCGCGAACGCGATCACCATCAACAACCCCGAGGTCCACCTCATGGTCGTGCTCGTCGACGAGCGCCCAGAGGAGGTCACGGACATGCAGCGCACGGTCAAGGGCGAGGTCATCGCCTCGACCTTCGACCGTCCCGCCTCGGACCACACCATCGTCGCCGAGCTCGCGATCGAGCGTGCGAAGCGCCTGGTGGAGATGGGCCGCGACGTGGTCGTGCTGCTGGACTCGATCACCCGCCTGGGCCGTGCCTACAACCTCGCCGCCCCCGCCTCCGGCCGGATCCTCTCCGGTGGTGTGGACGCCTCCGCGCTCTACCCGCCGAAGCGCTTCTTCGGTGCGGCGCGCAACATCGAGCACGGCGGCTCGCTGACGATCCTCGCCTCCGCGCTGGTGGAGACCGGCTCGAAGATGGACGAGGTGATCTTCGAGGAGTTCAAGGGCACCGGCAACATGGAGCTGCGCCTGTCCCGTCACCTCGCGGACAAGCGGATCTTCCCGGCCGTGGATGTCAACTCCTCTGGCACCCGTCGCGAAGAGGCACTCATGGGCAAGGAGGAGCTGGCCATCATGTGGAAGCTCCGCCGCGTGCTGGGCTCCCTCGAGCAGCAGCAGGCGCTCGAGATGCTCATGGAGCGGGTCAAGAAGACCCAGTCCAACGCCGAGTTCCTGATGGCGGTCCAGAAGAACACCCCGAGCGTCCAGCGCACCACCGACTGACGCACGCGCGGCGGTCTCGAGCCGCAGTCCGACTCCTCGGACCAGGACATCGGCCGACGGGCCGTCCCGCACCACTTCGCGGTGGGCGGGACGGCCCGTCGGCTGTTCCAGGAGGCGCATCAGCGATGCGCTCGCGGAGCCTCAGCCCTTGATCGCCCCAGCGGCGATATTGGCGATGAAGTGCCGCGCCCCGATGATGAACACTCCGATCAGGGGCACCACGCTGATCAGCGCCCCGGCCATCACCATCCCGTAGTCGGTGAGATACAGGGAGTTGAGGTTCTGCAGCGCGGTCTGGAGGGTCTGCCGCTCCGGGTTCACGAGCACGATCAGCGGCCACACGTAGTCGTTCCATGCGCCGATGAAGGTGAAGATGCCCAGGAACGCCAGACCACCGCGCAGCAGCGGCACCGCGACCCGCCAGTAGGTGGTGAAGAAGCCGGCGCCGTCGATGCGCGCGGATTCCACGAGCTCATCGGGGATGGTGGCGGCCGCCATCTGGCGCAGCAGGAAGATGCCGAAGGCGTTCGCGGCGCCCGGCACTATGAGCGCCTGCAGGGTGCCCACCCAGCCGATCTCGGACATGAGGATGAAGCTCGGCACGAGCGAGAGGCTGCCTGGCACGAGCATCGTCGCGATCAGCAGGATGAACAGCACGTTCTTTCCCGGGAAGTCGAACTTCGCGAACGCGAAGGCGGCGAGCGAGTCGAAGAACATCACCAGCACCGCGCAGGCCGCGGAGACGATGATCGTGTTGCCGAGAGCCTGGAGCAGGTCGACGCTCTGGACCACATTGCGCACGTTTTCGATGAAGCTGTTGCCGAAGGTGAGCTTCGGCGGGTAGCCGAAGATCTCCGCCGTGGTCGATGTCGACATCACCACGAGCCAGTAGAACGGGAAGATCGACAGCAGCACGCCGACGATCACGCACAGGTGCACCACGAGCTTGCTCACGAGCGAGCGCGCGCCGTAGTGCGGGCTGATGGCGCGGTCCGCGGGGGCGCCACCGGCCTCGGTGGTGCGGGGCAGGGGAGGGGCGGTGGTCATCGGCGGGGCTCCTTCCGCGCGCGGGGCTTACGGGCCTCCGCATCGCCGCGCCCGGAGACAAGGCGCCAGTTGATGACGGCGAACACCGCGGCGATGAGGAACAGCGCCCCGGCGATCGCCGAGCCGCATCCGAAGCCCAACTGGGTGGAGGCCTGGTTGGACTGGTAGAGCACGATCGTCATGCCGGCCTCGCCCGCGCCGCCCCCCGTGCCCAGCACCACCGCCGGCGCGCG
>Ga0079224_100009964_pt1 | contig 13010 bp, 11 predicted proteins | sample Stecom2015_FD_80414 | JGI IMG/M metagenome (GOLD analysis project Ga0079224, IMG submission 80414) | Agricultural soil microbial communities from Utah to study Nitrogen management - Steer compost 2015 | ecosystem: Environmental > Terrestrial > Soil > Agricultural land | place: USA: Utah... | reverse complement strand
AGGACCACGTCCACCAGGGGCGTCACATTGATTCCCGAAAGCCGCTCGTCGGTGCGCGAGGGGCCGTGTGCCATGGTCACTCCGCCGCTTCCGGGACGGCGCTCGCCTTGCGCAACGCGAGCACTTCGCGCACGAGCGCTTCGGCGCGTCCGAGCCGAGTCCGGATCACCCGCTGGTAGAGGTTGAAGAACGCGACCGCGGGGAGGGCGATCAAGATGCCGACGGCCGTCGCCACGAGCGCTTCCCCGACCTCCGTCATCAGCCCTTCGGAGATCTGCCCGCGTGCGTGCTCGAGCTCGCGGAAGGCGCGCACGATCCCGATCACCGTCCCGAGCAGGCCGATGAAGGGCGCGTTGTTTCCCAGTGTACCGAGCAGCGACAGGTGGCGTTCCATGCCGAGCCGTGCGAGCTCGGCTTCGCCGCGCATCCGTTCTTCCGCGCTCGCGGTCGAGTCCGCGTCGAGACCGGCGCGCGCGATGCGGGCCTCGAAGCTCGGTGAGTCGTCGAGCACGCGGCGCGCTGCGGCGAGCTCACCGCGTCCGAGCGCTTGCCGGAGTCGATTCCTGAGGCCGACGACGTCGTCGCGCGACATCCAGAACAGCACCGCGCGTTCGATGGCCACGCCGAGAGAGAGAATCGAGAGCGCCACGAGCAGCCACAGCACCCATTCGGTTCCGTGGTTCGTGAGAGCACCCAAGCGTTGGGAGAGAGTCACCAGTACCTCCTTTGGAACGGAATCAATTCGGCACGACGCAAACGGCGCGTTCGGCGAAATCGGCGCCCCCGCGTCCGTCGCGCACGACGAACCAGAACCGAACGAGCTCACCGCCCTCCGGTGCGCTCGCTGGGGCCGTCCAGCTCACGGTCACGTCGAGCGACGTCCCGTTTCCGGGAAGCGGCGAGAACGCGCGCTCGAGCCCGCCGTGGGTCGCGAAGTGGGAAACGAGCAGGCTCTCGAGCTCGGGCGCGCCCTCGATTGGAGGCGGCACCGCGTCGCGCGCGCTCTCCGGCAGAAGGACCCGAATCTCGTGCGCCGAGCCCGCGGACACCTCGGGGACGTCGAGCCCGCGGCACGCTGTCTCCCGAGCGCTCGCAGAAGTCCACGTCTCGCCGTCGAGCGTGAACGCTTCGTCCGGAAGACTCGGGTTCAGGTTCGGTGCGTCGCTCGTCCCCGGGAGCTCGAGATCGAAGCTGACGGGAAGCGGCGTGGCGTTCGCGGCACAGCGCTCGCCGCCGTCATCGCTCGGCGCACCGTGCGCACAGATCACACCGCGGACGAGGAGCCTCGGCAACGAGGCGTCCGCGTCGTACTCGGGGAGCACGAAATCGAGGGCGGCCTCGCTCGCATCGGGCGCGCTCCGTTCTGCCGTCGCGAAGGGCTCGCCCACGCAAACGGGGAGACCGGAAGGCGACCACTCCGCGAAGCACGCCCGCAGCGCGTAGCCCACTTCGAGCTCGAGCTCCGGCGCGACCACGAGGAAGCGAACGCGCGCCGCCTCACCGGGAGCCGGCGCGGCTCGCTCCGGAGCCCCGTCCACCTCGAGACGCGCGCCCAGCACGCGCGCCTTCTCGACGAGCTCCACGGGAACGAGTGGGTCGTCGCATCCCGAAAGCGCGAGCAGCGCTCCGAGAACGCCGATCAGTTTGACGGATCGGCTTTCTCGTCCCCGTTCACGGGGGGGGCACGCGCCGCCCCGCCCCACCGAAGTGAGCTCGGCGGAGCGCCGCCCTACGCGGGCACAGTGCTCGACGCTGGTTTCCGCGTGGCTCGGTGCGTTCCCAACCGCTCGTAGCTCTCGGAGTCCAAGCCCTCGTTCGTTTTTCACAGCTCACCTCGCACGCCGAGGCTCGGCAACACCGGCGATCCGAGGACCGCCTCTTTCTTGGAGTAGTCGTAGCTGTACCGCTCGCCTTCGCGGCTCCTGTGGTTGTAGACGTTCTGCACGTCGAGGTAGGCCGCGAGCGAGACCGGGCCGAGCTTCCACATTTTTTCGAGGCGCACGTCGAGCTGATGCAGCGTCGGTTGCCGCGCGCTGTACGGCTCGCCGTACGTCGGGACGTACACGCCGGCGCGCGCGTCGTAGACGGAGCCCGTTATCGGCGTCTCTGGATTGCCGGTGACGAGGCGAAAGCGGAGCCCTGCGTGCCAGCCGCTCCCGAGGTTCTGGCTCGCGGCGAGCGAGAGGACGTGCGTTTGGTCGAACTCGAACGGGCGATATCCGCCCTCCACGTCGTGTCGTTCGCTGCGAGAGAGCGTGTAGGCGAGCTGGGCGAAGCTCGCCTCCGCCCAGCGAGCGCGCCCGGAGAGCTCCGCGCCGTACGCACGCCCCGAGCCGTCGTTCGAGAACACGGGCTCTGGGGCTCCGGTCGCGACGATCAGCCCTTCCAGGTGTTTGTAGAATCCCTCGAGGCCCACTTCGACGGCGTCGCCGAAGCGTTGCTCGATCCCGGCGCTCCCCTGAATCGCCCTGAACGGGTCGACGTCGCCGCGAGCGATCTCGGGCATCGACTGATAGTACTCGGGCGGTTGCGTGAACCAGCCCACGCCCCACTTCAACGTGGTCCGTGCGGTCAGCTCGTAGCGAACCGCGAGCCGCGGGTCGACGGTCACCGCGCCGATGTCGGAGAACACGTCGAGCCGCACGCTCGGCACGAGCGTGATCTTCGGCATGGGCCGATAGGAGAGCTCGACGGTGGCGGCGCTCTGGCTGATTGGGATCGCGTCTTTCTCGATGGCGAGCACGGGCGCCGACGCCTGGGGGTTCATCCCGGCGACGTCTCCCTCGAGCTGTGGGGGATGCGGGCCGCGATACGAGCCCGCGTACCACGCGAACAGCGCGTCCCCGCCGAGGGTGAGGCGGAGAGAGGGATCGAGATCGAAGGAAAGCTCCGCTCGCGCGTGGAGCTCGGGCCCGCTCAGCTCTTGCCAGAACTCGCCGATGCGTTGCTCGAGGCGGATCCACCCGAGCGTGGCCCCGAGGCGGAGCGCGTACCAGGGCTTTCGCGCCTCGAGCTCGACGCCCGCGCGGTGGTACTCGATGAGGCCGCCGATGCTCCCGGCGAAATAGGGATCGTCGAGGGCCTCGTCCAAGAACAGCTCGATGGTGTCGCGGCTGCCGTATCCGAGCACCCGCAACGCGACGTCCTCGCCGAGCTCGATCTTGGCGATGGCCTGATAGTCGAGGTACACGGGCGCGGCGAGCACCGAGTAGGCGTCTTCGGGCACGAAGTTCTCGAAAAAGAAGTCGATGTTGCTGCGCCGAACGGCCGCGGCGAGCCCGGCGTGCTCACCGATCGGGGTCTCCACGTACGCGGAGCCGTCGATGAAATTCAGATCGACGACGGCACGCAGCCGCTCCGCGTCGGGGTCGCGCAGCTTCACTTCGACGATGCCGCCCGTCGCCTTTCCGTACCGAACGGAGAAGTTTCCCGGATAGAGCTCGACGCGCTCGACCAGGTGCGGGCTCACGAAGCTCGTGAGTCCGCCGAGGTGATAGAGGAACGGCACCGGCGTGCCGTTCAAGAAGGTCTTGCTCTCGTGCGGGGCGGCGCCACGAAGGATCGGGTCGCCGTAGGAGCGTCCGACGCCGGGCATGAGCTCCACCGTGCGGAGCACGTCGCCGCGTGTTCCCGCCGCTCTTCGGATCACGGTGGCGTCCACGCGTCGTCGCGTGACCTCACGCGGCGGCGCTTCCACCGCGGCGGTGGCTTCGAACTCCAAAGGCTCTCGGTCGCCGGAATCCGTCGGCACTTGCGGTGGGGTCGGCGGCGCCAGAGGCGGTGGCGGCACGACGGGCGCCGGCTCCTCGACAGGCGGGGGCTCCTGTGTGGGCTCGAAGTCGTACGCGTATTGGATCACGGCCGGGACCGGCGTTCCCCCGCGGCGCGCGGGTTCGAACTCCAAAAGCCGCGCGGCTTCGAGCGCGGGCGCGTCGAGCTCCCCGCCGGATTGCACGACCCGCGCGTCCGTCACCGTTCCCGACTCGTCGATCACGAGCTCGAGCACGACGCGAACGGGGATCGTCGGCGGCGCGCCGGGCGGTTCGGCGGGAACGGCTCGAATCACGCGTGGAGGCACCACGGCGTCGGGCTCGTCCGTGGGCTGCGCCCGAAGCGGCGCGTTGGTGAGGAGCAGCGCGAAGACTGGAGCGAAAGCGAGAAAGCGCACGAGAGTTCCACCAGCAGCGTCCGCGTCGTGCGAACGCCCCTTCGTGCCCGCTCGCTTTCGAACCGTTCAAAGAAAAGTCACGAGTCGTGCCCGCCCGCGGGCCGACGACCCGCACTCCCACGCGTCGTGGGATGAGCCACGCCGCGAGCTACCGGCAGCGGAGCGCGGCCGCCCAGGTCCGATGGTCTGCCGTGTACGCGAGCAATCCGCCGCCCGAGAACCCGGCGAGCGACGCATCGGCAAAGGCTTTCGAGCGCACGATGACGGTGCCGCGCTCGACGCCGTTCGCGCCGAGTTCGCCGAGCACGAGCTCTTGCGGTGAGCCGGGCTCTTTGCCGGCTGGACGCGCGAAGGCCACCACCGTCTTTCCGCAGATCGATGCCGTCGCAACGGGCGACGTGTTCGCGCCGTTGGGGAAGGGGAGGAACGTCGCGGGGACGTCCACGCGGGGCTCGCGGCCGATGTGGATCTGCGTGAGACCGAAGTGCACGACGTCCCGCTCGATCGGCAAGAACGCCCAGACGTCCTCGCCCACCGCCGCGGCGAACACCTCGGTCGTCGACTGCGAGCCTGCGCCGACCCAAGCCACCTGATCCGCTCCGAGCACGAGGCGACCGTTCTGGAACCGAATGCGCCGCGCGTGCAGCGGCGTCATGCCGCTGCGTCCATCGATCGCGAGCAGCATCCACCCGGAGCCTTGAGCCGCGAGCGCCACGCTGCTCGCGCCGGCACCGTCCGGCGTGATCGTCCGAGGCTTCTCGCCTTCGACCCAGAGACGAGCGAGCGGGGGATCCTCCGGGGTTTCTGGGCGTGCGACGTAGATCGCGAAGGGGCGTGCTCCCTTTTGCGCGGCGGCGACGACGCGCGTGCTCGAGCGCGCGTCGGTCGCGAGGACCTCGAGCGTGCCCGAGCCGTCGATGCGACGGCGCACGAGCCGGCCCTGACTCACCCAATAGGCGAAGGCGCCGGCGACGGCCGGACCGCGCCCGTACGGCGCAAGCTCCTTCTTCTCGCGATCGAGCGGCGCGATCGCGGTGCGCCCCGGGCTCGGACCGCTGGCGAACGCTCCGCGCTTGGCCACGAGCACGGCGTCGGTCTTCGTCACGAGCACGACGCCGCGCTCGTGCGCGGTAGCCGGTCCGGCGGGGCCGACGTCGACCAGGTCGTCGACGATGAGAAGCGCTTCGCCTTCGACGACCACCGCGGACGCCGGTTCGGCGCTTGCGGTTGCAGGCGGGACGGGGGCCGCGCTCGCCGAGGGCGTCGCGGGCGTCGCCGCCTCGCGCGCGCCCGGTTCGGCGCGGGGCCGGTCCGGCGCTTTTTCGCGAGCCGGTGCTTGCGAGGGCAGCGCGCGGACCGGCAGCGTTCGCTCGGGCGCGCGCCGCTGCTCGCAGCCGGGAGCCACGCAAAGCGCCGCGGCGAGGCCGAACGACCACAACGAGACACGCCGGGCGACGAGGCTCACGGATATCAAGGTGGCACACACGCCGGACGAACGGAACCTCGGCGTGGCCCCGCCGTTCGTCGGTTCACGGCGCGTGCGTTCAGCGAGCAAGCGACGCCGTGAGCGCGGGGTCGAAGAAACGCTCGAGCGGCGGGAAGACCGGCGCTCCGTCGAGCGCCACGCGCGCGAGGTGCTCGGCGAGCGGAAGCGCGCCAGCCGGCAGCCGTCCCGAAGCGGCGTAGCCCGCGAGCGCGGCGCGCAGCGTCCGCAGGATCTCGAGGCACTCGAGCGTTGCACCTTGCATGCGTCGCACTGCCTCGTCGGGCCCGAGCCCGAGCCCGAGCAAGTGTCCGAAGCGACCCGTCCGGCCGCCGTTGCAGGTGACGTCGAGATCGCCGAGGCCCGCGAGCCCGCTCGCCGTCTCGGGGTTTCCTCCGAGCACGCGCAAGAGCGCACGCATCTCGAACACCGACTGCGCGAACAACGCCGCTTCCAAATTGTGGAAGCCGATGCTGCCCGCGGTCCCGCCGGTCGCCGCGTGCATGCCGGTGGCGAGCGCGATCCCCATCGCGTAGGCGTTCTTGAGCGCGGCGCACGCTTCGACCCCGATCACGTCGTCGCTCGGGAACACGTGGTAGTACTGGCCGGCGGCGAGCGCGGCCCAGGCACGGGGCGCCTCGGCGGTTCGTGCGGTGAACACGACCGTCGTGGGAACGCGCCGGGCGAGCTCGCCCGCGATGCAGGGGCCGGCGATGCCCACCGGATCGATCGTGGAACGCAGCGCTTCGGGGAGCTCGCTCGCGAACACCTCCGGCAACACGCGGAGCTCCGAGCCGTCCCACTCGAGCCCCTTCGAGACCATCGCCACGGGTGTTCCCGGGCGAAGCAGCGGCGCGAGTCGTTCGCCCGCCCAGCGCACGCCCGCCGAGCTCACGCCGAGCGCGACCGCGTCGGCGCCTTCGAGCGCGCGGGGAAGCTCATCGACGGCATACGGCTCGATGCCCTCCGGGACGTCGAGGTGGAGCTTCGGGTGCAGGCGTCGCGCGCGGAGCGAGGCGACGATCTCGTCATCGAGGTGCGTGCCCACGAGCCGCACGACGTGTCCGCGATCCAAGAACGGCCAGGCGAGCGCCGTGCCCATCATGCCGGCGCCGAGAATCACGATGACTGCCACGGCGGTAGCTCGTGCCGGCAGGCGTGTCCCGTGTCAATGCCCCCGCGTCGGGGCGCTCGCGGAAGGTGGCGGGGCGCTCGAACGGGCTCGGCGCGTCGCTCCGGGCAGGGGCAGCGGCACCGTGCCGAGCCCCGGGACCTCGATGCGATCGAGCAGCGGGCCCTCGATGCGCACGTCGGAGGGCGGCTTCGGCAGCCCCGTGCGCAACAGCCGCTCGAAATCCTCCATGACTTGCGGATTCAGCGCGTCGGGCGCGAGCTCGCCGAGGGCGACGAGCTCCGCGGCTCCGAGCGCCTTGAGCCCGCAGCCCGGAACGATCGTCTTCAGGATCCGGGGCTCGGAGAGCCGGCTCGTCGTGACGTCGACGGCGACGCGGACCCCCACGCTTCCGGTCAGCGTCTGTCGGGCGGCCTGGCCCGCCAGCTTCCCGAGCGCGCGGCCGAGGCGGCTCTCCGCGGTCGCCGAAGCGAGCGCCGCGCACGGCAGGGTTCCCCGGAGGACGAGCGTGAGCCGACCGTCGAGGCCTTCGGGGCGGAGCTCGCCGTTGCCCGAGAGCGCGAAGGCGCCCGCCTTGACGGTGATGGGGTCGATGGCGACCCGAAACCGCTGGGGCTCGAGCGCGAACCGCGCGGTCACGTGGGTTTCGGACCCGAAGACGAAGCCGTCGAGCTCGACCGGATGGGGCGGCACGTAACCCGCGAGGATGAGCGCCGTGCTCGCGGTGATCCCCTCCGCGAGCGAGGTCGGCACGGGGAGCTCCGTTCGCGCCGTCACGATCACGTCCGGGTTGGGCAGCTCCATCCCGAGCAATCGCGAGATCTCGCGAACCGCGAGCGGTCCCACCGCGATACGGAGCGGCCCGTCGCCGGTTCGCTCGATGTCGAGCACGGGCGCGTCGAGCCCGCCGATCCCGAGCGTTGCGGACGCTCGAACGCGCGCGCCCTCGCGCAGCGCTCGGACGGCGCCCAAGGATCGCGTCAGCACGACCACCTCCGGGACCTCGAGGCGTGCGGTCGTTGCTTCGAGACGCAGCGTTCCGCGCGAGAGCGTCGCGAGCGGCGCGGCGCCCTTCGCGGCGCGGACGCGCGCGCCCAGGGCCGTGACGGAGAGGGGCTCCTTCGTGCGTCCGGAGTATTCCCGGACCCAGCGGTCCACCTGGGGCAGGAGCGCGACGGGTCGTCCTTCGACCTCGATTTCCACGCCGTCGAGCGCGAAGCGCTTCGGAGTCATTCCGTTCAGGGCCACATCGGCGATCCGGATGGAAATGCGGACGCCGTCCACGCCGACGAGCTCCGCGGTCGCACCGGACATTTGCACCCAGCCCCAACCGAAGCGCAGCTCCCCCGGGGAGAGGACGACACCCCGCTCGCGCGCGGCGGCGATCGCTCGGCCTTCCACCCATCGCGGCAACAGCAAGAAAACCAGCGCGGCGCACGAAATCGCGGCCAACACCACTGCGCCCACAATCGCTTTGGAGGACCGTTTTGCGCGCACGAATTACTACGCTACCATCTCGGCATCCGTCGGGAAGTGGTCGGAAACGACGACCGGCTTTGCCCCCAACCCGCAAGCCGGCGAAACCGGACCCTCTCGGCCCCATCGGACAGCCATGCCTCACTACATCACACGAGAAGGTGCGAAGCGATATGCGGACGAGCTGAATCAGCTCATGACCGTGGAGCGACCCCGCATCGTGCAGGAGGTAGCCGCGGCCGCCGCTCAAGGCGACCGCTCCGAGAACGCCGAGTACATCTACGGCAAGAAGCGCCTGCGCGAGATCGATCGCCGCGTGCGTTTTTTGCAGAAGCGCCTGGAATCCGCGGTCGTGGTGGATACGAAGGAGCAGCCGGCCCAGGCGGAAGTGCGCTTCGGGGCCACGGTCGTCGTCCGCGACGAAAACGGTCGGCAAAGCCGCTACACGATCGTCGGCTCGGACGAGGTCGATCCCGGGAGCGGCAAGATCAGCTTCGAGTCTCCGGTCGGCCGGAGTCTCATGAAGCGCAAGGTCGGCGACGTCTTCGTGGTGCGTCGTCCCGCGGGCGAGATCGAAGTGGAAGTGCTCTCGATCGAGTACGGCGCTGTCCCACCTTCCGAATGACGCGGCGCCGCTCGACCGCGGACATCGCGAGCCTGTGAGCGGCGCGCATGCTAGGCCATGGCGTCCGCACGCGGCGCCTCGCGGGCGAGCGTGTCGCGACTTCGTCTCGTGTCGCCAAGTTCCAGCAGCATTCCTCTTCGCCTTCTGAACCGGGGCGGCGACTGGGAGCTCGAGCTCTACGAGCTCACTCCGGTCGGGAGGGACGTCTACCGTCCGCGTCGGTTCCGCATCCAGGGAGCGGCGCGGATTCGGACGTTCCTTCGCGAGTCCGATCGACGCGGCGTGCTCGAGCGGCTCGCCGCACGGTTGATGCGGAGATACGCGCAGCGCGACTGCGTCTTTCTGTGCGTGAACGGCGACTTCTGGCCGGCGAGCGCCGTCCGGGCGAGGACGCGCCGCGCGACCGGGCCCGTGCCGCCGCGTGTCCGAGCCGATGGGCTACACTCCGTCGCATGGCCGAAGACGTGTTCGGGCTCAGCGCCGAAGGCGCCGGCAAGCTCTTCTTGAACGCGAAGGGGCACCCGGCCCGAATGCTCGGCTATGCCGCCGCGGCGGCGGTACTGTGCATCGGGACGGCTGCGGCGTGCGCCACGTTCATCGGAATTCGCGCGCGCTTGCCGAGCGCACGCCGCGCTCGGGCGTTGGCCGGCAGCGACGCGCCCGACGAGCTCGCCCCGTCCGACGCGCCGCGGCTCACCGGCGAGGCCGAGCCTCGGTCGTCGTTCACCTGACGCTGCGGCGCGGCTGCGCCGGGGGCGCGGTCACACGAAGAGATCGGGCAAGAGCGACGCGCCCGGCGTGACGGCGTACGCGTCGAAATCGGTGACGCCCGCTTCGCGGAGCACGTCCTCGTCGATGCTGAAGCGACCCGTGAACGTGCGGCTCGGGCGCGTCACCATGGCATGGAAAGCGTCGGCCACGATCTCCGGCGTGCGGGCGCGCGCGACGACCTCGGCGCCGCCGAGCAGGTTCTCGACGGCCGCGGTCGCGATCACCGTGCGCGGCCAGAGCGCATTGACGCCGATGCCGCGGTCCCGAAGCTCCGCGGAGAGGCCGAGCACGCACAGGCTCATCCCGAATTTCGAGAGGGAGTAGGCGAGGTGCGGCGCGAAGAACTCGGGCTTCAGCGTGAGCGGCGGTGAGAGCACGACGATGTGCGGGTTCTCGGCGCGCGCGAGCCACGGAATGCAGGCCTTGGAGCAGAGGAACGTGGCGCGCGTGTTCACCTGGTGCATCAAGTCGAAGCGCTTCATCTCGGTGGCTTCGGTCGCCGTCAGGCTGATCGCGCTCGCGTTGTTCACGAGCACGTCGATGCCGCCGAACGCCTCCACCGTGCGCTCGACCGCGGCGAGCACCTGATCCTCGGCGCGCACGTCCGCGATGCACGCGATGGCGCGGCCGCCCGCCGCCTCCACGTCGCGCACCGTGTCGTGCACGGTCCCCTTGAGCTTGGGGTGCGGCCGATCCGTCTTTCCGAGCACGGCGACGTTGGCGCCGTCGCGCGCGGCGCGCAGGGCGATGGCTCGCCCGATGCCGCGAGTCGCGCCCGTGACGAAGACGGTTTTCCCGGCAAGGCTCGCGTGCGTGTCGTTCACGGAACTCGAGCCAGCGTGGCACGGCGCTCGCCGAGCGTCGAGGGGTGTCCGTGGGGCGAGCGGCGCAGGAGCCTTCTCTCGAGGCGCACGATGCCGTCTCGAGGCGGACGATGCCCTCGCGGCTTTTCGCGGCGCGCCGGCATCGACCAGAAATTTACGCTAAACACCGTGTCGGATAGGGTCGACATGGTTGCTGTCTGTTTCGTCTGCCTCGGCAACATCTGCCGGTCTCCGACCGCCGAAGGGGTCTTTCGCCACCTCGTGCGCCGCGCGGGGCTCGAGCGCGCGATCGTCATCGACAGCGCGGGAACAGCCGCCTATCACGCGGGCGAACCGCCGGACGCGCGGGCCATCGCGGCGGCCAAGCGGCGGGGCATCGAGCTCACGGGGCGCGCGCGGCGCTTCGAGGACGAGGACTTCGACCACTTCGACTACGTGCTCGCGATGGATCTCGACAATCTGCGTGCCCTCGAGCGGCGTGCGCCGAAGCACTCGACGTGTCGGGTTTCGTTGCTTCGGGCATTCGATCCGAGCGCGGGCCCGGAGGCGCCCGTGCCGGATCCGTACTACGGGGGCGACGAGGGCTTCGATCGCGTGCTCGATCTCTGTCTCACCGCCTGCGAAGGATTGCTCGCTCACATCCGGCGGGAGCACGGGCTGTGATCCCCGCTCCCTTGGCTGACGCGATCGAGGCCCGTCTCGGGCTGCGCGTGCTTGCGGCGGCGGCCGTCTCCGGCGGCGACATCAACCAGGCGGCCTCCGTCGATCTGGAGGGCGGCACGCGCGTCTTCGTGAAGTGGAACCCGCGCGCCCCGGGGACGATGTTTCCGGCCGAAGCGCGGGGCCTCGCCTGGCTCGCCGAGGCAAAGGCGCTGCGCATCCCGAACGTGCTCGCGGTCTCGGAGCCCGACGACGCCGTGCGGTTCCTCGTCCTCGAGTGGATCGCTCCGGGACGTCCCGCTCGAGGCTTCGACGATCGACTTGGACAAGGCCTCGCTGCGCTCCACCGCGCGGGGGCGCCGGGCTTCGGCTTCGAGCAGGACAACTTCATCGGATCGCTCCCGCAGGAGAACGCGCCGAAGCCGACCTGGGCGGAGTTCTTCGCGGCGCGGCGCCTCGACCCTCAGCTCCGTCGCGCGGTGGACGCGGGCCGCGCGAGCTACTCGATGCGACGCGGATTCGAGCGGCTGTTCGCTCGCCTGTCGGAGCTCGTGGGCCCCGAGGAGCCGCCGGCACGTCTGCACGGCGATCTTTGGGGAGGCAACCTGCACGTGGACGGCGACGGACATCCCTGTCTCATCGATCCGGCGGTGTACGGCGGCCACCGCGAGGTCGACCTGGCGATGATGCGGCTCTTCGGCGGCTTCTCCGAGCGCGTGTTCACCGCGTACGCGGAGGCCCATCCGCTTGCTGCGGGGGCGGAAGAGCGCGTGGCGCTCTATCAGCTCTATCCGCTGCTCGTGCACCTCAACCTGTTCGGTGGGAGCTACGGCGCCTCCGTCGAGCGTGCGCTCGCGCGCTACGTGTGACGGCACCCGCGGCGCTCGGCGCCGAGAGCGCGGGCTGCCGCCGGAGGGGATCAGAACGTGCCCCGGAGCGCCAACGCCCCGGGACCGATCGTGACGGCGAGCTCGCGCTCCTTGGATTCGGGCGCCGTGAACCAGAGCACCGCGCCGCCAGCGAGGCCGGCCGCTCCCACGATGAAGGCCACGGTGGAGACGTTGCCAGCGGTGATCGCGTCCTCGCGCAGCTCCACGCCCGTCGTCGTGAAGCACCGGTCGCCATCACAGTGCCGATCCGCGTCCGCCTTCTTGGACATGGATTGCAGCCCGAACACCGTCCCGACGGCAACGCCGGCGAGGCCCACTGCGCCGCTCGCGAGGGCCAGCATGCGCGGCGTGTCGAGCTCCGTTTTCCTCGCCGTGTCGGCGGGCGCGGCCGTCGCTCCGAGCTCCGGGAGCACGGCCGTGTGCGCCTGCCCGCGCGACAGGTGCACGGTCGTGTGAAACGTCTCTCGAGCGGGCGCGCTCGCCGTGATCGTGTGCGTTCCCGGCTCGACTTCGAGGACGAGGCCGAAGCTGCTCGGGGCGAGCTCGACTCCGTCGAGCTCCACGCGCAGGCCAGGAGCCGCGCGGTCGCGGACGTCGACGACGAGCTTCGGAACCTCGCGCTCGAGCTCCACGATGTACGCGCGGGCGCCCCGCTCCTGCTCCGTGTGCCCGCCCCTCGCGGCGAGCGTCGCTGCCTCGCGGAACTGCCGGAGCGCCGGCACGAGCTTGCCGAGCTGCTTGTTGCACACGGCGAGGTTCAGGAGCGTTCCGAGCTGTGGATCGAGCTCTTGGCTGCGCTCGAAGTGTCCGCACGCTGCTCGATAGTCTCCGCGCGCCACGGCTTCTCGTCCGGCGCGGAACTCCGCATCGGCACGCTCGATGGCGTTGCTCGTCACCGTCGCCGTGGGCTCGCTCGTCGTCGGTTGGGCTCCAGCGGTTCGCGCGCCGCCAAGCACGAGCAAAAGGCCGAGAACGCCGATT
>Ga0079224_100009963_pt1 | contig 13010 bp, 7 predicted proteins | sample Stecom2015_FD_80414 | JGI IMG/M metagenome (GOLD analysis project Ga0079224, IMG submission 80414) | Agricultural soil microbial communities from Utah to study Nitrogen management - Steer compost 2015 | ecosystem: Environmental > Terrestrial > Soil > Agricultural land | place: USA: Utah... | reverse complement strand
GGCTCCGGCGTCGGCCCCGGTGTGGGCTCCGGGGTCGGCTCCGGCGTCGGCTCCGGAGGAGTCACCCTCGGGATCACGCGCTCCTCGTCCCGGTCCTCGACGGGGGCACCCCCGGGGGTGTAGCCACGGACGAGCGCGACGTTCGTGATCCCGCCGCTCATCGTGTCCTCCTCGGTGACCTGGTACGTCGCGGTGCACTCGAGCACGCCCCCGGGGGCGAGGGTCGCCGGCTGTGCCGGGGTGCACTCCAGCTCCGACAGCGAACCGGTGCCGGTGAACTCCTCGACCAGGTCGGTGACGACCACATCGGACAGGGTCACGTTCCCGGTATTGGTCGCCGTGAAGGTGTACGTGACCACCTCACCGGCGAAGACGCCCACGGACGGGTCGGCCTCCTTGACCAGGGCGATACCGGGGGTCTGGTCCGGGGTGACGATCTCGTCGTCCCGGTCCTCGACCGGCGGGTCCTGCGGGTTCGGAGGCTGTGCGGTCACCGTCGCGGCGTTGTACACCTCGCCAGCGTCCACGTCGGCCTGGGTCACCTCGTAGGTCGCCGTGCACTCCAGCACCCCGCCGGGCGCCAGGGTCGCCGGCTGTGCCGGGCTGCACTCCAGCTCCGACAGCTCACCGGAGCCGGTGAACTCGTCAACCAGGTCGTTGATGACCACGCCGGTCAGCGTGACCGTCCCGGTGTTCTCGGCCGTGAAGGTGTAGGTGACGGTGTCACCCAGCTCCAGGCCCTCGCTCCGGTCCGCGGCCTTGGTCAGGGCGATGTCGGCCTCCTGCCGGGGCAGGACCGTCGCATCGTCCTGGTCCTCGACCGTCCGGCCCTCGGGGTCGGCGCCGGTGGCCAGGGCGGCGTTGGTGATCGTGCCGGCGTCGACGTCGCCCTGGGTCACCTCGTAGGTGGCCACACAGGTGACCGACTCCCCGACCCCGAGCACCGCCACCGGCTGGGCCGGGGTGCACTCCAGGTCGGACAGGTTGTCCGCGTCACCCGAGAACGACACCTCGGAGATCTCGACACCGGACAGTGGCACGTCGCCGGAGTTGGTCGCCACGAAGGTGTACTCGACCGTGTCACCGGCAACCACACCCTCGACCGGGTCGGCCGTCTTCACCAGCTCGATGCCGGGGTTGTTATTGCACACCTGGACCGTCTGCTCGTCGGTCGGGTCGGCCCCGCTGACGTCGATCCAGGCGGTGTTGGTGTAGTCCACGCACTCACCGGCAGCGGCCGGGAGGCTGAGGTTGTACCGCCGCTCGTGTGCGCCGTCCTCACCCTCGCCGTAGGTCGCCGGCGGCGACAGGGTCACCGGGGACCCGGGGTTGGTCTTGTCGTCGACGATGTCGACGGTCCGGTCGATCTCCTGTCGGTCGAAGGTGACGTCGGCGGTCGCGCTGGCCGTGCCGGAGGCATCCCCGTCCGACCAGGTGACGGTGACGGTGTTCACACCCTCGTACGCGGAGGGCCCGTCCTCGTCGAAAGAGCAGACGTAGCGCAGGGCGAGGGTCTCACCGGCGCCGACGGTGACCGTCTCGCCGTCCCCGACCGTGCAGCTCATCCCGTCGATGTCGACCTCGTCGGTGACGTCGAGGGTGAGCTCGGCGAAGTCGTTCGGGTTGGTGACGGTGATCGTGCCCACCATCGTCCAGCCGGAGTCGACGTACCCCTTCTCGTGGGCGGTCACCGTGTACTCGAAGGTCGCGGCACCGGTGCTGTCGTCGACCACCGCCCGGGTACGGTCCACCTCCTTGGTGACGTCCCACAGGTAGGTGCGGTCGTACTCCGCCTCGACGGTCTTGCTCACCAGCACCCCGGCATACCGGCAGGCCGTGACCTCGGCCGAGGCCTGCTGCGAGGTCTCCTCGATCCAGGCGGTGTTGGTGTAGTCGACGCACTCGCCGGCGGGCACGCCCGTCTTGGTCACCGTGTAGGTGAACCGGGTCGGCGTCCCCTCGGGGTTCCAGGTCGCCTGACCGAGCTCGACCGGGTTGTCAGGGTCGGTCCGGTCGTCCATCACCGTCACGGTGCTGTTGACGGGCGTGGTGTCCCACTCCGCGTCGACGATCGCGGCCGTACCGGTTGCCGTGCCGCCGGGCGTGGCGTGCTCGTCGGCGTCCCAGGTCACCGTGGCGGTGTTGGTGCCGTCGTAGGCAGGCTGGCTGGTGAACGTGCAGTCGTAGTCCAGGGTGAGCCGGCCCGGCACGGTCGACTCCCCGACGCGGGTGGCGGCGGGGACCTCGACCCCGGAGCCGCCGGCCACCTCACAGGAGGCGCCGCCGCCGATGTCGACCATGTCGGTGACGTCCACGGTCACCGACTGCCACCGGTTCGGGTTCTCGACCGTGATCCGGCCGGACATCAGCCAGCCGGTGTCCGTCGAGCCCGTCGGCGTCGCGGTCACGGTGTACTCGAAAGTGGCCGTCCCGTCGTCGTCGGCCACGACCCGGGTCCGGGTCGCGTCCTTGTCGATGTCCCACAGGTAGGTGCGGGTCAGCGACTGGACGACGTTCTTGCTCACCTCCAGGTCGGCACCGACACAGACGGTCACCTCGGCCGAGTCGCTCTGCTTCGTCTCGACGATGGTCGCGGTGTTGTCGTATGCCGTGCACTCGCCCGGCACGCCCTCGATGGACAGCTCGTACTCAAAGACCTTGCTGTTGCCGGCACCCAGGTCCAGCCAGTCGACCTCACCCAGCTCGCCCGCGCGGGAGTCCTGGACGGTGACGACCTGGTTGGTGCTCCGGCTGGGCTGCACCTGGCCGAAGTCGTAGTCCGCGGTTGCCGTCGCCGTCCCCGAGCTCCCGGGGTAGTCGTCCTCCGACCAGGTCACGGTCGCCGTGTTGGTGCCCGTGGCGTCCGGGGCCGAGTCGGCGGTGCAGGTGTAGCCGAGGGTGACCGAGCCCTCCGCCGGGACGGTGACGTTGCTGCCCCCGTCCACGGTGCAGCTCATGCCCTCCACGTCGTCCTGGACCGCCACCCCGCTGATGTCCTCGTCGTTGGGGTTGGTCACGGTGATATCGCCCTGGAGGGTCCAGCCCGAGTCGACGGTCCCGACCGCGGTGACCTCGACGTCATACGCGACGGTGGCCTCGTCCCCCTCGGGCACCCGGAACTCGGTGGTGGGGGCCACCTTGTCGATGTCCCAGGTGTAGGCCCGGTCGAACGACGCCTCGACGGTCTTGGTGACCGTGAGGTCCTCGTAGGTCTTCTCGGGCACCTTGTTCACCACGGTGCAGACGACCGAGTCGCCGGGCGCCACATCCGAGACGGTGAAGGTCCCGTCCGCACCGGGAGCGTCGACCGGCTGTCCGTTGACGGTGCAGGACACGCTGTCGAGGACGAACCCGTCCCTCTGCTCCTCGGTGAGCGTGACGTCGACACCCGGGCTGTTCGGCTCGGCGTACTTCACGTTCCACCGGGCCACGCCGTAGCCGTTGCCGTTGCCGTTGACGGCCGTCTGCTGCGCACCGCCCGGGACCAGCGTGGCGCCCTGACCGTCCAGCTCCGGGGTGAAGGTCCAGCCGATGCCGGCCTTGGACTGGCCCTGCTGGTCGACCTCGGCCTTGCGGACCTCGACGGTCGCCTGGCAGGTCGCCCCGGCAGCGATGTCCTCGAGAGCGTTCGCCAGGTCCTGCCACCCGGTCTGGAAGAAGTCCGCGTTGATCGGCGAGACCCCGGTGCCGTAGCCCTGCTCGCCCGAGACCGCGCGCAGGTTGGCAGGGTTACCGGAGACGCCGTCGCCGACTCCCACGGCGATGACCCGGGCCCCCGTGGCCTTGATGGCGTTGGCCGCGAAGATCGCCGGCTCCAGCTCCCGGAACCTGGTCTGCGACCCCGAGCCCTGGGCAGAGCTCAACGACCGGGTCGGGTTCCCGTCGGTGATGACGACGACGAGGTCGTACTGGTAGCCGCTCTCCACGACCTGCTGGAGGCCGCGGTCCCAGTTCGTGTACTGGATGTTGCTGCTCGTGCCACCCGGCGTGTACCCGGCGATGCGGTCCCGCAGCAGCTGCGCGTTGCCGTCGACGGGAAGGGGCTGGCGGTGGCCCGAGTGGCTCGAGTTCTGGGGTGCGCTGGTCCCGAAGGTGTACAGCGACAAGGTCGAACCGGTGCCCTCCAGCGCGGTGACCATTCCCTGTCCGGCCTGGCGCAGCGTCGTCGTGGCGTTGGCGATGCTGATGGAGGAGGACAGGTCGAAGACCATGGCGACCCGCAGCCCGGACTCGCAGGTGGGTGCCAGCCGGTTGTTGGCGCGGGACACCTGCCACCAGCCGAACGAGCCCACGTGGTTCGACGTGCCGACCATGAAGTCGTTCGTCGACCGGTAGACCTGGCCGCTCCGCAACTGGTTCCCCGTCCGGAAGCGGTAGGAGCTGGTCGAGAAGGAGCTGCCGTTCGTCGACGTCACGAGCGTCGTGTTGGCGTAGTAGCCGTTCGGGACCGCGACGAGCTCGACCCAGAAGCGCTTGTCCCGGTTCTCGCCGCCGCTCCCCGTGTTCGGCACGACGAAGCTGCAGTCACCGTCAGGGTCCGACTGACAGGTCGCCCACGGCTGGTTGACCGGTTGACCGGGGTTGCCGTTGTTGTCGGTCAGCAACCGGAGCGTGACACCCGGAAGTCCGGTGACGCTGCTGTCCGTGGGCGCGGACCCGCTGGCACGCCGATCGCCGACCTTGACGGTGATGACGGCCGCTCCCGAGCCCGGGCTGGGTACCGCCATCGGCGTGACGACCCCGTCGCCGCCGACAGCCGTGGTGGAACGCCCCTTGTCTCCGTCGCGGGTCGTGTTCCGGTCCTCGACGTCAGCGGAACCCGGCGCCGTGGCAGCGTCCGCGACAGCACTCTCCGGTGCCTGCTCCTCGTCCGCGGTGTCCGCCACAGGGTCCACGGTCCCGGTCGCGTGGTCCTCGTCGTCCTCGACCGGCAGGACTCCGTGGAAGACGAGCTCGGTGAAGTGGTCGGCGGCGCCGCCCTGGACGGTGACCGGCTGCGGGTCCGCGGCGGGGACATAGGGCTGCGGCACCGACGTCTGGGTGACCAGGTAGGTGCCGACCGGCAGCTCGCGTACCTCGACGATGCCCGGCACCGCGTCGTGATCACCGTCAGCACCGTCCATCACGTCGACCCGGGTGCCGTCCTCGCCGGTCAGGACGAAAGCGGCACCCGCCAGCGGTCCGCCGTCCTCGTCCAGGCTGATGAGGCTGACCCGCCCCGTCTCGGGGTCGGGGGTGCCGGTCGCCAGGGCTCCCGGTCCTCCGAAGAAGGACAGCAGCAGCACCATGACGGCGGTGACGGCGACGCCCGGGCTCAGGGCCGTGATCCGGCTCCGTCTCGGGCGCAGGGGTTGACGACGGTGTTTGGGCATGCGTGACACAGAGCTCTCCTCGGTCAAGGGCATGAGAAGCGAGACCGCGGACGCAGGGATCGCCCGTCAAGGCCTCGGCTTTACCTTCTCTTGACCAAGGCTTTACTTGCTACTGACTTTCATAACGAATCGATAACATTTCCGGGCTCCGACGCTCGGATGTTATGCCTCGCTATGGACGCCCTCAGCTCTCGTTACCGCAGGGTCACGCTCTGGGTCGGCGGCGCCGGGGCGGGACGCCGCGTCCGTCCCCCCGGCCCACGGGGCCGGGGACGGTGGACTGCCCGATTTGGGAGACGGCGTCGCGGGTCAGTACCCTTTCCGACGGAGGATTCGCATAGCGGCCTAGTGCGCACGATTGGAAATCGTGTTGGGGATGAAACCCCTCGCGGGTTCAAATCCCGCATCCTCCGCAGCGAGCCGGCCCGGCGCCCCACGGGGTGCCGGGCCGCTCCCGTCTCCGGGAAACCCCGGTCAGCGGCGCCGCTTCGCCGTGCCGAAGATGCTCCGCGTGATCTCGCGCCCGATCACGGTGCCGGCCGACCTCAGCATGGACCGGAACGCGGGGGACTCCACCACCTTCTCCAGGAGCGACTCCTCCTCCGGCTCGGCCCGCCGCGGGGCCGGCTCCTTTGCCGGTTCCGGCCAGGCGCCGTCGCGCGCGGCGCGCTCCAGCTCGGCGTCGGTGGGCCCGGCGGCCGCGGACTCCTCCGGCTGGTCGAGACGGGCGGTGAGTCGCTCGTATGCCGAGTCGCGGTCCAGCAGCTCGGCGTACTTGGGGCGCAGCGTCGAGCTCGCGACCGCCGCCTCCACGAGCGAGGCCTCCGAGGCGCCCATGAGCGACTGGGGCGCGCGGAGCATGGTCCACGCGACCGGTGTGGGGGCACCGCGCTCGGACAGCACGGTCACGACCGCCTCACCGGTGCCGAGCTGGGTGAGCACCTGGGCCAGGTCGTACCCGCTGGTGGGGTAGGTGCTCACGGTGGCCTTGAGGGCCTTGGCGTCCTCGGGGGTGAACGCCCGCAGGGCGTGCTGCACCCGGTTGCCGAGCTGGGCCAGCACCCCCTCCGGGACGTCCTTGGGGGTCTGGGTGACGAAGAAGACGCCGACCCCCTTGGACCGGATCAGCCGCACGGCCTGCTCCACCGCGGTGAGGAACGCCTTGGAGGCGTCGCGGAACAGCAGGTGCGCCTCGTCGAAGAAGAAGACCAGCTTGGGCTTGTCCGGGTCGCCGACCTCGGGCAGGTCCTGGAACAGCTCGGCCAGCAGCCACATGAGGAAGGTGGAGAAGAGGACCGGCTTGTCCCGGACCGCCGGGAGCTCGAGGCAGGTGATGACGCCCCGGCCGTCCTCGGTGGTGCGGATCAGGTCGGCGGCGTCGAACTCCGGCTCGCCGAAGAAGTCCTCCGCGCCCTGGTCGGCGAAGGTGATGAGCTGGCGCAGGATCACCCCGGCCGTCGAGCGGGACAGCCCGCCGAGCCCCTTGAGGTCCTCCTGACCCTCGTCCGAGACCAGGTGCTGGATGACCGCGCGCAGGTCCTTGAGGTCCAGCAGCGGCAGGCCGCGCTTGTCGGCGTAGTGGAAGACCAGGCCCAAGCTGGACTCCTGGGTGTCGTTGAGCCCCAGCACCTTCGACAGCAGCACCGGCCCGAACGCGGTGACCGTGGCGCGCACCGGCACCCCGGTCCCGTGGCCGCCCAGCGACAGGAACTCCACCGGGTAGCCGGTGGGGACCCACTCCTGGCCGAGCCCCGACATACGCGACGTGATCTTGTCGTTGCCCGGGCTGGGGGTGGCCAGCCCGGACAGGTCGCCCTTGACGTCGGCGAGGAAGACCGGGACCCCGGCGGCGGAGAGCTGCTCGGCCATGAGCTGGAGCGTCACCGTCTTCCCGGTGCCGGTGGCGCCGGCGACCAGGCCGTGCCGGTTCATCTGCCCGAGCGGCAGGCGGACGACGGCGTCCGGGACGACCTCACCCCCGTCCACCGCGGCGCCGAGGACGATGTGCGGGCCCTCGAAGGCGTAACCCTGGCGGATGGCGTCCAGTTGGGACGCGGCGTCGCTGCTCACGGCGCCGACTCTAGTGACAAAGGCGTCCCTCCTACACTGGGACGCATGATCTTCAAGGCCGTAGGGGACGGCCGTCCCTATCCGCCCCACGGACTCGACGATCCGCGGGACTGGGCGCACCTGCCCCCGCGCATGCTGCGGCTGGACGAGCTGACGACGACCAAGTCGACCCTGGACCTGCAGCACCTCCTCAGCCCCGACTCGACCTTCTACGGCGACATCTTCTGCCACGTCGTGCAGTGGAAGGGTGAGCTGTACCTCGAGGACGGCCTGCACCGGGCCCTGCGCGCCGCCCTCGCCCAGCGCCCGTTCGTGCACGGGCGTGTCCTGGACCTCGACGCCGGTCACCCCGGTAGCGTGCGGTGACCGGAGACGCCCGCGCCCTCGAGCCGGGGGCGGGCGCACCGGAGCCACCCGCCAGCGAGGAGTGAGTCCGTGGGTTACGTCCGCACCGCCGGCATGTCGACCGCGGCCCGGCGCCGTCGTCGCCGCACCGCCCTGGTGCTGACCGGGCTGGTGGCCCTGCTGCTCGTGGTGTTCCTGTACGCCGTCGCCTACTACCGCGGCTGGATCCCCGGTGCGGACGAGGACACCGGCGACGCCGCGGCGACCACGACCGCCGCGCCGCAGCTGCAGCCGGCGGACGTCATCGTCAACGTCTACAACGCGACCGAGCGGGCCGGCCTCGCAGGGCGCACCGCCGACGCGCTGCGTGCCCTCGGGTACACGGTGGACGCCGTGGACAACGACCGGGAGGGGCGCGAGCCGCAGACGGCCGCCATCTACTTCGGCCCCGAGGGCCAGGCCGGGGCCCGCCTCCTGCAGACGGCGGTCCCGCAGGCCGAGCTGGTGCCGGACACCCGCACCACCGCCGAGATCGACCTCGTGCTCGGGGTCGACTTCGAGGAGCTCGAGGCCGAGGCCACCGCGACCGGGACCGGGACCGGCTGACCCGTGCGCATCGTCTCCCTGCTCCCGTCCGCGACCGAGACGCTGTTCGCGATCGGCGCCGGGGACGAGGTGGTCGGCGTGACCTTCGAGTGCGACGCCCCACCGGAGGCCCGGCAGCGGACCATCGTCTCCACCAGCGCGCTGCCGCGTCGCGAGGACGGGCGGCCGCTGTCCCCGGCCGAGATCGATGCGGCCGTCCGGGAGCGACTGGCGGCCGGGGAGGACCTGTACCACCTGGACCGCGGCGCCCTCGCCGGCCTGGACGCGGACCTCGTGGTCACCCAGGACCTGTGCGCGGTCTGCGCGGTGGACGTCACCGAGGTGGAGGACGCGCTGGAGTACCTCGGCTGCCGCGCCCGGGTGCACACCAGCGACCCGCACACGGTGGCGGAGATCCTCGACGGCATCCTCGACCTGGGCCGGGTCACCGGGCACCGCGACGAGGCGGAGCGCCTGGTCGCCGGGCTGCGGCGGAGGCTGCACCGGCTCCCCGGCTCCCCCGGGCCGGACGCGCCGCGGGTCGTCGTCCTCGAGTGGACCGACCCGCCGTTCGCCCCCGGTCACTGGGTGCCGGAGATGGTCACGCTGGCCGGCGGCGACTGCGTGCTGGGCACCGCGGGTGAGACGTCGGTGACGACCACCTGGGAGGCCGTCCGGGACGCCGCCCCCGACGTCGTCGTGGTGGCGCCGTGCGGCTACGGCCTGGCGGAGTCGGTCGAGCTCGGCCGGGCCCTGCTCGGCGACGGCCCCCTCGGTCGCCTCCTGGCGGAGCGGGGCGACCGGGCTCCCCGGGTGTGGGCGGTCGACGCCAACGCCTCCTTCGCCCGCCCCGGCCCGCGGGTGGTGGACGGCACCGAGGCGCTGGCCGCCGTGCTCGCCCCGGACCGCTTCGGCGACCCGGACCCCGCCATGGCGCGGCGGCTGTCCTGACCGCGGCCTAGGATCGCGGGTACCCCGTCCCCAGGAGACGCCATGGCCGGCCACACCCTCACGCTCACCAGGCTCGTCCACGCCTCGCCGCACCTGGTGTGGGCCGTGCTGACCGACCTCGACCGCGCCCCCGAGGTGCTCCGCAACGTCACCAGGGTGGAGCGGATGACCGACGGCCCGTATGCCGTGGGCACCCGCTGGCGGGAGACCCGCCGGATGATGGGCAGGGAGGAGACCGAGGAGATGTGGGTCGCCGAGAGCGACCCGCTGCGGCGGACGGTGGTGGCCGCCTCGTCGGGCGGGGCGGAGTACCGCACCACCTTCGAGCTCGAGCCCCAGCCCGACGGCTCGACCCTGCTGCGCTACACGTTCCGGGCCGAGACGCCGGACCCCTCCGGGGTGCAGAAGCTGCTGTGGGCGGTGTTCGGCCGGCTCGGGGCGAGGGTCACCCGCAAGGTCATGGAGCAGGACCTCGAGGACATCGCGGGCGCTGCCGAGGGGATGGGCGGCGTGGGCCGCTAGCTAGCTCACTCCCCGGGGACGAGCGCCTCCAGCACGGTGAGCGTGAGCCGACCCTCGCCCGGGGTCTCGAACTCCACGACCAGCTCCACCTCCTCCCTGGCGGCCCGGCCCCACTCCGCGGCCGGAACCTCCCGGAACAACGGCGACATCTCCCAGTGCGCCGCGCCGTCGGACCAGTTCGCCAGCCAGCCGTCCCGGTCCTCGGCCAGGACCAGCTGCGCGCCGCCCTCCTCGCCCGCCCAGGGAGTGAGGGGCTCACCGGCCAGGCTCAGCCTGGCCCGACCCGGGCCGTCGAGGCGGAGCTGGACCACCACGTCGCGGGCGGATGGCACGGGCACCGTGGCCGTGCCGTCGGCGAGGTCCGCCTCCGTGACCCGCGCGATCTCCCGGACCACCGCATCCGTCGCGGTGTCCAGGGAGGCCCCGTCCTCGAGCCACCGCGGGTCCTCGGCGAACAGGGCGGCGGCCGACTCCGCGAACGGGTAGTCCTCCCAGGGGACCGGCTGGTAGATGCCGACCCGCACCGGCACCTCGTCCGGACCGGTGTGGGAGGTGCGCAGCTCGACGCCCTCCCCCGGGCCCGAGAGCACGCCGCGGACCGCCCCGTCCCACGGGGCCCGCGGGTGGCAGGACAACGGGGTGGGTGGGTCCCCCGGCGCGGTGCGCAGCTGGACGTCGCCGCCCTCACGCACCTCCCCCGCGGACCGCCGGTCAGGGTCGCAGGCCAGGACCCAGGCCAGCTCGGCCGGCTCGGCGGTGCCCTCCGGCAGGGTCAGGGGGTGCCACTCCCCGTCCGGCGGCACGTCGACGGCGACCACCCGCTGCAGGCCGTGCGCCCAGGGCGGCAGGAGGGTCTCGTCCACCACCGGGAGCGGCTCGAGGGGAGCCGGCACCTCGTCGGTCGTCGGCCCGTCCGGCACCGGGGGCGCCGGGTCGTCCCCCGAGCAGGCTCCCAGGAGCAGCACCACGGCCGCGGCCACGCAGACACGGACGGCCCGGCGTCGCGTCGTCCTCACCCTCGGTCTCCCCTCGCGTCCAGGTGCGGCCAGCCTAGCAACGGAGCCCGCCCCGTCAGGGTGTTCCCGGACGCCTCCCTCGCTGGTCAGAGGCCGTGGGCCGCCAGCAGGTCCGGCAGCGGGAGGCCGGCGCCCCGGTCCAGGGCGGCCGCGAAGCCCCCCGGCGGGAGCAGCGGCCGGATCACGTGGTCGCGGACCAGGACCATGGTGACGTTGCCGGCCGTGTCGCGGGCCAGCAGGTCCTGGCAGGCCCCGACCAGCTCGGCCGCGCGCTCCACCTCCCCGGCCCAGGCGGCGGCATACGCGAGCGCGAGGACGCACTCGGCCTCGGCGGCCCGCACGTTCGCCACCTGGGCGTCCATGAGGGAGCGCAGCCGGGCCCCGTCCCGGGCGATGAGCGCGGCCACCCAGGCCAGCCAGAGGCAGATGTACCGGTCGTAGTCGTGGCTGGCGTCGGTCTGCCGGACCAGGGCGTCCACCTCCTCCTGCACGCCGGTGCGGCCCCGGGTGAGGAGGAGGGCGACCAGGCGGAAGGCGAGCAGGAGCCGCTTCAGCTGGGGCTCCTCCAGCTCCCGCGCCTGCCCGGCCAGCACCCGGAAGGTCTCGGCAGCACGCGGTCGGTCGGGGTCGAGCAGGGACTGGTGCATCGCGGCGATGAGCCTGGCCTGCGGGTGGCCCAGGCGCTCGGCGAGCTCGCGGGCCTCGGCGGCGGCCTCGCCCATGATGCGGTGCCGGCCGGAGCCCAGGCCCAGGTCAGCCCGCAGCAGCGCCACCCACATCCGGTCCTCGTCGGAGAGGTCCCGGCCCGCCCGCAGGGCGGTCACCCACTCCAGGCCCTCGGCGAAGGACATGGCGTTGCGCCACAGCGTGCTGAGCCCGAGGGCGACGTCCACCGCCCCGGTGAGGTCGCCGCGCCGCAGGCTGGCGTGGAACGCCAGGCGGACGTTCTCGATGTCCGCGCGGGAGTCCGCGGCGCCCGCGGAGGACAGCCACCGGCGGTGGCGGGGCACGCCCGCGGCCCGGTCCACGACGTGCCGACGGAGCCGCTCGGTCGTCGCGTCGAGCTCGCCGGACGCCTCGAGCCGTTCCCGGGCGAACAGCCGGATGGTCTCCAGGTAGCGGTACCGGCCGCGGGAGGGCTCGTGGACCAGCAGGCTCTTGGCCACCAGGTCGCGCACGGCCAGCGCCGTGGTCGCACCGTCCGGGGCCGCCGCCACCTCCTGGGCCGCCGACAGGTCGAAGTCCGCGGGGAAGACGCCGAGCCGCGTGAACACGCGACGGCCCGGGTCGTCGAGCAGCTGGTAGCTGCCCTCGATCGCGGCCCCGAGCGTGGAGTGGCGCCGCCCGGCCCGGGGCCGCTCCCGCACCAGGATGCGGAGCCGGTCGTCGACCCGGGCGACGAGCTCGTCCAGACTGAGGTGCGGCAGCTGGGCCGCGGCCAGCTCGATGGCGAGGGGGAGCCCGTCCAGCCGCTCGCACAGGTGGACGACCCGGGGGTCGCTGGCCGACAGGTCGAGGTCGACGACGGCGCGGGCCCGTTCGACGAAGAGCTCTGCGGCGCTGTCACCCAGCGAGCCCAGCCGGCGGACCCCTCGACCCCGGCCGTCTCCGCGACCGTCCGGAGCACGGCGGCGGCGTCCCGGGCGGGGGCCAGCTCGGCCACGAGCACCTCACCGCCCCGGTCGGCGAGTCGGTGGGCGACCGTCAGCGCCAGGGTCGACTTGCCCGCCCCACCCGGGCCGGAGACCGTCACGCACCGGTGGTCGGTCAGCAGCTGCTCCACCGCGGCCAGGTCGGCGTCCCGGCCGACCAGGCGGCCCCGCAGCGGGGGCGGGATCCGGGTGGCGCGACGGGGTGTCCCGTCGCCCCGGGCCTCCGGTCCGGCTCCTCCGGTGCCCGGGCCCGGCCCGGCCGCCGCCGCAGCGGCGGCCGTGGCGAGGAGCCCGCGGTGGATCCGCTGGAGCGCGGGCGGCGGGTCGACGCCCAGCTCGGCGCGGAACGTCTCGGCAAGCTGCTGGTAGTGCCGCAGCGCCAGGGTCCGCTCCCCGGCCTTGACCAGGCCCTTGAGGACCTCCAGGTGCGCGGTCTCGTCGAGCGGGTCGTCGTGGAGCAGGTCGGTCCACCGCTGCGCCTGCCGCAGCAGCCGCTG
>Ga0079224_100009962_pt1 | contig 13012 bp, 11 predicted proteins | sample Stecom2015_FD_80414 | JGI IMG/M metagenome (GOLD analysis project Ga0079224, IMG submission 80414) | Agricultural soil microbial communities from Utah to study Nitrogen management - Steer compost 2015 | ecosystem: Environmental > Terrestrial > Soil > Agricultural land | place: USA: Utah... | reverse complement strand
TCCGCCCACGAGGGCGATCGCCACCGCCACCACGGTGGCGATCGCGCTGCGCCGCCCCCAGGACACCCCGGCCGCCGTGCGGCCCGCGCCCGTCGTGCTCGTTCGACCCATTCCTCCGCCTTTATCACGCCGCGTGGTCGTTCCACCACGGTCTGCAGGCAGTCTGGAGGGTGGGCACCCCGGGCGGCAATGACCCGTCCGGACCATTGCCGCCCGGCGCGCGGGCGAGTCACCTCGCCGGGGTCACCCCTTGGCGGCGGCGAACCCCTTGTCGAGGTCGGCGAGGATGTCGTCGATCGTCTCGATGCCGACCGACAGCCGCACGAGCCCCGGCTCCACGCCGGCGGAGCGCTGCTCCTCCTCGGTCAGCTGGCTGTGGGTGGTGCTGGCCGGGTGGATGGCCAGGCTCCGCACGTCGCCGATGTTGGCGACGTGGCTGTGCAGCTCGAGCGCCTCCACGAAGCGCTGCCCGGCGTCGCGGCCGCCTTTGATCACGAACGCCGGCACCGAGCCGAAGCCCCGGCCGCCGGTGTACCGCTGGGCTCGCTCGTGCCAGGGCGACGACGGCAGGCCGGCCCACTGGATCCGCTCCACCTGATCCTGGCCCTGCAGGTACTCGACCACCTTGGCCGTGTTCTCCTGGTGGCGCTCCATGCGCAGGCTGAGGGTCTCGATGCCCTGGAGCAGCAGGAAGGCGTTGAAGGGGCTGATCGCCGCGCCGAGGTCGCGCAGCAGCTGGACGCGGGCCTTGAGCACGAAGGCCCCGGGGCCGAGCGCCTCCCAGTACTTCAGGCCGTGGTAGCTCGGGTCGGGCTCGATGAAGCCCGGGTGCTTGCCGCTGGCGCCGAAGTCGAACGAGCCGCCGTCGACGATCACGCCGGCGATCGAGTTGCCGTGGCCGCCGAGGAACTTGGTGGCCGAGTGCACGACGATGTCGGCGCCCCACTCGAGCGGCCGGATCAGGTACGGCGAGGCGACGGTGTTGTCCACGATGAGGGGCACGTCGTGCTCGTGGGCCAGCGCCGAGATGCCCTCGAGGTCGAGCACGTCGTTGCGGGGGTTGCCGATCGTCTCGCCGAAGAAGGCCTTGGTGCTCGGCCGCACGGCGCGCCGCCACTCGTCGAGGTCGTCGGGGTCGTTCACGAAGGTGACGTCGATCCCGTACTTCGGCAGCGTGTGGTGGAGCAGGTTGTAGGTGCCGCCGTAGAGCGACGCCGAGGCGACGATGTGGTCGCCGGCGCCGGCCAGGTTGAGGATGGCCAGCGTCTCGGCGGCCTGGCCGGAGGACGTGGCCAGCGCGCCGGGGATGCCGAGCGCCGTGTCGGGTGCGCCCTCGAGCGCCGCCACCCGGGCCTCGAGCACGGCCTGCGTGGGGTTCATGATCCGGGTGTAGATGTTGCCCACCTCGGCCAGCCCGAAGAGGTTCGCCGCGTGCTCCGAGTCGCGGAACGTGTAGCTCGTGGTCTGGTAGATCGGCACGGCCCGGGACTGCGTGGCCGGGTCGGGCTCCTGGCCGGCGTGGATCTGACGGGTCTCGAAGCCCCACTCGGGGTTGGTCATGGCTCTGTGCTCCTCGCGTTCTGCGGCGGTCGGCGGCGATGCTACGCGGACCCCGGCAAACCTGACCAGTTCGATCGGGATTTCAGCCGGGGTGCCGGTGCACCAGCTGTGCGGTGGCCTGATCCCGGGGCTTGACGACGATGCGGTCCACGTTCACCCGGTCGGGCAGCTCCGCCGCCCAGCCCACGCACTCGGCGACGTCTTCGGCGGTGAGGGCCTCGACCCCTTCGTACACCCGGGCCGCACGAGCCTCGTCGCCGCGGAAGCGCACCACCGAGAACTCGGTCTCCACCATGCCCGGGTCGATCTCGGTGACCCGCACCGGCTGGCCGAGGAGCTCCATGCGCAGCACCTCCATCACCGCCCGCACGGCGTGCTTGGCCGCGTTGTAGCCGGCCCCGCCGGGATACGGCTCCAGCCCCGCGATCGAGCCGATCGTGACGACGTGGCCGGCGCCGCTCGCCACCAGCTCGGGGAGGAGGGCCTTGGTGACCCGGGCCACCCCGAGCACGTTGGTGTCGTACATCGCCTGCCAGTCGGCCAGGTCGGCCTCGGCCACCGGCTCGAGGCCGATGGCCCCGCCGGCGTTGTTGACGAGCAGCCGGCAGGCGCCCACCTGGTCGGCGAACGCGTCGACCGATGCCTGGTCGGTGACGTCGAGCGGCAGGGCCCGGGCGCCTGTGGCGGCGGCGACCTCCTCGAGGCGGTCGGTCCGCCGGGCCCCGATCACCACGTCCCAGCCGGTGCGGGCCAGCCGGGCCGCGGTCGCCGCACCGATCCCGGAGGACGCGCCCGTCACCACCGCCGTGCCCCTCGCCGTCGCCATCGTCGATCGCCTCCTCGTCTGGTCGGTCTCCGGCAGCCTCGCGCGCCGGACCACCTGGACCGGCGGGGGAGGCCACACTGGAGCGGTGATCGACCTGCGGATCGACGACGCCCTCCTCGTCGATGGGACCGGCGCCCCGCCCCGTCCCGCGGACGTCCGCGTCGATGCCGGACGCATCGTCGGCGTGGCGCCCGCGGGCACGGACCGGCCCGTCGCTCGTCGGGTGCTCGACGCCGACGGGCGGCTCGTCACCCCGGGCTTCGTCGACGTCCACACCCACTACGACGCCCAGGCCACCTGGGACCCCTACGTCACGCCGAGCTCGTGGCACGGCGTCACCACCGTGGTCATGGGCAACTGCGGGGTCGGGTTCGCCCCCGCGGCCCCCGACCGCCACGACTGGCTCATCGACCTCATGGAGGGGGTCGAGGACATCCCGGGCTCGGCGCTCGCCGAGGGCATCGAGTGGGAGTGGGTCACGTTCCCGGAGTACCTCGACGCGCTCGAGCGCCGGCCCCGCGTGCTCGACGTGGGCGCCCAGATCGCCCACGGCCCGCTGCGGGCGTTCGTGATGGGCGAGCGCGGGGCCGCCAACGAGCCCGCCACCGACGACGACCGCACGGCGATGGCGACCCTGGTGCGGGAGGCGCTCGCCGCCGGGGCGCTCGGGTTCTCCACCAGCCGCACCCCGATCCACCGGTCGAAGCAGGGCGAGCTCGTCCCCGGCACCACCGCCGACGCCGCCGAGCTGCTGGCCATCGCGGACGCCATGGCCGACGCCGGCCACGGCGTGTTCCAGTTCGCCCCCGACCACGCTCGGCTCCCGATCGACGAGTGGCCCTGGATGCGCGAGCTGGCCGCCCGCACCGGGCGGACCGTCAGCGTCAACCTCAACCAGCCCGACAGCGACCCTGACGTGTGGCGCACCGTCCTCGAGCTGCTCGAGGAGGCGCACCGCGACGGCCTGCCCATCGTCGCCCAGGTGGCCGGGCGGTCGATCGGCATCCTCTACTGCCTGCACGGCAGCGTGCACCCGCTGCTGTTCCACCCGGCCTACGCCGAGGTGGCGCACCTCCCGATGCCCGAGCGGCTCGCCGCGCTGGCCGATCCCGACCGGCGCCGCCGCCTCGTGGAGGAGGTGCCCGACGACGGCGGCCTCTTCGAGAAGGTGGTCCTCTCCAAGCTCGACCGGATGTGGCTCGTCGAGGGCCCCGACATCGACTACGAGCCCGCACCGGAGGCGTCGGTGGCGGCCGAGGCGGCCCGCCGGGGCGTGCCCCCGATGGCGCTGCTCGTCGACCAGCTCACCTCGGCCGAGGGTCACGGCATGGTCTACGCCCCGTTCTTCAACTACGCCTACGGCGACCTGTCGATGACCTACGAGGTCACCCGCCACCCGCACACCCGCATGGGCCTGTCCGACGCCGGCGCCCACTGCGGGGCGATCTGCGACGGCGGCACCCCCACCTTCATGCTCACCCACTGGGTGCGGGACCGCGCCCGCGGGCCCCGCCTGCCGCTCGAGCTGGTGGTGCACCGCCAGACCCGCCAGACCGCCGAGCTCTACGGCCTCCTCGACCGGGGCGCCGTCGCCCCCGGGATGCGGGCCGACCTGAACGTCATCGACCTCGACGAGCTCGGCTTCGAGGTGCCCCGCATGGCCTTCGACCTGCCCGCCGGCGAGCGCCGGCTCGTGCAGCGGGGCCGGGGCTACCACGCCACGTTCGTGGCCGGGGTGCAGACCGTCGCCGACGACGAGCACACCGGCGAGCTCCCGGGTCGGCTGGTGCGCGGCCCGCAGCCGGCGCCGCGCTGAGCGGCCCCCACGCGCACCAGGCCAGAGCGGGTGGCTCTGGCCTGGCGTCGGTGGTGGTCGGGACCGGCGTCGATCCGGTGACCTTCCGCTTTTCAGGCGGACGCTCTGCCAACTGAGCTACCCGACCCCGACCGACGAGCCGCGAGCGGCTCGGCGGTGTGGCGGTCCCGACGGGATTTGAACCCGCGACCTCCGGCGTGACAGGCCGGCGTGCACTCCAAACTGCACCACGGGACCTTGGTGGTCTTTCGATTTTCCGCACCCCCAACGGGATTCGAACCCGTGCTGCCGGCGTGAAAGGCCGGTGTCCTAGGCCGCTAGACGATGGGGGCTCGGGGCACCTGCCGGCGACCCGGGTTTGCTCCCCGTTGAGGGTAGGGCGGAGACACTAGCAGCGCCGCCGACGCGGACAAATCCGGGACCGGAGCGGGCTCAGCCGGCGTCCTCGTCGGGCTCGGGCAGGTCGCCCTCGAGGGCGTCGACCACCTGGCTGAGCAGGAACCCGAGGTACTCGTAGACGGCGTAGGGGGGGCCTCCGGGTCGTCCAGGTCGATCTCCACGGGCTCCTCGCTCACGTCGAGGCGGGTGCCGAGCACGAGACGGACGTCGTTGATCGCCGTCATCCAGCCGGTGAGCTGCGCCTCGTCGAGCGAGTCGAGCTCCAGGGTCTCCTCGACGGTCGACAGCGCAGCGAGCCGCCGCTCGAGGAGCTCGTCGCGCACGAGCTGCTGGTACTCCCGGTCCCGGTCGGCGTCCACGTGGTAGGCGGTGGGGAAGAGGCGCCGCACCAGCGGATCGTCCGTGGTGGCCACGAGCAGCTCCCGGAGCTGGGCGACCAGGTCGGCGAGGACCGTCCGCTCGGTGGCGGGCAGGCGCAGCTCGTAGCGCCCCGGACCCCGGCGCCGGACCCGGCGGCGATCGAAAAGGCCCATCAGTCGTCCTGCTGCATCGTGGCCCACAGGCCGTGCTCGTGGAGCCGGAACACGTGCAGCTCGCAGGTCTCGCGAGGCCCGCTGGCCACCGCCGCCCGCCCCTCGGTGTGCACCTGCCACATCAGCCGCTCGGCCTTGGGCTTCGGGTACCCGAACAGCTTCTGCAGCACGTAGGTCACGTAGGACATGAGGTTGATCGGGTCGTTCCAGACGATCACCACCCACGGGCGGTCCGGGACGGCGGTCGTCTCGTCGACCGGCTGCTCCACCTCGCTCGGCGCGAGGGGGCCGGCGAGCGACGGCCCGGCGATCACGGCACGACCGGCGCCACCGGCGCCGCCGGGCCCGGCGCGTCGGCGGGACGGGCGGCCACGGCCGGCTCGGGGACGCTGAGCGACAGGTGGAGGCGCAGGGCCGTCACCCACACGAGCACCGAGCCGAGGACGTGGCCGCCGACGAGGATCTCCGGCACCCCGGTGAAGTGCTGGAGGTAGCCGAGCGATCCCTGGGCCACGATCAGCCCGAGCAGGACCCGGCCGGTGCCCCGTGCCTCCCGGGCGCCCGGCCGGCGCTCCACCGCCACGAGGGTGACGACGGCGACGGCGAGGAACGTCCACACGACCGCGCTGTGGATCCGCACCGCGGTGATGACGGCCAGATCGAGGCGGTCGGCGGCCTCGTCGCCGCCGTGGGGGCCGGTCCCGGTGACGACGGTGCCGGTGACGAGGACGAGCCCGGCCAGCGCCACCATCGCCCGCGAGCGGGTGCGCAGCTCGGGCGGGACCGCTCGGCGGGGCTCGCCCTCCGGGCGTCCGGCCCGGTCGTGGAGGACCACCGCGTTCCACATCAGCACCGCGGAGAGCAGGTAGTGGCCGGCCACCGCCACCGGAGCCACGTGCAGCCACACCACGACGCCTCCGAGGAGGGCCTGGGCGCCCACCCCGGCCACGAGCCCCCACGCCCAGCGGGTGAGGTCGGGCCGGTAGGGGCGGCGCCGGTGGGCGCCGAGCACGGCGAGGGCCACCGCCACGGACACCGCGCCGGTGACGAGGCGGTTCAGGAACTCGATCCAGCCGTGGATCCCGGTGGCCCCCCGGGGCACGAGCGAGCCCTCCTCGCAGGTGGGCCAGGTGGGGCAGCCCATGCCGGAGCCGGTCAGGCGGACCGAGGCGCCGGTGACGATGATCGCCCCCAGCGCGAACAGGGCGACGAAGGTGATCCGGCGGTACGCCTGTGGGGAGATCGGAGTTCGCCAGCGAGCGAGGAGGCCGGGCACGAACCCCAGGCTACGGAGCCGTCCCGGGGGTCCTCCAGCCGGTCGCCGGGGCCTCGAGCGGCGGGCGGCGACGGGTTCGCCGTCGGCCGACCCCCCGACCTACCCTGGCCTCGTGTCCGCCGCAAGGCTCCCGATGCGTGCGCGGCTCGGCGCCTACGTGGCGCTCACCAAGCCCCGCATCATCGAGCTCCTCCTCGTCACCACCGTGCCCACGATGATCGTGGCCGAGCGCGGCCTCCCGTCGATCTGGCTGATCGCGTGCACGGTGCTCGGCGGGACGATGGCGGCCGGCGGCGCGAACGCCATCAACATGTACGTCGACCGCGACATCGACCGGGTGATGGAGCGCACCAAGGGGCGCCCGCTGGTCACCGGCGCGGTCACCCCCCGGGCCGCGCTCACGTTCGCGATCGCCCTCGAGGTGGTGGCCTTCCTCTTCCTCTGGGCCACGGTGAACCTGCTGAGCGCCGTGCTGGCTGTCGCCGCCTGCCTCTTCTACGTGTTCGTGTACACGCTGTGGCTCAAGCGCACGTCGAGCCGGAACATCGTGATCGGCGGGGCGGCGGGGGCGGTGCCGGTGCTCATCGGCTGGAGCTCGGTCACGAACTCGCTCGACTGGGCCCCCGTCATCCTCTTCGCCGTCATCTTCTACTGGACGCCCCCGCACTTCTGGGCCCTCGCCATCCGGTACAAGGACGACTACGCGGCCGTCGACGTCCCGATGCTGCCGGTGGTCGAGAGCATGCGGCGCACGAGCCTGCGGATCCTCTGGTACACGCTGCTGCTCTGGGCGCTCACCGTCGTCTTCTCGCCCGTCGCCGGGATGGGCCACCTCTACCTCGGCTCGGCGATCGTCCTCGGTGCGGTGTTCACCTGGTACGCCGTGCGGCTGGTCCGCCTGCCCGACCCGGACCTGCGGGTCTCCGGCGGCGGCACGGCCGCCGTCGAGGGCGAGGTCCGAGCCACGGCGATGCGGCTCTTCACCTGGTCCATCACCTACATCACGCTGCTCTTCGGGGCCATGGCCCTCGACCAGCTCCTGCGGTCGGGTTGGTGACCGCCGTGCCAGCCACCCAGGTTCGAAGCCCGAGGAGCCACGTGACTAGATTCCCGAACCGACCCCGTCCGCTCCCACAGGTGCCTCGATGACCGTCACCGAAGACGCTCCGGCCGCTGTCAGCGCGGCTTCCGAGCCGCCGGCCGCAGTCCCGGCGAACACCGGCCTGGCCGCCATCCTCGGCTCCGGCGACCACAAGGTCGTCGGCCGCCTGTGGATCGTCGCCTCCCTGTTCCACCTGCTGCTCGCCGGCGCCGCCGCCCTGGCCGTCGCCCTGGAGCGGATCGACCTCTCCGGCGTCGACGTGCTCGACGCCGAGTGGTTCGGTCCGCTCTACGCCTACCGCTCCGTCGGGATGGCCTTCCTCTTCCTCCTGCCGCTGACCATCGGCGTGGCCACGGCGATCGTCCCGCTGCAGGTGGGGGCGTCCACGCTGGCGTTCCCCCGGGCCGCCACCGCCGCCGCCTGGAGCTACCTCCTCGCCGGCGGCCTCCTGGTCGGCTCGATCCTCATCGAGGGCGGCCCCTACGGCACCGACGTCGACGGGGTGCGCCTCTTCGTCGTGTCCTTCGCCCTCGTGCTGGTGGCGCAGGCCGTGGCCTGGGTGTGCATCGCCACCACGGTCCTGTCGCTGCGGGTGCCGGGCATGTCGATGCGGCGGGTCCCGCTGTTCGCCTGGTCGAACCTCGTCGCCGCCACCGCCTGGCTGATCACCCTGCCGGTTCTGGCCGCCGTGACGGTCCTCGCCTACCTCGACATCCGCTACGGCGGCGTCGGCGGCTTCTTCGGCGGCGGCGAGCAGACCCTCTACGCCCGGATCTCCTGGGTCTTCGGCACCCCCACCGTCTACGCCTTCGCCATCCCGGCCCTCGGCGTCATCGCCTCGATCATCCCGGTCTTCGCCCAGACCCGCCACCAGCGCCACGGCGTGGCCCAGGGGCTGATCGCCGCCTTCGGTGCGCTGTCGGTGGGCGTCTGGGCCATGCCCGGCTACGGCGCCGACCCGTACGCCTGGCTCTACGAGGGCCCGTGGGTGGCCGTCTCCTTCGCCATCGCCCTGCCGCTGCTCGGCCTGATCGGCCTCTGGGCCCTCACCGGCGTGAAGGGCCGGCTCAGCGCGTCGAGCCCGCTGCTGTTCGCCGGCGCCGCTGTGCTCATGCTCCTCGTCGGCGTCGTGGCCGGCGCCGTGCAGGCCGTCGAGCCGCTCGAGACCCTGGTCGACGAGGGCGCCACCCCGCTCTACAGCACCTCGTGGTCCGCCTCCGTGGCCGGCTACGTCGGCCTGGCCACCGCCATCGCGCTGCTGGGCGGCGTCGTCTACTGGGCGCCCAAGCTCGTGGGCCGCACCTTCGCCGAGGGCCCCACCCGGCTGATGGCGATCGTGCTGCTGGCGGGCACCGTGCTCTGGGCCTTCCCCGAGCTCATCGCCGGCCTGATGGGCCAGGCCGCGCTGCCGCTCGTCGAGGTGGCCGAGAACGTCAGCACCATCGAGGCGCTCAACCTCGTCACCCTCGTGGGCGGCGTCGTGCTCGCCCTCGGCGTGGCCGGGCTCGTCGCCCTCTTCGCGGCTGCCGCCCGCCGCGACGAGCAGCCCGGCGACGACCCGTGGTCCGGCCACACGCTTGAGTGGGCCACCAGCTCGCCGCCGCCCTACGGCAACTTCGCCAGCCTCCCCGAGGTCACCTCGGAGGCCCCGCTCTACGACGCCCGCCACCGCTCCGAGGAGGGCTCGGCCTGATGTCCGCGGTCGCCACCACCACCCCCAGCCCGATCGTCACCGCGCCGCCGCCCCCGCCGCGGCGGCCCCGGGTCCTCACCGTCGCCGCCGCCTTCGGCAGCGTCGCCTCGGGCCTCGTCGTCCTCACGATGCTCGGCGTCTACCTGCAGGTGCGGGGCGAGCGCCTGGCCGACGGCGTGCCCGCCCTCCCCGAGGACGTCGTGCTGCCCCTCACCCCCGGGAACATGGGGCTCGCCACGCTGGCCATGTCGGTGGTCACCGTGGCGTGGCTCAGCTACTCGCTGCGCAACGAGGACCGCACCCACGCCTACCTGGCGCTCGGGGTGTCGATCCTCCTCGGCGCCGCCTTCATCAACGCCACCGCCTACCTGTACCAGCAGCTGGAGATGCCCTTCACGATGACGGGCACCTCGGGCCTCCTCTACGCGGTCACCGGGGCGCACCTCGTCATGACCTTCGCGGGGCTCGTGTTCCTGGCCGTCATGGGCTTCCAGGCCCTCGGCGGGCAGCTCACCGGGCGTGATGCCGAGGGGATGTCGGCCGCCGCCCTCTACTGGTACGTCACCGTCGCCGTCTACCTCCCCGTCTGGTACGGGATCTACGTCACGAAGTAGCGAGGCACCTCTCGATGTTCACCACCGGATCCAAGTGGTTCTTCGGCCTCGGGCTCCTGAGCCTCGTGCTCGCCGTCGCCTACGGCTGGACCACCGGCGGCAACGGCCTCGGGCCGCTCACCGCCGGGTACAAGGGCGGCGTCGGGGACCACCTCGGCTACGGCCTCCTGCTCGCCACGGCCGCCGGGTCGGTGTTCCTCGGCTTCGTGTCCGTGGCCACCCGCGACGCCTCGCCCCGGGCCCAGGCCGAGCTGGCCGGCCTCGACGAGGTCCCGCCGGTCACCCCGCCGGCCGACGCCACCTACTGGCCGGTCGTCGGCGCCCTCGGCGCGGCAATGGTGGTCCTCGGCCTCGTGATCTCCAACGTGATGTTCGTCGCCGGGTTCATCGTGCTCCTCGTCGTGCTCGTCCAGTGGATGGTCCTCGCCTGGAGCGACCGGGCCACCGGCGACCCCGAGACCAACCGGCTCATCCGCCGCCGGATCACCGGCCCGCTGGAGGTCCCGGTGTACGGCGCCGCCGCCGTCGCCGCCGGCGTGTGGGCCTTCTCCCGCATCTTCCTCACCTCGTCGAAGCTCGGTGCGGTGTGGGCGGCGTCGATCCTCGGCGTCGTCGTGCTCGGCCTCGGCTGGCTGCTGGCCGCCAAGCCCCGCATCTCGCGCGACGTCGTCGCCGGCGTCCTGGCCCTCACCGCCGTCGCGGTGCTGGCCGCCGGCGTGGTGAGCGCCTCCATCGGCGAGCGCGAGATCCACCCCCACGAGCCGCACGAGAACGAGCTCACGCCGTACACGCCGGACGGCACGAACCGTGCCGCCACCACGACCGCCGAGGGGGAGGGCTGATGGCCCGCACCCCTCGCCCCGCTCGAGGAGCCCGAATGCCCCGTCGCCTCCGCTACGCCCTCGCTGCGCCGGCCCTCCTCCTGCTCGGCGCCTGCGCCGAGGACGCGCCGCTCGACTCGCTCGATCCGGCCGGGCCCTACGCCCGGATGATCGATGACCTCGTCGACCCGGTGTTCTGGATCGCCGCCATCGTCTTCTTCGGCGTCCAGATCGGCACCCTCGCCATCGCCTGGCACTTCCGCCGCCGCCCCGGCGACGACGAGCTCCCCACCCAGACCCACGGCAACTTCAAGCTCGAGATCGGCTGGACGATCCTGCCGGCGCTCATCCTCGCCGGTGTGGCCGTCGCCACGGTGCTCACGATCCTCGACCTCGAGGACCACCCCGACGGGGCGCTCGAGGTCACCGTGATCGGCAACCAGTGGTGGTGGGAGTACCGCTACGACCTCGACGGCGACGGCGAGGCCGAGATCGTCACCGCCAACGACCTGGTCATCCCGGCCGGGGAGCCGGTGTCGCTGTCGATCGAGTCCCGCGACGTCGTCCACTCGTTCTGGATCCCCCGCCTCAACGGCAAGCGCGACGCCGTGCCCGGGCGGAGCCACCCGCTGCTCCTCCAGGCCGACCACCCCGGCGTCTACCGGGGCCAGTGCACCGAGTTCTGCGGCCTGTCCCACGCCTACATGCGGATGCGGGTCGTGGCCCTCGACCCGGCCGAGTACGCCGAGTGGGAGGCGGCCCAGCAGGAGGGCGCCCGGGTGCCCAGCAGCGAGCTGGCCCAGGAGGGCATGGAGATCTTCCGCAGCACGTGCAGCAGCTGCCACCTCGTCCGCGGCGAGGGCGGCAACGAGGACATCTTCGACGGCGCGGCGCTCGTCGCCGGTGCCGCCCCGGACCTCACCCACTTCGCCAGCCGCGGCAGCTTCGCCGGTGCCATGTTCGACCTCTACGAGGACCTGGACGGCAACGGCGAGATCGACACGGACGAGATCGGCGAGAAGATGAACTACGCCGACCTCAAGGCATGGTTGAAGGACGCGCCCGGGCAGAAGCCGATGTCCCCCGACGACGGGCGCGGCATGCCGAACCTGAACCTCAGCGACGCGCAGGTCGATGCGCTCGTCGCCTACCTCGAGACGCTGGAGTAGAGCCGACATGGCCATCGTCGAGCGACCCACTGAAGCCCTGACCCTTCCCCCGGTGACCACCGAGGAGCGCAAGCCCCTCGGCGTGTTCACCCGCCCGAAGGCCACCACGGGTTGGCGGTCCTGGGTCACCACCGTCGACCACAAGCGGATCGGCATCATGTACGGCGCCGCCGCGATGTTCTTCTTCATCCTCGGCGGCATCGAGGCGCTCGCCATCCGCGTGCAGCTGGCCCGGCCGGAGCAGGAGCTGTTCTCGGCCGACCTCTACAACCAGCTCTTCACGATGCACGGCGTCACGATGATCTTCCTCGTGATCATGCCGCTCGGCGCCGCGTTCATGAACTACCTCGTGCCCCTGCAGATCGGCGCCCGGGACGTGGCCATGCCCCGCCTCAACGCCCTGAGCTTCTGGGCGTTCCTCGTGGGCGGCATCTTCCTCAACACGTCGTGGTTCCTCGGCGGCGGCGCCGACGGCGGCTGGTTCGGCTACGCGCCGAACTCCGGCGTCGTGTTCTCGCCGAGCCACGGCATGGACTTCTACGCCATCGGCCTGCAGATCACCGGCATCGGCACGCTCGTCGGCGGCATCAACCTCGTCACCACGGTGCTCAACATGCGGGCCCCCGGCATGACGATGATGAAGATGCCGGTGTTCACCTGGATGAGCCTCGTCACCCAGGTGATCATCGTGTTCGCCATGCCGGTCATCTCGGTGGCGCTGTTCCTGCTCACCTTCGACCGGCTCTTCGACGCCAACTTCTTCAACGTGGCCGCCGGTGCCGACCCCCTGCTGTGGCAGCACCTCTTCTGGATCTTCGGCCACCCCGAGGTCTACATCCTCATCCTGCCGGCCTTCGGCATCGTGTCCGAGATCATCCCGGTGTTCGCCCGCAAGCCGATCTTCGGCTACCCGTTCATGGTCTTCTCGGGGATCGCCATCGGGTTCATGGGCTGGGGCGTGTGGGCCCACCACATGTTCGCCTCCGGCATCGGGCCAATCTCGGTGGCCGCCTTCTCGGTGTCGACGATGTTCATCGCCGTGCCCACCGGCGTGAAGATCCTCAACTGGATGGCCACGATGTGGGGCGGCAAGCTCACGTTCACGACGCCGATGCTCTACTCGGCCGGCCTCGTGGCGATGTTCACCATCGGTGGCCTCTCCGGCGTCACCCACGCTGTGTCGCCCGCCGACACCCAGCAGAC
>Ga0079224_100009961_pt1 | contig 13012 bp, 9 predicted proteins | sample Stecom2015_FD_80414 | JGI IMG/M metagenome (GOLD analysis project Ga0079224, IMG submission 80414) | Agricultural soil microbial communities from Utah to study Nitrogen management - Steer compost 2015 | ecosystem: Environmental > Terrestrial > Soil > Agricultural land | place: USA: Utah... | reverse complement strand
CCGCGCCGAGCACCTGCCGGATGCCAGCCGGGCCGAAGCCGGGGCCGGGGAAGGCACGCAGCACGGCGTCCGGCAGCTTGAAGTCCATCAGGCGGGACTTCTCGTAGGCGAGCAGCGCGTGGGTTCCCCCGCCGATCATCGTGAGCCACAGGCCGGGGAAAGCGCCGTCCTCCAGGTTGAGGTTGATGATGGGGAAGAGGATGTCAACTTCGCCCTTGCCCGGTTCGACCTCGCGCACCTCTGCGACTTCTGCGCGGCAGCGCCTATAAAGCTCGGTTGGCTCGCCGGTGCCCAGCCACTTGCCGGTGCTCTCGATGTCGGCAATTGTCTCGGCGACTTCGCGCAGGCTCTGCCGGGACTCAATGTAGTACGTTGCGAGGAAGTGGTCGCTCAGCTCTTGTGCCATAGTGTGTTCTTTCTGATGCAGGTTCAGTTTACAGGTCAGCCAGCGCCGTTCGGCGCTCCCCCGGTTTCGGCTTCTGTGCACGTGTCATGTGGCCCGCGCCACTGGCCCCATGTCTCATCGTAGTGCCAGCCGGGCATGGCGCGGTCCATCTCGTTCTTCTCCCAGCCTGCGTTGATAGCACGCATCGTCTCCTCCCAGGAGCGGATGCTGCTCGTTGCGTCCGGCGCTTCGAGGTTCTGCGCGCCGAGCGCACAGGCGCAGCGCAGCGCCCCTTCAAGGGGGAGGCCGCGTATCAGTGCCGCCAGGAAGCCCGCCACCGCAGCATCACCCGCGCCGGTCGCGGTGGCGATGCGCCGGGGCTTATAACCGGGGTCCCACAGCTCGCGGTTCGCCCAGCCGGTCACGCCGGCGGGGGCGGCCCGCCCGAAGCTCGCCAGCCGCTCCGCGCTTGCCGTGCGCACGTACAGCCCGGAGCGCCCGGCCTTCAGCCCGACGATGCCCGCGCCCATCTCAAGCAGTTCCCCCGCCAGCCGGGAGAAGTCCTCCGCGCCCAGCCCGGTGGTGATGTCACCCCCGGCAGCGGTAAGCGCCGCATAGCGGTCCGGCTGCAGGAGCAGCAGGATTTCTTCCACACTGGGCAGGAAGAGATCGACGTGGGGCAGGGTGGCGCGGAGAATGGCTCGCCAGTCCTGCCGTGCCCCCTCAGAGGCGGGCGGCAGCATGCACATGTCCAGCGAGGTGGTTGCGCCGAGCGCCTTCGCCTGCCGCATGAGGCCCGCAAGCTGCGCGCCGTTGTTGGCGTAGAGCAGCGGCATCAGCGGCGGGTAGCCGAGGTGGAATATCCCGGCGTCGGCGATGGCCTCCCACGCGATGACAGCCGTCGAGAACGTTTTTGCCGGGCCGGGGTAGTGCAGGAAAATGCGGTCGGTGTCTGGCAGCGCGAGCACGAACGTGTACGACGTGCTGCCCTTGCTTTCGGAGAGGTAGGTAGTGTCCAGCCCACTGGCTCTGAGCAGGTCGCGCAGTTCCCGGCCCGGTAGGTCGCCTGCGACCTGGCCCATGACACGGACCGGCACGCCGAGCTTGTGCAGACTGATGCCGGTGTTCGGGACGACGCCGCCGGGGCTGGTCGTCAGCGCGCCCACCTCGATGGTTTGGCCGCCGACGAGTAGGTCGCATAATTGGTAACCATCCGGCAGTTCGAGAGGCGGGAACATATCGAGCACGATGTTCCCTGCCACCACCACCGGTAACAGGTGGTCGTTATCGGGCACGTGAGCTCCTCAGCTTCATCGATTGGCCTGCCTGTGCGCGGCCATTCACAGGCATTGCCTTTTGAGTCAAACTTCAGGAGTGTGGAAGCCGCATAGAACTTTCTCTGAAATCGATTTCATAGTATCATAGGGCGAATTGAAATGTCAAACAGGTCGGGATTGAAGGCTCGCATGACCATTCTGATTGGTGTTGACGTGGGCACGACCACGATCAAAGCGCTGGCCTACGACCCGGCGCGTGGCGAGCCGGTCGCCATCGCCGCGCGCCCCACGCCGGTTGAGCACCCTCGCCCCGGCTGGAGCGAGCACGACCCCGAAGCGCTGTGGGCGACGGTGGCTGCGTGCGTGCGCGAGGTGCTGAGCGCGTGTGAGGGGTGCGAGATCGCCGGGCTGGGCGTGAGCAGCTTCGCCGAGGCCGGACTGCCGCTTGACGCGTCCGGGCGGCCCCTCTACCCGATCATCGCGTGGTACGACCGACGCTGCGAGCCGCAGGCGGCGTGGTGGGAAGGGCAGATCAGCGCGGCGGCGCTGCACGCCATCACCGGGCAGCGCGTCAGCCCGTCGTTCGGTGTGAACAAGTGGATGTGGCTGCGAGACAACGAGCCGCACCGCGTTGAGAACATGGCCGTGTGGCTCTCCACGCCCGACTACATACTCTGGCGGCTCACCGGCGAGCGCGCCACCGACTACACCATCGCCTCGCGGACGCTGCTGTTTGACCAGCGCACGCAAACATGGTCGGATGAACTGCTGCGCCGGGCCGGTCTGCGCCGTGAGCAGCTCCCCGAGCCGCTGCCGGGTGGGACGGTCGTCGGGCGCGTCACGCCGCAGGCCGCCGGGGAGACCGGGCTTCCGGCTGGCACGCCGTGCGCGCTCGGCGGGCACGATCACCTCGTCGCCGCCGTCGCCGCGGGCGGTTACCAGCCCGGCACTGTGATCGACTCCAGCGGCACCGCACAGGCGGTGCTGATGTTCCTGTCGGAGTTCCACACGAACGAGCAGATGGCCGGGAGCGGCTATGCCTGCTACAGCCATGTGCTGCCCGGTGCGTACGTGCTCAAGGCCGGGCTGAAGCTCGCCGGGGGCGCGGTCGAGTGGCTGGCCCGGCAGTTGAGCGACGCCGGGACGCCCGCCGACAGGCTGCCCTATGCGGCGCTGCTCGCCGAGGCCGAGCGCACGGTTGGCAGGCAGGCAGGCCCGGTGTGGCTGCCGCACCTGCTGGGCTCCGGCACGCCGGAGGGCGACCGGCACAGCCGCGCGGCGCTCGTTGGGCTGACCGCCGAGCACGGGCAGGGCGACATCTTCCGGGCGCTGCTGGAGTCGCTGGCGTTCTGGCTGCGGCACAACCTCACCGAGGTGTCCGCACTGACCGGGCAGCCGGTGCGCGAGGTGACGCTGCTGGGTGGCACGAAGCGGCTGGAACTGCTCACCCGTCTGAAGGCCGCTGCCCTCAACCAGCCGGTGACGGTGCTGGAGATCCCCGAGGCGGCTGCGACCGGTGCGGCGCTGCTCGCCGGGATCGGCGCGGAGGTGTTCGACGGCCCGGCGGAGGCTGCCCGCTCGCTCAAAGACGACCGCGTGGTCATTCCACCCGACGCCGGGCTTGTCGAGTGGTACGATCGCATCTATCACGAAACCTATCTGCCGCTGTACGGCCTGCTGCGCGATGTGCATCACCGGCTGGCCGCCTATACGTCCGCCCACTGAGGGCACAGGAGATCACATGACTGGCTTAACGATTGGCAAAATCCGCGGGTTGCAGGAAATCTCAACCGGCGACGACGTGTTTACCATCCTGGCGCTCGACCAGCGCGGCTCGCTGGGGAGGGCGCTCGGCGTTGATCTGGGCACGCCCGGCAGCTACACCGCCATGCGCGACTTCAAGCTCGCCGTGCTCGACGCGTTGATCGACTATGTCAGCGCCGCGCTGATCGACCCGGAATATGTTGCTGCCGAGGCGGTCGCGAGTGGCACGCTGCCCGGCAGCCGCGGCCTGATCGTCTCGCTGGAGAAGTCCGGCTATCTGGGCGAGCCTATCGCGCGGGAGCAGACGGTCATCGAGAACTGGTCGGTTCGCAAGGTCAAGATGATGGGCGCTTCTGCCGCCAAGCTGTTCTTCGACTACCACCCGCAGGGCGAAACGGCGGCCAGTCAGGAACAGCTTGTCGCGTCGCTCGTAGCGGAGGGCCGCGAGTACGACATACCGATGCTCATCGAGCCGGTGAGCTACTCGACTGAGCCCGGCATCTCGAAGAAATCGGCGGAGTTCGCCGCGACGCGCCCGCAGGTCGTGCTGGAAACCATCAAGCGCATCGGCGCGCTCGGCCCGGACGTGCTCAAGGTCGAGTTCCCCTACGACGCGGCCTTCAACCAGGACGAGGATGAGTGGGTGCGTGCCTGCGAGGCCATGACCGAGGCCTCGCCGGTGCCCTGGGCGCTGCTCTCCGCCGGGGTGGACTACGACGTGTTCAAGCGGCAGGTCAGGGCGGCCTGCCGGGGCGGGGCGAGCGGCTTTGTCGCGGGCCGGGCCATCTGGAAGGAGGCGGCGGAACTGGACGGCGCAGACCGCGTGAAGTGGCTGCGCGAGGTTGCCGCCGACCGCGTCAAAGAGCTGGCGGACATCGTGCACCAGTATGGCCGCCCGTGGCGGGCGCTCTACCCGGACCTGCCGGCGAGCGTCGGCGAGGGCTGGTACGCCGCGTATTCGGGGTAGGGGCGGCGTTGCTGGTGCAGGCGGAGGGGGAGACGCCTTGAGTGCGTGCGGTACTTTTTGTACACTTCACTCAGCGTTTGGGACGTAAACAAATCTGCAGAGAGCCGTGACCAAAAACAAAATCACCATTCAGGATGTTGCCGCGCGTGCCGGGACATCCCCCAGCACGGTGTCGCGCGTGCTGACGGGCAGCGCGCCGGTCAGCGAAGGGCTGCGCCAAAGTGTGGAGCGGGCCATCGCGGAGCTTGGCTATCGCCCGAGCCTCGTCGCGCGCAGCCTCAAGACGCAAACCACCTACACCGTCGGCCTGCTCGTCAACGACATCACGAACCCATTCTTCAGCGCGCTGGCGCGAGGTGTGGAGGAGGAGGCCAACGGGCAGGGCTACAGCCTCATCCTGTGCAACACAAACGAGGACCCTGAGCGCGAGCTAAAGTACCTGCAGATCCTGCGGGACAAGCAGGTAGACGGCATTATCTTCGGGCCGACGGGCAGGAACGACGAGTTCATCCGCAGCCTTGCAGGCAGGATACCGCTCGTACAGATCGACCGGCAGATGCCGGGCCTCGACGCCCCGGCGGTGCTGGTGGATAACGAGAAGGCCGCCTACCAGGCCACGCGCCTGCTCGTCGAGCGCGGGCACGAGCGCATTGCGATGCTGGGCTGGGGTATGGACATCACCACCTCGACCGAGCGCGAGGCAGGCTACGAGCGGGCGCTGCGCGAGGCGGGCATTGCGCTCGATACCCGGCTGCTCGCTCGTCCATCGCAGTTCTCGCACTCCACGCTCGTGCGCGCCGCCGAGGAACTGCTCGCACAGCAGCCGCGCCCTACGGCGATCTTCGCCGCCAACAACCGCTTTGGCATCGCCACCCTCGCCGCCATCCGCCGCTTCAACCTCACGGTGCCGGATGACGTGGCCCTGGTTGTTTTTGACGACATCGACGCCTTCTCGCTGATGTCGCCCTCCATCACGGCGGTGGCCCAGCCCGCGCTTGAGATGGGGCGCGTGGCGATGGACCTGATGCTCCGGCTGATCCGCACGGCGGATGAGGCCGTCCCGCCGGTGACGCTGCTGCCGACGGAGCTGATCGTGCGGGAATCTGTTTAATCGGCGAACAACGAAGCCAGCCATGAATACCGACATCAGACAGCCGCTGCGGGTCCTCCCGGAGCGGGTATACCGCGTTTACCGGGGCGGCAGGTTGCTCGACGCCTACCGGGGCGTCGAACCGGCGGCGGACGGCGCGTTCCCCGAGGACTGGGTCGCATCGGATACGCGGGCGGTGAACCCCGGACGCGAGCACATGCATGAGGGGCTCAGCCGGGTCGTGCTGCCCGGCGGGCAGACGGCCCTGCTGCGCGACCTCATCACGGCGCAGCCGGAGGCGATGCTCGGCGCGGCGCACGTCGCACGCTGGGGCGCGCAGGCGGCGGTGCTGGTCAAACTGCTCGATGCCGCCGAACGGTTGCCGGTTCACTGGCACCCGGGCCGCGACTTCATTGCCCGGCACCGGGGCGGGTGGTTCGGCAAGACGGAGTGCTGGCTCATCCGCGAGACGCGCGTGCTTGACGGCGAGCCGTCGATCTACCTGGGGCTGCGGCAGGGCGTGACGGTCGAGCAGTTCAAAGGGTGGGTGCGGGCGCAGGATGCGGAGCGGTTGCCCGGTGCGCTGAACCGGCTCAAGGTGTCACCGGGGGATGTATACGTGATCCCGGCTGGGCTGCCTCACGCCATTGGCGCGGGCGTGATGATGATCGAGGTGCAGGAGCCGAGCGACTGGTCGATCCACGCGGAGTATGCACCGTTCGGGCTGGGCGAGGACGAGGCTCACCAGGGGTTTGGCTGGGAGGCGGCGTTCGAGGCGCTGGATGCAGTGGCCTGCACGCCGGAGGACATCCGGCAGCGGCTCAAACAGGAGACGCCCGTCGTGCGGCAGGTGGGCGACAGTGTTGAGCGGCGGCTGATCGCGCCGGAGTACGCCGGGTATTTCGGCGCGAGCGAGGCAACGGTGCGCGGTGCGCTGCCGCTTGAGGGCGGCAGGCTGGCTATCGGCCTGGTGGACGCAGGCGAGGGCCGCGTCGAGGCGGGGGGTGGGGCGCTCTCGCTTGCACGGGGCACGACGTTCGTGCTCCCGGCGGCGGCCTCTGATGCACGGCTTGTGTCCAGCGGTGGCGACGCCCTCCGCGTGACGCTGTGCTATCCGCCGGCGGCGTAATAATCCTACCCTATGCCTACGTCATGACTGATACCTGACTGGTAGGGGCAGGTCTCAGACCTGCCCCTACTTGACAACTATGGGCGGGGTTCATGGCCTTTAACAAACTAACTAGACAACTGGAGTGGCTTCACCTGTCGAACCCCCTCCGCCCTGCGGTCGCTTCGCGACCTACGGGCACCTCCCCCTTGCAAGGGGGAGGCGTAGAGAAATCGCACAGCGATTTCTCACTGGCAGTTGGCAAGGCCAACTGCACGGGTGGGGGTTCCGCCGTCACTTTGACACAGGCAAGCCACAAAGACAATGTTGTCAGGTTAATTTCTTAAGCTTCATCAACCCCACCCGCGACGGGCCACACACTACCCCATCAGGTGGGTCATGATCAGCCAGTCAAGCTCCTCGTAGTCGCGCTGGCGGCGCAGTTCCTCGACCCGATCCCAGTCCAGCGAGCGGACCAGTTCCACGAGGCGCAGGAAGGCGTTCAGGCTGTTGCGCAGATGCTTCGCGGCGGTCTCCGGCGACTGGGTACGCAGCGCTTTCGTGTCCACGCCAATCGCGCAGTTCTCAAGCTCGTAGAAGCGGTTACTGTCCAGCACCCAGACCTGATCGAACGCGCGGCGCAGGTTCACCGTGCCAAACGCGCGGTCCTGGTCGAACTTCATGCCGTTCTGGTCGTTCAGGTGGACGCCCCACAGCTTGCCGAAGGACAGCGCAAAGGCCATCTCATCCGCCGGGTCGAGGCCCGCCAGCACCGCGTGCGCCGATTCGACGAGCACGCCGCAGCGCGCCGGGTCGTCGGACTGCTGGCCGATCGCCAGCGCATGCCCGATGGTCGGAATGTACGCCTGGTCCATCGGCTCGTTGGGCTTGGGCTCGATGGTGACGCGCAGGTCCTTGTTGTACTCCAGATAGATGTTGATCGACTCAAGAATGCGGTGGTGGGCGCGCACCGGGTCTTTCGCCTCGCGCAGGTACGTCCCCTCGCGCGCGTACCACAACAGGAGCATGTCGCCGCCCAGCTCAAAGATGATGTCGATGGCCTTCTTGGTGCGCTCGATGGCGTAGTCAAACGCAGCCGGGTCATTGGCCGTGTACGATCCGTCAATGCCCATCGGGTGCTCCCACAGGCGCGGACCGATGCTGTTGGCCTTCAGGCCGTAGTCATCGAGCAGCTTGCGCACCTCACGCGCTTGCTGCCGGATCTCTGCAGGCGAGGCCTCGTCGATATTCGGCACGACCTCGTTGTCGTGGAACTGGATCATGTCGTAGCCGATCTCGCTCGCGATCCGCAGCTTCTCCTCGAATTCGACGGCGGGGCGCACCGGTGGGCCGAATGGGTCTGCGCCGGGCTGGATGTTCCACGGGCCGAAGGAAAACGAGTAGCCGTATTTCTCCATGGTTGTTTCCTCTCGTTGGGTAGGAACGGGAACGACAGATGGACGGGTAAGGGCTGGCAGCTGGCTGAGGAATCGGGCAGGGTGCCAGCCTGAAATCGATTTCATATTAGCATAATGCCGTAGGGCCGTCAATCGGCGCTGTGGCGCTCGCCGTAGTGCTGCCGCCGCGACTAAACGTTACGGTTCTTGTTAGCGATCTTTTGGTATGTTACCATCGCGGCTAAACGTCGCGGCTCCGAGTGTGGCGCGAAAACGTCGCTCAGCCCGCCGGTTGCCGGGCGGCGCGGGTTCGATTATGATCGCCCTGGACTCACATTAGAGTGACATTCTTCACGAGTCCCCTTGCAATCCATTGACTCACCGCGCCTGTTATGCTACGATGAAATCGATTTCATGCCTCTGGAGTTGGTAAAGCCGGTTTTCCCCTTTCTTCGGTAGTGTTGCCCGCAAACAGAACTGACCTTTCGAGCTGATCCACACGCACAGGCCGACTTCGCCCTGGATCAGTTCTTGCGAATCGGGTGCATTGGGATTTCTGCTCCGGTCATACCGCCGGAAAGCTAATCCCGTTGATGAACCAACTATTCAGAGGAGAAAGGGTTCATGACTAATCGAAAGTGGTACGTCACGCTGCTAGGCCTCATGGCTATCGTCGCGATGCTAGCCGCTGCCTGCAGCCCTGCTGCCCCCAGCGGTGGCGAGGCAGAAGCTCCCGACGCCGGGGAGGAACCAGCAGGCGAGGAAGAGGCCGCTGTGCAGGGGTGCGAGGGCACCGTTGTGGGCGTGTCCAACGGTTTCGTCGGCAGCGAGTGGCGCAGCCAGATGCTTGAAGACATGGAAGAAGTCGCCGACGAACTCGGGATTCAGTTGATCATCGAGAGCGCCGACGTGGACGTTCAGGGGCAGACCCAGCAGGTCCAGAACCTGATCAACCGTGGCGTTGACGCTATCGTGATCAACCCCAACTCGCAGGATGCGCTCAACCCCGTGCTTGAGGACGCGGCCAGTCAGGGCATCCTGACCATCGCCATTGACCAGGAAGTCAGCGCTGAGAGCGTGTACAACGTCGTCATCAACCAGACCGAGTGGGCACGCATCAGCGCCCGCTGGCTGGCTGATCAGATCGGCGGCGAGCCGGCTGACATCGTGATCATCGAGGGCGTCCCCGGGACGCCGGGCAACGAGATGCGCATGGACGGCGTCGAGGAGGTCTTTGCGGACCACCCCAACATCAACGTCGTCGGGCGTGACACCGGCAACTGGGACCAGGCAACCGGCCAGCAGGTCATGAGCGACTTCCTGGCTTCCATCCCGAATATCGACGCGGTGTGGACGCAGGACGGCATGGCCGAGGGTGCGCTCCAGGCGGTCATCACGGCCAACCCGGACAAGTGGCCGATCATGGTCGGCGAGGCGCGTGCGGGCTACCTCCAGCTCTGGAACCAGGTCAAGCAGGATAGGCCGGACTTCGAGTCGGTCGGCGTGGTGAACCCGCCGGGCGTCGGCGCGAGTGCGCTCCGCATCATCTGTGAGGTGCGGGCTGGCGGCAAGATCGACGAGTCGCAGCTGGGCGGCACGTTTGGCAACACGCTCTACGTCCCGATCCCCTTCGTGGTGACGGACAGCGACTGGACGAGCGAGTCGACCCTGACCCGCCCGTTCGACGAGGTCTATGAGGAAGTGGCCGACCAGCCGGCGTCCTACACGGTGGACGGCTTCATCACGCAGGAACAAGCTAAGGAATTCGTGACCCGGTAATATGAATAACGTGTCGCTTTCTGCCCAAAACGTCGTCAAGCGGTATGGGGGCGTCGTCGCGCTTGCGGACGGTAACCTGGAAGTCCACTCTGGTGAAGTCGTAGCGCTGATCGGCGCGAACGGAAGCGGCAAAAGCACGTTAGGCAAGATCATCACGGGAGTAACTGCCCCGGACGAGGGGCAGTTACTCCTCGATGGCCGCCCCGTGCATTTTCCCTCCCCCCAGGCTGCCCGAAATGCGTCCATCACAGCGGTGTATCAGGAACTGAGCCTGATCCCGGATATGACCGTTGCCGACAACATCTGGCTCGCCCACGAGCCGATGTCGCTGGGCCTCCGGGTCAACAAGAAGCTGCTCCGGCAGCGCACCCATGAGCTGCTTGACCTGTTCAAAGGCACGTACGGCAGCACGCTCGACCCGGACGCGCCGGTCAGCGAGCTTGCGCCCGATGAAAGACAGATCGTCGAGATCCTCAAGGCACTGAGCCAGTCGCCCAGGGTGATGATCCTCGATGAGGCCACCGCCAGCCTTGACAGCCAGCAGGTTGACCGGCTGTTCAGCCTCGTGCAGGACTGGAAAGCCACCGGGATGGCGATCGTCTTCGTGACGCACCGCATGGACGAGGTCTTCCGGGTGGCTGACCGTGTGACCGTGCTGCGCAACGGCAGGACGGTCGGCTCGATGCCGATTGAGGAGGCCACGGAGCAGAGCCTCGTCAACCTGATGGTCGAGTCGAAGGCCGATATGCGGGTTGAGAAGAAGACGAACTCGGCGCGGCAGTCCGCCGTGCGCTTGAAAGTCGAGAACCTGCGCACCGAAGTGCTGCAGGACGTGAGCTTTGAGCTGCACGACGGTGAACTGCTCGGCATCGGCGGGCTGCGCGGCCAGGGGCAGGAAGATCTGCTCTACTCGATCTTTGGCGCCATACCGTTCGAGGGCCAGATCTGGCTGTCCGGTGAGCCGGTGCACTTCAAGCACCCGCGCCAGGCGATCCACAAAGACGTGGCGCTCGTGCCCGGTGATCGCGGCCAGGAAGGCCTGCTGATGATCCGCTCGATCTTCGAAAACCTCCAGCTCCCATCGTGGCGCCGGTATGGGCGCTTCATCGACTTGAACCGGGCACGTGAGGATGCGAGTCGGATGGCCCAGCGCCTGAACATCGTGATGGAGTCACTTGATGCGCCCGTCACCAGCCTGAGCGGGGGCAATGCCCAGAAGGTGGTCATCGGCAAGTGGCTGCTGCGCGAGCCGAAGCTGCTGCTGCTGAACGACCCGACGAAGGGTGTGGATGTCGGCGCGAAAGGGGAGTTCTGCCGGCTGCTGGCCGAACTGCGCGAAGCCGGGACGGCGATCCTGTTCTACAGCAGCGACGACGAGGAGCTTTTGAACCTGTGCGACCGCGTCCTCGTGCTGCTCGACGGTAAAGTCCGCGCTGAGCTGAGCAACAGCACCCTCACAGACGAGAACCTGGTAGCGGCCAGCATGGGAACGTCACAGGATAACGGCGCATGACCAACCTGAACTTCAAGCGGATTTCTCTCCGCGCTCCTTATCTATTTGCCCTGCTGCTGCTGTTCGTGGCAGTGGCGGTGAACCTGTACCTTCAGCCCAACCTGCTGCAGCCGCGCGTGCTCGCCGGCAATCTGCGCATCTTCCTGCCGCTCATCATCGTGACGGCAGGGCAGGCGATTGTCATTATGGGTGGTGGCATCGACCTGTCAGTCGGGGCGATCGTGTCGATGGTCAACGCGATCCTCATCACGCTGATCGGGCCGGAGGCCACCACCGGGGACATCCTGCTGGGCATCGCTATCGGGTGCGGTGCGGGGATCCTCGCGGGGGCGCTTAATGGCTTTGGCGCGGTGTTCCTGCGCTTGCAGCCCATCGTGACGACATACGCCACGAGTTTTGTCTTTGGCGGGCTGGCGCTGTACATCCTGCCCCGGCCCGGCGGCAGCATCCCGCGCGCACTGCTGAACATCTACCGCGCGATGCCGCTCGGCATCCCCATGGCGATCTTTGTCATCATCGCGCTTCTGCTCGTGTGGAGCGCGCTCACCGGCACGCGCTACGGGCGCTATCTGTTTGCTGTCGGCGGTAACGACGAGGCGGCCTACGCGACGGGCGTGCCCGTGGACTGGGTCCGGTTCAGCACCTACGTGCTGGCGGGGCTGGCAGCGGCCCTCGGCGCGGTGGCCCTGACGATGAGCACCGGCAGCGGCGACCCGTACATCGGCACGAGCATGACGCTCGACTCGATCGTTGCAGTTGTGATCGGCGGCACGCGGCTCAGCGGCGGGCAGGGCGGCGTTGCCGGGTCTATTCTGGGCGTTATCATTCTGGGCCTCATCCGCAACATTATCTCGTTTGCGAATGTGCCCCTCTGGTCGCAAACTCTTGTTGACGCGCTCATCATCATGGCGGCGCTTGCCGGGCCCGGCATAGTACGACTGGTGCGGAGGCAACAGGTAACAACATGACGCAGCAACAGCTCGACGACACTACCGCTCTGAACGGGCGGTCGACCAACGCACTCAGGCTGTTCCGGCTTGACCCGTCCCTCATCGCGCTGCTGCTGGCGATTGCGCTCTTCCTGCTCGGCGGGATTCTCCGGCCCGGGTTTGTCAACGTTAACCAGGCGATCAATATTTTGCGGCTGGCGGCATTCCTGGGGATCGCGGCGGCAGGGCAGACCCTCGTCGTGCTCTCCGGCGGTGAGGGGATCGACCTGTCGATTGGGGCGGTGCTGACGCTGGCGGCGATGCTGGTCTTCCGCATCGTGGATGGCAACGACGCCATGATTCTGCCCGCACTGGCGGTTGCGCTGGCTGCCGGTGCGGCCATCGGCGCGCTGAACGGCATCGGCGTCAGTCTGATCCGCATCCCGCCGCTCGTTATGACGCTGGCGATGGGTATCGTCGTGCAGGGCGTGATCCTGACGATCACACACGGCCAGATGGTTGGCGAGCCGGCGCCGCTCATGGCGCGGCTGATCTCCCGCCCGCTGATCCTCGGCCTGCCGGGGGTGGTGTTCGTGTGGGTGCTGCTCGGCTTCGGTATGTGGCTGCTGCTGCTCCGCACGGACAATGGTAAGTGGCTGTTCGCCATCGGCTCTAACCGCACTACGGCACGGCTTTCGGGCGTGCGCGTGCCGCACGTCGTCAGCGCCACGTATGCGCTGTCGGGCCTGCTGGCAGCGTTCGCCGGGTTCCTGATCCTCGGCTTTACGCAGAACGTGTACCTG
>Ga0079224_100009960_pt1 | contig 13014 bp, 10 predicted proteins | sample Stecom2015_FD_80414 | JGI IMG/M metagenome (GOLD analysis project Ga0079224, IMG submission 80414) | Agricultural soil microbial communities from Utah to study Nitrogen management - Steer compost 2015 | ecosystem: Environmental > Terrestrial > Soil > Agricultural land | place: USA: Utah... | reverse complement strand
GGCATGTCCGAGGAAAAGGACCAGGCCACCCTGGCCGCCGAGAAGGCCATGTTCGAAGCGGGCCACCACGCAGGCGGGGTCGAGGAGATCACCGGTGTGCCCAAACAGATGCAACCCACCCCGGGCCTGCCGCCCCGTGCCGGTGACAAACGCCGCACCGACCGCGTCATGACAATGCTGCACCAACTACCACCCAAAGCCCAACAAGCCATCATCGACTCCCTCACCGACGAACAACGCCAGCACTACGGTGTCCGCTCCCCGGCGGTAGTGGCGGCAGGTCGACCCACGCCGCGTCCGCGCCCGCAGCAGCCTGCCGGGCCCGCCGGTGACCAGCCCGGCGTCCAGCGCGGGCAGTTGCCCGCCGACCAGGTGGCCCGCATTCCGGAGAACCGTTTCTCGCCCCGCCCGCCACGCGGTCAGGGAGGCGGTCGGTGACGTCACGTTCCGCGGTCTCGTTCCCAGGGCGGGGTGCCCTGGAGTCGACCGGAAAGCTGATCGCGCTCGGCGCGGACGTCGTCCGGTTGACGTTCAAGCGGCCGTTCCAGACCCGCGAATTCATCCAGCAGGGCTGGTTCATCGCCGGGGTGTCGATCCTGCCCGCGATGCTGGTGTCCATCCCGTTCGGCGCGGTCGTCTCGCTGCAGCTGGGCCAGGTCGTCAACCAGCTGGGTGCCGCGTCGTTCACCGGTGCGGTCAGCGTGCTGGCCATCATCCAGCAGGCCTCGCCCATCGTCTGCGCGTTGATCGTCGCCGGCGCGGCAGGGGCCGCGATCTGTGCCGATATCGGCGCGCGCACCATCCGCGAGGAAATCGACGCGATGGAAGTGCTCGGCGTCTCCGCGGTGCATCGCCTCGTCGTGCCCCGCGTGCTGGCCTGCACCCTGGTGGCGCTGTTGCTGAACGGCGTGGTCAGCGTGGTGGGCGTGCTGGGTGGCTACTTCTTCAACATCATCCTGCAGGGCGGCACGCCGGGCGCCTACCTGGCGAGCTTCTCCGCGCTTGCGCAGTTGCCGGACCTGTGGATCTCCGAGATCAAGGCGGCGCTGTTCGGCTTCCTGGCCGGGGTGGTGGCCTGCTACCGCGGGTTGAACCCGCCGCCCGGCCCGAAAGGCGTCGGGGACGCGGTGAACCAGTCGGTGGTCATTACGTTCCTGCTGTTGTTCTTCGTCAACTTCATCCTCACCGCGGTGTACCTCACCGTCGTCCCACCGAAGACCGGGTGATGCGGCGATGTCGACACTGAACACCGTCGGGCGCACGGCCCGCCGAGCCGTGCGGGCCCCGCTGCACAAGCTGGACGACCTGGGTGACCAGCTGTCGTTCTACATCCGTGCGCTGGTGTGGATCCCGAAGACGCTGGTGCACTACACCCGCGAGGTCATGCGCATCCTCGCCGAGACGTTCTTCGGCAGCGGGGCGCTCGCGGTCATCGGCGGCACGGTCGGCGTCATGCTCGGCATGACGTTGTTCGTCGGGATCGTGGTCGGCCTGCAGGGCTACGCGGGCCTGGACCAGATCGGTGCCGCCGCGGTGTCCGGATTCGTCTCGGCGTTCGTCAACACCCGGGAAGTGGCACCGCTGGTGGCCGGCCTGGCGCTGTCGGCGACAGTCGGCGCGGGCTTCACCGCCCAGCTGGGCGCCATGCGGATCTCCGAGGAGATCGACGCGGTCGAGGTCATGGCCGTGCCCAGCCTGCCGTTCCTGGTGACCACCAGGATCATCGCGGGATTCTTGGCCATCATCCCGCTGTACATCATCGGCTTGCTGGCGTCCTACATCGGCTCCCGGCTGACCGTGACGATCTTCTACGCGCAGTCGGTAGGCACCTACGACCACTACTTCGAGCAGTTCTTGCCGAAGGAAGACGTGTTCATCAGCTTCGCCAAGGTGTTGATCTTCGCGGTGTTCATCATCCTGGCGCACTGCTACTACGGCTACACCGCCTCCGGCGGCCCGGCAGGTGTCGGTGTCGCGGTGGGTAAGGCCGTGAAGACCACCATCGTGGTGGTCGCGCTGATGAACTTCTTCATCGGCTTCGGCATCTGGGGTACCGACACGACGCTGAGGATCGCAGGATGAGCCGCGGATTCGGGACTGTGCTGAAGCGCCGGCTGCTGGGCATCGGCTTCATCGTGATCGTGCTCGCGCTGATCTCGCTGAGCGTCGCCAGCCAGCAGCACCTGTTCCGCGACGTGGTGACCATCAAGCTGCAGACCGACAAGGTCGGCAATCAGCTCGCGGTGAAGTCGGACGTCAATGCGCGCGGAGTGTTCGTCGGGACGGTCGCCAAGATCACCCCGACACCGGAGGGTGCGACACTCGACCTGGCGCTGGACCCGGAGTACGCGGCCCAGCTGCCGAAGAACGCCACCGCGCGGATCATGCCGAAGACGCTGTTCGGCGAGCGCTACGTGCAGCTGTCGTTCCCGTCGCTGTCCGGGCCGAAGATGTCCGAGGGCGACGTCATCACACAGGACCGTTCGAGCGCCGCACTCGAGCTGGCCCAGTCGTTCGACAAGCTGCTGCCCGTGCTGCGGGCGGTGCAGCCGGAGAAGCTGAACAGCACGCTGACGGCGATCTCCAACGCGCTGGACGGCCGCGGCAAGCAGTTGGGCGACACGCTGGTCGAGCTCGGCGACTACCTGGGCGAGTTGAACCCGGAACTGCCCGAGTTGCAGCAGAATCTCAAGGAGCTGGCGCAGTTCTCCGACGGTCTCGAGGAGGTCGCGCCGGAGCTGATCGACACGCTGGACAACCTGCGCACCACGTCCGCCACCCTGGTGGACAAGCAGCGCAACCTCGCCGCGTTGTTCGACACGCTCACCACGGCCTCGCGCGATCTGGAGGACTTCATCGCGGCGAACCGGGACAACATCATCACGGTCAACAAGGTCAACAAGCGGACGCTGGCGACGTTGGCCAAGTACGCGCCAGAGGTACCGTGTGTGACCAGTCAGATGGCCGAGGCGCTGCCGAAACTCGACGCCGCGTTCGGCAAGGGCACGGACACGCCCGGTCTGCGCGCCAAGGTGGTCATCGGACCCGCGCAGGAGAAGTACAAGCCGGGCCAGGACGAGCCGGAGTTCGGCGGGATCGGCACCGACGAGCTGGGCACGTACAAGGGCCCGTGGTGTGTCGACGTCCACCACGGCGACGTCCCCGACCCGTTGCCGGTGCCGTACAAGTTCCTGCGGTTCAACGACGGCGCCGACCCGTCCGGTGAGCCCGACCCGCGCTCGCCCAAGTGGGACAAGGAGGGCCTGCCGTGCGACGCGGTGAACGTGTTCGGCAACAAGGTTCCGAAGGACTGGCTCAAGGAGTGCAAGGACGGAACCAAGCCGACCGGTATGGCGGGCACCTACGGCGGTGGCGGTGCGGCGGCCCCGGCCAGTGAGGTCAACACGCCTGCGGAGAACAACCTGCTCGGCCAGCTGGTGAGCGTGCAGACGGGCATGAACCCGAAGCAGATGCCCGGCTGGGGGAGCCTGCTGGTGGGTCCGCTCTATCGCGGGGCGGAGGTGGAGATCCGGTGAAGTCCGCAACCCATGTGACCGGGCCGCTGGTCAAGCTGACCATCTTCGCGGTGATCACCGTCGTCACCACCGCGGTGCTCGGCATCAGCATCGCCAACATCAATATGAGCGGCACGGTCACCTACACCGCGCGGTTCTCCGACGCCACGTTGCTGCTGGAGAACGACGACGTCCGCATCGCCGGCGTGCGGGTCGGGCAGGTCACCGACGTCCGGGTGGCCGATCGCAACCAGGCCGAGGTCGAGTTCGAGGTGGACGCCGATCGTCGGCTGCCCGCGCAGACCATTGCCACGGTGCGTTACCGCAACCTGGTCGGCCAGCGCTACATCGCGCTCGACCCCGGGCCGACCTCCGGCCGGGACAAGCTGCTGCCCACCGACGGCAGCGGCCGCATCCCGCTGGAGCAGACCAGGCCGGCGGTCGACCTGACCGAGTTGTTCAACGGCTTCAAGCCGCTGTTCACCGCGTTGTCGCCGAAGGACGTCAACCAGCTGTCCTACGAGATCGTGCAGGTGCTGCAAGGCGAAGGCGGAACGGTCGAGAACCTGCTCGCCCACACCGCGCAGCTGACCAACACGCTGGCCGACAAGGACAAGGTGATCGGCGAACTGATCGACAACCTCAACTCGGTGCTGGACACCCTCAACGCCAAGGGCCCGCAGTTCCGGCAGACCGTCGACACGCTGCAGGAACTGGTGTCCGGGCTGGCCGAGGACGCGGTGCCGATCGGGGACGCGGTGGAGTCGCTGGACGAGCTGGCTCGCACCACGGCGGGTTTCCTCGAGGAGGGCCGTGAGCCGCTGAAGGAGGACATCGCCGAGCTCGGCCGGACCGCGCGCCTGCTGAACAAGAACGAGAAGAAGGTCGAGCACTTCATCGTGTTCGGGCCGAAGAAGTACACCACCATCGGCCGCACCGCGAGCTACGGATCCTGGTTCAACTTCTACGTCTGCGCTCTGGACATCACCGTGAAGGTGCCCGGTGGACAGGAGATCCCGATCGAGACCCCGCGCGCACCGCGAGAGAGGTGTGGCACGGCATGAAGTCCTTCCAGAAACGCAACCCGCTGGCCATCGCCGCGGTCGGCATCACGGTGATCCTGCTCGGTCTCCTCGCCGCGGCGGACGCCGACGAGCTGCCGTTGATCGGCGCGGGCACGACCTACAGTGCCCAGTTCGAGGAGGCCGCCGGGCTCAAGCCGGGCAACGAGGTCCGCATCGCAGGTATCAAGGTCGGCAAGGTGGCCGACGTCGAGCTGGACGAGGACAACCTGGTGCGGGTGACCTTCTACGTCAAGGACGCCTGGATGGGCGACCAGACCCGCGCGGACATCAAGCTCAAATCGCTACTCGGGCAGAAGTTCCTCTCGGTCGATCCGGCCGGGTCGAAACCGATGGACCCGGACGAGGTCATTCCGGTGGAGCGCACCACGTCGCCCTACGACGTTCTGGAGGCGTTCCGCGACCTGTCCAAGACGGTCGACGAGATCGACACCGACCAGCTGGCGCAGAGCTTCGACGTGCTGTCCGAGACGTTCCAGGACACTCCCGAGGAATTGCGCGGCGCGCTCACCGGCCTGTCCCGGCTGTCCGACACCATCGCCAAGCGCGACCAGCAGCTGGCCAAGCTGCTGGCCAACACCCGCGAGGTCTCCGAGACGCTGGCCGACCGGGACGAGCAGCTGGTGAAGCTGATGAAGGACGGCAACGTGCTGCTGGCCGAGCTGAACCGGCGGAAGGCCGCGATCTCGTCCTTGCTGGAAGGCAGCCAGAAGTTGGCCGAGCAGCTCAACGGCCTGGTGGACGACAACGCCAAGCAGCTCGGCCCGGTGCTGAAGGACCTGGACAAGCTCACCAACCTGCTGCACCGCAACCGCAAGGCGCTCGGAGAAGGCATCGAGGCGTTCGCGCCGTTCGTCCGGCAGTTCAACAACGTGCTGGGCAACGGCCGGTGGTTCGACATCTACCTGTGCGGCTTCCTGCTGCCGCAGGCCGGGCCGATCAACGAGCACGGGTGTGATCCGCGATGAGCCCACAGACGCGTTTCGGAGCCCAGTTGTGGCGCGGTGTCGCCCTGGCTTGTGTGCTGGGGCTGGTGGTGGCCGGCGCGCTGTGGTGGACGCTCAAGGACGCCAACACGCGCAGGTTGACCGCCTACTTCCCCACGGCCATCGGCCTGTACGAGGGCAACAGCGTCCGCGTGCGCGGCGTCGAGATGGGCACCGTCGAGCGGGTGCAGCCGATGGGTGATCGGGTGAAGGTCACGGTGACCTACGACCGCACCGTGCGGCTGCCCGCCGATGTGCAGGCGGTCATCGTCGCGCCCTCGCTGGTGAGCGACCGCTACATCCAGTTCACGCCGCCGTACTCCGGCGGCCCGACGCTGAAGAACAACGCTGTCATCGGGCAGGACCGCACCGCGGTCCCGCTCGAGGTCGACGAGTTGTACGAGACGTTGATCGAGGTCAGCGAGACGCTCGGCCCCAAGGGGGCGAACAAGGACGGTTCGCTGTCCCGCCTGCTGAAGACGTTGGCCAAGAACTTCAAGGACAACGGCAAGGCGCTGAACGCCACGATCGACAAGCTCGGCAAGGCGTCCGGCACGCTGGACGGCAGCAAGGACGACCTGTTCGCCACGGTGACCAACTTGGCCAAGGTCACCAAGACGTTCGCCAACAGCGACGCCGACGTCCGCAAGTTCGAGCGACAGCTGGCGGACGTGAGCTCGTTCCTGGCCGACGAACGAAAGAACTTCAGCGAGACCGTGAAGGTGCTCGGCTCGACGCTGGCCAAGGTCAAGAAGTTCATCGACGACAACAAGGACCGGCTGCGCAGCAATGTCGACAAGCTGGCCGACGGGACCAAGACGCTGGTGGAACAGCGGGCGGCGTTGACCGAGATCCTGGACGTCGCCCCGGTGGCACTGAGCAACGTGATCAACGCCTACAACGGCAACACCGGCGCGCTGGACACCCGCTCGGACATCAACGAGCTGGCGCAGCCACCGATCGTGATGATCTGCAACATCCTCAAGCAGGTGCCGGAAGCAGGCGAACCGCTCGGGCAGGTGTGCGACAAGGTCGCGCCGCTCGGGGACGCGCTGCCGTCGGTGGGCTCGCTGATCAATTCGCTGCAGAACGGCAAGATCCCGCCGCCGCTGCGGCAGTTGCAGGCGATCCAGTACGGAGGTGGCCAGTGATGCCCACCCGACGCGTACTGACCGCGCTGCTCACCACGGTCGCCCTGCTGGTCACCGGGTGTGGCTCGTTCACCGGTATCTACGACCTGCCGCTGCCCGGCGGAGCCGACCTCGGTGACGACCCGATCGAGGTGAAGATCCAGTTCCGGGACGTGCTCGATCTGGTGCCGCAGACGCACGTCAAGATCAACGAGGTGGCGGTCGGCCGGGTGGAGAAGGTCGATCTGGCCGACGACGGCTGGCATGCCGAGGTCACCGTGCTGCTCAGGCGGGACGCCGACATGCCCGCCAACGCCCTGGCCAACATCAAGCAGTCCAGCTTGCTGGGTGAGAAGTACATCGACCTGGCGCACCCGCCGCAGGGCACCGCGCGCGGCAAGCTCACCGACGGCTCGGGCATCCCGCTGTCGCGGACCAACCGCAACGTCGAGGTCGAGGAGATCCTCGGGGCGCTGTCCATGTTGCTCAACGGCGGCGGGATCGAGCAGGTCAACAACATCACCAAAGAGCTGAACAAGACGCTGACCGGAAACGAGCCGGAGATCAAGGCGCTGCTGCGCAACGCCAACACGTTGATGCGCGGGCTGAACGGCCAGACCGACGACATCGACACCGCGCTGCACAGCCTGAACCGGCTGAGCAAGACGTTGCGCAAGGACAAGCAGGTGGTGGCCAAGGCGCTGGACGATCTGCCGCCGGGCATGCAAGTGCTGGTCGACCAGCGCAAGGACCTGACCCGCATGCTCAAGTCACTGCGCAAGCTGTCCACGGTGGCCACCGACACGCTGGAGAAGAGCCAGCGGGACTTCATCGACAACCTCGACTCGTTGCGGCCGATCCTGCAGAACCTGGCCGACGCCAAGGATCTGCCGGAGGCGCTCGAGCTGCTGGTGTCGTTCCCGTTCTCCGATGCCGCGGTGGACGGCGCCAAGGGCGACTACTTCAACCTGTTCGCCCGGGTGAGCCTGGACCTGGAGGAGATCGTCAAGAACTTCCGGCGTAACCGCGGGCACCCGATGCCGGGGCTGCCGATCGTGAAGGATCTGCCGATGGAAGAAGGCGAGCTGCTGGACCCGAACCAGCTGCCGCTGCCCGATGTCGAGGTGCCGCAACTGTTGCCGACGCTGCCGATCGACGGGTCGGGCCCGCGCAAGCTGATCGAAGAGCTGACCGGGGCGCTTCCGATGGGGGGTCACTAGATGCTTACCCGCAAGACGAAGCTGCAACTGGTCGCGTTCGTGCTGATCAGCTGCACCGCACTGGTGTACGCGCTGTTCCGGTTCACCGACGTCGGCAAGATGGTCGGAGACTCGGGCTACACGGTGATGGTGCGCATGCCCGACACCGGTGGTGTGTTCCCCGACGGTGAGGTCACCTACCGCGGCTACAACATCGGCCGGATCGGCGACATGCGGTTGACCGAGCGCGGCGTGGAGATCGACCTGAACATCGAGCCGGACACGCCCCCGATCCCGGACGACGTGCAAGCGGTGGCGATGAACCGGTCCGCGGTCGGTGAGCAGCTGATCGATCTGCGGCCGCGCAGGGCAGGCGGGCCGTACCTGAAGGACGGGTCGGTCATCACCGACACCAAGCGACCGCCCGGTACCGACGACGTCATCGAGGAGCTGACCCAGCTGGCCGACTCGGTGCCGACGGACTCACTGCGCACGGTCGTGGACGAGTCGTACAACGCGTTCGCCGGCGACTACGGCAAGGACCTGCAGGTGCTGATGGACACCTCGCGCGAGTTCGTCAAGGGTGCCCGGCAGAACCTTCCCGACCTGCGGCAATTGCTGGACTCGGGCAACCAGGTGCTGCGCACGCAGAACGAGGAGTTCGACCACGTGCGCTCGTTCACCCGCGACCTGCGGAAGGTGTCCAGTGCGCTCAAGGGCTCCGATGCCGACCTGCGCAAGCTGATCGACCAGGTGCCCTCGTCGGCCCGTCAGCTCAGCGAGGTGGTGGACGAGATCGGCCCGGGCACCAGCCACGTGATCGCGAACCTGATCACCGTCGGCCGGATCGCCGACACCCGGCTGGACGGTCTCGAACAGGCTTTCGTCACCTACCCGGCGCTGTCGGCGGGTGCGGTGGCGTTGCTCAAGGGCGATCGCCCGGAGGCCCCGCTGGGGTTGACACTGAACCTGTTCGATCCGCCACCATGCGTGAAGGGATACGAGAAGACCCAACGGCGCCCGGGCGACGACATCAAGGACGACCCGCCGTACAACAAGGACGCCTACTGCGCCGAGCCGAAGGGCAGCCCGATCAACGTGCGTGGCTCGCTGAACGCGCCGTACAACGGCATACCGGTGGGCGAGGCCACCGACGAGGAAGTGGCCGCCAACGCCAACCGGGATCAGGAATCGCTGGAGCAGCAGCGCGGCATGGACGGCCACCCGGACCTGGAACTGAACAGGACGGTGACGTCGTTCGGCGGCATGCTCGGGCTGGGGTGAGCTACCTCGATCGAGCGCTGGTCAGCGTGCCGAGCGCCCATTGACGTCAACGACACAGGCTCCGCCGTACGCTGGTGCTGCAGCCGGAGCAGGGATTGAGTGATGACACACGACAGGACCGACGCCGACGGCGCTTCGTCCGAGGCCGCCGAGCAGGCCGTCGACCCCGTCGACGATGCGGAGCAGGCCGGCGGCGCCGGGCAGGACGAGACGCGATCCGGCCCGTCGAAGACCAGCCTGGTCGTCGCGGCCGGGGCCGCCGCGGTGGCGCTCATCGTCGCGGTGGTCTTCGGTGTCCTGTGGTGGACGACGGAGTCGTCGTCCGAGTACGAACTGGCGCAGGCCCGCGAGGAGGTGCTGGACGCCGGGCGGCAAGCCGTGATCGCCTACTCCGCGTTCGACTACACCAAGCCGGAGGACTACCGCGCCGCGCAGCGCAAGGTGTCCACCGACGACTTCAACAAGGCCACCGAGCGGGGCTGGAAGCCGGCCCGGGACCGGATCGTGCAGGAGAAGTTGTCGGCGCAGGTGGAGATCCTCGACATCGGGATCACCAAGTTCGATCCGCAGCAGGGCAGCGCCGAGGTGTTGGCCGCGGTGAACGTCACCAACACACACAAGGGCAAGAAGCTGTCGCCGGTTCCGCTGCGGCTGGTCACCCAGCTGAAGAAGGTCGGTGGTGCGTGGAAGGTGGACAACTTCGCGCCCGCGCCGAGCATCGACGCCAGCAACGGATCGGAGTGACTCGTGCCTGCACCACGTCGCCGTCCCAGCCCGTACCCGTCGCGTCGCCCGTATGTCGCCGGCAGGCGGAGGCCGACCGGCGGTAAGCCGAGCCCACGGCCGCGCCCCGCGCCTTACTCGGCGCAGTACGACGATGTCCTCGCCGGCGAGGAGAAGGAGTCCGCGCGTCCGGACGCCGCCAGGGAGACGGTGGAAACGGAGCCGGAGACCGCGCAGCGAACAGAGGAAGCGGAGCCCGACGCCGCCCCAGGAGCTGCAGAAGCGGAGCCGGAGACCACCCCCGCAACTGCGGAAGCGGAGACCGCGCACGACACCGTGGTAGCGGAGCCGGCGACCGCGGAGTCCACCGAAGAGCCCGCGCGGGAAGCCGAGGAGGCCGAGGCGCCGGCGCCGAAGGAGCGCCGGGTGCCGCGGGCGAAGTCGCGGGACACCGGCACGTTGCGGCCGACCAGGGAAGAAGACGTCGCCACCACCGCGAAGGCCGACACCCGCCGGAGCGTCGAGCGCGAGCCGAAGGCGGAGCCGGGCAAGGCCCGTGCGACGGCGTTCTGGGTCGCGGTGGCGCTGGCCGTGGTGTTCGCGGTCGCGGCAGGCATCGCCGCCTGGCGCTACTTCGCCGCGGCGAGCCTGGTCGAGAACAAGGCGCAGACCGACCCGATCTCCACCAGCCAGGCCCAGAAGGACATCAACGCCGCGGTGGAGAAGCTGTTCACCTACAACTACCGCGAGCTGGACGAGCGCGAGGACGAGGTCAACGAGCTGCTGGCGACGGACAAGCTGCGGAAGCACTTCGCCACGCTGAACTGTGCGGTGGAGCAGCAGGCGCCGAAGCAGAAGATCATCTCCGCGACCAAGGTGTCCTACAGCGCGATCACCGAGCTGACCGACGACACGGCGCGCGCCATCGTGTTCGTGGAGAACATGTGGGAGCGTAAGAGCACCAAGCAGGTGGAGACCAGCTCCGGCTCACTGGTGGTGAACGCGCAGCTGGTGGACAACCAGTGGAAGGTCAGCGACCTGCAGATCCACGGCGGGAACACCGGCGACGAGCCGGAGGTGCCCGAGAAGTGCCGGGACTAGCTGGGGCGGACCACACCCGCGCCGCCGGCTGCGGTAGCCGCGTGGCCCCGAACCGACCACGCGCCTGACGCCCGCAGCCGGACCTGCAGGCCACTGGCCCAGGTCGGAGGGCCCGCGTCGCTCACCCCCTTCTTCGCCGAACCGCTCCCTGACCCGACCAGCCGTTACGGCGTCGCCCCCAAGGCCCCGGTCACTACGCCGACCGGCCCAGCGCGAACACGCCCTGTCACTACGTGTGACTGATGCCAAGCCCGGCTCGACTGATGAGACGTAGGGCGGCCCGCTGATGACGTGCTAGTCTTTGGGCACGGAAGGCGGTATCGGAAGGCCGTCGAGTGTGAAGCCACGCGGGTGGAGCGCTTCCTCGACAGAGCCACCGTGACCAGCTAGACTGGGTTGTTGCGCTGCCCGCTGTCATGCTGCCTCATGCAGGGCGTTAAGATAGTTGGTACACCCGCACCGTGACCAGTTGCGTTCCTCTTCGGTTTGCCCCTGTGGAGGATAACGCTGCTGCTCAACCGCTTTCTGTCCCCGGAAGGACGCATCTTGGCAGTCTCTCCCGCGAATCAGGCCACTGCTGCGACCACATCGGAGATTCCTGGAGCACCTCGACGAGTATCGTTCGCCAGAATTCACGAGCCGCTCACGCTGCCCGATCTGCTCGACGTGCAGATCAAGTCGTTCGAGTGGTTCGTCGGCAGCGATGAGTGGTACGAGCGTCGCGTCAACGAGGGCGACGAAAACCCCGTCGGCGGTCTCGCGGAGGTTCTCAACGAGATCTCTCCGATTGAGGACTTCTCCGGTTCGATGTCGCTGTCTTTCTCCGACCCACGCTTCGACGAGGTGAAGGCCTCGGTCGAGGAGTGCAAGGACAAAGACATGACCTATGCGGCTCCGCTGTTCGTCACCGCGGAGTTCGTCAACAACAACACCGGCGAGATCAAGTCGCAGACCGTCTTCATGGGCGACTTCCCGGTGATGACCGAACGCGGCACTTTCATCATCAACGGCACCGAGCGTGTCGTGGTGTCGCAGCTGGTCCGCTCCCCGGGCGTCTACTTCGATCAGGCGATCGACAAGACGACCGACAAGGACGTCTTCAGCGTCAAGATCATCCCGAGCCGCGGCGCGTGGCTCGAGTTCGACGTCGACAAGCGCGACACCGTCGGCGTGCGCATCGACCGCAAGCGTCGCCAGCCGGTCACCGTGCTGCTGAAGGCGCTCGGCTGGACCAACGAGCAGATCCGCGAGCGCTTCGGCTTCTCCGAGACGCTGATGGCGACCCTGGAGAAGGACCACACGGCAGGCACCGACGAGGCGCTGCTGGACATCTACCGCAAGCTGCGCCCGGGCGAGCCGCCCACGAAGGAGTCGGCGCAGACGCTGCTGGAGAACCTGTTCTTCAAGAACAAGCGCTACGACCTCGCCAGGGTCGGCCGGTACAAGATCAACAAGAAGCTCGGCCTCGAGCTGCCGTACGGTGACGGCACGCTGACCGAGGACGACGTCGTCACCACGATCGAGTACCTGGTCCGGCTGCACGCCGGTGAGGACAAGTTCACCGCGCCCAACGGCGAGGAGCTGCCGGTCGAGACCGACGACATCGACCACTTCGGCAACCGCCGGGTGCGCACCGTCGGTGAGCTGATCCAGAACCAGATCCGGGTCGGCCTGTCCCGCATGGAGCGGGTGGTCCGCGAGCGGATGACCACGCAGGACGTGGAGGCCATCACGCCGCAGACCCTGATCAACATCCGGCCGGTGGTCGCGGCGATCCGCGAGTTCTTCGGGACGTCGCAGCTGTCGCAGTTCATGGACCAGAACAACCCGCTGGCCGGCCTGACGCACAAGCGCAGGCTGAACTCGCTCGGCCCGGGTGGTCTGTCCCGCGAGCGTGCCGGCATGGAGGTCCGTGACGTGCACCCGAGCCACTACGGCCGGATGTGCCCGATCGAGACCCCGGAAGGCCCGAACATCGGCCTGATCGGCTCGCT
>Ga0079224_100009959_pt1 | contig 13014 bp, 9 predicted proteins | sample Stecom2015_FD_80414 | JGI IMG/M metagenome (GOLD analysis project Ga0079224, IMG submission 80414) | Agricultural soil microbial communities from Utah to study Nitrogen management - Steer compost 2015 | ecosystem: Environmental > Terrestrial > Soil > Agricultural land | place: USA: Utah... | reverse complement strand
GTCGTCACGGCGCGGCTGCCGCTCCTGACCGGTGAGCGCGTGCGGGCCGAGGTGCCAAGCGAGCTCTACGCGACGCTCTCGTCGACCACCGATTGGGGCATCCCGGCCGAGGCCCTGCTCTATTTGGTCGGTCTATTGGCCACGGTGTTTCACCTGTCCTACGGCGTAGAGCTGGCCTGCTTGCGCTGGGGGCTCGCGCGCTCGGCGCGGGGCGTCCGGCGTTTGCGGCTTGCGTGCGCTGGCGCGGGCGTGGCCCTATTCCTGGTCGGAGCCGCCACCGTCGTCCATTTCGCGACCGGGACGGGCCCCTCCGCCTACTAGCCGAAGATCATCATGCCAAGCTGTTATCTGCTCGCTCTATGTAGCGGCTCCGTGCTCGATCAGCAGACCAACAATGTGACGCTGTTCAACTTGGTGGAGCAGATCAACGTCCCAGCCGGTGCCCCGCCGCCACCCAACCGGGTCGTGCCGCTCGAGATCCATGCTTACTTCCAGCTCGCTTCGAGCGAGGTCGGTCAGAGCTTCGAGGTGCGCTTCGCGCTGGTCGCCGCGTCGGGTCTCGAGACGTTCAGCGACGTCCTCACGCACCGCTCGAGCACCCCTCGCTACCGGACACGCACCCTGGGCCTGCCGATGCCACCCGTCGCGGGGCAGTACGAGCTGCGGGTCGATTGGCGCCTGGCCGGGTCGGAGGGCTTTCAGCGCGAGCCCACGGCCTGGCCCGTCAACATCGTGGAGATGGCGCCGCCGCCAGCGGTCGTGCACTGAAACGAGCGGCGCGGGGTCGCGCGCGTGCATGTGATCCGACACAGCAAGAAGGATCGGCTCGTTGTGGAATTTCACGCATCGTCTCGACGCGGATCTTCACCGCGAAACACGCCGGCAGGCCCGATTTACGCGCCAGGAACGTGAACGAATACGCTCCTTTTCGTGCTAGCGTCCGCGCCGCTGGAGGTTTCGAGGATGTGGAGTTCGAATCGTGTGACTGGGCTGCGACCGCTATTGATGAAGGGCCTCTTTCTGAGCGTGTTGCTGCTCACCGCCACTGCCCTGGCGGTGGGTCGCGTCCAGTGGAAGTCGACCAGCGTGAAGGAACGGGACGATGACTCCTGGAAGCTCGAGCTGGCGATCTACCTGCCCAAGCCTCCGGACACGGCCCACCTCCCCGTGAAGTTCGAGTTCGAGCCCACAGCGTACTACGAGCGGGCGATGATCGAGGGCGACAAGCTGGTGGAGCGCACCGTCCCGCTCACCGACCGCATGCCGATCATCGAGAGCGTGGACGTGGGCTTCCTCGACCCCGGCACCGGCAAGATCCAAACCCGCACCAAGTTCGCCTTCCGCATCACGCGCGCCCACGGGTTCGAGGCCGGTGAGTACCGCGTCAGCATCGTTGACTCGCGCAGCGGCCGCAAAATCGGCGCGCCGGTGACCCTCAAGCTCAAGGGTGAGAACGAGACCATCGATCGGCGTCCGATGGTCTTCAGCGGCGAGAAAAAGAAGAAGAAGAAGGACGACGCGGACTCCAAGCCCGAGCAGACCAGCTCCGAGCCGACTCAGAAGATCGACCTCGACGCCGAGGAACCTGCGGAGGAGGGCTCCTCGAGCGGCTCGTCGGCGGATTCTTCGAGCGGCGATCAGTACGATCGTTTGGCCGAGGACGACGAGCCCGGCACCATCGAAGAAAAACCGGGGGGCTGCGGCTGCCGAGCCGCCGGGCAGACCGCCCCGAACGCGCTCGGCCTGGCCGCGTCGCCGCTGCTCGGCGGCGTCCTGCTCACGCGCCGCCGGCGGGGGCCCCGCGGCTGATCGCCGCGGGCGCTCACGTCGTCAGCCGGCGACACGATCGACGCGCCGGCGCAACCGCCGAACCCCCTCCTCCCAGCGCTCCGGCGGGGTGAGCAGGCTCGCCACCACGTAAGCTTCGCTGGCAAAATCGTAGAAATAGCCCGGCTGCACCCAGACGTCGTCTTGCTCGAGCAGCGTCCGACACCACTGCTCCTCGGACATCACGGCCGGCAGCCGCACGATGGCGTTCCATCCCCCCTCTACCCTCAAGGGATCGCAGGCCGCCCCCGCGAGCTCTCGTTCGAGGGTCGAGAGGTTTCGCTCGAGCCGCGCTAGCACGGCCGCCTGCGTCTGGAGACCCGCTCGAAGCATCTCTCCAGCAGCCTGCTGCACGGGGGTGGAGACCGACAACCAGCAGTCGGCGACGAGCTCCAGCCGCTCGAGGCTCTCGGCCACCAGATCCGGACGCCCTCCCACCGCCATCCACGACAGCTTCAGCTGCGGCAGCCCGACGCGCTTCGAGAGGCCATCCAGGCAAAACACCAGCTCGGCGCCGGACTGCAACAGCGATCCTGCGGCGTCGGCCGGCGCGCGCAAGCGGTAGGGCCGGAAGACCTCGTCCGAGATCAACGGCAGACCGAGCTCGATCAGACGCGAGAGCTCCTCCTGCTTGACGTAGCTGCCGGTCGGATTGTTCGGGTGCACGACGACCACGGCGCGCGTCCGCTCCGTCAACGCGCGACGGAGCGAGTCGAAGTCGACGTACCAGCTGCCGTCGTAGGCGAGCCGATAGCGCGAGAGGCTCACGCCTTCGAACGCCGCCAGGTGCTCGAGCAAAGGGTAGCTCGGCGCCGGCACCAGCACCTGGTCGCCCGGATCGCAGAGCAACTTGAAGAGCGTCGCGTACGCTTCGCTCGTGCTGGCCGTCAGCAAGAGCCGCTCCGGGTCCAGCCGAAGGCCCGCACCTTGGCAGTGCGCGGCGATCGCCGCCCGCGCCGCCCGGACGCCGCGGGCATCGGGGTCGTAGTCGAGGAGGGCCGCCCCCGCGAAGGCCGCCCGGATCTCGTCCGCCGCGTAGGGCAGCTCGGACGCCGTCGGGTTCGAATTGGCGAGGTCGAGCAGGCGCGCGCCCGCAGCGCGACGGCGACCGAGCGCCTCGGTGAGGGCGTTGATCTGCCTCGAGCAAGCGGTTCGGCGCGAGAACACGACGGGAAGGATTGGCGGAGCGCTGGCGTGACGCAAGTCGGAGCTGGCGGGCGCCGCCCGGACGCTATAGCTTGCGGCGCCTCGATGACACAGTCCGGTAACGTTACCCGCGTGCAGCACGACGGCCGCGACATCTACATCGTCGGCACCGCGCACATCTCGCAGCGCAGCGTCGAGGAGGTGCGCCGGGTGATCACCGAGGTGAAGCCAGACACGGTCTGCGTCGAGCTCGACAAGACGCGCTTCGAAGCGCTGGTCGACGAGAGCAGCTGGCGGAGACTGGACGTCTTTCAGATCATCCGTGACAAGAAGGTGCTGCTCTTGCTGGCGAACCTGGCCTTGTCGGGCTTCCAGCGCCGCCTCGGGGAAAAGCTCGGCGTGCGGCCGGGCGCGGAGCTCTTGGCGGCGGTCGAGGCCGCCGAGCAAGCGGGCGCCGAGCTCGTGCTCGCCGACCGTGACGTTCAGGCGACGCTGAAGCGCGCTTGGCACAACCTGAGCTTCTGGAACAAGCTCCGGCTCTCCTCGGTGCTGCTGGCGGCGCCCTTCGCCACCGAAGAGCTCAGCGAGGAGCAGGTCGAGTCGCTCAAAGAGCGCGACACGATTTCGGAGGCGCTCGCCGAGGCCGCGCGGCACTTGCCCGGCATCCGCGAGCCGATGATCGACGAGCGCGATCGGTACTTGATGTCCATGGTGCAGGAGGCGCCCGGCAAGACCATCGTGGCGGTGGTCGGCGCCGGACACGTCGCGGGCATGCTCGCCAACCTCGGCCAGAGCGTCGATCGAGAGGCGTTGTCGGAGATCCCGCCGCCGTCGCTCTCCAGCAAGGCGCTGAAGTGGCTCCTCCCGGCCGTGGTGCTGTCGGCCTTCTACTACGGCTACACCCAGCTTCCCTTCGATGACTTCCGGCGGATGCTCTATGCCTGGGTGCTGCCGAACTCGATTTTCGCCGCGCTGCTGACGCTGCTCGGAAAACCGAAGCCGCTGACGCTGCTGACGGCGTTCGTCGCCTCACCCATCACGTCGCTGAACCCCACCATCGGCGCCGGCATGGTGGCGGGGTTGGTCGAGGCCTGGTTGCGGCGGCCGACCGTCACCGACTGCGAGAACGTGCGCCAGGACGCGATGACGCTGCGGGGGATCTATGCCAACCGCATCACCCGGGTGCTGCTGATCGCCGTGTTGGCGACCGTCGGCTCGGCGCTCGGCGCTTGGGTCGGCGGGGCCTGGGTGCTCACGTTGCTCTGAGGACGACGGCTTTGTACCGGCGCGCCGTGGAAGGACTTGCTAAACTAGCGAATATTTCGAGTGTCGAAGGAGTGGAGCTGAACATGGAGCCGATGGATATGGAGTGGCCGAGCTTCTCTGGGGTTCCGGAGGAGGACGCGCTGCCGCTGAAACGGTCTCAAGGCCAGGCTCTGGCCCGCTGGATCTGGTGGAACGGAGAGCTCCGCGAGGCCGACGCCGTGAAGCTGCACTACTACGCCAACGCGCTGCATTATGGCACCGCGGTGTTCGAAGGGATCCGCTGCTACCCGACGGTGCGCGGGCGCCCGGCGCTGTTCCGACTGAAAGATCACGTGGTCCGGCGGGTGTCTTCGGCCCGCTTGTACGGCATGAAGGTGCCTTACAGCGTCGACGAGCTGATCCAGGGAGCGGTGGAGGTGACGCGCAACAATGGAATCGAGAACGGCTACCTCCGGCCGCTCGCCTACTTCGGGCATGGTCCCATCGACCTCAAGCCGAAACGTGAGTGCCCGGTGCGGGTGTTCATCGCCGCGCGACAGCTCGGCACCTTCCTGGGCGAGGGGGCGCTGCGCAACGGCATCCGCGTCTGCACCTCGAGCTGGCGCAAGTTCCATCACACCGTGATGCCGACGATGGCCAAGGCGAGCGGCCACTACGCCAACAGCGTGCTGGCCGCCCACGAGGCCGTGGATCGCGGGTTCGACGATGCCATCTTGCTCAATCAGAACGGCACGGTCGCGAGCGCGACCGGTGAAAATGTCTTCTTCGTCAAGGACGGCGGCCTGTTCACCAACGACGAGAGCTCGTCCATCGTGCCGGGCATCACGCGCGATTCCATCTTGACGATCGCGCGCCAGCTCGGGGTTCCGGTCACCATCCGCGCCTTCACCCGGGAGGAGCTGATGCGGGCCGACGAGGTCTTTTTGACCGGGACGGCGGCCGAGCTGACACCGGTGCGAGAGCTCGACGGGATGGAGTTCGCCACCGGCCGAAAGACGCTCGGGGCCGCCTTCCAGCGCGCCTACCTGCGCGCGGTCACCGGCAAGGACGATCAGTACCAGGATTGGCTGACGCTCGTGTGACGACGGTGGGCTAGCCCGCGTTTCACCCGCTGGGTCGGTGGCAGCGCGATGGGGCACGGGGCGCTCGCTCGGGGGATGGGTTTGGGTGCGCTCGCTGGCGCTCGCTCGGACATGGGGGCGCTCGCTGACGCTCGCGCGGACATGGGGGCGCTCGCTGACGCTCGTGCGGAAGATGGGACTTGGGGGCGCAGCACTCGCTCGGGCAGGGGGCGCTCGCTGGCGCTCGCTCGGGGGATGGGATTGGGGGGCGCTCGCTGGCGCTCGCGCGGACATGGGGGCGCTCGCTGCCGCTCGCGCGAGCACGGGCGGATGCGCGGGGATGCTTGGGCGGCAAAGGTGAGGGATTTGAGGTATACCCGCGGCGCCATGGCTGGGCCGCAAGAGCTTCTACGTGATCGGGTGCGCGAGGCCGTCGTTCGAGCATTTGGCCCAGAGCACGCCGGGATCGATCCCGCGGTGCGGCGCTCGCAGTTCGCCGACTACCAGGCGGACGTCGCGCTCCGGCTGGCCAAGCCCCTGCGGCAGAAACCGCTGCAGATCGCCGAGACGCTCCGCGGCGCGCTGCAGCTCTCCGACGTGGCCGAGGTCAGCGTCTCGCCCCCCGGCTTCGTGAATTTTCGCTTCACCGAGAGCTACTTGGAGCAGCAGATCGCCGCCGTCGCGACCGACGAGCGCTGCGGCGTGCAGCGGGCGGCCGAGCTGGACACCGTGGTGATCGACTACTCGTCGCCCAACGTCGCCAAGGAGATGCACGTCGGCCACCTGCGCAGCACCGTGATCGGAGACGCGCTGGCGCGCACGCTGCGCTTTTTGGGGCACGAGGTCATCCTGCAAAACCACATCGGCGACTGGGGCACGCCCTTCGGCATGTTGATCGAGCACATGCAGGACGTCGGGACCGCCGCCGCAGAGCAGGCGCTGTCGCTCGGATCGTTGAACGAGTTTTATCGCGCAGCGCGCGAAAAGTTCGACCAGTCCCCGGAGTTCCAGGAACGCGCTCGGCAGCGCGTGGTCCTGCTCCAAGGCGGGGACCCCGCGACGCTCGAGGCTTGGCGTTCGCTGTCGGAAGCGTCGCGGCGCTACTTCGTGAGCATCTACGAGCGGCTCGGCGTGCTGTTGCGCGACGACGACGTGCGCGGGGAGAGTTTTTACAACCCATCGCTCCCGGAGATCGCCCGCGACCTCGCCGAGCGCGGGCTGGCGCGGGTGGATCAGGACGCGCTGTGCGCCTTCCCCCCGGGCTTCACCGGCAAGGATGGTGAGCCGTTGCCGCTCATCATCCGTAAAGGGGACGGCGGCTTCGGCTACGCCGCGACGGACTTGGCCGCGGTGCGCTTCCGCGTCCAGGAGCTCGGGGCGACCCGCATCTTGGTAGTGGTCGGCGCGCCGCAGCAGCAGCACCTCTCGATGGTCTTCGCGACCGCGAGGCTCGCGGGCTACTTGCCGGAGGCCGTGCGCGTCGAGCACGTGATGTTCGGCTCGGTGCTCGGGCCGGATCGCAAGATGTTCAAGAGCCGCTCGGGGGAGAGCGTGAAGCTCGCCAGTCTGCTGGACGAGGCCATCGACCGTGCCGAGAAGGCCGTGCGGGAGAGCCGGTCGCTTTCCGCCGAGGAGGCCCGGCGCATCGCAGCAGAGGTCGGCATCGGCGCCATCAAGTACGCGGATCTCTCGAGCGACCGCATCAAAGATTACATCTTCGACTGGGATCGCATGCTCTCGTTCGAGGGCAACACCGGTCCGTACCTGCAGTACGCGCACGCCCGCATCGTCTCGATCGAGCAGAAGGCACGCGCGGCTGGCCTGACCGCGGATCCTTCGGTGCCCATCGTGCTCAGCGCCGACGAGGAGCGGGCCCTCTGCCTCGAGCTGTTCGAGCTGGGTCCGGCCATCACCGCCGTCGCCGAGACGCTGCAGCCGCATCGGCTCTGCCACTACTTGTACGAGCTGAGCAGCAAATTCACCGCCTTCTACGAGAACTGCCCGGTGCTGCGCGCCGACACCGACGCGCTGAAGGCGAGCCGCCTTCGGCTGGTCGCGACCACCCGCCGCGCGCTCGCCCTCGGCCTCGACCTGCTCGGGATCTCGGCGCCGGAGCGCATGTGAGGTCCTGGCGCCGATAGGGCCCTGGAGGACCACGCAGCTGGCCGTCTCGCCAGCCGTTCAACGGAGGCTCAGCCCCACAATAGGGATTCGCCCCCGTCGACCCAGACGGGCGTCCCGGTGACGTGGCTCGCCGCGTCGGAGGCCAAAAAGAGCGCGACCTCCGCCACGCGCTCGGGCTCCGCCCAACGGTCGCCGAGCGGGACCCGAACGTTCGATTTCTTCTGGTAGCGAATGCGCTCCTGGTCGCGATACGTCCCATGAATGTTGGTGCGCACCGTGCCCGGGCAGATCACGTTGACCCGGATCTTGTCTCGCGCAAGCTCGAGCGCCAGCGACTGCCCCATCGCCAGTTGACCGGCCTTCGTGCACGCATAAACGCTGGCCCCGGCGCCGGAGAAGCTCCGGGTGCCGTTGATGGAGGACGTGATCAGGATCGCCCCGCCCCCCGTCGCGCGCAGCGCGGGCACGGCCGCTTTGATCGTGTTGTAGGTCCCCTTGAGGTTCGTATCGACGACCAGGTCCCATTCGTCGCTCGTGATGGTCTCGATCGGGCCCCAGACGCCATTTACGCCCGCGTTGGCGAACACGACGTCGAGCCGGCCGAACGTGGCCAGGGCGACCTCCACGGCGCCGGACACCTCTGCGACGTGGCGCACGTCGACGGTGACCGGAACACAGCGCCCGCCCTGGTCGCGAAGCAGGTCGGCCGTCTCCCGCGCACGGGCTTCGACGACGTCGACCGCGACGATCGCCGCGCCGTGCGCCGCGAACAGGACGCTCGTCGCTCGTCCGATCCCCGAACCTGCCCCCGTGATCAGCGCGACCTTGTCGACGAGCAGGCTAGAAGTGTGCATCTAGGTTCGCGATTGTGCCCCGCAGCGGACCTCTGCACAATCCCGCGGCGCCCGCCACACCGCCCGGGCTCCACCGATCGAGACCCCCGTCGCCGACAAGCTCTGAATGAGCGATTCCGCCCTCGTCCGGCGCCTCTTGGCGCTCAGCTGGCCCTACCGCTACCGCTGCCTCTTCACGTTCGCCCTGCAGGTGTGGCTCCTCATCCTGGGCCTCGCCGGTCTCGGGCTGAGCGGGCTCAGCGTCGACGTCTTGCGACGAGAGCTCGACCCGGCGGCGCCGGCGCCCCGCTGGCCATTCGGCTGGGCACCGCCCGCCGACCTCACACCGTGGACCCTGCTGCTCGCGCTCGGCGGGGCCGTCCTCGGGCTGGCCGCGCTGCGCGCCCTGCTCAACTACCACTACTCGATCGCCATCGGCCGATTGGTCCACCTCGACTTGGTGCCGAAGCTGCGCACCGAGGTGTTCGACCAGCTGCAGCGCCTGAGCTTCCGCTTCTTCGACGCCCACGCCAGCGGCTCGATCATCAACCGCGTCACCGGCGACGTCCAGTCCCTGCGCTCCTTTTTGGATGGCGTGCTGCTCCAAGGGGCGATCTTGATCCTCTCGCTCGCGGCCTACGTCGGCTACATGCTCGCGAAGAGCCCGAGCTTGACGCTGGTGAGCCTCGGGACGGCGCCCCTCATGTGGTGGATGGTCCAGCGCTTCTCGCGCTGGGCGCAGCCGGCCTACGCCGCCCATCGGCAGAACCTGGACGAGCTGGTGCTGGCGGCGTCGGAGGGCATCGAGGGCGTCGCGGTCGTCAAGACCCTGTCCGCCGAGCCGCACCAACGATCGCTCTTCGAAGCCAAGAACCGGCGCGTGGTCGAGCAGCAGCGGCGCATCTTTCGCGGCGTCAGCCTGTTCAGCCCGGCGCTCGATCTGGTGGCTCAGCTCAACATCGTCGTCCTGCTCGGGTACGGCGGCTACTTGGTGAGCGTGCGAACGCTGAGCCTCGGCGACTTGCTCGTGTTCGCGGGTCTCTTGCAGCAGTTCAGCGCGCAGCTTGCCAAGATGTCTGGGGTCGTCAACACGCTACAGCAAAGCTTGGCCGGAGCGCGGCGCGTGTTCGAGGTGCTGGACACCCCGCGCGAGATCATCTCCCCTCCGGAGCCGGTGATCGTCGAGCGGCTGGAGGGAAGGATCCGTTTCGACCACGTGTCCTTCGGCTACGACCCCGCACGCCTTGTGCTGCGAGGCCTCGATTTCGAGCTGAAGCCAGGCCAGTTCGTCGCGGTCGTGGGGGAGACGGGCGCCGGCAAGAGCACGCTCCTGAGCCTGATCCCACGCTTTTACGATCCCGATCAGGGCAGCGTGTCGATCGATGGCGTCGACGTGCGGCGGTACGACGTCGAGCTCCTCAGACGCAGCATCGGGGTGGTGTTTCAACACAGCTTCTTGTTCCGGGGCACCATCGCCGAGAACATCGCGTTCGCCGATCCTTCGGCCACCCGGGCACAAATCGAACGCGCCGCCACCGTCGCTCGCATCCACGACTTCATCACGGAGCTCCCCGCCGGCTACGACACGCTGGTGGAAGAAGCCGGCAGCAATTTCTCGGGGGGCCAGCGTCAGCGGCTGGCGCTGGCGCGCGCGCTGCTGCACGATCCGCCGATTTTGCTGCTCGACGACGCCACGGCGGCGGTCGACGCCACCACCGAGCGCGAGCTCACCGACGCCATCGCGAGCGCCACCCGCGGCCGCACCACCATCGCGGTGGCGCACCGCCCTCACCTGCTCGAGCGCGCCGACGTGGTCCTGGTGCTGCGCGCCGGCCGGCTCGAGCACGCCAAGACGCACGCGGAGCTGCTCCGCACGGACCCCGCCTACCAGGCCGCGGCGCTGCTCGGCGATCGCTCCTTCGGCGCGGAGGCGGGTCGATGAGCGCCTCGCTTCCGCCCGCGCCGTCCGCGGGGGCGACGCTGCGCCGGCTGTGGGCGTTCACACGGCCCCACGCGCGACGACGGAACGCGCTCCTGCTCTTGGTCCTGGTGCGCGCGTGCCAGCTCCCGGCGCTGGCCTGGGCCACCGCAGCGCTCATCAGCGGTCCCGTCACCCGCGCGGATCTCGGCCGGCTCGTCCTCGGGTGCGCGGGGCTGCTGGGGCTGGTGCTCGCCACCGAGGCGGTGTTCGTGTTCCGCATGCGTTTGGCGCTCGAGCTCGGGGAGGCGGTCGTGCACGATCTGCGCAACAGCTTGTGGTCGCGTCTCATGGAAATGCCGCTCGAGTTCTACGACCGCTGGGAGCGGGGGCACCTGATCAGCCGCATGACCGCAGACTGTGAGGCGGTGCGCGTCGGCGTTCAGGACGTGCTGTTCGTCGGCGTGGTGCAGCTCGGCGTGATGCTCGTGACGGCCGGGCTGATGCTGGCGCAAGACTGGTTGCTATTTCTGGTGGTGGTGGCGATCGTGCCGGTGCTGTGGGGGCTGCTTCGACGCTTCCACTCCCGGATCGCGCGCGCGACCCGCGAGGTGCAGCAAAGCTTCAGCCGAGTGACCGCGAGCCTCGCCGAGAACGTGACTGGCATCCGAGAAATTCAGGGGTTCTCGCGGCAGCGGATCAACGGCGGCCTGTTCCGAGAGCTCATCTACGACCACTCGCACTACAACATGGGTGTCGCGCGCAACTCGGCGGTGTTCCTGCCGCTCCTCGAGTTCAACGGGCAGCTGTTTCTGGCGCTGCTCATCGTGGTCGGCGGCTACCGGGCGCTCGCCGGCGAGATGGAGCTCGAGTCGGTGCTTCAGTTCTTCTTTCTATCGAGCCTGTTCTTTGGCGCGGTGCCGATCCTCGGCACGCTCTACAACCAAGCGCTGGCGGCGGCGGCCGGCGCAGAGCGGGTGCTCGGCTTGCTCGATCTCGAGCCGCGCTGGCGGGACACTCCAAAGGCCGCGCTGCCCGCCCCGCTGGCAGGCAAGCTGGAGTTTCGCGACGTGTCGCTGTCCTATCAGCCGGGGCGGTCCGCCTTGCACGAGCTCGACTTCGTGGTCGAAGCGGGCCAGACCGTGGCGATCGTGGGCGAGAGCGGCAGCGGCAAGTCCTCGGTGCTGCGGCTGTCGAGCAAGCTGTACCTGCCGAGCTCGGGGGCGGTGCTGGTCGACGGGATCGATCTGGCCGACGTCAAGAGCGAGGACCTCCACGCACGGATGGGCTACGTGCTGCAGACCAATTTCCTGTTCAGCGGCACGGTCCACGAGAACGTCGCGCTCGGCGCGACCGGCGTCGACGCCGCGGCCATCGAACGGGCGGCGCGCGAGCTCGACGTGTGGGACCTCTTCGAGCAGCTGCCCGAAGGCTTGGCGACGCGGGTGGGGGAGCGGGGCCTGGGGCTGTCGGCGGGGCAGCGACAGCTCGTCTGCTTGCTGCGGGCCATGCTGCGCGATCCCCGCATCGTCGTGCTCGACGAGGCCACGAGCGCCATCGATCCGCTGACCGAGGCGCGGCTGCAGCGCGCGCTCGATCACCTCTTGAAGGGGCGAACGGCGCTGATCGCCGCGCATCGGCTCCGCACCATCCGCAACGCCGATCGCATCCTGGTCCTGCACCAGGGCCGGCTGGCAGAAGCCGGCACCCACGCCGAGCTCATCGCCCGCGGCGGCCGCTACGCCGCGCTATTCCGGGACGCCACCCTGACCTCCTAGAGCGCCGAACGGTGAGCAGAAGGGTCACAGGAAGCAGGACCTTCGGCCCACCTCGAGTCAGTGAAAACGCATCTCACCACCGAGCTAAGCGTCGTGCGTCGACGGGTCTAACCGGAGATGGGTCACAAGAAGAGCGGAAGGACGGAAGGGGGACCGACGTCGTCGGTCCCCGACCGGAGTCGATCTCGACCGGCGCGACGTGAATCGCTGTGACGACCCACGCACCCACGCCCGCTTCGGACCCCATCCCCAATCCCAAAATCTTCCGCTCTTCTGCTCCTTCCTGTGAACCCAAATAGCGGAGCTCGTCGCCGTGAATTCCCCCGTGGTCTGAGGCTTCGAGTCTCGTCTCCGTAGGAGAGCGGAAGGAGGGATGACTAGAAGCTCCACCCCAGGTTCAGGTTCAAGAGAGGGACGAAATCTTCGTCCTCGGCGCTGTCGACCGTGCCGAATTGGTCGCTCGCCTCGCCTTGCGCTGTCACGTATTGAAAGCCGCCCTGCGCGACGAAGGTGAACCCCGCGGAGGTCATGAGCTTGTAACCGATCAGCGGCCCTATCGCGAGACCCGTCGCCGTACCGAGGACGGTGCCGTTTCGGAACTCGTCGCTCTCCACGTCGAGCCACACCACCTCCGCCCCTAGCTGAAGCCCACCGAAGGCGTACTGCGGGTACCAGACCACCTGGCCTCCGATCTCGAGGACCCGTACGCGCACGTCCTCCACCCGGTCTTCGAACTCGTACGATCCGTAGCCGCCGATCACGGCGATCCCCAGGTGGGCGAGCGGGCGGAACTCGACGGTGAGCTCGACGACGGGCAAAAACAGGTGGAGCGGCGAGATCGAGGGGGTCACGATCGCCGTCTCGCGCGGGTGAGGAGGAGGGGGCGGCTCGGCTGGCGGCAACGCATAGGCCGGCGACGGCGAGGGCGGCGGGTAAGCCGGCGCTCGGTAGGGCGCGGCGGGCGGCGCCGCTGGCGCGTAGGCCGGCGCTCGGTACGGCTCCGCGCTCGACGAGGTCGCTGGCGGTGCCTGGGCCGGCGCGCGATACGGCTCCGCCGGCCC
>Ga0079224_100009958_pt1 | contig 13015 bp, 6 predicted proteins | sample Stecom2015_FD_80414 | JGI IMG/M metagenome (GOLD analysis project Ga0079224, IMG submission 80414) | Agricultural soil microbial communities from Utah to study Nitrogen management - Steer compost 2015 | ecosystem: Environmental > Terrestrial > Soil > Agricultural land | place: USA: Utah... | reverse complement strand
CCCGAGGAGAAGCAGAAGCTGATCGAGAACCTCGTTGGCGGCACGGGGCTCGGCTTCGTCATGATCGGCGGCGAGAACAGCTTCGGCGCGGGCGGCTGGCAAGGCACGCCGATCGAGAAGATCCTCCCCGTCAACCTCGAGCTCGATCAGAAGAAGGTGCTCCCGAACGGCGCGCTCGCGATGGTCGTCCATAGCTGCGAGATGGACAACGGCAATTACTGGGCGCGGCAGATCATCCAGCAGGCGATCGCCACCATGTCGCCGAAGGACTATGCGGGCGTCATCTACTACGACAACCGCGGACAGGAGTCCTGGCTCTTTCCGATGCTTCCCTGCTCGGAGCGCAACTTCATGTACGGAAAGCTCGTCGGCTTCGAGCCGGGCGACATGCTGACGTTCCAGACGATCCTCACGATGGCGCATGAGGATCTGCGACGAACGAAAGCGTCGCTCAAGCACATCGTCATGCTGACCGACGGTGACCCGGCGGAGCCGTCGAGCTCGCTCGTCTCGCAGATCGTCGACGAGTCTCGCATCTCGATCTCGGTCATCTGCTATGGCGCGCACGGGGGCATGGTTCCCACGAACATGGAGAAGCTCGCGGCGCGCGCCGGTGGACGCTTTCATTTCCTTCGCGGCCCGGAGGAGCTTCCGGAAATCTTCCTTCGCGAGGCGAGCGTCGTCCGAAAAGCGCTCGTCAGCGAGGAGCCGTTCCAACCGGCCCTGCGCACGAGCCACGACATCCTCCGCGGCATCCAAGGCTTGCCCGGGCTCGACGGCCACGTCCTCACCTCGCCTCGCGCGGGAGCGGAGCTCGTCCTCGTGCGACCCTCGACCGCCGAGACTCCGATCGACGACCCGCTCCTCGCCGCCTGGACCTATTCGCTCGGCAAGGTCGTCGCGTTCACGTCGGATGCGGGCCGGCGGTGGGGAGGCCAGTGGACGAGCTGGGAGGGGTACGGCCCGTACTGGTCGCAGCTCGTGCGGTGGGTGTCGAGAGCCGAGCAAAGCTCCTTCTACCGCGTCGATCACCGCGTCGAGGACGGGAAGCTCACGGTCGTCGCCGAGCTGATCACCCCCGATGGGCGCTTCGTCAACGGCGCGGCGCTCGAAGGTCGCGTCATCACGCCGGGACGGGATGGCGAGGTGCGCCGCTTCGAGCTCCAGCAGACGGGCCCTGGCCGGTACGTCGGCCCCGAGCTTCCGCTCGAGCAGAGCGGCACCTATGCCGTTCACCTCGACGCGGAGGTCGAGGGCTTCGCCCTCCCTTACCGGTTCGCGGTGCCGCTCTCCTATTCGCCCGAGTATCGCGCTCTCGCGACGGATCACGATCGCCTCGCGAGGATCGCGGAAGCGGGAGGCGGCCGCGTCGTGAGCCTCGGCGAGCCGATCGATGCCTTCGCGGGAGAGCTCCCCTCTCGGAAATCGGTCGAGGAGGTGTGGCGAACGCTCCTCCTCTGCGCGCTGATCCTCTTCTTCCTCGACGTCGCGGTGAGACGAATCGCGATCGATCCGCGCGCCGCCGCTCGCCGAGTGCACGAGTGGGCCCACGCGCGCGCCCTCAAGCGGCGAGAGGCGACCGCGCCGGCCGACGAGCGGCTCTCGAGCTTGCTTCGCGCGAAGGAGCGCGTGCGCGAGAGCCGCTTTCGCGACACCCGGGCGAGCGGGGCGGGCGCCTCCGTCTCCACGATGTCCGAGGGGGCGACGTCCCAAACCGCCGTCGAGGAGCCCGTCTTCGATGCGCGGGATGAGGCGCGCGCGTCCGAGCCCGAGCCGAAGGCGCCCGAGCCTGCAAGGAAAGATGACGCTTCCGTCCCGCGGCGCGAGAGCGATCGGCGAGGCGGCGAGGAGGAGAGCTACACGTCCCGGCTCCTCCGCGCCAAGAAACGCGCGCTCGGCGAAGCGGGCGGCGAGTCGAACGACTCGAAGAAAAAATAAAACCTTCTAGAAGACGAGCGAACGTTCCATGTCAGAAGAGCTCAACCCCGAAGCCGTCGCGCAGCGCACCGACGAGTTCCGTCAACGCTTCGAGCGCGTTCGCAGCGAGATCGGCCGTGTCATCGTCGGCCAGAAGGAGATCGTCGAGCAGGTGCTCGTCGCTCTCTTCGCGGGTGGACACTGTCTTCTCGAGGGAGTCCCCGGACTCGGAAAGACGCTCCTCGTGCGGACGCTCAGCCAGGTGCTCGACCTGCGCTTCGGGCGGATCCAGTTCACCCCCGACCTCATGCCGGCAGATATCATCGGCACGAAGATCGTCATGGAGGATGATCGCGGCCGGCGAGCCTTCGAGTTCCAGCGTGGGCCGATCTTCGCCCAGATGATCCTCGCCGATGAGATCAACCGCGCGACGCCGAAGACGCAGTCGGCGCTCCTCGAGGCCATGCAGGAGGGAAGCATCACCGTCGGTGGCGAGATGCATCGGCTCGAGCAGCCATTCCTCGTCATGGCGACCCAGAACCCCCTCGAGATGGACGGCACCTACCCGCTTCCGGAGGCGCAGCTCGACCGCTTCTTCTTCAAGGTCCTCGTCCGCTTCCCCTCGCGGGAGGACCTCGCGTACGTGCTCGATCGCACGGTGGGAAGCGCCGAGGCATCGCCCGAGCGCATCATGGACGGGGAGGAGATCCTCTCCTGGCGCCGTTTCGTCCGCGACGTCGTGGTCGCGCCGCACGTCAAGGATTACGCCATTCGCGTCGTGCTCGCGACGCATCCCGCGAGCGACTACGCATCCGCGGAGACGCGGCGAGTCGTCCGCTACGGCTCGAGCCCTCGCGGCCTGCAGTCGATCGTCCTCGCCGCGAAGATCTACGCTCTCCTCGCCGGACGATACCACGTCGGCTTCGAGGACATCCGGCGCGCGGCGCATCCCGTGCTCAGGCATCGCATCCTTCTCGCCTTCGAGGGCGAGGCCGAGGGCGTGTCGACCGATGGGATCGTCGACCGCATCCTCGAGGAGATCCCCGCCGAGATTCGCGAGACATGAGCGAGCCGCTCCTCGACCAGGACTTCATCGCGCGCCTCGAGCGTCTCGAGCTCGTGTCGCGAAAGATCGTCTCCGGGAAGCTCAAGGGCGAACGGAGATCGCGGCGGCGTGGATCCTCGACCGAGTTCGCGGATTTCCGCCCCTACGTTCCGGGCGACGATCTGCGCTTCCTCGACTGGAACATCCTCGGTCGGCTCGATCGGCTCTTCCTGCGTGTCTTTCTCGAGGAGGAGGATCTCTGGCTCGACATCCTGGTCGACGCGAGCGAGTCGATGCGGTGGGGCGATCCCGACAAGTTCACCTACGCCCGTCGCGTCGCCGCGGCGCTCGGATACATCGGCCTCGTTCAGCAGGATCGCGTTCGCGTCTCGGCGTTCTCATCGAGATTGCGACCGATCTTCGGGCCGGCGCGCGGCCGGCGCCAGGCGAAGCGGCTCCTCGAGCAGCTCGAGAGTCTCGATGTGGAGCGCGGCGAGGGGACGCATCTCGCACCGAGCTTCGAGCGCTTCGCACGCACCGGCGGGCGCACGGGGATCGCGGTCGTCGTCACTGATTTCTTCGATCGTGAAGGCGTCGAGAACGCCTTGCGGCCGCTCGTCGCACGGGCCGCGACGACCGACGTCTTCGTCTTCCACGTCCTCGCGCCGCAGGAGCTCCACCCCGAGGTCGCGGGCGATCTGCGCCTCGTCGATCTCGAGGACGGCGAGGCCGCCGAGATCACCGTCAGCCGACCGCTTCTCGACGCGTATCAGCGCACGCTCGATCGATTCCGCGGGACGATCCAGATGCGTTGCCGGAGCGCCGGGATGCACTACGTCTCCGCGCCCACGAACGTGCCTTTCGATCAGCTCCTTCTCGGCTATCTCAGGCGGCGAGGCCTCTTGCGATGACTCCGATCTGGTGGCTTCTCGCCTTCATCCCGGCGCTCGTCCTCCTCTACTTCCTCAAGCTCAAACGCGAGGAGGTCACGATCTCGAGCACGCTCCTTTGGCGGCGAAGCATCGAGGATCTGCACGTCAACGCGCCCTTTCAGCGTCTCAGACGGAGCCTCCTCTTCTGGATACAGCTTCTCGGGCTCTGCCTCCTCATCGTCGCGATCTGGCGTCCGCGCTGCGATTCGGTCGCGATCAGCGGGCGCGACGTCATCCTCGCGATCGACGTGTCGGCGAGCATGAAGGCGCGCGCGAACGGCGCCACGAGGTTCGAGCTTGCCCGCGACGAGGCGCTCGCCCTCATCGATCGCGTCGGTCGCAGCGATCGGCTCATGCTTCTCGCGTACGCGCAGGAGGTCGAGACCGTGCAGACGCTGACCGCCGACCGAGCTCTCCTCCTCGAGGCGCTCTCGAGGTTGTCTCCTCGGGATCTGCCGACGGATTTCCCGGCCGTCGTCGAGACGCTGAGCCAGATCGCGCGCGGACTCGACTCGCCCGATCTCTGGATCATCGGCGACGCGAGCCACGGCGGCATCGAGGACATCTCGGGCGAAGCCGAACGCTTCCAGTATCGCTACGTTCCGGTCGGAGAGAGCGTCGCGAACGTCGGCATCGTCCAGGCGGACGTTCGCCGCACCTACGGGCACGAGGTGCGAAGCGAGCTCTTCGCGCGCATCGCGAGCACTTTCGACGAGGCGACGCAGTGGACCGTTCGCCTGCTCTGGGAGGATCGGATCGCCGACGCGCGCGAGGTGTCGCTCGATCCGAAAGGACGTGAAGGCGTGGTCTTCGACGTGAGCTCGCTCAAGGCGGGCCGCGTGACGCTCGAGATCGAAGCCGAGGACGGATTCCCGCTCGACGATCGCGTCGTGCTCTTCATCGAGGATCCGCAGCCGATCCGGGTGCTCATCGTCGGCGAGGAGAATCCTTGGCTCGACGATGTGCTCCGCTCGTCGACCGAGGTCCGCTCGGCCCGGGTCGCGAAGGAGAGCTTTCCGCCCGCGGAGCTCGAGCGCGAGATCCTCGAGGCGAACCCTCCCGTGGTCGTCTTCGATCGGTGGCTCCCGGAGACGATCCCTCCCGCGCCGGCCATCTTCATCGGCTGTCGCCCGAACGACGGCACGGCGAGCGTCGACTACGCGGAACGGGACTGGCCCGCCATAGTCGACTGGGATCGCCTGCATCCGGTCCTTCGCGACCTCGCGTTCGAGTCGGTGCGCATCCGTCGAGGCGAGGTGGCGACCGGCGCCGGCGTCGGATTTCACTGCCTCGTCGATGCGGCCGATGGCTGCCTCGTCTCCGCGCAAACTCGCCCGCGACCCGGCGGAGGAACCGTCGCGGCCATCGTCCTCGGCTTCGACATCCTCGAGAGCAACTGGCCGCTCGGCCATTTCTCCTTTCCCCTCTTCTTCGACAACGCGATCTCCTGGCTCGGGCAGGCGGAGACCCAGCGGCGGTCGCGTTGGGCCACGGGCGAGACCCTCGTCGCGTCGCCGCGGGACATCGCACGAAGCGGCGTCGTGGTCGAGTTTCGCGATCCGGCCGGCGACAAGCGGTCAGCCGTCGTCGACTCGAGCGGGCGGGCGCTTTTCGGGCGGCTCGAGCGAGCGGGAATCCACGAGCTTCTCGTCGACGGCAAGGTGGTGGATCGCTTCGCCGCAAACCTCCTCGACGCGAGCGAAAGCAACCTCGAGCCGCGGCTTCTGAAAGCCTCCGCGGAGGATGGGGACGCCGCCGGCGAGTCCGGCGCGCCCGCCGGGCCCGTGGTGGCCGAGACCTCGATTCGCGCCAGCCGCGACCTCTGGCCCTGGTTCGCGCTCGCGGCCCTCGCGCTCGTCCTCATCGAGTGGTACGTCTACCACCGCCGGACCTATATCTGATATCTGAGCTTCGTCTCCAAGCCTGACCACTGGCCCTTTGTCGCGCGCGGACGCGAGCCGACCGGCCGTCCGCGAGGAGATTCGATCCATGGAGTCGCCGCCGCTCCCGTACGTCTGCCCCGAGACCCATCTTCCGCTCGTGCGCCTGGAGAGCTCGCTTCTCGATGCGCTGCGCGCGCGGCTCGAGGCTCGAACGCTTCGACATCCGAACGGCGATCCGGTCACCGCGCCGTTCGACGGCGGCCTCCTTCGATCCGATGGCGCGATCATCTACCCCGAGCGCGATGGGATCCCGCACCTCCTCGCGGAGGAGGCGATCGCCATGCCCGAGGACCTGCGCCCGCAGATGAGCTAAGAGGGGAGCGGGCGCTCGGAGGAACGGCTCGAGGTCAGCTGCCTCGCGCCGACTCCCGAGGTGGGCGCGTGCCGAGCTCGAGCCAGAGCGACGCGAGCCCGAGGAACGCGATCGGGACGAGTCCCGACCAGGAGTACGCGGAGATCGTCGTCCAGACGAAGAAGGCGGCGCTCGCGAAGAGGAGGAGCGCGCCCGGCCAACGAGCGGTGACGAAGCGCGACGGCGGACCCTCCTCGCTCGAGAAGAAGTCGTCCTCGGGCAGCTCGACGCCGTAGTAGTCCGCGTCGGGGTGCCAGCCCGTCTCCTCGTCGCTCCCACAGAAGGGGCAGACGCGGGCGTCGCTCGAGATCGGTTCGCCGCAGTTGGGGCATTCGTCAGCCATGGCGACGATGATACCGCACGCGGCCGGCGAGGCGAGGAGCGGATTGGGAAGAGCCTCGAAGCGCTGGCGTCCCGGCGGTCCCGCGGCTCACGCGGGCCCGCGCAGCCCTTCGTCGCTCGGGCGAGTGCGCGAAGCGAAGTCGGCGGCGCGCGCCGAGCTCGAGCGAAGCGCGCGGCCGCCGGCGAGTTCCGGGGCGCGGGACCGCGACCGCCCACCGTGCGTACGAGCCGGTGGGGGCGGGGAGCGGGCACCGGACGCCTAGAGAGACGCGGCGGCCGGCGCCTTGGCGAGCGACGCTCGCTCCGTCACGCGGGCTGCTCGGCCGGATGCAAGCTGAACGTGAACCCGTCCTCGTAGTCGAGGCGCGCCACGTCGCCCGGCTTGACCTGATCGAGGACGATCATCTCGGAGAGCGGATCCTCGATCGTCTCCTCGAGAGCGCGACGCATGCCTCGGGCTCCCGTCCGCTCGCTGAACCCGCTCGCCGCGAGCTCCTCCTTCGCCGACTCGGTGAGCTCGAGCCCGATGCCGCGCTTCGCGAGCCGTTCGCGAATCTTTGCGAGCTCGCACTCGAGGATCAACGCGACGCTCGCGAGATCGAGCGGATCGAAGAGGACGATGCTGTCGACGCGATTGAGGAACTCGGGCCGGAAGTGGCTCTCGAGCTCCTCTCGGATCAGCTTTCGGCGCTGCTCGCGTTCCGACTCGTTCGTTTGCGTCCGGAAGCCCAGCCCTCCGGAATGGAGGACCTCTCGAACGCCGAGGTTCGAGGTCATGATGATGATCGTGTTTCGGAAGTCGACCGTGCGTCCGAAGCTGTCGGTCAGCCGTCCCTCCTCGAGCACCTGGAGGAGGATGTTCGCGAGGTCGGGATGGGCCTTCTCGATCTCGTCGAAGAGGACGACCGAGTAAGGCTTGCGCCGGATCTTCTCGGTGAGCTGGCCGCCTTCGTCGTATCCGATATAGCCCGGCGGCGACCCGATCAGCCGATTGATGCTGTGCGACTCGACGTACTCGGACATGTCGAACACGACGAGCGCGTCCTCATCGCCGAAGAGGAACTTCGCGAGCGCCTTCGCGAGGAGCGTCTTTCCGACGCCGCTTGGCCCGACGAAAACGAACGAGCCCTGCGGGCGCCGCGGATCCTTGAGGCCGGCGCGCGTCCGCCTGATCGCTCGGCAGACCGCCGCGACCGCCTCGTCCTGCGCGACGACCGTCTCGTGGAGGATCTGGTCCATTCGAGCGAGACGGGCGCTTTCGTCCTCGCCGATGCTCGTCACCTGGATGCCCGTCATCTCGCTCAGCGTGCGCCGGATCGCCTCGGCATCGACGACGCCGTCGATCTCTTGCGCCGACTGCTTCCAATGGAAGACGACGTCCTCCTTGCGCCGCTTGAGCTTCTCGACCTTGTCGCGAAGCCGCGCCGCGAGCTCGAAGTCCTGCGCGTGGACCGCTTCGTCCTTCTCCGTCTCGAGCCGCTCGATGTCGCGCTCGAGGTCGGTGACGTCCGGCGGCCGCGTCGTGCGCGACAGCCGCTCGCGCGAGCACGCCTCGTCGACGACGTCGATCGCCTTGTCGGGCAAGTGACGGCCCGAGATGTAGCGCGACGAGAGCTCGACCGCCGCCTCGATCGCCTCATCCGTGATCCGAACGCGGTGATGCGCCTCGAGACCGTCGCGAAGGCCCGCGAGGATCTCGACCGCCTCCTCCTTGCTCGGCGGGTCGACCATGACGATCTGGAATCGTCGCTCGAGGGCGCCGTCCTTCTCGATGTGCTTGCGATACTCATCGAGCGTCGTGGCGCCGATGCACTGGATCTCGCCACGCGAGAGCGGCGGCTTGAGGATGTTCGAGGCGTCGAGCGAGCTCTCCGAGGCGCCGGCGCCCATCATCGTGTGGATCTCGTCGACGAAGAGGATGATGTTCTTCGTGTCGACGACCTCTTTGATGATCGCCTTGATGCGCTTCTCGAACTCGCCGCGGTACTTCGTGCCCGCGAGCACGGCCGCGAGGTCGAGGCTGATGACTCGTTTGTCCGCGAGGACGTCGGGCACGTCGCGATCGGCGATCCGCTGCGCGAGCCCTTCGATGATCGCGGTCTTGCCGACGCCGGGCTCGCCGATGACGACGGGGTTGTTCTTCGTCTTGCGGCTGAGGATCTGGATGATCCGCTGGATCTCCTTGTCGCGCCCGATCACGGGGTCGAGCTTGTTGAGCGTCGCTTGCTCGGTCAGGTCGACTCCGTAGGACTCGAGGATCATCAGCTTCTGGCCGGCCGGGCTTCTCGCGAACTGATACTTCGATTGCCGCGCTTCGTCGTCGGAGCCGCCGCCGGATCCCATCATCGAAAGGATCTCCGCCTCCACATGCTCGGCCTGAAGCCCTAGTTTCTCGAACACGCGCGCGGCCGTGCCTTCTTCCTCGCGGAGAATCCCGAGGAGGAGATGCTCGGTCGTGATGAAGAAATGGCCGTGGCGCACCGCCTCGTTGCTCGCGAGCTCGAGGCAGCGTTTGGCATGCGGGCTGAACGGAATCGCGGCGGGCTGGTTTCGCGCTTCACGCCGCTCGAGGACTTGCTCGATCAGCTCCTGGATGCGGACGAAGCGCTTATCCGCGACTTTTTCGAGGGCTTGAACTGCGGGGCTGCCCTGCTGCTCGAGGATCGCGTGAAGCAAGTGCTCGGTGCCGATGTAGTCGTGGCCCCGGCGCTTCGCTTCCGCTCCGGCAGTAAGGAGGACCCGCTCCGCTCGCTCGGTGAACTTTACGGCCATGGAGATCCGTCGGCTCTCTCGGTGCGAAGTGGTTCAGCGGCAGGGCTTTGCCGGCTCCGAAGTCGAAACACGGAGGGAAGACGGATCGGCCTCGAGCGCTGCCGCAGAACTCTATCGCACGCGTTCCGAGCGGGCAAACGGGGCCGGTATCCTCCGACGCATGCAAGGGATGGGCGCGCGGTTGGAACGCTCGCCGCCGCTCGCCCGATCTCGACCGGCGTTGTATGTTTTTGCGCGGCTTCCCCAAGGGTCTCCGGGCGAGTCGGGAGAAGGGTTTCGGCTCGCCGCGTCGAACGTTACGGGCAGGTGCGCGCCTCCTCCATGCCGGGTCCAACATGATCGAGATCGAGAGCGTCCTCACGCCGGTCGTTCCCGCTCGGGAGCTTCGCTTGCTCGTCGACGGGCTCGAGCATTGGGTGCGAAGCATCGGCGACCGCGCGGCGACGACGGGTTCAGCCTGCATCGGATGGCTCGACGGCGAGGACGCGAGTGGCAGAGCGGTTCTCGTGGAAGCGCTCATCGCCTCCTGCCGCGCGCTCGGGATTCGCTCCTTCTCGGTCGATTGCGGCGCGGATTTCCACGCCTTCGGCGAGCCCGTCAGGCAGGCGCTCGCGGAGGTCGTGGATCACGGCATCGCAGATGCGGATGACAGGCTCCGGTCCGCGCTCGAGAAGCATCGTGCGCGACTCGTCGCTCTCGAGGCGAGGGGCGATGCCGACTGCGAGGCACGATCGAGAACGGAAACCCGAGCGAGCGACGGCTCGAGCCATGCGGTCGCGCGCGCGGATCTCGTCCACTCGGCCGCAGCCTGTCTTCTCGAGTCCGCTCGACGAAGCCCCCTCGTGCTCGTCTTCGAGCAGGTCGATCGGGCGGACGCCCTCACCGCGGAGATCCTTCGCCACCTCGTCCGGCTCTTGAGCGAGGCGCCGTGCGATGGCGTCCCTCGCCGGTTGCTTCTCGTCGCGACGGGAGAGAGACCGATCGAGATGATCGGCCTCACGAGCCGCCGACGCATCGAGGAGATGCGCGCCTTCGACATCCGCGTCCGTGGATACTCGCGCGATGATATCGGCGCATGCGCGCAGCGCGCCGGCGTGTCGCTCGGTGTGAGCGATCGCGAAAGCCTCTTTCGAGCGACTGCGGGACACGTGCGCCGCGTGCGCCACCTCCTCGCGCGCGGGGCGGGCGCCGCCGTTTCCGAGCGCGACCTCAACCTCGCCGCGATCCCATCCCTCATCGAGTCGCAATATCGCGAGCTCGGTTCGAAGGAGAAGCTCGTCCTCCTCGGACTTCTCGCTCTGCGAGCGCCGGTCGATGTCGGCCGGTTGGAGCGATGGATCGCTCGAAGCCGATCGAGCCTCGCGTCCGTCCTTGCGCGCCTCGTGGCCGACGAGAGATCGGGCGTCGAGAGCGGCGTGGCTCGCGCCGAAGCGAGCGGTATGGCCGGCGGCTCGCGCGACGAGCTTCTCGCCGCCATCGATTCTCTCGTGCGGCGCGGTTGGGTCACGCACGTCGTCCGGCGGTCGCGAGCCGACCTGGCGCTCGTCGCGGTCGATCCGGAGATTCGGCCGATGCTCCTCGTCCACGAGCCTCCGTCCGTTCTTCGCTCGATCGGCGCGAGCTGGCTCGAGCTCCTCCTCGATGAGGATCCGAGCCCGATCTCCGCCACGGGTTGGCTCGCGCGTTTCCTCGCGGCCGACGACGAGCACGCGCGGGCGATGATCGATCGGCTCGAGCCCGAGAGGCAGCGGGCGATCGTCTCGTGCTGGCGCGCATCGACGAAGGCGCTTTCGAGGCTCGGCCCCGAGCTCGCGCTCGAGTTTCTCGAGGCCGGTTGGGAGGCGCTCGATCGTTTTCTCGACCCTGGCGCGCGCGTCGAGATCCGCGCTTCCTGGATCGATCTCCTCGAACGAGCCGGCAATCATCGCGAGGCTCTCGACGCGAGATTGCGCGGGCTCGATGACTCGATCCCGGCGGATCGGAAGCTGATCGAGTGGGCGCACGTGGCGCGGCTCGCGGCGCTCGCCGATGAGGAGAAGATCTGTGAGGATGCGCTCGAGCACGCGCATCAGCTCGTCTGCGGGGAGACGCCGCTCGCCGATCGGATCGAGCTCTCGATCGCGACTGCGGAAGCCGCGCTCGCGCTGGGGGATGCGGAGCGCGCGATGCTCCGATCGAACGACGCGCTCGGGCTCGTCGAGGGCGACGCGTCCATCGCGCCCGCGACTCGGATCCGCGCGTTCGCGATCGCTCAGCGCTCCGCGTTCTCGCGCGGCGATCTTTCGCAAGCGGAGGAGCTCGAGCGCCGTCTTCTCGACGAGCGGCAAGCCGCGGGCGACCTCTCGGGCCTGGAGCGATCGCACGCCCATCTCTCGACCCTCGCGGCGATCCGAGGCGATCGCGACCGCGCGATCGAGCACGCGCGCGAAGCGCTCACGATCGCGGAGGACCTCGGCGGCGACGCGGCCACCGCGAGAGCTCTGAGACGGCTCGGCGAGCTGCTTCTCGATGCGCGCCTCCTCGATGAGGCCGAGGATCGGCTTTCGACGGCGCTCCGCGCGTTCCGGCTTCTCGGCGACGAGCTCGAGGAGCGGAAGATTCTCGATCGCCTCCTCGAGCTCGAGCTTCGTCGCGGCGATTTCGCTGCGGCTCGGCGACTTCTCTCCGAGGCGCCGTGGGCCGATCCTGACGAGCCAACCTTCGACATCGACGAACCCTCGATGGCAGTCGATGCGGCGCGGCGCGAGCGAACGCGAAGCCAGGGATATCGGCGTTCTCGCCTCGAGTCTCTGAAGAGACAGCACGAGCGCGAGGGAGATCGCATGACGACGGACGCGCTTCTCGAGCTCGTCCGATGCGAGTACGAGGCCGGGCGTTTCTCCGACGCGTGCGAGCACATCGCGGAAGCTCTCGCCCGACCGGCGTTCCGCGACGGTGGAGGCGCGGCGCGTGCGACGCTCCTTCTCTACCAGGGGCGGATCGAGTCCTTGCGGGGACGCGCGAGCGACGCGGCGAGCTCCTACGAGCGCTCGCTCAAGGTATGGCCGGTGACGGCGGAACGCGTGCTCCTCGCCGAGGCGTGGATCGACATCGGCGCGCTTCTTTCCCGGCTCGGCCAGCTCGATCGCGCGCTCGAGCACATGATCCGCGGCCTTCGCCTGGCGCTCGACGAGGACGAGCCCAACGCGATCGTTCACGCGCTCCATCACCTGGCCTTGTTTCTCGTCGATGCGGATGAGAGCGTCGCTGCGACGGAGCTCGCGAAGGCCGCCGCGCAGATCGCGCGCTCCCAGGGCGACTTCGCCGCCGAGCTTCGCTCCATCGCGGTCCTCGTGCGCGCATCGCTCGAGTCCTCGCGTCCCGAATCTCTCGATGCGGTTCTCGAGCGCGGCCGCGAACTCGCGCGCGATCCGACCTTGCCCGTCGAGGCGGCGGCGTTTCGGCTCGAGGAGGCGTGGGTCGTCTACTCGCGCGGTGACCTCGCGACGGCCATGCAGCTCGCTCGCGGCGTCGTCGAGACCGCCCGCTCGCTCGAGCTTCGACCTCTGCTCGCCGACGTGCTTCTCCTGATCGCCTGCATCGACGGCCACCCCGACAACCCGCGGAGCAACGTCGTGCGTGCCCTCGAGTCGCTCGAGCGCCTGCTCGATGCCGACGAGGCGCGCGCGTCCCCTCGCGTGCGCTTCGAGGTGCTCCGTGCGCTCGAGGCCTT
>Ga0079224_100009957_pt1 | contig 13016 bp, 7 predicted proteins | sample Stecom2015_FD_80414 | JGI IMG/M metagenome (GOLD analysis project Ga0079224, IMG submission 80414) | Agricultural soil microbial communities from Utah to study Nitrogen management - Steer compost 2015 | ecosystem: Environmental > Terrestrial > Soil > Agricultural land | place: USA: Utah... | reverse complement strand
GAAAAGGTCATTACCGCGAACTCTTCGAACAGGTTCGGAAACAAGGATTCTCCAGGGTCAGAATAGATGGCACCATGACCGAACTCACCAAAGGAATGCGCGTAGAACGGTACCAGGTTCATGACATCGAGGTCGTCGTTGACCGCATCAAAGTACTGGAAGATCGTCTCCAGCGTATGGAAAAATCGATTTCCACGGCCTTCGACATGGGGGATGGATTGATTTTTATCCAGGATATGGAAAGTGGTGAAGTGCACCGATTTAGCCGGGATTTGATGGATGTGGAGTCCGGGATTTCTTATGAAGACCCTTCTCCCAACACCTTTTCTTTCAACTCTCCCTACGGTGCCTGCCCTCGTTGCAACGGCCTGGGCTATGTCAACGAAGTGGATATGGAGAAGATCATCCCCGACCCTACATTGTCTCTCAGCAAAGGGGGGATACCACCCATCGGCGAAAGGAGGGATAACCGTACTTTTGATCAGTTGAAAGCTCTGGCACGTCATTTTAATTTTACCTTAAATACACCCATCTCTGAAATTCCAAAGGAGGCCATGCAGATCATAATGCATGGGGGTGGCGAGGACGTGGAAATCAGCGCCCGGGGCCTGGATCTTTCCGAAAATTCGATCCTGACCGAAGGACTGATTAAAATGCTCGATCGATGGTTCAATGAAAGTACCTCGGAGCGGATCAGGAAATGGGCCGGTGAATTTATGTCGGTACAGGATTGCAGTGAATGTCAGGGTTACAGATTGAAAAAGGAATCCCTCCATTTTAAAATAGACAACCGCCATATCGGAGAGGTCGCCAATCTGGATCTGGACGAATTAGCCCATTGGCTGGACGACCTGCCCCAGCATCTCTCACCCCGGCAAATGCAAATTGGAAGCGAGGTACTCAAGGAAATCAAATCGCGATTGCATTTTCTCTTGGAAGTAGGATTAAGCTATTTGTCTCTCAATCGGCCTGCCAAATCATTGTCGGGCGGAGAATCTCAACGTACCCGCCTGGCCAACCAGATCGGTTCTCAGCTTAGTGGGATTACCTATATCATGGATGAGCCTTCCATCGGATTGCACCAACGCGACAATCAACGTCTGATCACTGCACTGAAAAACCTGACAGAATCCGACAACTCGGTACTGGTGGTGGAGCACGACGAAGACATCATGCTGGCGTCGGACTATCTGATCGACATTGGCCCCGGAGCTGGTAAGCTAGGGGGAGAAATTGTTTCGGTAGGTCATCCTGAAGAAGTCAAAAATGATCCACAAAGCATCACCGGTCAATACCTTCAGGGCACCAAAACCATCGCCATTCCGGATAAACGTCGGCCTGGCAACGGGAAATCAATCGAAATTATCGGTGCGACCGGCCATAATCTGAAAAATATCTCCGTAAAAATTCCTTTGCAAACCCTGACCTGTGTGACCGGTGTTTCGGGAAGCGGTAAGTCGAGTCTCATCAATGAAACCTTGTATCCCGCCCTACGGAAACACTTTTACAACAGCCTTCAGGGCCCCCTACCTCATCTGGAAATCAAAGGGATCGAACACCTCGATAAGGTTATCGACATCGACCAATCCCCCATCGGTCGGACTCCACGATCCAATCCGGCCACCTACACCAATGTGTTCACCGACATCCGAAAACTCTACGTCGAAGTTCCGGAAGCCAAAATACGAGGCTATAAAATCGGTCGGTTTTCCTTTAATGTGAAAGGAGGTCGATGTGAAGACTGTGGCGGTGCAGGGATGAAAGAGATTGAGATGAATTTCATCCCCAATGTCTATATCGAATGTCCTACCTGTTTTGGCAAACGCTTCAACAGGGAAACTCTCGAAATACTGTATAAAGGGAAAAATATCAGCGATGTCTTGAAAATGACCGTCGATGAGGCCGTAGAATTTTTCGAACCGGTACCCCGGATTTACCGCAAGCTCAAAACGATCCAGGATGTGGGATTGGGGTACATCACTCTAGGACAATCGGCCACCACATTATCCGGAGGAGAAGCACAGAGAGTCAAACTGGCAGAAGAATTATCCAAGCGGGATACGGGCAACACGTTGTACATCCTGGATGAACCCACCACCGGATTACACTTTCAGGATATTGAACGACTGCTACAGGTGGTGCAAAAACTTATTGACAAGGGAAATACGTTTATCATTATCGAGCACAATATGGATGTGATCAAAACCGCAGATCACATCATCGATATTGGTCCGGAAGGCGGTAAACACGGTGGACGCATTGTGGCTCAGGGCACACCGGAGGAAGTTGCCCGGGTCGATGAGAGTTTTACCGCAAAATTTTTAAAGAAATACGTGTCTGAAGATGTGATATTCAAATAAGCGATGAAAGGACTAATCAACAAAACGGTAAAGCTTTTCCTGAAGTCAAAATACAACGCATTGACCCAGGTCCTCCAAGATCCTTTCAAATATCAATATGAAGTCCTGGACTATCTAATCGACACTGCCCAACATACCCAATGGGGAAGGAAATACCATTTTTCTGAGATAAATCATTACGATACATTTCGGGACCGGGTGTCCGTTTCCAGTTATGAAGACCTGCAACCCCAGATCCACAAAATGATGATGGGGGAACGCGATGTCCTGTGGCCGGGACAGATTACGTGGTACTCCAAATCAAGCGGTACCACCAATGCCCGCTCCAAATTCCTTCCGGTATCAGAAGAAAACTTCCACGACTGCCACAAAAAGGGCAGCTGGGATACCCTCGCAATTTTATATCATCACAACCCCGACCTGCAATTATTCGAAAAGAAAAGCCTGATTCTGGGGGGCAGTCTCTCCCATTTCACCCAAAACCCTGAGTCTATTATCGGCGATGTCTCTGCAATCATGATCACCAACCTCCCGCTAATCGGACGACCATTTTACGTACCCGATGTCAAGGTAGCCATCATGGAGGATTGGGAAAAAAAACTGGAGATGACGGCAGACTTAGCCATAGAGGAAAATGAAATTGCAACTATCGGGGGTGTCCCCACATGGAACCTCGTACTTTTTCGAAAAATCCTCGAGAAAACCGGAGCAAAAAACATTTTGGAAGTATGGCCTGATCTAAGACTCTACCTACATGGCGGGGTTAATTTCGAACCCTACAGGAATCAGTTTGACCAATTGATTCCGCGTGAAGATTTTATCTACCAGGAGGTTTACAATGCCTCAGAGGGGTACTTTGGCACACAATACAGACCCGATGATGATATGATTCTGTTACTCGATCACGGGGTATTTTATGAATTTATTCCGATGGAATCCTACGGAGACCCCGATGCACCAGTTATTCCTCTGGAGGACGTTCAATCCGATGTGGATTATGCCGTTATCATTTCCACCTCCTCCGGGCTCTGGCGATATGAAATCGGAGACACCATTCGGTTTACAAACACCAATCCATATCAATTTCGAATAACAGGCAGAACCCGTCAATTCATTAATGCCTTTGGAGAGGAGGTCATGATCCACAATACCGATTCCGCCATCAGCAAAGCGACGGAATTGACCAGGAGCGAAATCAAAGATTATACCGTAGCACCCAAATATTTACAAAGCGGTGAAAAGGGCCGTCACGAATGGTTGATCGAATTCCAGCACCCGCCTGTGGATATCAACCAGTTTGCTGAAATCCTGGATCAGGAACTTCAGAAAATAAATTCCGATTACGCCGCCAAACGAACCCGTAATCTGGCTTTAGAAAATCTTTCTGTGACCACCCTGCCCCCCCATACCTTTGAACGCTGGCTCAAACACCAGAAAAGACAGGGAGCCCAGGTCAAGGTGCCCCGATTGTCCAATGATCGAAGATATGTGGAAGACATCCTGACAATGATCAGACAGAAGCAAAACATAGGCTCATGAGCGATCTGATCCGACATCATTTTGATATCGAACTCACCTGCACACCAGAAGAAGAATTGCGCATCTGGCTGGAAAACCGAATTGCGAAGATGCTGGAACAAGAAACGGACTTGCTCATGAGCACGCTTTACCGTCTCGATGTGGATGAAAGAAAAATCCTCCGCGTTCTCAAACAGACAGATCAGGGCTCAATTCCGAGGGGGTTGGCCAGCCTGGTGCTGGACCGACAACGGGAAAGACAGGCCACCAGGCAGGCATACCGGGGGGATAGAACTACATTTTACTGGGGTGAGGAAGAATGAAATCTCCTATCCCTGCATGGGATAGTGGCTGAGTGTCCAGGATCCATATCCGGTATCAGAATCCCTGCCATTATCCCTTAGAACCCGCCCTACGAAAAATTTTAAAAAGAGGCGTTGCCCGGGGTCCGTGGGAAAGGGATTACATCCCTGATGTTGGACATACCCGTAACAAACTGCACCATTCTTTCAAAGCCCAGGCCATACCCACTGTGCGGACATGAACCAAATCTTCTGATATCGAGATACCAATACAATTCATCCTGCGGGATATTGAGCTCCCTCATCCGTTCCAGCAAGATATCGAGATTGTCTTCCCTTTCGGAACCACCCACAATCTCCCCTATGCCCGGAAACAGTATGTCCATGGCTCGCACCGTTTTCCCATCCTCGTTCACTTTCATGTAAAATGATTTGATTTCTTTCGGATAATCATACAGGATAACCGGTTTTTTGAAATATTTTTCGACCAGAAATCTTTCATGTTCCGACTGTAGATCCGCCCCCCATTCTTCTATGGGAAATTTGAATTTTTTCTTCTTATTGGGCTTGGAATTCAATAATATATCGATGGCCTCGGTATAGGAAATTCGGGCAAAATCATGATCCAGACAAAACTGTAAACGATCGAGCAGGTTCATGGCCGGTCGTTCGTCCTTCGGCTTCTGACTGTCTTCTCTCTCAGCTTGTTCATTTAAAAATTCCAAATCTTTTCTGCAGTGTTTCAATGCGTAGTCGATCAGATATTTGAGCATGTCCTCAGCCAGGTCCATGTTGTCAAATAAATCGTTGAAGGCCACTTCAGGCTCCACCATCCAAAACTCTGCAAGGTGGCGGCTGGTATTGCTATTTTCAGCCCGAAAAGTAGGGCCAAAGGTATATACCTGCCCCAGGGCAAGCGCACCCAACTCAGCTTCCAGCTGTCCGGAAACGGTCAAATTGGTTTCGCGGCCAAAAAAATCTTTTTTGAAGTCCACCTCTCCTTGTTCGTTGAGCGGAATATTGGCCGGGTCCAGAGTGGTTACTCTGAACATCTCACCTGCTCCTTCGGCATCAGATGCAGTAATAATGGGGGAATGGAGATAGTAAAATTTTCGTTCGTGGAAAAAAGTATGGATGGCATAAGCCAATTGATGGCGAATACGAAAGACAGCTCCAAACGTATTGGTCCGAAACCTCAGGTGGGCATTTTCCCTTAAAAATTCCTTGCTGTGTTTCTTAGGTTGGATAGGATATTTCTCTGGATCAGATTCCCCGTATATCACGATTTGATCCGCATGAATTTCTACAACCTGGCCCCTACCCTGTGATTCCACCAACACGCCGGTGACACCCAATGCCGTTCCAGGATGAATTTTTCTTAAAACCGATTCTTCCGTTTTCTCCCGATCAATGACGATTTGTATGCTATCGAAATCACTGCCATCGTTGAGGGCGATGAACTGGTTATTGCGAAAAGTTCGCACCCAACCTTTTACCGTTACAGTTTGCCCCAATGGTTTTTTCTCCAGCAACTGATCGATTCGTATTCTTTTATCCATGTTAAATTCTGTATTAAGCAGCATTTATTGTTTTGTGATTCCCACATAACCAAAGGAGTCTAAATCCCCACATCGTTTCGCATTTTCTCTCTTTGGAACCACAAAAATAAAGGATCATAGCCAATTGAGACCTACCAGAGACTTTATTTAAAAAATTTAATGAAAAATTAAGCACGATCTTTCTGTTGAATTCGTATAATGTATCAGAAAGTAAATTACCGACATGAAAAGAGTATTGATGCTATTTCTCGTATTGCAGTTGGCTTCCTGTGATGTTTTGCAGGAATTGGCCGGAGAGGGCGGATTGTCCACAGCTCAGATAGGCGAAGGCCTCAAACAGGCCCTGTACCAGGGTGCAGAAAAAGCAGTACGTGAATTTTCACAGGATCCCAGCTTCCTTACCGAGGGTTCCAATATCAAAATTCCACCCGAAGCCATCGATGTCATTCGTACCCTGAGCAATGTTCCGGTTGTCAATCAATATGTAAACCAGTTTACCCAAAAAGTCACCCAGGCCACTACGGATGCAGTGGAAGCTTCGCTTCCGATTTTTAAAAAAGCGATCACCGAACTTACTTTTGCGGATGCCTATGATATTTTGATGCGGGGAGAAAAGGATGCAGCGACACGGTATCTGGAAGGCAAGACATACCAACCTTTATACCAGGAATTTAGCACCATCACTCAGCAAAATTTGCAGAATGTAGGTGCTCTGGATGAGTGGGGAAAAATCGCCGATCTGTACAACAGGTTGCCTCTGCGAGAAAAAGTTAACCCCGATTTCAACGGTTTCATTTCTGAACTTGCATTGAAGTCGATTTTTCAACGAATTGAACAAGAGGAGCAAGGTATCCGTGAAAACGTATCCCTGCGAACTACAGACCTCATGCGCAAGGTTTTTGCAAAACAGGACCGGGGTGGGCAGAGTGGTAATTTGATGAATCAATTTTGATCATAAATGATGAAGACAGTTTTTTTTCTCCGGCTGGGAGGAAATTGGACGCTTGGGAAGGATAATCAATTCAACTCAGATTCATTATTCAGTGGAGCTGGTTTGATCGACGAAAGCGATATTGCGCTTCAAACCCTCGAATTTCGTTCTCTTTACCGGAGATTTACGAAATAGTTCTCCAAACTCTTCCGGCGATAAGGCTTTCCAGTCTTCTTTGGTCAGGTTCAATAAGTCGGGATGGGGTTCAAAGGCGGGTTCTTCATGTGGCATTGAAAATCGATTCCACGGACAAACCTCCTGGCAAATATCGCAGCCAAAAATCCAACCTTCCATTTTGCCTTCAAAATGTTCGGGAACAGGACCTTTCTTCTCGATGGTTGCATAGGAGATACACTTGCTACCATTGAGAAGATAGCCTTCTTCATCAATAGCATCGGTAGGACAGGCATCTATACATCGACGACAGGTACCGCAATAGTCATGAATCGGTAAATCGTATGCCAATTCCATATCAACTATGATTTCCCCCAGAAAAAAATAAGATCCCTGCCGTGGATGGATTAACAGAGTGTTTTTCCCGGTCCATCCGATTCCAGCCCTCTTCGCCCATTCCCGTTCCATGACAGGTGCAGAATCCACAAATACGCGACCCTGAACCGGGCCATAATGATGATCCAGGTCCGTGAGCAATTCACGAAGTTTTTCCTTCATGATCCAGTGATAGTCCTTGCCAAAGGCATAGCGGGATATTTTGTATGAATCCGGGGGGGGAACCTCCCGAGGAAAATAGTTGTAGGCCACCACAATGACAGACCGGCTACCCTCCACGAGCAAGGAAGGATCTTTCCTTTTTTCAAAGTGATTGGCCATGTAGCCCATATCACCATGATACCCCCTATTGAGCCATTCCTGCAACCTTTGACCTTCCTCTGTCAACGCTTCAACTTGGGCAATGCCCACACGGCTGAACCCCATTTCATGCCCCCGCTTTTTAATCCACGCTGATACAGCCAATTTATTCATCATCCCAGATTCTCATAATTCCTGAACACCTGAATGTACTAATTAAATGGAATTTGGCAATGCGGTAGAATTCAAAAATTGATCAATAGGACCTCTCGTGAGTGGAAATTTTCACCAAAAATTTGCAATACATACCAACCCGCAGGAATTTTCATCAGATTGAGCTTATACGGTTGATCTGCATGAATCGTCCCTTCATCTTTGTAATATAACCTCCCTGTCTGATCGTGTATAAATATTTTCACGGCACCCACATCCATTTTCGTTGATTCCAGATTGAGTACTCCCCGCGATGGATTGGGGTAAATCCTGAACTCGGAATTCACTTCATCGCAATTTGGAAACAACAACTTTTCACGTACGGTCTGCAGACCTAATGGATCTTCTACGGCTAATCTGATTCGGTAATGGTAGGTCTCAATACCACATCCCAAAGGTTCGATATGAGCAACCGCAGTTGGCGTAAAATACTGAGCTTCCTGATGAAAATGGGTATTGTGGTGTAGGAAAACCGTCCATTCGAACTGCAAATCGGCCAGTTCATGTTCGGCATCGGAAACCATGGCTTCCAGCGGCCAGGATGTCGATTGGCTTACACTGTACAAATCTTCGGGTCCAATACTGACAATCTCCACTTCAGGAGGGGAATTATTGACCGAGACCAGCACTTCACGTTGGTTAGATTTCCCGGAAGCATCGGTTAAAACAAGCAATATTCTATAGGTTTCCGGGTAATCAGTGGTAAAAGTTTTCTCCAAAATTGGATCGTGGCTCAGCGTGTCATTCCCGAGAATCCAGGTAAACTGAAGCTCCTCCCCCTCAGGATCGTAGGATGCAGAGGCATCAAAAAGGGCAGTGAGCGGTGCAGGACCAAAGAGCGTATCCGGGGTCATCTGGATCACCGGGCGACGATTTCCTTCAAAACTTACTCGAAAAATTCGATGGGGATCGTGGGTAACCACATACACACTCTGGTCGTAAGGATTCTCTGATATGTCCACGACACCCCCTATTTTATCTGTCCAATCCTGTATGGTCTCTACTTCCCGGTTTTCATTGAACGTAAATACGCGCAACCATCCCTGAAAATCTCCATGAAAATAAGCATGGTGAAATGACTCCGGATATCCGTCGAGGGTGTAAAACACGCCTGCAATGGATGAGCTCCCATTGAAGTCATTTCCTTGAATGATTGAAGACCTCGAATCACCAATCGCTATACCCTGTGCATCCCCATTTTCGTCAAAACCGGGTGTAAGTACGGATTTTTTTTCACTCACCCAATTGGCATAAGAGAGGGCAGGCCTCTGATGCACAAATTGGGGAATGGAATCCGGAATGGTAAAATCAGAACCACATGGATGAACAAATCTGGCACTATGGCTTGCATCCCCCTGTACAATGAGATCTTTAAAATAGAAATATTCTTGTTCGCATTTTCTATTTCCTATGGGTGCATCATAATTGGGCACCTTTTTATCTCGAAATAAATAATAGGAATCCTGTCCTTGATACACTGGCCACCCAAAATTGAGGCCAGGACCATCGACGATATTGATTTCTTCCCAACTCCAATCGCCTACATCTCCTACCAGCAAATCCCCAGGGCCATCTGGAGTTTCGTTGGTATTACCCGGAAAAAGGGTCATACGGAAAGGATTGCGAAATCCGAGGGCCCAAACTTTGGAAATCGGACGATCGGGCTGAGAAGGATCATAAAAAGGATTCGTAGACAATCCAAGACCGGTTTCAGGATCGATTCGCAGAATTTTACCGCAGTAGGAATTCAAATACTGTGCGCGATAAGCTCCTACATATTCTTTTTCTCGGAGTATTCCATCTTCCAGAGCCTGATCGTCAAATGCTGCTTCCGGCGTGGGTGTTTGCCCTACGTAATCTTTTCCAGGTGCACTTCCATCTCCCACTGAAAACAGCAAGCTACCATCTCTGCCAAAAAGCAAGGTGCCTATGCCATGGGATTTGGTGGTAATCGGAATGCCGTCACCTGGATTTGTTCCCAGGATAATTTTGCGGCTATCCGGGTCCACCTGATTGTTCCGGATAGTATAGCGGGTAATCCGGGCTATGGTCGCCTGGTTGTATTCATTTCTGGTGGGATCATAATCACTTTGGTCGGCATGGTACAGATGGTATCTATCCACCACGTACATGAGGTATATCCAACCATTATCTGAGAAATCGGGATGTAGCGCCATGCCCAGCAATCCATGATCACTCCAGAAGCCAACTTCATCCGAAATGTCGAGGATAGGTTCCGAGGCCAATTGGCCGTCTCTCACCAACCAGACTTTCCCATCCTGTGTCCATATATAGGAATCCTCTGTTCCTGTATGAGCCATGCCTACCGGGTAGTCAATCCGATCGGTTATTTCTTCCAGATAAAATCCTTCCGGGATATTCTGGGAGGGAAGCTGGAAGGTCAAAATGAGTAGTAGCCATACCTGGGTAAAGTTTCTCTTCATAGTAATCTTACTAACGGATTTGATGCTGGATTTAGTTTTTTGTCTGGAGCGGTCAATCTGCATGGTCAGGCTCAAACAGCTTAGTCCGGAGGATCAAGATGCACCGTGGAGGTGACAATCCGGAGACGGAATGGCGTCCGGAAACGCGTCCGATCACAGATCACCTGAATCTTGTAATTATTATATCCGGTTTCTAGGTGGAAAAATCGCCGCTTGCTTCATCGAAAATACTCGCTGTCCGTACGGATGTCTGCCAGCCTAACCGAAAGCGGTATTTTTCGTTTCCACAACCATCGTATACAGGTATAATGGATCCCGTCAAAAAATTGACGGGATGACATTCTACATCTTCGTCATCGGCGATTTTTCCCAACTTATCGAACCCCGGTACATGATCGTATGGGCCGGACAAACCGAAACGCCCCGGGGATAAAAGTATACACTAACAAATTTGCTGAAATTAAAATGAAGCGCGATATGGTGTGAATGAGAAAAAATAGTCCCCCGAGGAGTTTTGGATAAAATGAGATATAAAATCCAGATAATTCATTTCGCCCGAGGGACTGTGGTAAATGGGATTAGGACAAATTTAAAAACTAATATCTAAAGTGCTTCAAGAATTTTTAACCTTAACGTTTTTAAACGACATTTAATCCACAACTTTCTTGCTTGAAAATGAAGCACTTATAAATTCCCGATTCATCCGGGCAATATGGGCCACACTAATCTCTTTGGGGCATTCGGCCTCACAAGCCCCGATGTTGGAACAGTTCCCAAATCCTTCTTTGTTCATCTGTGCTACCATGCGCTGACTGCGCGTCTTCGATTCCACTTTGCCTTGCGGAAGCTGCGCCAGGTGGGAAATTTTGGCACCGGTAAACAACGCAGCACTGGCATTGGGACATGCAGCTACGCAAGCACCACACCCAATACAAGCGGCTGCATCGAAGGCGCTTGAGGCCTGATCTTTTTCAATGGGCACGACATTGCCGTCGGGCGCCGAACCGGTATCCACGGAAATATACCCCCCGGCCTGGATGATCCGGTCAAACGACGATCGGTCCACAACGAGGTCTTTTACCACAGGAAAAGACCCTGCCCTGAACGGTTCGATTATGATGGTATCGCCATCTTTGAAATGCCGCATATGGAGCTGACAGGTAGTTGTAGCCCGAAGAGGGCCGTGGGGCATACCATTGATCATCATCCCACAGGTACCACAAATACCTTCCCGGCAATCGTGATCAAATGCTACCGGATCCTTCTTTTGCTCGATCAACTCCTGATTGAGTACATCCAGCATTTCCAGAAATGACATATCGGGGTTGGCCACCACCTCATAGGTTTCGAAGTCCCCGCTCACATTTCTGTTTTTTTGTCGCCATATTTGAAGCGTTAATTTCATCCGTTTCGATTTTTTAAATTCATATTTTGGTCTGTCATCTCAACACGGTCTTACATCGAGACACCCTTACTTATAACTTCTGACTTTGAGTTCTACATTTTCAAATATCAATGGCTCGATATACATCTTCGGATCTACCGGGTCCCAGGTCCACGCAGCTACATGTGCAAATTCTTCGTCATTGCGCATCGCTTCTCCATCGGGAGTCTGGTATTCCTCACGGAAATGCCCACCGGCAGATTCTTCGCGGTGAAGTGCATCCAGAATCATAAGTTCGCCCATCTCCATGAAATCTGCGACACGAAGTGCTTTCTCCAACTCTGGATTGTACTCGTTGCGGTCGCCGGGGATATACACGTCCATCCAGAATTGATCGCGCAATTCCCGAACCATTCCACGGGCTTTCAACAAACCCTCCCGATTTCTAGCCATCCCACAATATTCCCACATAATCAGACCCAGTTTGCGGTGGAAATCATCTACCGTCAGGTCTCCCTGAACGCCCATCAGTTTATCGATTCTATCATGAACTGCCTTTTCCGCTTCGAGAAATTCGGGCGTATCATTGGGAATTTTTGGGGTTCTGATCTCATGGGAAAGGAATTGGCCGATAGTATAAGGGATCACAAAATACCCATCAGCCAGACCTTGCATCAAGGCGGATGCACCCAATCTGTTGGCACCGTGATCGGAGAAATTACATTCTCCCAAAGCAAACAACCCAGGTACATTGGTTTCGAGATTGTAATCCACCCAAAGTCCACCCATGGTATAGTGAACCGCGGGATAGATCATCATGGGTGTTTTGTATGGGTTATCGCCTGTTATTTTTTCATACATCTCAAACAGGTTGCCGTATTTCTGTTCCACTACTTCCTCGCCGTATTTGCGGATTGTGGCAGCATCGGGATTCTGGATACCGTGCTGGTGGGCGGCCGCCTTACCGTATCGTTCGATGGCTGAACTGAAATCCAGGAATACTGCCAGTCCCGTTTCATTGACTCCGAACCCCTGATCACATGCCTGCTTCGCGGCCCGGCTGGCTACATCCCGGGGAACCAGGTTCCCAAAAGCGGGATACCTCCGTTCCAGATAATAATCCCGGTCTTCCTCAGGGATATCATTGGGGGATTTTGTCTTCTTCCGGATGGCTTCCACATCTTCCATTTTCTTCGGCACCCAGACTCTTCCATCGTTCCGCAACGATTCCGACATCAACGTCAACTTTGACTGATACGAACCGGATACAGGAATACAGGTAGGGTGAATCTGGGTATAACATGGATTGGCCATCAATGCGCCCCGATTAACAGCACGCCAGGCTGCGGTAACATTACAACCCATCGCATTGGTTGAGAGGTAAAATACGTTGCCATAACCGCCAGTTGCGAGAACCACACAATGTGCGGAATGG
>Ga0079224_100009956_pt1 | contig 13016 bp, 10 predicted proteins | sample Stecom2015_FD_80414 | JGI IMG/M metagenome (GOLD analysis project Ga0079224, IMG submission 80414) | Agricultural soil microbial communities from Utah to study Nitrogen management - Steer compost 2015 | ecosystem: Environmental > Terrestrial > Soil > Agricultural land | place: USA: Utah... | reverse complement strand
GGCCACCAGCGAGAGGGGCAGCAGGGTGCGGTGCGAGGCGCCGGTCAGCAGGCGCAGCACGTGCGGGACGAGCAGGCCGACGAACGCGATCTGCCCCGCGGCGGCGAACGCGCACGCGGTCGCGAACGCGGTCGCGAGCGTGACGACGACCTTCACCGACCCGGTCGACACGCCGAGCGCGGCGGCGTCCTCCTCGCCGCCGGCGAGCAGGTCCAGCTCGGTCGCGACGAACGGGATCGCGGCCGCCGCGACGAGGACGCCGGCGCACACCATCGCCGCGTGCACCGGCTGGCGGTCGTCGAGGTTGCCGAACGTCCAGGTGCGCACGGCGCGGCTGACCTCGGCGTCGTGCAGGAGCAGCGAGTACATCGCGGCGAGCACGCCGAGGATGACCGTGTTCATCGCGACGCCCACGAGCAGGAGGCGGACGACGTCGATCTGGCCGTCGCCGCGCGCGATCACGAGCACCAGGAGCGAGGTCGCGAGCGCGCCGGCGAACGCCATCGCGGTGACAAACGCGCCCGCGCCCACCCCGGACGGCGGCACGAACCCGCGCGCGTAGCCGTAGAGCGCGAGCAGCGCGAGCGTCGCGCCGAGGTTCGCACCGCCGCTCACGCCGAGCAGGGCGGGCTCGGCGAGGCCGTTGCGGAACAGGCCCTGCAGCATCGCGCCGCTCACCGCGAGGCACGCGCCGACCCCGGCCGCGGTGAGGCCGCGCCAGACGCGTAGTTCGAACACCGCCTGCGCCGCGGGTTCCAGACCTTCGCCGTTGCCGAACAGCCGGGCGAGCCCGATGCCGACCTCGCGCAGCGAGAAGGAAAAGCGCGCTGCCTCGCCGACCTGCACCTGCAGCACGGTGAGCACCGCCCACAGAACGGTGCCGGCGAGCAGGAGGAGGGCCAGGCTGCGCCGGCTCAACGCGCGCGCTCCGCCCGCCGGACGCCGGCGGCGATCGCCTCGGCGGCCGCGACCACGTGGTGCGACCCGGTCGCATACAGCGCCTGCGGCAGCTCGACGACCGCGCCGGTGGTCAGCGCGCGCAGTCGGCTCAGGATCGGGTTCTCGCGCAGGAACGCCAGGCTGCCGCGCCCTCCGTCCGGCGGTGCGTCGACCACCAGCAGGTCGGGGTCGAGCGCGACGATCTGTTCGACGCTGATCGGCGCGTGCCCCTCGATCCCGGCCTCGGCCGCGGCGTTGGCGAACCCCGCGAGCACGAGCGCCTCGTGGTGCAGCGTGCCGGGGCCGCCGGTGTAGCTGCCGGTCGGATTGCAGGTGAAGCACAGCGCGCGCTTGCGCGGCGGGGGCGGCGCGGCGTCGCGCAGGGCCCGCACCCGCCGGTCCAGGTCCCTCTCCAGCGCGAACGCCCGGTCCTCGACGCCGAGCACCGCGCCGAGCAGCGCGAGCGAACGCGTGCAGTCGGCGAGGTTCGCGGGTCCGGGGAGCACGAGCACCGGCACGCCCGCGCGGCGCAGCGCGGCGGCGGTGCCCTGGTCGTTGTAGTCGTTGCACAGCACGAGGTCGGGCTGCACGGCGAGCACCGCCTCGGCGGTGAAGTGGTCGTGCGTCGGGATCGCCCGCCAGGGTTCCGGCGCGAGCGTGAGCGCGGACGCGACGAACGCGAGCGAGCACAACCCGGCGACGCGCTCGGGACCGACGAGCGCGGTCGCTAAGTCGACCACCGTCGCGCTCGCCAGCACGATGCGCCGCGGCGCCCGCGTTAGGGTGAACGTGCCGCCGTCCGGCAGGCGGACCGTGCGCGGGAAGGTGTCGCCCTCGACGGTCGGCCACGCTGCCGGCACGCTCCGCCGACCTTCGAACGTGAGCCCTGCCCAACACAGCGCGCCGGCGGCGACGCCGGCGAGCAGGGTCGGCACGGCACGGCGGGCGATCTGGACCATCGAGGCGCGATGGTGGAACGCCCGGCACGCACTGTCAAACGCGCGGCGCGGATCCGGGCGCACCCCGGCAGCGCGTCCTATGCTGCGGTCGTGATCGACCCGCGCATCCAGGAGTTCCTCGCCGGCGGACCGTTCGCGGTGGTCGGCGCCTCGCGCGACCGCGCCAAGTACGGCAACAAGGTCCTGCGCGCCTACCTGCAAGCGAACAAGCCGGTCTTCTGCGTCCACCCCAGGGAGACCGAGATCGAAGGGCAGAAGTGCTGGCCGTCGCTCGCCGCCCTGCCCGAGACGCCGACCGGAGTCTCGATCATCACGCCGCCGTCGGTGACCGAGCAGATCGTGCAGGAGGCGCACGCCAGGGGCGTGCGTGCGGTGTGGATGCAGCCGGGGGCGGAGTCCCCGGAGGCGATCGCGACCGCCGAGCGGCTGGGCCTCGACGTCATCGCCGGCGGCCCGTGCGTCCTCGTGGCCCTGCGCTTCCGCGAGGAGGGCTGACGCCGTGCTGCTCGCCTGCCTGCTCGCGGCGGTCCAGCCGGCCGCGGGCGCACTCGCGTACCGCCAGGCGTGCGTCGACGCCGGCACCGACGCGGTCGTGCTCAACGTCGCGGCGCACCCCGACGACGAGGCGGCGCGCACCCTGGTCTACCTGCGCCGCACGCTCGGCGTCCGGACCGTCGCGCTGTTCACGACCTGCGGCGAAGGCGGCCAGAACGCCGTCGGGCGCGACATCGGCGCCGCGCTCGCGAAGCGGCGTGTGCTGGAGACCCTCGCCGCGGCGCGGCACACCGACACCGAGGTCCGCTGGCTGCGCTTCCCCGACTTCGGGTTCAGCAAGTCGCTGTCCGAGACCCTGCGCGTGTGGGGCGCGGACCGCCTGCGCGACGCGATGCTCGCCGCGGTGTACGAGATCCGCCCCGACGTCGTGTTCACTAACCACGACACCGAGCGCGGCCACGGGCACCACCGCGCCTCCGCCTGGGCGATCGAGCAGGCGCTGGCCATCTACGCGGCACGGACCGGACACGTCGTGCCGCTCTACCAGCGGCCGGCGAACGACGAGGAGCCGGCGAGCCTGACCATCGACGTCAGCCGGTTCGATCCGGTCGCCGGGCTGACCTTCGCCCGCCAGGCGCACCTGGGCCTGCTGGAGCACGAGTCGCAGGGGCCGTGGCCGCCGCACGACCCGGCGCAGGTGCGTCCGGAGCGCTGGAAGCGCGTGCCGATCGGCCGGGAAGCGAGCAGCAACGGCACCCCCGACGACCCGCTGCGCGCGCTCCCGTCGCTGTTCCGCGACCCGGCGTGCGCGCCCGCGCTCGCCCGGCTCGGGATCGACGGCGGCGAGGTCGAAGCCGCGCTCGCCACGCTGCGTGAGGATCGACCGCGCGCCGAGCACCTCGCGACCGCGCGCGACGTGCTGCTGCGGCTGCGCGCGGCGTCGCAGCGCGTCCTGCCGGACGATCCGCCGCGCCTGCGCACCGCGCTGCAGCGCCGGATCGAGGCACTCGAGCGGGTGTGGCTGCACGGGCACGGCGCGTCGGTCGAAGCGTTCGTCACGCGCACGCGCATGCCGGTGTTCGGGCGCGCGACGATGCGGATCGCGGTGCACTGTGCCGACCGCGACGCGGTGCGCGACCTGTCGGTCACCTGGCAGGGACTCACCGCGCGCCCGGCAGCGGAAGGCCCGCTCGGCGAGCTGGTGCGCGAGATCGAGTTCCACCTCCTGCCACCCGGAGTGGGCAGCGAACGCGAGTTCGATCCGGTGACGGGGCAGCGTGTCCTGCGCCCACGGGTCGAGTTCACGCTCGCCGGCATCCCGCTGGTGGTCACGCCGGAAGTCCGGGTGCTCGGCGTACCGGAGGTGGAGCTGTCCTGGGACCGCGACGTGTGCGTGCTGCCGCGCAGCGGCACCGGCGTGCAGCGCCTGCTCTCGGTGGACGTCGAGTACCACGGCGACGGCGAGACGCCGGCGACCCTCGCGGTGGCCGCGCCACCCGGCGCGCTGGTCGAGCTGCGTCCCGCGGCGCTCGCTGTGTCACCGGAGCGGCGCAAGGGCCGCGCGCTCGTGAAGCTCACGGTGCCCGAGGTCGCCGCGCTCGGCACGGCGGAGCTGGTCGCGCGCTGCGCCGGCTACGAGGCGCGCCTGCCGGTGCGCGTGGTCGACGTGGCGCTGCCGGCGAACCTGCGCGTCGGGCTCGTGCGCGGGCCGGACGACACCCTGCTGCGCGCCCTGCAGGATCTCGGCATCGCGCACGAGGAGCTGGACGAACGCGCGCTCGCCGCGCGGGAGCTCGGCGAGTTCACCACGGTGGTGCTCGACATGCGCACCGGCCACCTCCGACCCGACCTGCGCGACCACCGGGACCGCATCCTGGAGTTCTGCCGGCAGGGCGGGCGCGTCGTCGCCTTCTACCACAAGCCCAACGAGTGGAACGAGCGCCCCGGGCGCCCCGTCCTCGCGCCGTTCGCGCTCGAGGTGGGCAACGACCGCGTGTGCGAGGAGGACGCGCCGGTGACCGTGCTCGTGCCCGAGCACCCGCTGCTGCGCGTGCCGCACCGCATCACGGACGAGGACTTCGCCGGCTGGGTGCAGGAACGCGGGCTCAACTTCCCGAGCAAGTGGGGGCCGGAGTGGACGCCGCTCCTGCGCATGGCGGACGAAGGCGAGGACCCGCTCGACGGCGCGCTGCTCGTCGCCCGCGACGGCCGGGGCGAGTTCGTGTACTGCGCGCTCGCCCTCTACCGTCAGTGGCGCATCGGCCACCAGGGCGCGCTGCGCCTGCTCGTCAACCTGCTCACGCCGTGAACGCGCGCCGCGAAGGTGGTGGTGCGGGGAGAGGGACTCGAACCCTCACGGCCTCGCGGCCAGCGGATTTTAAGTCCGCTGCGTCTACCGGTTTCGCCATCCCCGCACGCCGCGCCAGCGTAGCACGCCGCCACCGGACTCGCGCCCGCGATCGCGCGGCATCGGGCGCGATGTTGCGCGCGCGTTCCCCGCGGGCGACAAGTGCGTCGTGCACGTCGTCATCGTCGGAGGCGGATTCGGCGGGCTGGCGGCGGCGCGTGCCCTGCGGCGCGCGCGCGTCCGGATCACGCTGATCGACCGGCAGAACTACCACCTGTTCCAGCCGCTGCTCTACCAGGTCGCGGGCGCGGTGCTCTCGCCGGCCGACATCGCGGCGCCCATCCGCTCGATCCTGCGCCGGCAGCGCAACGTCGCCGTGCGGCTCGCCACCGTCGCGCACATCGACCTCGCGGCGAAGGAAGTCATCCTCGCCGACTTCGAGCGGGTCGCCTACGACCGCCTGATCGTCGCCGCGGGGGCGCGGAGCCACTACTTCGGGCACGACGAGTGGCGCGCGATCGCGCCGACCTTGAAGACCCTGGAGGACGCGGTCGCGATCCGCCAGCGCGTGCTGCTCGCGTTCGAGAAGGCCGAGTGGGCCGCGCGCGACGCCGAACGCCGCCGCCTGCTCACCTTCGTCGTGATCGGCGGCGGCCCGACCGGTGTCGAGCTCGCGGGCACGCTCGTGGAGCTGGCGAAGCACACGCTGCAGCGCGACTTCCGCAACATCGACTCGCGCACCGCGCGCGTGCTGCTGATCGAAGCCGGCCCGACCGTCCTGCCCGGTCTCCCGCCGCGCCTGCAGGAACGCGCGCTGCGCGACCTGCGCGACCTCGGCGTCGAGGTGATGCTCGGCAAGCCGGTCGAATCGATCACCGCGAACACGGTCGTCGTCGGCGGCGACGCGATCGAGGCCGGCACCATCCTGTGGGCGGCGGGCGTGAAGCCCGTGCCGCTCGCCGAGGCGTTCGGCGTCCCGCTCGACCGGGGTCGCGTCGTCGTCGAGCCCGACCTCAGCATCCCCGGCCACCCCGAGGTCGCGGTCGTCGGCGACCTCGCCTGCTTCCGCGGCGACGACGGCAAGCCGTTGCCGGGCGTGGCACCCGTCGCGATCCAGATGGGGCGCCACGCCGCGCGGAACGTCGAACGCGCGCTCGCAGGGCAGCCGCCGCTGCCGTTCCGCTACCACGACCGCGGCACGCTCGCGACCATCGGTCGCCGCCGCGCGGTCGCGTGGATCGGGCGGTGGCAGTTCACCGGCTTCGTCGCCTGGGTGGTGTGGCTGTTCGTCCACCTCCTCGCGATCGTCGGCTTCCGCAGCCGGCTCGTCGTGCTGCTGGAGTGGGCGTGGAGCTACTTCACCTTCCAGCGCGGCAGTCGCCTGATCCGGCGCGAGCGCAGCGACCACACGCCGGCCGGCGCGCTGTGAGGGCCAGGCAGGCCGGCGACACGCGGCACGGCGCGATCGACCCGGCAACCGCGCGTCGATCCGCGGGCGCGGCGCGAGCTGCACCCGCCGCGCGGACGCTCAGGCCTTCTTGTCCTTCCCGCCGTCCTTCTGAGCCTGCGCGCGCTGCTCCTTCTCCTTGCGCTTGCGCGCCTTGATGGCCTTGTGGTGCTTCTTGCGGACGTTCTTGGTCTTGGAGTTGGGCATCGGTCGCGGGTAGGGCGGCGGAGTGTGCCCGCCGGACCGCGCCGGCGTCAAGGACGGCGTCCGGGGCGTGGTCCCCGGGGCGACCGCGCTACACTTGCGGACCGTGTCGTCCCGCCTCCTCTGCCTCGGCGCCCTCCTCTTGTGTGCGCGGGGTTCCGACCCCGTGCCGACCTCGTTCACCGTCCTCGGCGGATTCGAGTACCGGCCCGGGATGGAGCTGCCGAAGGAGGTCCTCGAGCTGGACGGCAAGACCGTGCGCGTGCAGGGCTTCATGCAGCCCGAGAAGGAGGGCGAGACCGACGTCGAGTTCTTCCTCCTGATCAACGACGCGTGCGGCTGCGAAGGCACGCCGATGCTCAACGAGATCATCTACTGCGCGATGCCCGAAGGGCAGACGGCCAAGGTCGTCCCCGGCGTCGTCAAGGTCGTGGGCACGCTGTACGTCGGCGAAGAGAAGGAAGACGGCGAAGTCGTCGGTCTCTACTACCTCGATGTCGACAAGATCGAGTAGGCGCGCGCTCGCTGCCGCGCTGCTCGCGGTCGTCCCCGCGCTCGCGGTCCGTGCCCAGGACGGCGACGCGCAGAACGGCGAGGTCGACTGGGCGGCGAAGGTCAAGGCCGCCATCGAGAGTCCGCGCTACGCGATCCAGCGCGCGGCGAGCCAGCAGATCGCGCGCGCGGGCGATCCCGCAGTGCCCGCGATCCGCGCCTACGTCGCCGAGCACGGCAAGGACCGCATCCCGATGCTGCTCGCCGACGCGCTCGCCTCCGGTGAAGGCGACGGCGAGGCGACCCGTGCGCTGCTGCGCGAGTGGGCCGACGACGTGGAGTTCTTCTGGCGCGCGCAGGCGCTGACCGGCCTCGCGCGACGCAAGAGCGCAGCAGACGGGGAGCGGTTCGCCGCCGCGCTGCGCGACCCGTCGCACCTCTACCGCGTCGCCGGCGCCAAGGGCGTGCACGCGCTCGCGACCGCATCGGGCAAGCCGTGGGACGAAGCGCGCGCCGTGCTCGCCGACCCCGACCCGCGCGCGCGCGTGCTCTTCGCCCTGCACCTGTGGACCACCGCGCGCGAGCCGGCGGCGCTGCCGGTGCTCGTCGCGGCGATCGCCGACGACCGCGCGTTCCTCGACGACGACTGGGGACGGCGCTACGCGGTGCAGGCGGTCGCTGCGCTGGCGAAGGTCGCGGGCACCGACTTCGGCTACCGGGCCACCGAGCCGCTCGCCGCGAACGCCGAGGCGATCGCGCGCTTCGCCGCGTGGGCCGAGGTCGAGGTGCCGCCGCTGCGCGAGCGCGACGCGGTCGCCGACCTCGGCGGGGTGGAGATCCGCTCGTGCCGCCACGGCGACCTGTTCGTGCGCTGGACCGAGGGCGAGGTGCACTTCGGCCTTTCGCGCGAGCACCGCGTGACGCTCGGCGAGGACGCCTGGGCCCGGATCGACGCGCGTCTCGACGCGCTCGGCGGAGGCGAGGCCCGGCAGGTGCTCGGCGCGGTCGTGTGCGACTTCGTGCAGCTCACCACGCGCGAACCCGTGCGCTTGTGGAAGGCCGCGCCGGGAGCCCTCCCCGAGCCGGTGTGCGCGCTCCTGGAGGTGCTCGCCGAGGAGGTCGCCGCCGCCGGCAAGGAAGACCTCGCCGGTGCGCTGCGCACCCGCCTGCCGCAGTTCCGCGGCACGAAGTAGGGGCGCACGCGGAGGCCGTTCACAGCGTCACCAGCGGTTTCTCGCCGGCGGGACGTGCGCGGCGGTCGGTGCCGCACCTGACCACGCCAGGCGCGGCACCGAGGTCCTGCGCGCTTCCCCTGCAGGCGGAGGGGCCCGCCTTCGCGCCGGTCGCGAGGCGCGTGCCGCCGCGCTGCTGCGATTGGAGGCCGTGTGCGCGCCGGCCATACTGGCCCGCACCCATGCCCGACCCGTCGCCCTCGCTCGTCGTCTCGCTCGCCGTCCTCGCCGCCGCGGCGATCCCGGCGCAGGGCAGCGGTTACTCGCCGACCATCCTCGGGCCCTCGAAGGAGGGCGAGCTGGCCCTGAGCAAGTTCACCGTCGACCCCGACCTGGCCGTCAGCCTGTGGGCGGCGGAGCCGATGCTCGCCAACCCGGTGGCGTTCTGGGTCGACGCGCACGGACGCGCGTTCGTCGCCGAGACCTTCCGTCTGCACAAGGGCGTGACCGACAACCGGCGCTACGGCGAGGACTGGATCGAGGCCGAGCTGGCGTGCCGCAGCGTCGAGGATCGCATCGCGCAGTACCGGCGCTTCTTCCCCGAGAAGATCGACGAGTGGACGCGCGAGCACGAGCGCATCCGCCTGCTCACCGACGACGACGGCGACGGCCGCGCCGACCGCGCGACGGTGTTCGCCGACGGGTTCCATCGCCTGGAGCACGGCATCGCCGCGGGCGTGCTCGAACACGAAGGCCACGTCTACTTCACCTGCATCCCGGAGCTGTGGCGGCTGCGCGACCGCGACGGCGACGGCGTCGCCGACGAGCGCGAGGTGCTGCACACGGGCTACGGCGTGCACACCGCGCTCCTCGGGCACGACATGCACGGGCTCATCGTCGGCCCGGACGGACGGCTGTACTTCAGCATCGGCGACCGCGGCCTGCGCGTGACCACGCGCGAGGGCGGCACGATCGACCTGCCCGACGAGGGCGCCGTGCTGCGCTGCGAGCCCGACGGCAGCGGGCTCGAGGTCTTCCACCGCGGTCTGCGCAACCCGCAGGAGCTGGCGTTCGACGACTTCGGCAACCTCTTCACCGGCGACAACAACAGCGACGGCGGCGACCGCGCGCGCTTCGTGTACCTGATGGAGGGTGGTGACTGCGGCTGGCGGATCGGCTTCCAGACCCTGGCCGACCGCGGCCCGTGGAACCGGGAGAAGCTGTGGCACCCGCCGTTCCGGGGCCAGGCGGCCTACCTCGCGCCGCCGGTCGCCAACTACGCGAGCGGCCCGTCCGGGTTGTGCTTCGACCCGGGGACCGGGCTGCCCGAGCGCTGGCGCGGCCACTTTCTGCTGTGCGACTTCCGCGGCTCGAGCAGCCACAGCGGCGTGTTCGCGCTGCGCGTCGTGCCGCATGGTGCGGGCTTCGAGCTGGTCGGCGAGCAGCCGGTCATCCGCGGCGTGCTGCCGACCGACGTGATGGTGGGGCCCGACGGCGCGGTGTGGCTCACCGACTGGACCGAGGGCTGGGAGCAGACCGGGAAGGGGCGGATCTACCGCATCACCGCGAAGGACGGCGCCGATCCGCGCGCGGCCGAGGTCGCGAGGCTCCTGCGCGAGGGCATGCGCGGCCGGCCGGTGCCCGACCTGGTGCGCCTCCTCGCGCACGCCGACCGGCGCGTGCGGCAGGCGGCGCAGTTCGCGCTCGCCGCGGCGGGCGAGGCGGAGGCGCTGCACGGCGTGGCGGCGGACCGCGGCGCGAGCAGCGTCCAGCGCGCGCACGCCGCGTGGGCGCTCGGCCAGATCGCGCGTGCACGCGGCGCCGACGTGCTCGCGCCGCTCCTTCCGCTGCTGCGCGACGCCGACCACGAGGTGCGCGCGCAGGTCGCGCGCGTGTGCGGCGACGTGCGGTTCGCGGCGGCCGGGGAACCCCTGCGTGCCGCCCTGCGCGACCGCAGCAGCCGGGTGCGCTCGCTCGCCGCGATCGCGCTCGGCCGGATCGGCGATCCGGAGGCCGTTGCCTCCCTCGTGCGCGCCGCGCGCGAGAACGACGACCGCGACCCGTGGCTGCGCCACGCGCTGACGGTCGGGCTCGCCGGCTCGGGCGACGCGAGCACGCTGCTCGCGCACGCGGGCGACGAGAGCGTCGCGGTGCGCCTCGCGCTGTGTGTGGCGCTGCGCCGGCAGGCGAGTCCGCACGTCGCACGCTTCCTCGACGACCCCGAACCGCTCGTCGCGGTCGAGGCGGCGCGCGCGATCCACGACGTGCCGATCCCCGCCGCGACGCCCGCCCTCGCCGCGGTGCTCAACCGCCGGGAGGTGCAGGACGAGGCGCTCGTGCGCCGCGCGATCGCGGCGTGCTACCGGCTCGGCGACGCCGGGCGCCTCGCGACCTTCGCGTCGCGCGCCGACGCGGACGGGCGCATGCGCGTGCTCGCGCTCGACGCGCTCGCGGACTGGGCGCACCCGAGCGCGCGCGACCGCGTGCTCGACCTATGGCGGCCGATCCCCGACCGCGGCCCCGAGGCCGCGCGCGAAGCGCTCGCGCTGCACGCGCGCGCGCTCCTGCGGCAGCGCGACGCCGAGGTCGCGGCGGCCGCGGCGCGCGCCGTCGGCGCACTCGGACTGGCGGCGTTCGCCGCCGACCTGGAACGCCTCGCGCGCGACGAGAAGCGCGGCGGGAAGGCGCGCGCCGCCGCGCTCGCTGCGCTGGAGCAGGTGGCGCCGGAGGCGGCGCAGACCGCGGCCGCGTCACTCGCGGTGTCCTCGGACGCCGCGCTGCGCAAGTCGGCGGTACGCGTCGTCACCCGCCTGGATCCGGACGCCGCGGTCGGCGTGCTGGAGTCGCTCGTGCGCACCGCGCCGCTCGACGAGCAGCAGAACGCGTTGCAGGCGCTCGGCGAGAGTCCGTCGCCGCTCGCCGACGTGGCGCTCCTGCGCTGGCTCGAGCGGATGGCGGCGGACGAGGTGCCGCCGGAACTGCACCTGGACGTGCTGGAGGCCGCGGGCAAGCGGAAGGATCCGGAGGTGGCCGCGCGCCTCGCCGCGCGGGAGCGCGCGCTCGCGGAAGGCGACGCGCTCGCGCCCTGGCGCGAGGCGCTCGCCGGCGGGGACGCCGAGCGCGGCGAGCGCGTGTTCTGGAACCACGAGACGGCGGTGTGCACGCGCTGCCACGCGCTGAAGGACAGCGGCGGGAACGCCGGGCCGGCGCTGGATCACGTGGGCAGCACGTTGACGCGGGAGCAGCTGCTGGAAGCGCTCGTGCTGCCGCAGGCGCGGATCGCCGAGGGCTTCGGCACGGTGGTGGTGGAGCGGCGCGGCGCCAGGGCGCTGGGCGGGGTGTTGAAGCGCGACGACGGCGACCTGCTGGTCGTGCAGACTCCGGAGGGCGAGCTGGTCGAGGTCCGGGCGGCCGACGTGGTGAGCCGCAGCCGGCCGGTGTCGGCGATGCCGCCGATGGGGGCGATCCTCACCAAACGCGAGCTGCGCGACCTCGTCGAGTTCCTCGCCTCGCTCGTGGAAAAGCCGGAGAAGCTGGACGCGGCCGCGAGCGCCGGCGGGCGCTGAGGCACGGGCACCGCCAGTTCCTCCTGCGCTCGGTGTCGGCGCGGCGCATGCCGCCCGACCCTGCGCGTCCGGCGGACGGATAGGCTTGCCGACCATGGATTCCGCCGCCCGGCATCGAGGCGTCTCGCGAGGTCGCGAGCCTGCGCGCCGCGCGCCGCCGTCCGCGGACCTCGTCGTCCGCTTCACGCGCACGTCGCCGACCCGGCATCGGCTGGAGTTCGTGCGCCCCGACGGCACGCGCGAGGCCTGCACGCTGGAGACGCGGAGCTGTCTCGTTCACGACCTCGTGCACTTCGCCGTGGAGGCGGAGGCCGGCTTGCGCCGCTCGTTCTACGGGCTGATCGCCGGCGGCGCAGCCTACGCGACGCTCGCCGACGCGACCAACGCGGTCGGTGAGGCGGAGCTGCTGGTGACCGAGCGCGTCGTCGGCGCGCTGCAGGGCGCGCACAAGGCCGGCGTCGGCGCGGAAGCCTTCGTCGCCTCGTTCCGCGCGATGCTCGCGTCGATGGGGGACACGCCGCCCGCGTGGCTCACCGAGGACGTGGTGGGGCGCGCGCTCGAGCGGCTCCGCCGCCTGCTCGGGGCGTGGCGCGCCACGCCCTTCGGCCAGACCCTGGAGCTGCGCTTCCCGGTGCCGCGCGGCGACTGAAGCGTGGTCACTCGCCGCGCGTCTCGCCGGGCACGCCGACCGCGTCCTTCACCTGCGGGGCGTCGTTGTGCGAGTGGGTGAAGCCGCGCCGGCGCTCCTCGGCGATCGTGCTCTCGGCGCGGAACGCGACGATGTAGGCGCGGCGCCAGCTCGCGCTCGTGTTGCCGCCGGAACCGTGGAGCACGCGTTCGTGGTGCACGGTGACGTCGCCGCGCGCGATGGGCACGGGGCGCACGACGTCGACCCGTTCGTCGACGTCGTGACGAGGGTGTGCGATCGTTCGCGGTCGCCGTGCAGGGGGCGATGCGGGCGGAGGCGCGGCTCGAGGTGCGAACCGGGGACGAAGCGCATGCAACCGTTCGCGAGGGTGGAGTCATCGATCGCGAGCCAGCAGGTGGCCGTGCGCGTGTCCGCGGTGTCGATCCAGTAGGCCATGTCCTGGTGCCAGCCGAACACGGCGTCGGCCCGGTGCGGGCGCTTGGCGAGGAGCTGGTCGTAGTCGATCGCCATGCCGGGACCGCAGAGCTGCTCGGCGATGGATGCGGCGCGCAGTTCGAAGACGTTGCCCTGCCACGCCGGCCAGTAGCGGCGCGGCAGCATCACGTTGACGATCGTGCTCGCCGCCTGCGCCGCGGGCAGCCACGTCGTGCTCGCCGAGCACGCGTCCAGCGAGCGCGGTTACCTCGCCGTACTGCGCCGCACACTGGCGGCGCGTCTCGGCGGCGAGGTCGAGGTCGCGATCGCGC
>Ga0079224_100009955_pt1 | contig 13016 bp, 7 predicted proteins | sample Stecom2015_FD_80414 | JGI IMG/M metagenome (GOLD analysis project Ga0079224, IMG submission 80414) | Agricultural soil microbial communities from Utah to study Nitrogen management - Steer compost 2015 | ecosystem: Environmental > Terrestrial > Soil > Agricultural land | place: USA: Utah... | reverse complement strand
GCCCCCGTCGGGTTTAACCAATGGATGAAAATCGGCGTAATCCTCCTCCTGATCGGTTTGGTCGTAGGAATTGCATTTGCGGATCTGGGTTATCTGGTGGCCGTGATCGGAATTGTTTTCCTGGTGCTGGGCCTTATTCAGCAACTCTGACGGCGCGGCGCAGCCCCGTTAAGGAAGGAAGCAAGGATCCTACAACAGCTTCTGATACGTTTTCCACCAGCGGTCGGGCATTTCTCCGCTGCTGGCCTGCTGGTAATCTTTGTAAGAGCAGGGCACCAGATGAAACCGGTCATTCTTTAGGTGATTTTCCGGATACGGGATCTGCATCCACCAGCGTCCGCTCCGGTTACTTTTGTAGAAAATCACCTCGTGCCCGCCGTCTTCCTCAAGAAATGCCCTGTATTTTGTGAAATCCTGATGTGTGCCAAAGGGATAGTCTTCCTGCCGGGAAAAGAAGCCATCCATCAGATACCAGATCATCTGCGCGAGTAAGGCCGCCGTTTGCCCGTCGCGGTCAAATTGCGGATTGAACTCATAAAAACCCGCCGAAAGCATGCGCCCGCTGATTCCGGCGTATTTGCACAAACGACACGCCTGCTCCCCGTACAAGCCGTTGGGCGAAGCGTTTCCGTTTCCCGGCGCGTCCGATTGCCGGATGGCCGACAGGTCGAAACTCAACATATTGCCCCCCCGAATCACCGGTTCGGTCTCCTGCAGGTCCTCGGTTACCTGGCCCAGCCGACGCACATCGAAATACATTTTGTCCATTAACCGAAGGCTGTTCTGGGTCACGAAATAGGACTGGTAAGCCAGGTTGCTGTAATTAAAAAGCCAGTTCGGTTCGTGCAAGATGATCTTGTTCAGATAGGAATCTGAAAAAGGGGTTTCCACTTCCGCCTCCATTTCATCCAGGTCAAACCGGCTGTCTATGGCCACCAGCTCTACCTTTTGCTCGGCCAAACCGTAGGCGAGGTATTGCGCAAAAGCCAGGTCATTGCTCCCCCCCACCAGCACCGGCATGATATTCTGTTTGATCAACTCCGAAACAACGGTCTTCACCGCAAAATAGGTGTCTTCTACCGTCGCCCCCCTTTTGATATTTCCCAGATCGGCCACTTTCGAGGCGTCAAAGGTCCCTTCGAATAAGCGGTAAAGATGCGGCCTGAGCGCGTCCATGGCGCCGGCACAGCCTTCGTTGCTGACGGCGCGGCGATCCTCCTCCACACCGAAAACCGCCATCGACACCTGGTCCAGATCCGGAAAAGTTCGTCCGTTGGATCGGAAACGCGCACCCAGTTGCGCTGGATGGAGGGGTTGGAGCGGGATGTCCCGGGACCCGCCCGCCGGAGAGAAATAATCAGCTAATGACATGTGGAGGCTAAAATAGGTCAACGGGAGAGAAAATCCAAGATTTTCTCTTTCGCCGCATAATCTTATCTTTAGGTCAAAAACCACTTTGAAATGAGTTCTTATACATTCAACCGGCGCCATTTCCTGAAAGGAACCGCCGCCTCGCTCGCGTTGGGCACCCTCGAAATGCAAGCCCTGGCCTTCCCCGCTGCTCAGAAGACTTACCGGGTAGGCTTGATCGGGACCGGCTGGTACGGCAAAAGCGACCTGTTCCGGCTTATCCAAGTTGCCCCCGTGGACGTGGTCGCCTTGTGTGACGTAGACCGGAATATGCTCAAGGAAGCCGGGGCCATGGTAAGTACGAGGCAGAAGTCGGGAAAAGTCCCCCGGCTGTATCCTGATTACCGGAAGATGCTTTCCGAGAACGAACTCGACATAGTGCTGATTGGCACGCCCGACCACTGGCATGCCCTGCAGGCGATTGAGGCCCTGAAAGCCGGTGCTCATGTCTATGTGCAGAAGCCCATCAGTGTGGATGTGATCGAAGGGGAGGCCATGGTGGCGGCCGCCCGCAAATACAAGCGGGTGGTGCAAGTGGGTACCCAGCGAAAAAGCACGCCCCACCTGATCGATGCGAAAAAGAATATCGTGGACGCAGGGCTGCTAGGAAAAGTCTCCCATGTGGAAATGTGCTGTTATTACCACATGCGCGCAAACGGCAATCCGCCCGAAGAGCCGGTACCTGATTTCCTGGACTACGAGCTGTGGACGGGCCCGGCCCCTCTGCGGCCCTACGACGGAATTCCCCACCGGCGGTGGTGGCGCACCTTCATGGAATATGGAAACGGAATTACCGGCGACATGTGTGTTCACATGCTGGACACGGTGCGCTGGATGCTGGATTTGGGATGGCCCAAACGCGTCAGTGCAAGCGGTGGGATCTATGTCCAGAAAGACGGCAAATCAAACATCGCCGATACCCAGACGGCCATTTTTGAATACGATGAGCTGAATTGCATCTGGAATCACCGTACCTGGGGAACGCCGGCCGATCCGGAATATCCCTGGTCATTCAAATTATACGGAGAAAAAGGAACGCTTTCGGGCAGCACCATGCAGTACGATTTTGTGCCGCACGGTAAAGAGGGCACGCCCATTCACAAGGATGTGGTTTATGAAAAGGAAAAGTACCCGGAAGATCTCTCCGAACCGGATATCGAATTGAACGCGGCTCCTGCCACGCGGTTGCATATGCTGGATTTCCTGCAAGCGATCGAAAAGAACACCCGGCCGGTCGCCGACATTGAAGAAGGACATATTTCAACGGCCAGCTGCATTTTGGCCAACCTGTCCATGGAAACCGGACGGCCCCTGGTGTACAACCCCGAAAAACGGATCGTGGAAAATGATCCCGAAGCCACCCGGCTGCTTCGGCGGACGTACCGCGAGAGATGGAAGCATCCCGAACCGGAAACGGTCTGACAGAGCCTATTCTTTCAGCGTGGCCAGGTAGCTGACCAGGTCGCGGATCTCCCGCTTGCTCAGCAGTCCCTTCATCGAAGGCATACTGGATGGAGCGTCGGTGCGCTTGACCACGTGTTGCTTGCCAATTACCGTGTCGGGTTGCCCGCCCAGCTTGAGGGTGAGGCTGCCGTCGGTTTCGTGCTGCAAAATACCGGTCAGCTGCCTTCCTCCCTCCAGTTCCAAGGTGGTGAAACCGTAACCCGGGGCAATCCGTGCGCTGGGCTCAATCAATGATTCCAGCAGTTGTTCCCGGGTATTCCGGCTGGCAACGCCATTCAGGCTGGGGGCTACATTGGCTCCGTAATCGTCAATCGAGTGACAACGCATGCATTGTGCGGTCTGGTTTGAAAAAAGAATGGTTCTTCCCTTTCTGCTATCCCCTCCGAACAACAAGCCTGCGTATCCGGCCAGGGTGGTATCGGGTGTCAGTTCCGCGTCGATACGATCCAGCTTCGAGCGCAGTTCCGTGGACCCGGTGCTGCCAATGGCTTCGGAAAGTTCCAGCCGGATCTCCGCCGGAAGTTCTCCTTTCGCAAGCTGATCCAGCAAGCCGTTGAATAAGTCCCGGCTGGTTTCCACCGGCAGGGTGCCCAGGGTTAGCAAGGCGGCCTGTTTTTCGCCGGATGTTTTGGTGGCAATGACGTCCGAAAGGAGTGACACCTTTTCTACTGCAGGTAAATTCATTTCGGGTAAAAGATCCAGTCCCGCAATGCGCACATCCCGCTCGGGATCCGAAAGCGCCTGCGCGATCGCCTGTCCGATTTCAGCGTAGTTCAGCGCTGCCAGGGCTTCCAGTGCCGCGATGCGGACTTCCGGCGAAGGGTCCGCTTTTAAGCGCTCCCACAAGGAAGGGTTCCCCTGGGTTATTCCCAGCTTGCCGAGCGCCTTGACGGCATGAAGCCGTAGGGATGTTTCCCGGTGACCGAGCAGACCGAGCAGCGCCTCGGCCGCCTGTTTTTGAATCAGGCTGCTGTCGCGGCGCGCTTCTCCCCGGTATCTTCCGCTCACCCGGTCCAGTACCGAAGGCCGCGGCCAGGTACTGGCCGCATCGATCGCTTCGGCGCGCATGGCCACAGGAGCATCCTCCCGCATAAAATAGTTGATCAAATGCTGCAGGGACGTCTCCGTTCCGGTCCAAAGACAGGCATTGATGGCCCGCCGGATCAGGGCTTCCTCCCCGAATCGGGTTTCTTTCAGCAGCCCGGCCAGTGCAGGAAGGGCTTCGGTTACAAAATGGTCGTCATTTATTGCACGGGCCGCTTCGGTTACGATGTATTCGTCTTTGTCCGAAAGAAAACGGCTTAAGCCCGGATGCCGCATCCTCCGCAGCGCAATCACCGCGGCGATCCGCACCGACCGGGAAGGGTGCCCGGCAAGTCCCATGAGAGGCTCCGCCTTCCCTATCCGCGCCAGGGCCAGGCTGCCGGCATGCCGCAGATACAGATCTTCGTCTCGGTTCGCTTCCAGCATTTCAATCAGGGGTTGAATGGCCGGCTCATAGGCGATCCGACCCAAGGCTTCGGCAGCAAAGAACCGTGCGCGTGGTGCAGGATCCTTCAGAAGCGGTAACAAGGCCGGGCCTGCTTTTGCATAGCGGATGTCGCCCAGCCATTTGGCGGCCTGTGCCCGGATCTCCGGATCCGGATCTTTCAATAAGGGAAGCAGCAGCGTGGCGTGCCGGGGTGTTTCCCTGGCCAGCTGGCTGATGCCCCATATGGCATGTATTCTGGCCAGTTGATGAGTTGTCTGGTTGATGCTTTCCTGGAAAATCGCGATCCCATCCCCGCCGCGCCGTACCAACTCGAATTGTGCCTTCTGCCTCACGCGCATATCGGGATCTTTTAACAGATTGCCCAGCCTTTTCAGATCAAAACCGGCGAAATCGGTTGCCAGCAGGTCCCGGGTTTGCTGCCTCGGCGCCCAGTCCTTGCCGCTTTCGGCATCCAGTTTCCAGATCCGTCCGTAGTCCTTGGTATCCCAGCCATCGATCCAATCGCCGAAATAAAGCGCCTCGTCCGGACCGAAATCCATGCCTGTAGCGAGAATTCCCTTCATAAGGGTCTTGCTTTCGGCGAGCTCGAAACCCGCCCCGGAAGGATTCAGTTTAAACGAATGGATGGCAGACCGGGCGGGATTACCCACAAATTCAGAAACAAAAAACGTGTTTTTCCATTCCGGACCCAAGGCGGTCCCCGGATTGTAAACCATGCCGGAGGGTCCGCTGATGTAATTGGAAAGAGGCGGAATGAAATAGGCAGCTTGTCCTTCGAACCGGGGCTTGTACATGGCTTCATCCATCCAAACCTTGTAGGTGTTGTTATCCGGATCGCGGTATTTCCCGAATTGCCAGTTGATCCGCCAGCCTGCATCGTGTCCGTTTACGATATAGACCAGACGCTCCTTTTCGCCGGGATGATCGCCGTCGTTATCCACACTGATCAGATTGCCGTATTCATCGAAAACAAACTCGTGCGTATTGCGGAGACCTGCAGCAAACACCTCAAAATCACTTCCGTCCGGATTGGCCCGTACGATCACGCCTTGGTTGGGATACTCCCACTTCCGGCCGTCGGAACCCGTTCCGTTAAATCCGATATCCCCGATCCCCCAGTAGATCCGGCCATCGGGTCCTTTGACCAACCCGGACATGCCGTGTCCCCCGAAGCCGATGTGTACTCCGTAACCCGTCGAGATGGATTCTTTGCGGTCCATCAACCCGTCTCCGTTTCGGTCCTGCATCCGCCAGAGATCCGGACCCACCCCCACGTAGAGATCCCCCTGGTGGGTCAACACGGCGCCCGCCACATCGGTCACTTCCTCATGAAAGTCCGCTACCACCCGTTGTGAGAAATCAGCTACGCCGTCTCCGTCGCGGTCTTCCAGCCGGTATACATGTTCCTTTTCCACGGTCATGTCCCGCCAGTCATGCGAACCGTCCCCGTTCAGATCAGCCATCCACTGGTTCTGGTCGCTCAGCTCGGGGGCCAGCACCTTCCGGAGAAACGCGCGTTTGTCCTGGATCGTTTCCAGCGCGATGGAAGCAATCTCCCAGTCGCGATGCCCGCGGATATCAAATTCGGAATTTTTCTGCCGGTTGGTTCGGGTGTACCAGAGCCGTCCTTGCTCATCCACATGCACCGCCACCGGATCGGCAACCAAGGAGTCCACGCCCCATAACTGCAAAAAAAGGCCTTCGGCCAGTTCCGGGTTCACCTGGGCCTTGATAACCCGGGCCAGGCTGTCGGCCACGGCCGGTTCCAATTGCCGGATTTGCTTGTCTGCCGGTCCCCTGTTACAGCCCGTCAGCAGGGAAACCAGCAGGAGAATCAACAGGAACTGTCCTGCCGGGGTACTATCAATGTTTCTGTCAATGTTTCTGTTTGCGAGTTTTCTCATCATGCCACCAATCTTTTAAGTCTGAGCGGGACGACCGTAACACCAAGCCAGCATATACCCGTTGAACTCCTGGTAATAGGCCACCATTTCGATCCATTCCCCTTCGAGATGGACCCGTGCCGTTACGCGACCAGCGGGCTCCAGTTGAAAGGGATTTAAAACGATTCCGCCCTGAAAAGCCAGCCCCCCCTTTCCGTACCATTTGTAGATCGCCTCCTTGACACTCCAGCAGGCATATAAGTGCGTGAGTTTTGCCCGGTCGGATCCGGTGGGAAAGGAAGCCGGTTCCCTCTGTTTCCAAGGCCCGATAAAGGACAGTTCATCGGGAAGCAGAAAGCGGGCCGCTACTTTTTCGATCTTGGGATTGATTTCTTCTATATCCACCCCCACCGGCCCGTCCAGGCTCACCATGACGGCCGCGTAGTCGTGGGAATGGCTGATGGAGATATGATGAGGCAGGTTTGCCAGATAAGGCTTGCGGTGCTCGTCGATCTTCAGGTTAATGTATTTGTCGGTCTTTAACAAGGTACGCAACAGGACCCGGCTGCCCAACCAATGCAGGCTGCGTTTGTGCTGGTTCTTAAACGAATCAAAAACCGCCCGTTCCCGTTCGTCCAGTTGCAGTTTGCTATATAATTGTTCAGCGCTTTCGGCGATTTTCCAAATGCTGAGCTCAGTACCCGGTGCAATGTTTTTTCTGAAAACGATGGGCATTCCGGTAATTACTTAAGAAATTTCGCCCTATATTAGTTAAATTTTTCTTCATCCACATGATCTTATCTGACAAACGCATTCTGGAAGAAATTGAGAAGGGAACCATCGTCATTGAGCCTTTTGACCGAAAATACCTGGGAACCAACTCCTACGATGTGCATTTGGGAAAACACCTGGCCTGTTACCGGAACCGCGTATTGGATGCCCGCATCCACAACGAAGTGGATCATTTTGAAATACCCTCCGATGGATACATCCTGCAGCCCGGGATCCTGTATCTGGGCGTCACGCTGGAATACACCGAAACACACCATCACGTTCCCTTTCTGGAAGGCAAGTCCAGCACAGGCCGTCTGGGAATTGATATTCATGCCACCGCCGGAAAGGGCGACGTGGGTTTCTGCAACAACTGGACCCTGGAAATTTCCTGCGCGCAACCCGTGCGCATTTATGCCGGAATGCCCATCGGACAGCTAATTTATTTCGTTGTCGAGGGACAAATAGCCACGTTGTATAACCAGAAAAGTTCCGCCAAATACAATCGCAGAAGCCAGCTCCCAGTGGAATCCATGATGTGGAAAAACGATTTCATGAAGCCCTGAAAAAAACGTAACTTTAAATGTGAAGTTACTCATTTACAAGGCATTCCTATTTCTTCTATGGACGACCACAGCCGGTATCGCTTCGGCCCAGGTTTCCTCCGGGGAGACCTCCCCCCTGGAGAAAGCCGCTGCTGCCCTGGACCGGCAGTTGACTGCGCGCCCCCAGGAAAAAGTCTATCTGCATTTGGACAAACCTTATTATGCCGCGGGCGACGACATCTGGTTCCGGGCTTACCTGGTGAACGCGGCTACCCACACTCCTTCGGAGCTGAGCAACATCGTTTACGTGGAACTGATCGGCCCGGCCGACACCCTGATACAGCGCCTGGCACTTAAAAAGGACAAAGGAAATTTCAACGGCAGTTTCCGCCTGGACGACGCCTTGCCCGAAGGCCATTACCGGATCCGCGCCTATACTAATTGGATGCGCAATTGGGGGGAGGAATTTTTTTTCCGCAAGGATCTAATGATTGGCAACAGCCGGCTGTCCCGTTTGCAGACCCAGGTAACATACGAAGTAAACCGGCGAGCCGAGCCGCCGGAAATCGAGGCGATGATCCGCTTTTTAGACGAAGACGGGGAGGCGGTTACCGGCCGGGAGGTACACGTTGCGTACGTGCCGATCGGGAAACCCAAATCACCCGAAACCGCCACCACCGATGAAGAGGGAGTGATCCGGATTCCCATTCCCTATAACGAAAGTCCGCTTTATCCCAATCAATACATCCGGACCAGCATCAATTTCGACGGACTTCCCTTCGTGAAGGATTTCTTTTTGCCTTCCTTCAAAGAGGAAATCGATCTGCAGTTCTTCCCTGAAGGAGGAAACCTAATCGCGGGGGTTCCCAACCGGGTCGCATTCAAGGCGATCAACGCGCTGGGCTTTGGCGTACCGGTGAAGGGCGTTATACGGGATGAAAGCGGCCGGGAGATCAGTACATTCGAGAGCAGCCATCGCGGAATGGGTCAGTTCTTCCTAAATCCCGAAGCGGGACAACGTTTGGAGGCATCGATTTCCTGGCCGGACGGGCAGCGGAAAGATTACCCCCTTCCGGCCGTACAGGATGAGGGCTATCTGCTGCGTGTCCGGCAGGCGGACAGTTTGATTCATGTAGAAATTGCGGCCTCTTCACCCCGGCTCCGGAATCGTCCGGTATTCCTTCTTGCCGAAAGCAGGGGAATGCCTTTTTATGCCGGACGGGCCGTCCTGGAAAAGTCCTTGTATCAGGCCAGCATACCGCTCGGCGGGACTCCCGGTGGCGTGGCCCGCATTACGCTCTTTGACATGGATGGGATACCCGTTGCCGAGCGATTGGTTTTCATCCCGCCGAACGATCAGCTCCAGATCACCATCCGGCCCGATCAAGAGTCCTATGGGGCCCGGGAGCGGATCAGGCTTCAACTTCAGGCAAATGACGCATCCGGTCAGCCGGTGCAGGGCGAATTTTCCATCAGCGTTACCGACGCGTCCGTCGTGGACCCGGCAACCGTACCGGGGATGCTGGCTGGCCTGCTTCTGGATGCCGATCTGGCCGGCTACATCGAGGATCCTTCCTGGTATTTCGATCCCTCCAACGGCGACACGGCCGAGGAACTGGATCTGGTCATGCTTACCCATGGATGGCGCCGGTTCGTCTGGAAAGAGCTGCTGGATGGGCGCCTGGAGGAAATAACCCATCCCCTGGAAGTGGGTTTTGAAACCCGGGGAAGGGTATACGCCGATTCGGGAGAACCCCTTCGCCATGCCCAGCTGATCCTATTGACGGGAAATCGCCGGGAAGGTTTCCTGGCGGAAGATACCGCCGATGCAGCCGGGAGGTTCCGGTTTTCGGGTTATGAATTCCCGGACAGTACGCGGGTCCTGATCCAGGCGCGGAATGCGAAAGGACGGCGCTCGGGCAGGATCGAAATTCAGGATGATTGGCCTTATATTCAGTTCGAGTCCGAACGGTTCCCCCCGAATATAGCCGACCGCATGCAATCGTATCTGGCCCGGAATAAGGAAATCTTCTCCCTGGAGCGGAACAAACTCGGACTAAGTAGTATCCTGCTGGACCCGGTAGAAGTCACTGCCAACAAAAAAGCATCCCATTCCACGGGTCTGCACTCCTATGCCGACCACGTCATTACCGCGGAAGACATCGACAGAATGGGCAGCCTCTCCACGATCTACGATATACTCCGGGGAAGGGTAGCCGGTTTGCAGGTAATCGGTAACCGGATCATTATCCGGGGGATCAGCACAGTCTACGGCAATACCGATCCCCTGATTGTGGTAGACGGGGTCCGGAGTATGGATGCCCGGATCCTGGACATGATAAACCCCTACGATGTCGCTTCGATTGAAGTCCTGAAAGGGCCGAACGCGGCCATCTATGGTTTGGGAGCCGCCAACGGAGTAATCGTGATCAATACAAAAAGAGGAGAATACCAGCCGAAGGGAGCCTACGAACGCCCGGGCGTGATTTCCTTCTTCCCTCAGGGCTACCATGTGGTCCGTGAGTTTTACGTTCCGCAGTATGAGGTCCCCCGGAATAAAACCCCCGATCTGAGAAGCACCGTTTATTGGAACGGCGATGTACGCACCAGGCAGGACGGTTCCGCCCTTGTGGAGTTTTATGCCGCCGACCGGCCCGCTCCCTACCTGGTGATTATGGAAGGAATTTCCGCCGAGGGCAAACCGGGTCAGGTAAAAACTTTCTTAAAAAGGGAATAATGGTACTTTTTTTGCTGAAATCCAGTTCCTATGGCTACCATTTTACTCGTTGAAGACGATACGACTTTCTCTCAATTACTGGAAGGCTTTCTGACAAAGCATGCTCATCATGTGGAAGCTACCCACACCGTGAAGCAAGGTATCGCGGCATTGGGAAAGAAACCGTTTGACCTGTTGCTCCTGGACTATCGCTTGCCGGATGGAAACGGCCTGGAGGTGCTGAAAGCCAGCCGGGAAAAAGGCGACCCGCCTTCGGCAATTATCATGACCAGCTTCAACGACGTCCGGACCGCCGTGAAAGCCATCCGGATGGGCGCGTTTGATTACATCACGAAGCCTGTGAACCCCGAAGAACTGTTGCTCGTTCTAAAAGAAGCGCTTGGAAAAAGAGAACCGGCCCCGCAGCCGGCCGGAAAGATACCCCAACTGGATTTCATCCGGGGAAAAGGGCCTGCCTCGGCCAAGTTGTACGAATACCTGGAGTTGGTGGCGCCCACGGACATCACGGTTATTCTGCAGGGTGAAAGCGGCACAGGTAAGGAATACGCCGCCCGGACGATCCACCAACTGAGCAGACGCGCCGGGAAACCCTTTGTGGCTGTGGACTGCGGCGCGCTTTCGAAAGAACTGGCTTCCAGCGAACTGTTTGGCCACGTAAAGGGAGCGGTTACCGGCGCGCTTATGGATAAAAAGGGGCAGTTTGAAGCCGCTACCGGGGGGACCTTGTTTTTGGACGAAGTGGGTAACCTAAGCTACGAAGTGCAGGTAAAATTACTTCGCGCGCTGCAGGAAAAAGTGATTCAGCCCGTGGGGGGAAATACGTCCGTGAAAACCGACGTCCGGATCATTGCTGCCACCAACGACGATTTGCAGCAAAGTGTTGAAAACGGCTCCTTCCGGGAAGACCTTTACCATCGGCTCAACGAATTCAAAATCGACGTACCCTCCCTCCGGGAACGGGGAGCGGGAGATTTCAATCTGTTTTTAAATCATTTCATTTCCCAAGCGGCAGCCGAACTGGGGCGGGATATCCCGGATCTGTCCCCGGAAGTGAAAAACATGCTAAACCGGTACGATTGGCCGGGCAACCTGCGGGAACTGAGAAATGTCACCCGGCGCCTGGTCCTTCTGGCGGGTGACAAAACCGCTGACGTGGATACACTTCCGGAAGAGATGACCACGCAACTCGAAAAACCGGATGCTTTTCCTCCGCTGGGCACGGATTTAAAGAGTCTCAAAGAAGCCAACGAAAAAGAACACATTCTGAAAGTTCTGGAAGAGACGAGATACAATAAAAGCCTGGCGGCAAAGATGCTGAACATCGACCGCACCACTTTATACAATAAAATGGCGAAATACGGGATCGAGCTCTAGCCGGATCCAGGGTTTAATTAAGCGGTATATTCTTCACCAATGCAGCCATTTCCTTCATCAGGGAGTTGATTTCCTGCTTATGGGCGTCTTCCAGCGCGCTCTTGCTCCGAAGCGCCTTTTCGGTTGTCCGGAACTGTGCGGCGAGGTGTTTCGCCCCGATCTGAGCGGTCCGGCCGGCCATGCGGTGTAGCAGAAGAAGCAGCTTTTCTTTGTCGGAAAGCTCCATTGAGTGGTAAATCTGGCGGATGTCGTTCCCGGTATCTTCCACAAAGCGGTCCAGAATTCTTCGGATCTCTTCCCGGTTGCCGAAGGTCATGGCTTCCAGAGAGGACAAGTCCATCGAAGTCTCATCCGTGGACGGGGCAGTTACCGAGGCGGGCGGGGCAGCGGACGATGCCGATGGCGCAGCAGCCCTGGCGAGCAGCTTTAATAGATCCGCTTCCCGGAAGGGCTTCATCAGGATGCCGTCAAAACCTTCTTCCAGCACGCTGCCTTGTTCTTCGGGTAGCGCCTGCGCGGTCAGCGCAAAGATCTTCACTTCCGCCGGAATGTATTCGCGGAGCCGCCGGCATAAGGTGGAACCGTCCATTACAGGCATGCGTATATCCACCAAAATCACCCCGACTTCCCTTTCCCAGGCGGTATCAAGCACCTCGTGTGGCCCACTGAAACAGCGGTGATTGATCCCGTTTTTCTGCAGCACGGCGCGGCACCACTCCAGAATAAGCGGGTCGTCATCCACGATCCATACCTTACGTGGATACGTTTCCATGTGGTCGGCGGGCTTTCCGGCATCGGGCATCGCTGTGTGGACGGTTTCGAATTTCAGATTCAGCGTAAAGACTGAACCCTTCCCAACCTCGCTGTCCACCAGCACCGTTCCGCCCATTTTAGCCACGAGCATATTGACAATATGCAAGCCTAGCCCGGTTCCCGGCTCCTTGGAAACGCCTCCGGCCTGTTCGTATTGCTGGAAAATGCGACCGATATCTTCTTTGGGAATCCCTACGCCGGTATCTTCTACCCGGATGACAAAGCGGCTTTTAAGCCCAAGGGGCTCGTCGGTCACGTGCAGGAGAACCCTCCCTTTTGCCGTAAATTTGATGGCATTGCCAACTAGGTTATAGAGGACCTGCTTCAAACGGAAGGGATCTGCCAGAATCTGTTCCGGTCCCCTCAGGTCGAGGTGGGACAGCAACTGAATGGATTTTCCTTCAGCCTGGCTGCGCATGACCGCAATTACCTCATTCAGCAATTCCCGGATATTAAAGACCTGGTTCCGGAAGGTGAATTTCCCCGAAATAATGCGGTTGTAGTCCAGTACTTCGTTGACCACATGC
>Ga0079224_100009954_pt1 | contig 13017 bp, 16 predicted proteins | sample Stecom2015_FD_80414 | JGI IMG/M metagenome (GOLD analysis project Ga0079224, IMG submission 80414) | Agricultural soil microbial communities from Utah to study Nitrogen management - Steer compost 2015 | ecosystem: Environmental > Terrestrial > Soil > Agricultural land | place: USA: Utah... | reverse complement strand
TAAATATCAAAATAATTTTATTTATTTGTTGACAAGTGTAGACTACTATTCTAAACTGGAACATAGATAGACATTAACAGCCAGGAGATGATGAACAAATGATTAAGTGCCCGACTTGTGGCGAATTACATTTTATTATGGTGGAAGAGTTTGACAAAGCAGAAGAACATTTTGACGCTCAAGGAATAGCAACTTGCCTAGAGTGTAATGATAGGTGGTGGATTATATGAAAACACTAAATGTCAAGTTGCCTATATACCTAGCAGAAGCAATGAGCGACAGCGGGGAACTAAACTCAAGGGACATAACCTATATTATAGGGCATATGAAAGAGGAAGAAAAAGAAGAGGCACTACTAGAAGAACTACCAAGTATTACATTCTCTTACTCTTTCAAAGTTCCTAGGAGTATTCACAAGACTATTAAACTACTATCCATTGAATATGACATACCCATGAACGAGTTAACAGGCAGACTACTAACATACTATTATAGGAGGTAATCAGATTGACAAAATATCGGTTAACGCCTTCTCAAAAGGAGGAGATAAGAAGACTAACACAGCTAGCGAATAGAAGAATTAGGTCAGCAGAAAAGCAATATCGTGAGGCTGGAAAGATGGTACTACCAAAGGAGGTTGTGGGCGACTTACAGGTAAGGGAGAAATGGCATACACCTACTACGCCACTATCTAGGTCGGTGGTGTTTGATAGTAAAGAGGCGTATGAAAGACGACTGCGCTTTCTACGCTCCTTTGACCCAAAAGCTCCGGGACAAACAAAGCCCTCTATCACAGAGTACACCACCCTACAGAGGTCAAAAACAGCCATGGCGGTGGAGAGTTCTCTAGGAACAGATGTCCCGCTTTCCATATTAGAAAAGATTAATAGATTATCAGCACCAGAACTAGCAGAATTTTGGAGGTTGTATAGTAATAAAGCTAGGACGCTTGGAGTTCGGTATAGTTCACTCCAAGCCATGCAGGAAACTTTGAATGAAATGTTCCCAGAGGACATTGGGCAATTCGAAGGACTACCAACAAGAGCTAGGAGAAGAGGGTAAAAAAGGGAGTGTAAGACATGTCGGATAGGGGGAGAGGCACTACACAATTACATAACATGTACGTGGCGGACTTTGAAACAACAGACACGGACAAGGTGTACAAGTATGACAGCAAAACAGGTGAGCCAATCTATTATCAGCGGGTATGGCTTGCAGGGCATAAGAACTTAAAAACAATGGAGAGTACCTATTTCTATAACTTGGATGACTTTATGAACAATATTCTTTCCAGACAGAACGACACCCATAGGGAATATGCTTTCCACAACCTAAAATTCGATGGCTCTTACATTGTTCCATGGCTTATGTCGAATGGGTACACAGTAAGTGAAGGAAGACCACAACCTGGAGAGTTCAGTGTACTCGTGGACAGTCGCAATAACTGGTATAATATCACTGTTCAGTGCACAAAGCGACGAAAAATTACTATCTGGTGTTCACAAAAACTATTCCCGACAGCCCTTCGTTACCTACCAGACATTTACGGTACACCTACCAAAAAGGTAGAGGAAGACCAAGACTTCTATACAAAACACAGGTCTTTGGACTATGTGCCAGACGAACGCGACATGGAATATTTCGAGAATGACTTACAAGTTCCTGCGGAAACACTGAATAAGCATATAGAATTATATGGTCTGCGCTTTAAGAAGACACAGGCGAGCCAATCATTCCATAACTTCGAAACAGAATTCCCCGCATGGAGATGGAGATTTCCCGCACTATCTGAGGAAGTGGACGAGGCTGTGCGTCCCGCGTATTGGGGAGGTATTAGTTACGTACCACCACACAAAGCAGGAAAGGATTATTGGGGAGTTAATGTGATGGATATTACAAGTAGCTATCCTCACAAAGCGAGTAAGTGTAAATTACCATATGGGAATGTGCTGTATGAGTTTGGGGAGGGCAAACACCCCGACATGTCAAAATTTTGGGTGGCAGAAGTGCTTGCCGAATTCACCTTGAAAGATAAGAACAAATTGCCTTGTATACCTACAAAGGCTGTAGTAGAAGGGGGAATAATAGAAGACAAAGAGGCAGAACACGACAAGTGGTTAACAGACAGTGGCGGAATAGTAAGAATGACACTATCATGTATAGATTACATGACGGCACAGGAAAGCTACGATATCACCATTATTCGTTGGATGTGGTCTATCCACTGGGCCTGGAAAGTCCACCCAGAGGTAGCGAGGTTTGTGGAAACACGCTTTAACACACGAGTAAAATACAAAGCACTAGCCAAGAAAGAGACTGACACCGAGAAAAAAACGGAATATGACACCATGCAGAATCGAGCAAAAATTGATATAAATAGCTTCTATGGTAAGTTCGGAGAGGAAATAGTCAAGGAGGGGAAAACACCCCATTTGGAGTATGACGAGGAGTTAGGGGAGGAGGTGGTCGTGTGGAAAACAGATAGAGTAGACATTGCAAGGGAGTACAACCGCAAGTTCTTGCCAGTGGCGATAGCCATTACGGCATGGGGACGACGTCAGTTAGTAGAAATGGCGAACGAACTAGGAGAGCATTTTTTATACTGTGACACAGATAGTGTCCACTACATTAAAGGAGGTGGTCAAGACAAAGTTGACCAAGCGGTACAAACAGGAAAGATAGACATGAGCAAAGACACATTAGGCGCATGGGACTTTGAGGGTAGTTTTAAACGCGGGAGATTTTTGCGCGCAAAGTGCTATATGGAGGAGGACTTCGAAGGAAATCTCTTGGCAACGGTCGCGGGGTTACCTGCTGACCCCGGGAGTGGGAATTTCAGCAAAAAGCGTAGTTGTCTAAATTGGGATAACTTCCATATCGGACACGAGGTGTCGCCCGAGGAATCGAACAAGCTACGCACTGTGTCCACGCCCACAGGTAATAAACTAATGCCTACAGGCTTTAAAATCACAGAAAAGGAGTCGTTGTTTGGATGATGGAAAAAGAGTATGCTGTCTATCGAGGGGACGAATTTCTTATGATGGGGACAACAGATGAGTGTGTCGACTACTTGGGATTGACAAAGACGAGTTTTCATTACTATCATTCCCCTTCGTATATTAGGCGTCTGGAAGAAAGGGAAGTAACGAAAGCAATCGTAGTTGTGAAGTTGGAGGGATGGGACAGCAATGAGGATGAGTTCTAAATTAACACGCAAGTATTTTAAAAAATTAATTATACTAATGAGAAAACAGGAGGGTATTTATAATGACTAAACAACAATATGGTTTACATTTACATGGTGTGGTACGCGTATTTAGAAAGGACAAGGAGATTGAGGACAAAGCAAAAAAGGTAAAATTTACGGTAAGTGACGTGTGGTTCAATGTGTCCGAAAAAGAGGAGGACGGGACTTGGTTCAATGTGTCGACTAATCTCATTTTCAAACGCGGAGAGGCTGTGCCAGAGAATAACACCGTTATTCACATTTTAAGTGCAAGACCAATGATTACTGGGAAGGGTAAATATCGTCGTATGGTGTATTTTGTGGAGGCATGGGAAAATGCCCAGTAATGGACTGTTCCCTTCTACCCCAGGGTTACCGATTACAAGTCCGTACGGATGGAGAACACACCCCGGAACAGGTTTAGACGAGTTTCACGCGGGCATAGACATTGGGGGACAGGGTTTCCCCCGCCCCATCTATGCCACCCAATCAGGACAAGTAATCGTTAATCAGTGGTCAAACACTGGTGGGTGGATGGTGTACATTCAGCACACAGGCGACAGCTACTTTTCCAGATATTTGCACTTAGAAAGCCAATCCCCTATTGGAGTAGGCCAAACCGTTACCAGGGGTCAACACATAGGAACAATGGGGGACACTGGCGACAGCTACGGAATTCACCTACACTTTGAGGTCGCAACGAGCCAAGCAGGGTTCGGGACAGAAGCAGGAACGATTGACCCAGAACAATATATAGGGGGAACAGTACCAGACCCAGACCCAGACCCAGACCCGCCAGAACAGGAAGAAATACCGTATTTTATCCGCAACAGACACAATACCAATATGAGAAGAATGGGAGTGCGAGGAAGGCGATGAATATTAAACAACAGCTAGTAAGTCAAAGTATTATCAATAGTCGCTCATATGGAAAAGGGAACAAATGTAATTACATTACGATTCACGAAACAGATAACACCAAAGAAGGAGCCAATGCACAAGCACATGCCAACTTACAAAGTAATAAAAATCCTCGAGAAGCAAGTTGGCACTATCAGGTGGATGACAAGCAGGTGATTCAATCTTTTCCCGACAACGTACAATGTTGGTCTGCGGGGGATGGTAGGGGTTCTGGAAACACAGAAAGCATACACATTGAAATGTGTGTCAATAGTGATGGAGATTACAAGAAGACCGTCGCAAACACAGTGGAACTAGTAAAGTACCTGATGAAAAAACACAATATTTCCGCAGGACGTGTGGTACAACATAATAGGTGGTCTGGGAAAAACTGTCCTCGCTTTATGCGCTCTGCTACAAAGGGGATTAGTTGGAATCAATTTATGGATATGGTGAAAGGACAATCCAAGCCAAAGGAAGAGCCAAAATATTACTATGTACAAGTTGGTGCATATGCAAGTAAAAAGAACGCAGAAGCCATGGCGAACAAGTTAAAGAAAGCTGGTTTCCCTTCCTATATTAAATATGAATAATTGAAATATAATGCGACATAAAGGAAGGATGAAAAAGATGAATGCAGAGTATTTAGAGTTAATGGACAAATATAATGAAGTTTGCGACCAATTGAGAGCGCACAAAGGAGCAGTCAAAGAACTTACAGAAGAAAATAAACGATTAAATCAAATAATCGGTAAATATGCAGGAAAGATGTCAGACATAGCAACTTTTAATGATGAAGTTTCTAAACAAATTAGGAAAGTTTCAAGTGAAATGATTATGTCGTAGTTCGAATAAATAATACACTAAAAGCGCCCCGAAAGGCGCTCTTTTTTAATTTACTAATACTCCATTATTAAACATGGTGTTTATTTCCTGCAATGCCCAACGTGGGACAGTGCCATCACTGGACACATTACAACCTTGTGTTTTGATATACCCACTTGTTGGGAAGACCAAAGGAGCAAGTTTATTCATAGGATATCCATAATTACTATTAACGAGCGTTTTGTTATCAACAGGCATTTTAGTCACGACGACCCAGAACGTCTGGTTAAAACTGCTCACGAGTGCCGAGCCTAAAAAAGCAGGTGGATTGCTTCCTGTTCCTTTCATGTCCATAATGCTTGCCCCTTTGCCCACAATACCATTAATTCCACTTGCAACAGCCCCCGCTCCTGCCAGTGTGCCTAGTCCTCCTGTGCCGGCGGTCATCATCACTCCCGCACTAACACTTGCCACATCTCCAATAAGAGATGTCATGAGCGCGTTCTGATTTTGAGATAGGTAGGTTGCCATCGGGTCAGAGATAATCGGAATACTTGCAATACTTCCACCACGTACGCTTTGAGTAAAATACTTTGTCCCGCTTGTTACCATATAGTTGCTAGTACCCGAGAATATGTCCACATCCTGACGCAGTACGAGGTCGCCCTCTTTCAGCATATAGTCCGGAATACTAATAATGCCGGCGTCTGGAATCACAAGCTGTACACTGTGGTCTACTTTTAGTAGTTCGTCAACGTCTGTTCCAATATTGATAGGTGTTTCATTGAATAACCTACCCTGCATACTTTGATTTTCTCCCAACGCCTTTAATCCATTTATCGTGACACCCATCGGCTCAATGGTAAAAGGCTGTTCTGGTAGGTGACTAATGTCCACATGAGGAATGGAATACATCGTCACAATGTTTTCTGGTTTAGCAGACCCCGTAATCGTAGACATGAGTAAATTTAGACCAGCGTCTGCTGACCAAGCATGAATATTGTATTCTGCAAAATAGAACTTGTGGGGGTTTGGCTGAACAGGCGTGTTCGAAAATTGTTCCCCAGTGCCCACAGTTGCTTGGATAACTAAAATACGATTAGACGAGTTTCCGATATTATGGAAGGTTTCTACCACATCTGGGTATGCCTTTGTCGCTCCGAGGAGGTCATCCCTTTTTAATGTGGGGGTCGTGGAGCGCTCAATAAACTGCGTCCCCAAGTTCACCCGGCTTCTGTATGTTCGCCAGGCATCCACTCTATATGAAATGTCATACATGCCAGCATTACGAAAAACAACATCCTCTATCCAGGCGTAAATCGTCCTGCCATTTCTGGTAATCCCCAAGTAATTACAATTCATAAAATCTGCCATTGTTCCTTTGACACGAATAGTGCCAGTTTTTAGACCGGTGCCAACCGGCGTACTTTCCATTGCATTGCCAACAGCGGTTATACTGCCATAGTCTGGGTAGTTGTATGGGTTCTTATATAATTGTAACATGGTCATGCTCATGCCAGTTCCTCCTTTGTTATCAAAAAAGGACTTGCCATTTCTGACAAGCCCCTTATCTGTAATGCCATCTATTAATCTAGTGTGAAGTACACAAAGTTCTTGTAAGGACTGCCCGCGTAAATGTCTTCTACGGAAGTGAATAAGTTCCAGTAGTTACCCGCCGCATTCTCTTGGGTAGACCCGATATGTTCCTTATTGTATATTTTCAACATGCCCGGGTCATAGATAACGGCTACACATTGGACTTCGTCTTCTGTGAATGTGGACTTAATCTGAATGTCGTCCGGTGTGACGACGACGCCCTCTTCTTCCTCTGCTCCTGCTCCAATGGAGTACCATGCGTCAATCTCATCCACTCCGCCAATATCCAAGTTTCCATTATGGTAAGCCCATGCGAGTAGCTCTGTTTCAAAGTCGACCAGAATGTCGCCAATCATCATAATCCGCTGTTGGGATTTCGGCAGAATGTTTGGTACACCTGCAATGTTTAGGTCTTCACGTAAGTAGTTCATACGCTTTGCCCATTTCTTTAGCTGATTGGAGAAGAACTTTAAGAACTTCTGGCTGTGGAAGGCGTTATCTGCTGTCACTTGGTCAGCTGTGTCCACTGTGTTGTTAAACAGGGTAATTAGCTGTACGCGTCCCTTGTGCTTATTGTCCTCATGTTCTTTGCTTGCCTCTTCAATTTGTCGAGCCATGAGTGCCACGGTCATGCGGTAATCGTCGAACGCTTCACGACTTGTAATAGCGTTCATCATGCCCCCGATAAATTGTTCCATACTGCCACTACCATGGAACGCTTTGCGTAAGTCGCTGATATGTCGAGTTAATGGGTATTGCCTGGACAAAATGGTGTGATAAAATGCACTACGGTGTGGGACTTTATGAATTTTGAATGGGTCTGGATAGTCCCCATCTGCCATGCCCGTAATATAAGGCTCGGCATTTGCTAGACCTACATAAATGTCCTCGATGGTTTGCCCATATTCCAACCTACCCTTTTTCAAGAAGTCCAGATGGTTATTGACAACAGGGTAGTCCACAAGTGTTAATCCAATTTTGTTGTACAATTCTTGCATGAATTCATTTTTAATTGCTTGTGGTGCGCGAAGTACAGCATGTCCTACATCTGTGATGTTACTAGCTGTTGCGATGGGAACAGCGCTTTGATATGCACTGGACGCGGTCGCGCGGATATTGTTTAGAATGACACTCATATCTGTTCCTTGTGTTTTTGCCATAATTAATTACCTCCCATGTTTTGCATTGCTTTTAGTAGTTCTTCCTGCGCTTGCTCAAAAGTTGCCTCGCCTGGCTCATCCTTCGGTTCTGGCTCTCCTGTATTCACAGGGATCTGGGCGAGGAGGTTACGATTTGCGTCTTGTAGCTTTGTGATTCTTTCCAGGTCTTCGCTTGCGCGTTGTTCATTTGTCTTCTGGTATGCTGTTAACTTTTCCACCAGACCAGGGATAGAACTTAAATCATCCGGATTTTCAATAATATCTTTCAATCCTTCTATTACTTCTCTCATTAGTATAACACTCCCTATGTGATAGTTTTTAATAGATAAATAACTTCATTCATTTTGTTGTAGGTTTCTAGACTATCAAAATACACGCTATTGTTGTCTACTGCCATACGGAACGCCCGCATGAACGGCATATTACGGTAACGCCTGATACTGACGTTATTTGGCTTGTTGTCTGCCAGGCTCATGGAGATGGTCTTCTCCCTGGTCGTGTTTGCTCCTTTGGTGGAAACATAGTATTCGCCCTTGTTCCAATCTGCCCACACACCATACGTTTTCCCGAGATAGACCAAACTAAATTGGTGTTCGCTGTCTTGACTACGTTTGCGGACAAAGTCCTTGCGGTCCAGATAGAACGAGTTGCCAAAGGCATGTTCACTGAAAGAAGTACCCGCATTTGCCTGGTAAAATTGTGTTTTCTCTCTTTGTGCCAGGTAATCCTTATCTTTCCAGAATACCACTGTCCAGTGCTTGCCCTTGTATATTTTGTTGTCTTCTGGCTCATCTATGCGAATTCCTAGTTCTAAAAAATATGGGTTCACCATACTGAAAGCATTGCCTAGGAAGAAAAAAGGGATGTCGCGCCCTCTCGCGATGGTTTCATAAAAGTTGTCGAATAGGAATTTTTCATTGCCACTATTTAAATAGCGGTCATGTCCCACTGTGTCATCTATTAAAAATTCGTCGAATACTCCTCTTTCTACCTCTGGGAGAGAAGTAGAGCGCCTTGCGGTGGAAAGTGCCCTACCATACCCCATAATTTTGTCATTGTAGTAGAGGTTATATCCTCCTGATTTGTCTGCTACTGCTTTTAACTCCACCCCTGGAAAGTAGCCATGAGCGCGAATATCTGCGAACAGGTCGCCTCCTGCCTTTGTCCCTGAGCAAGCGTCGTCCAGGTCTACTTTTCGTCGTCGTAGGTAGACAAACTGCCCTTTTCCTTTTTCAAACAGTTCAATGAAATCAATGAGAGTGTTCATGGTTTTACCGCCACCCCGCACACCTACAGCGAAGTTGTATATTCGGTTGTATGTTAACTGCGGGCGAGGTGAGTACCACATAACTATCACTCCTGTTTACATTTCTGTTTACATGTGTACGGTTTGTTTACTTATCTGTCCTTCGTAGGCTGGAATTCAACATGTCGATTTTTTCTTCCACGTCTTCCAGTGTTCCGAGTGCCGACGTTAGTCGGTCAATTGTTTCTCTGTATTGATTTTCCCTTGAATCATTTGTCCTCATGACATATACCAGTAGTCCCACAAACAACACTGTAAAGGTTATTTGCTCTGGGTTTGCTAGTAGCTGTTCTAACATAAGATATGCCCCCTTATAATATCGTCAATGCCACTTTTTTATTGGAGCCTGTGTAGTTCTCAAAATATAGTTTGCCGTCTTTTTTGCCTATGTTGATTTTTCCAGAGTCCCCCGTTGTTCCAGTAAGTACCGTGTTTGAGAATAGTCCAAAGCCTACCCCTGTGCCAATTTCCACTACTGTGTCTTTGGTTATGGACGAAAACATGACATATCTGCCACTATCGTCATTGACTATTCCGACAAACTGGTTTGGCACGCCTACAGTTACGACTTGTTGATTGGTAATCTGAACAGGGTACATTGCTTTCACCTGGCCTGCTTTTAACTGCTGTACCTTTGTTTCCCCGTACAGACTATCTACTGTACCGCCTACCCCTGTGTTGCCTACGTTATTGCCCCTGGTCTGGTTAATGTTTAGGGGTGTCCCTACTGCAATGCTTGCCAGGTTGTCTGTGTAGTTTACGTCACCATTTTTAATGGCATATATACCAAAGCCAGGGCGACTGCTAACTAGTTTGACCAGGTTGCCACTCACTATGCCCTCTTCCACTTCTGATATTTGCATACCCACAAATATTTTACCTGTCTTGTCTATAACTTTATTGTTACTCATTTGCAGGGCAAAGCTTGGTAATGAACTCCCGATTAAAAAGCCGTTCATAATGTCCCCTGCGTAGGTGTCCAGCACGTCTTCCAATATGTTATCTGTAACCGTTAGGTTGCCAAAAGTCGTAGCCTGGAAAATACCATTGTTCGACCCGCCACCACCTTTTTTAATAATGTTGCCACTAACAATAGTATTCAACTTCACATTTTCTTCACTATATTCTGGGTCAATCCTACCCCTAACGAATAGCGCCCCACCTTTATGTCCAGACCGTTCAATGATGTTGTCCCTAATAATCGCATTTTTCATTGATTGAATAGCACTAGACCACGTAGCAAATATCCCCTGGTAATATGAATCATACACCTGGTTGCCCTGAATGATAATATTTTCACCTGCGTGGGCGTCAATTCCTTTACGGATATTGTCACGGAATGTATTATTTACTATTACTGCATTGTTCGTCATTGCATGCAAACCGCCTGCCAGGGTTATGCCATACCCAGGGTTAGCTTGTACGTCTGTAAGTGGTTTTGCGTCTGGATGTCCTGCTCTTTCAGAAAGACAGTTCACCATTTTAAAGCCATCTGCTTTAGATGAGGCAAAGTTACTAGAATAGTTATCATGCCCATAGCAATTATCAAATACAATATGTTCACTAGTAGGGTAGTTTTCATCATCACCCCAGTGTCCTACGTGAAAGCCAGAATAGTTAAAGCCGAATGACTCACAGCGAATGAGTGTAATATTTTTACAAGCGTTCTGAATCAATACGCCAGAGCCGACGTTACCAATATACCCACCCCCAAACATGCCCCAGGGCTGTCCATTATTGCCGTGACGTGTGTCACCACTGGTGTCATATGAGTTATTCTTATTGTAATTCCAAAAACCGCTAGTGTGATATCCTTGCTCACTGTTCCCTTTTTCGCCTATTCCTGTGTTGCCATCTAGTGGGACAAACCTGCCATAGCCTTCTGTAATTAATCCCTCAATCGTGATATTTTCAGATTGCTGAATTTCCAATGCTCCTTGGGCGTGTGTGTTGACTTTCAAGTTTGCCCCATATGCCACAATGTGCAGGTCTTTCTTATCTCGAATTAATACGCATGGCTGGTCATTTTTAGGAAAGCCAGATAGGGCTGTGTTTTTACTTATTTCATATGTCCCCGCAGGTATGATTAAGGTGTCACCCTGTTCTGCCTGGTCAAAAAATTCCTGTAACTGTGTAGTTACGTCCCCAGGCTTATTAACTTTAAATACTTTCCATGTGCCTCCATGGAAATTAGCCAGTCTTTCTTCCAGTTCGTCTGTTCTTTTTCCCAGGGCTTTTACTGCTGTGTCTAGTGCGTCACTTATAATAACTTCCAGTGTACCATCTTTCTGCCAGTCGCTTAAAATGTCTGTGACTGTTCCCTGTAACTTTTTATCAAACGTCTGCACAAAGTCGTCTAGGTAGGTGTTCCAGTCGTTTACGTTGTCTACCATGTCGTCCACTTGTGAAACCCAGTTAATCAGCGCCTCTAATATCGTGTAGCCCTGTGGATATCTAGACCAATATTGCTCCCAGTGGTCTGGTACTCGTAGGTGTTTGAATTTTTTAGACATGCCTGTTCCCCTTTCAATATACTAATATAAAACACGGTTTTAATTCCTCTATTACCATACCTGTAATTCTTAGCATGTTATCCCTTTCTTTTCGTATGAGTTCCTGGTACGTTGTCCCTGTTAGTCCCTCGATTGTCTTTTCATACTCTGTGTTGTCTGTTCCCTCTGTCTGTGTTGCCCCCGAACTTGTGGCGTTGCTGTTGTCTTTCACTGTTCCAGTGTTTTTTATGGTGCTGTCTGTTACCTGTTCCCCGCTTAAATAGTTCCCCCCTGCAATGGATTGCTGTGGGTAGTCGCTTGCTTTGCTGTTAGTGTCTGTAGTGCTTTGGGTGTTGTCTGTCCTTGTGTTGTCTGTGTTTGCCTGGGTTGTGCTGTCCTCTGTCCTGCTTGTCTTGCTCAACTGCTCAAGTGCCTCATTCATTTTGTAGTTAATGAGGGGATTATATTCTAGCAGGGTTGTGTTATGGAGCTTGTTGTAGTAGCTAACTGCCTGTAACCATCTCCTGCGAAATACTCTTTTAAAGTCGTCTGGTGTTTCTTGTCCTATCTCATAGTTCCAATAGTGGTCAATCACTGCCTGTTCTAGTTCCTGGGCAAAAGCCTTATCATCAAACTGGTATGGAAAGTCGAATAATTCAAAGTTAGTTTTCAGTAGGTTCCTCAATTCCACTGTCACTGTCGCCATTGTCTTCTACCTCCCCCTCTTCCCACTCTTCTAAGTCTTCTGCCCCTACTACATTTACTGACACATTCAGACCATAAAAAGCATTGATATTGTCACACGCTATCTGACGTTGTTCCAACATAATTTGTAGTACAGTTTTTGTGTGTTGTGCATTACTTGTTATTTCTAGCGTATTAGTACGCTCTGCCTTGTCTACACCTGCTGTGTTAATCCCCACAGTTTCTCGAAATTTCATCATTATTTCATTGCGCGTGTCCATAAGTTCCTTTCCAATGTATGGAATTCCTGCGGGTACTCCTGTTCTGTCCTGGTTGCTAGCTAGTAGATGTTTATCTACGATAGTGAAGGGCTTGCCTCCAAATATGTTAGCGAACATTCTCTCGATAGAAAGCCTCATTTCGTCACTATCCACCTGGAATATATAGGGGATGTTTTGCCACAATAGGTTAGTGTCAAAGGCTTGCTGTGTGAGTGCCAAGCGTTCTGCGAAGTGGTCGACTATTGTCTTGCAACTCTCTCCATTTGCCATATTACTAATAAGAACAGCGTCTGTAAGTTCATTGAACTCCTCTACTGCTCTCTCGCTGTCTGTTAACCTAGCAACCTTTCGAGAAATAGGCGAAATGGGTTGTTCTGTAGAATAGATAGTGCTCCTTGCATGAGTAGGCTGATTATGCCTGTTAAAGCCTAATACTTCGGCTTGTAGTACATCATGTCCTATGTTCTCATCATAATAGAACATTACAGTGCCAGACCTTACAAGCGTACGTTCCAAGAAGTCCAGGGGTATAGTAGTGGGCATGTTC
>Ga0079224_100009953_pt1 | contig 13018 bp, 13 predicted proteins | sample Stecom2015_FD_80414 | JGI IMG/M metagenome (GOLD analysis project Ga0079224, IMG submission 80414) | Agricultural soil microbial communities from Utah to study Nitrogen management - Steer compost 2015 | ecosystem: Environmental > Terrestrial > Soil > Agricultural land | place: USA: Utah... | reverse complement strand
TCCGCTTTAACGAAGGACAAACCGGTATCCTTTGGGCCCTTTGTCTTCGACCCAGTGACGCGTCAGCTTCATCGCGGTGAAACCTTAATTAAGCTGACCGGCGGCGAAGTCAATCTGCTCGAAGCATTGGTAAGCAACCCTGGCAAACCGCTTACTCGCGAACGACTACTGGCGCTAGCGCGTGATGATGAAGACGGCGAACGAAATGATCGCGCGATCGACATCGCCATTTTGCGCTTGCGGCGCGCAATCGAGGACGACCCGAAACAGCCTCGTTGGATTCAGACCGTGTGGGGCGTCGGCTATCGATTTTCACCCTGAGAACTAAATCAGTGCTTGCCTGGCGCACGCTAATTCCCCGCTCGCTGCGTACCCGCATGCTGCTGCTAACTTTGGGCACCATCGTGCTGGTACAGGCCGCCACCTTCGCGACCGTCAGCTATTATCGCAAACAGTTCACCGAGGAAGTCTCGGTGGAACTGACCGCGACCACCATCCGCACACTCCGGGCGGCGCTAGCCGAAATTCCGGCACATGAACGCGCGGATTTCGTGCGCGTTGCATCGCAGAATCAATGGCGATTATGGTCTAAATCACTACCTGCTGACGCAAGTATAGAAAACCGCTGGCGTGAGCGCGACAGGCGGGACGAGCGGCGTGATCGCGAGGACCGTCCCCCCCCGCCCCACGATGATGTGCGTCACAGCTTACGTGCTTTTGTCGACGCCCTAAACCTTAGGCTCGACGATGACACGCGCGTCGGCTTATCGCGCGGTTCCGAGCCGCGCATGTATATTTCGCTCATCCAAGACCCGGCTTTGGACGAAACACGTCGCTACCGCGAATGGTTGGTCATTCCCCTAGACCGCATCACGCGGCCCGTGGCGACACCTTTAATCATTGTCTGGCTGACGGGCATGGTCTTATTGCTGCTGCTTTCGGCCGCGTTTGCCTGGCACATTACTCGACCGCTCACACGGCTGGCCAAGGCCGCCGATCAACTGGCCTCGGGCAAACCTGAACGGGTGGAGCCGTCCGGCCCTTCCGAGACACGTAGCCTCGGCGAGCGTTTCAACGCCATGCTCGACACGCTGGCGGAATCCGCAGCGGTACAGCGCACGCTTCTGGCCGGTCTGCCGCACGATTTAAAAGGACCGCTCGCCCGCATGTGGTTACGCATCGAGATGACGGACGATCCCGCTTTGAAGGAGGGGATGCGTCAAGACGTTCAAGACATGCAGCGCATGATCGATCAGTTTTTGAGCTATGTGCGAGGCGCTGACGAGGCGTCCTACCACTACGCGCCGCTACCGCTGCGGGCTTGGTTAGAAGAGAGGGTGGGAACGTGGCAGCAAGCGGGCAGTGAAGTCTATCTTCGACACGCGCCCGATGAAGACCTTGAATTGTTCGCGGATGAGTTGTCTTTGCGCCGGTTGATCGACAACCTCGTGAGCAACTCCCTAAACCATGGGAAACCGCCGGTAGAAATTTCAGTGCGCAAGGTCGCCCCGGACTGGGTGCTGATCGAGTTGCGCGATCACGGGCCCGGCATCACTGCCGAGCGGCGCTCCGAAGCGCTGCGGCCCTTTTCTCGCCTGGATGAAGCGCGCACGCGTACCGGCTCAGTTGGCTTGGGATTGGCGCTCGCGGAAATGATTACCCGTGCCCATGGCGGCAAGCTGAGCTTGGGCGATGCTCCAGGCGGAGGCCTATTGGTGTCGATTGAGCTGCCGCTTCAACGGCCGAACGTTGGCGGCTCGGGCGGAAGTGATAATCCGAACATCCGCCAATAAACACGGATATTGAAAGCCAGCGCAATCGGCAGCGCCACCACCACGCCAATAAACACCAATTGAAGTGAATCGGCCGCTGCTGCCGCATCCCAGATGGTGAGCTCGTCCAGCACCAAGTAAGGGAAAAAGCTGTACGCCAATCCGACAAAGGTCATGACAAAGACCAACAGGGTCAGGATGAAGGGCAAAGCGGTATTACGGTGGCTGCTGTTAATCATCCGCTGCAAGCACAATTCAATGCAGACGAACGCCGCGAGCATGCTGAGCCACAATGCCACCACCGCTGAACCAGAAGCGCTGCCGCCCCATTTCAGAAATATACCGGGATTACCCAACGCCAAAGCTACTGACACCCCCACGGCGCCTGCTGCGGCCCAACGTACGCAACGCCGCCCCCAGAAAACGGCGCGGGCTCGCAGTTCGCCAGCCTCGCGCATAATGAGCCAGGCGGCACCGAGCAGGCTATACGCGGCAACAGCACAGCCGGCCGTAAACAGTACGAACCACACCAGGTCGGCACTTCCCGCATATCCCACGGCAATCAGCGACAGCAGCATGCCGTGCGACAAGGCAGTCAGCAAGGAACCCACGCCGAAGAGCCGGGACCAGTAGGCTTGTTGTTCGCGCGGCGCACGCAAGCGCAGTTCAAAGCCGACCGATCGCAACATGGTGCCAATGGCCAATATGGTGACCGGCAAATAAAGGGCACTCATGATCCGTCCCCATGCATGGGGAAACGCCGCCATAAATAGGCCGATACCCAAGAACAACCAAAACTCGTTGGCGTCGCGCCAAGGGCTAAGTAAGGCAAGCATCCGGGGACGCAACGCTGCCGGCGCGAAAACGCTTAAGCAACCCACGCCAATATCGAATCCGTCGAGCACCACACCCGCCAATACCACTAAAAAAAATAGCGCCATAAAGGCCAGTGGCAGCCAAAATTCGGGCGCGTTTGCTTGTAATCCCAATGCGAGTGCGAGTGGTTCGATCATCGTCACACCTTAGGCTCGACCACGATGACGCGCCACAGGAACCACCCCGTATCGAGCGCCATGCCAAAGCAACTGAAAAAAGCCGACCATACAGAAGCCATACACCACAATTAAACCGAGGCCACCAAGAACCAACTGATGCACCGGCACGTTGGCCATGACTTCACTGATGGTGACCGTGCCCGAGACGGCGTAGGGATAGGCGCCAAAGCTCACATGGGCGAAGCCGGCCACGGCCATGGCCCACGCGCCTGCAATTGACCAAGATAGTGATTTGCGCAGCCATCGCGGCAAGGCAACCGGGTCGGGACTATGTGCCCTAAGTCGCCAGGTGGCCAAAGCGGATAGCAGCAACATAAACAATCCCGACAAAATGGCAATACGCAAGGACCAAAATGTGACGCCTTGAGGCGGGGCCATGCCGGAGTATTGATCCAGACCCCGATAGTGACCAGTGGATGAGTCGCGCGCCAGAAACATGCCCCCCACCCCTTGCCAGCGCCCGGCATGCTTTTCGACTAGCGCTTGCGCTCCGCCCCTCCCCACCAACGCGATGCTGGGTTCTGGGCCGGAATGCCAGTACCCCAAGGCGGCAGCCGCCCTGGCTGGTTCATGGTCCGCTAGCGCGCGACCCGAAAGCGCGACTAGAACGCCTAAGAGGATCAAGGCAATAAGGGACGCCCGCACTGCGACGCGGAATACGGCTTTGTCGGCCTCAAGCAAAGGGCGACGCACACTTTGTAGGGCAGATACCCCTGACATAAATAATGCCGTTGTGGCGGACGCGAGCACGAGAAACAACATCCCGTACCAGGGGAAAGAGGGATTAAAAACGACGCTTGCCCATGAGGTGACGATATATTGGCCGTCGGAAAATATCGCGCCGGCCGGTGTACGCATCCACGAAAACAACATGATGGGTGACATGGCCGCCAAGGTCACGCCCACGGCCACCGACACCACCAAACCGCCATGCAGACGACGCGGCATATTGCGCTGCCCGAACAACATGGCCCCTACCAGGCAGGATTTAAATAGAAATATGGTCAATACCGAACCGGCCAGCAATGGGCTAGCAACGTTTCCCATCCGTTCAAGCAGTGCCGGCCACAAGCTGCCGAACTGAATCATCACCGGTACGGCCGACGCAAAGGCCAGGATGAAGGCCAGCGCGAATACGCGGACCCAAAAGCGGTAGGCGTGTGTCCATTGTTCGTTGCCGGCCAACGCGCGCAACTTAAAGAAAGCCAACGCCCATGCCAACCCTAGCTCCAAAAGGAGAAACAGCAGCATGAAAGACAGGCTGATGAAAAACTGCGTTTGAGCGAGCCACAAGGCCAAGTGAGTCATAATGGGCGCCAGTGTAAAGCGACATACCGCTTTATGACCATGGTTTCGGGCAAACCTTGCCGAACATGGCAAAATGCTCACTTCCCTTGTTTCTCTGTTTCAGTATCGGCGTCTCCGTATGACTTCTGTACCCAGCCCAGCCGCGGTATCCAACTTCTTGCGCACCATCATCGAAAAAGATCTGGCGGAGGGCCGCCATGCGCAGAAACGATGGGCCGGCCGCCCCGGTCCTGCCTCCGTACAGCGGCAGGGTAAGCCCGATCCGGCCCGCATACGTACTCGCTTTCCGCCAGAGCCCAACGGCTATCTCCATATCGGGCATGCAAAAAGCATCTGCCTGAACTTCGGTCTGGCCATCGACTACGAGGGCGCCTGCCATCTGCGTTTCGATGACACCAATCCGGAAAAAGAAGAGGACGAGTACGTACGGGCGATCATCGACATGGTGAAATGGCTCGGGTACGACTGGACCTACGGCGAAGAAGAAAATCTGTACTTCGCCAGCGATTACTTCGGCTATATGTACGAGTTTGCCGAAGCGCTGGTGCAAGCCGGCCATGCTTATGTCGATGAACAAAGCGCTGACGAAATTCGCGCCACACGAGGCACGCTGACCGAGCCTGGGACGAATTCGCCTTGGCGTGATCGGCCGGTGCAGGAATCTTTAACGCTGTTACGAGAAATGCGTGACGGCAAGCATCCCGACGGCAGTCTTTGCCTGCGAGCCAAAATCGATATGAGCTCGCCCAACATCAATATGCGCGACCCGGTGATGTACCGGATCCGGCATGTCGAGCATCACCGTACAGGAAGCGAATGGTGCATCTATCCCATGTATTCCTGGGCGCATCCGGTTGAAGACGCACTTGAGCAGATCACTCACAGCTTCTGCACATTAGAGTTTGAGGATCAACGCCCGTTCTACAACTGGATTTTGGAGCGCCTGGCAGAACTCGGCATGCTGCTCGAACCATTGCCACAGCAAATCGAATTCGCGCGCCTCAATCTGAGCTACGTCGTCACCAGCAAGCGCAAGCTGTTGCAGCTGGTGCGAGACGGCCATGTCGACGGTTGGGACGACCCTCGTCTACCTACCCTAGCGGGGCTACGCCGCCGCGGCTATACGCCGTCGTCAATACGGCTCTTCTGCGAACGTCTGGGTGTATCCAAGGCCGATTCACGCATTGACTACAGTGTGCTAGAACAAGCCTTACGCGATGATCTTGACCCAGTTGCGCCGCGCGCGGTAGCAGTTTTGGACCCGATTAAGCTCGTCATCACGAACTATGCGGAAGGCGCTAGCGAGCCCTGTCATGCGCCGGTTAATCCGCACGACCCAGAAGCCGGCATGCGCAACTTCACGTTTGGTCGTGAACTATGGATTGAGCGCGATGACTTCCGTGAAGATCCGCCGAAAAAATACTTCCGGCTCTATCCCGGCAATAAGGTCAGGCTAAAGTACGGCTATATCATCGAATGCACGGGTTGCGTAAAAGACGAGAATGGCGAAGTAATCGAGGTACATGCCGAATACATCCCCGACACGAAAAGCGGGACGCCCGGCGCTGACTCCATCAAGGTCAAAGGTAATATCACTTGGGTGAATGCAGCTGAGGCCATCGCGGCCGAGATCCGCTTATACGACCGCCTCTTCTTAGATCCGCACCCCGACGCGGGCGATAAGGATTTCGTCCAAGCGTTGAATCCTGACTCCTGCACGTCGGTTCAGGCTTGGCTGGAGCCTGGCACCCTGGCCGAGCCTGGTGCCACCTGGCAATTCGAACGACTTGGATACTTCACCGCTGATCGTGAACAATCCACTCCGGAGCGGCCGATTATCAATCGCACCGCCACGCTTAGAGACTCTTGGGCCCAGAAAAAGTGAGCAAGAAAACGCCGCAACGTAAAACTGCGCAAGCATTAGATTTTAAAAGCGCCACCCTTTACGCGATTCGTGTGGTTTTACACGAAGCCGATACGGCGGCGCTTATCAACGCCCTGGAAAAACGGATGAAGGACGCCGGGGCTTTCTTTGAAAATGAACCGGTCGTCATCGATGCGACGCGCATCGAAGACACAATTGAATGGCCCGCTTTGGTTGCCGCATTGCGCCAACACCAGCTACATCCGGTCGGTGTGGTGGCAGACGGTGCTCAAGCAGCCGCCGCAGCGGCCGCTGGCCTTCCCGCGGTGGATGTCGGTAGCGCCCCCGTGCGCCCCCCGAGCACGCCCGCGCCGGAGCAAGACGTACCTGCTGCCGCCGTGACCCCGGAAAAGTCCCCACCAGAGGCGGGGAACGGTTCGTCCTCAACGCCGACGCCCGCAGAAGCGTCGACGCCCACACCGTCTTCCAGCGACGCCCCACAGCCGCCTGGTAGCGATTCATCGCAACTGGCACCCGCGCATGCCATCCCCACGCCGGCTCCGGCCGCCATGGTCATCACTCGGCCTCTTAGGTCGGGTCAGCGTGTCTACGCGCGCAATACCGACCTCATCGTGATTGGCGTGGTCAGCCGGGGGGCTGAAGTGATCGCCGACGGCAATATCCATGTGTACGGCCCTCTTCGTGGGAAAGCCATGGCCGGCGCACGCGGCGATACCACCGCGCGCATCTTTACGACGCAGCTCGACCCAGAACTGGTGGCCATTGCGGGCGTATACCGCGTTATAGAGACCAGTCTGGAAGCAAGCCTGCAAAACAAGCCCGCCATCATTAGTTTGAATGGCGAGAGCTTGCAATTAGATTCATTAAGCAACTGATGGGCATACCCATTTTTTGCTTTACGATTACGTGATTTAGCTCAAACAGAGGAATTCTATCGTCATGGCGCGAATCGTTGTGGTGACATCCGGCAAGGGGGGCGTTGGCAAGACGACCACCAGCGCAAGTTTCTCAGCAGGTCTGGCGATGAAAGGCCACAAAACGGTGGTCATTGATTTCGACGTGGGCCTGCGCAATCTCGACCTCATTATGGGATGTGAGCGCCGGGTCGTGTACGACTTTGTCAACGTCATTCAAGGCGAGGCGTCGTTGCATCAGGCGCTAATCCGGGACAAGCAGCTGGAAAACTTGTTCATCCTGCCCGCATCTCAAACACGCGATAAGGATGCCCTCACCAAAGAGGGTGTCGAAAAGGTGCTTGAAGACCTCAAGGCCATGGATTTCGAATACATCGTGTGCGATTCACCCGCCGGTATCGAGACGGGCGCACTCATGGCTTCGTACTTCGCCGATGATGCCCTCGTCGTCACGAACCCGGAGGTGTCTTCAGTGCGCGACTCCGATCGCATTCTGGGCATCCTTTCCGCCAAATCGCGGCGCGCCGAGCGGGGCGAGGACCCAATCAAGGAATTCCTGCTGCTGACGCGTTACAGCCCTAAGCGGGTGGCCGACGGCGAGATGCTATCGCTGCAAGATATCGAAGATATTCTGCGCATCAAATTGATAGGCGTGATTCCTGAATCCGAAGCGGTGCTGCAGGCGTCGAACCAAGGTGTTCCGGCGATTCATCTACGTGATAGCGATGTGGCCGCGGCATACCAGGATGTTGTGGCTCGATATTTGGGTGATGAACGCCCGCTACGATTTACCGAATACGCGAAGCCCGGACTCTTCAAGCGACTGTTCGGGGGGAAATAATATGTCCTTTCTCTCATTCCTCCTTGGCCACAAAAAGACCTCGGCCAGTGTGGCGAAAGATCGTCTGCAGCTCATTCTCATCAATGAACGCGGCACCGGTGTCACACCAGAGTACTTACCTCGGCTTCAAAAAGAATTGGTCGAGGTAATTTCGCGCTATGTCAAAATCAATCCAGAGGACATCAAAGTCAATCTGGACCGCCAAGACTCCTTGGAAGTGCTCGAAGTGAAGATCGAAATGCCTCAGGCCGACGGCCAAGGGGCCGAAAAGTAATCAAAAAAGCCGGCCCATAAGGGCCGGCCATAAGATCTACGCAAAGACGATCACGGTTTAGCGACGCTTACCAACCTGATCGCCAATGACACCCCCGATCGCAGCGCCGCCTACCGTGCCAAGCACACCGCCACCGGTGATGGCTGCGCCTGCCACCCCGCCAACGCCGGCGCCAGTCACCGTCGCTTTTTGGCGATGGCTCATGGAATCCCAGCTCGAACAACCCGCTACTGCAAATACCAAGACTGCCGAGGCACCGAGGCGTAGCACATTTCGTATTTTCATTTCACTGCTCCGTGTTGCATAAACGACGCGCAAACCATACCCCAGCTGCGACGCTTACTGGCTTTCCGGAGCTGACGAAGCGTTAGCATCTGCAACATTTATTTCATGCTCGCCTTTGATAATTGCGAGCACGTCGCGAAATGCCGGGTGACGGGCGGACCCCAGCCATTCAAACATTGCCATTTCGCTCGTGACAATATTACCGCCCGCTTGCAGCCATCTTTGCAAGCCGGCGGCACGGTCACTTTCCCGGCGTGAGCCGACCCCATCGGCCACCAGCCAGGGGGTGAAGCCCGAGGCAGCGAGGCCCAGCGCAGTCTGCAGTACACAGACGTGCGCCTCGGTCCCTACCACCAACACATGATGGCGACCGGTAGGGAGGCTTGGCAGCATGGCCGCCTCGCGTGTCGCATCGAAATGGTGTTTCTCGACGACCGTGTCAACCAATTCCGCCAGCATCGGCGTGGTGGTACCAATCTTGTCGGCGCAGTGTTCGGTGGCGATGATGGGGACTTCGAGCCGCTTCGCTGCCGATAACAGCCTATACACCCGCCCTACCAATGCGTCAGACTGCTCGACGGCCGGCAACAGGCCAGTCTGCATATCGACCAGTAAGACAATGGAATCGTGGTCAGTAAGGATGTGGGGTTTCGGCAGCATACGCGGTCTCCGTGTCGATTACTTCAAGGGCTTGTAGCGTAGGCGACGCGGCTTGGCGGCCTCTTCACCCAGGCGTTTTTTCTTGTCGGCCTCGTATTCCTGATAGTTGCCTTCAAAGAACACGACTTGCGAATCGCCTTCGAATGCCAGGATATGAGTCGCAATCCGATCCAAGAACCACCGATCGTGGCTGATGACCATGACGGTGCCGGCGAACTCCAGCAAGGCGTCTTCCAAAGCTCGCAAGGTTTCCACATCAAGGTCGTTGGATGGCTCGTCAAGCAGCAGCACATTACCGCCTGTGAGGAGCGTTTTGGCCAGGTGCAGGCGACCCCGCTCACCACCAGATAGATTGCCGACGGTTTTGTTCTGATCGGCGCCGCGGAAGTTAAACCGGCCAAGATAAGCGCGCGACGACATCTCGAAGCGGCCGACGTTGATGATGTCCGAACCGTTGGATACCGCCTCGAAAACTGTCTTGTCGTCCGGCAACGCCTCGCGCGACTGGTCGACATAGGCGAGCTGCACGGTCTGGCCGATTTTTACTTCGCCGCTGTCGGGCTGTTGTTGGCCGGCGATCATGCGGAACAGCGTCGACTTACCCGCACCGTTGGGACCGATAATCCCGACAATGGCGCCTGGAGGTACGCGGAAGCTAAGGTCGTCAATGAGCAAGCGATCACCGAAGGCCTTGCGCACATTTTGGAATTCGATCACTTCGTTACCTAAACGCTCCGCCACGGGGATAAAGATCTCCTGCGTCTCGTTGCGCTTTTGGTATTCATGCGAAGCCAACTCCTCGAAGCGCGCCATGCGAGCCTTTGCTTTGGCTTGCCGCCCCTTGGGGTTCTGACGCACCCATTCCAACTCTTTCTTGATGGTGCGCTGGCGTGCCGATTCAGCCGCTTCTTCTTGCCGCAAGCGGTTTTCTTTTTGCTCGAGCCAAGAGCTGTAATTGCCCTTCCATGGGATGCCATGGCCACGATCCAGTTCGAGTATCCATTCGCAGGCGTTGTCCAGGAAGTAGCGATCGTGGGTCACCGCCACGACGGTGCCAGGGAAACGTTCCAGGAATTGTTCCAACCATTCAACACTTTCAGCGTCCAGGTGGTTGGTGGGCTCGTCGAGCAACAACATGTCAGGCTTAGAAAGCAGTAAGCGGCAGAGGGCCACACGACGCTTTTCACCGCCTGAGAGTTGGCCGACCGGCGCATCCCAAGGCGGTAAGCGCAAGGCGTCGGCAGCAATTTCCATCTGGTGCTCGATATCATCGCTGCCACTCGAGGCTGCCGCTGCAATGATGGCTTCCAATTCGGCCTGTTCGGTGGCCAAGGCATCAAAGTCAGCATCAGGCTCTGAATAAGCGGCATACACTTCATCGAGCCGCTGACGCGCTTGAACGAGTTCGCCGAGGCCTTCTTCGACAGCTTCGCGTACTGTTTGTTCCGGATTCAGGACCGGCTCTTGCGGCAGGTAGCCGATCTTGATGCCGGGCATGGGAATGGCTTCGCCTTCGATCTCCCGATCAAGGCCTGCCATGATACGCAGTAGCGTAGACTTGCCTGCGCCATTCAAGCCCAGCACACCGATCTTGGCGCCCGGGAAAAAGGATAGGGAAATATCGCGGAGGATCTGCCGTTTGGGCGGCACGATCTTACCCACACGATTCATTGAGAATACGTATTGAGCCATATACAGGAAATAGGAAAAGGACAATACCCGATTGTAGGCCGCGTGCGGATTAAATCGAGTGTGGCCGGACAGCACGACTAAAATAGGGATTTGCATCCCGCGGAGTCTTTACATGAATACATCCGAACCGTTCCTGACATTCACGCAGGAAGAAATTGACCTGATCGGACGTACTGCGGACGCGCTGACCGCCTATATGGGCAAGCCCGTATTGGCCGAGATCATGGACGCAGACGATACGGGTGCAGAATGGGTGGCCTTTGGCATCCCGCTTGGTATCGAGGAAGAAGTAGATGAAGAATCCACCGTTTTGATCCAGCTTGGTGGTCCCGGAGCACGCTACGCGGGGAACCGTGGTGGCCTTCAGGACGACGATGATCTGTACAGTTGCGAGTGTCTGTGGATTATTCAGCTGTCCGATGACGATTCAGGGCGCTACGTCAAGATAGACCCGCTAAGTCAAGACTTCACCCCCAGCGACAATCTGCAGGACTTACTTCCCTTTGACGTCGATGATGCGCAGTTCGATGTGCTCGCTGACGACGCTGACGAGGATGTCTCTCTTGACGACGAGCAAGAGACGCAGCGCATGGACAAACTGCTGGATGACGCAACGCCGCCATCACGCAGACTGCACTAGCCCGACTTCAATACATGCGTGCTCGGTCACGCATGTATAGCAGCGCCCCGACCGGCCACATACCGTATACCAATACCCTGGAAGCCATGCCGCGAAGATGATGCCCCCGCGGCCGTGGTAACCGTGCCGCCCGTAAGTGCAGATCGAAACGGGTATAACGCGCGGCAGCCATTAAGAACGCGCGCGGCTGATAGCGAAACCAGGGCAGGCATTCGACGACGGTATCCTGGGCCAACAGCCACAGCCCTAATGCGTGCTGATGGCCTTCCTTACCCTGCTGCGACAGAGAATCACTACTGTCGTGATAAATGCGAAATACCTGGTTCACGAAGCGCGTCATGTAGCCGGCACGAGCCATGGCCCGCCACACTAAGCTTTCCGGCACAAACCCGGCGATTTCTTCGGGAAACGGGAATTTCATCAAGACGTCTGCCCGCATACAGCCGAATTTTTCACCGGACACATGATATTTAAACGTCATATCCAAGGCTGTCGCGTCGAAGACATCCTTGGGATAGCGGTCGCCCACGATGCTGCCATCGGGTCGGGCGCATAGGCCGGTGATGGCCACATAGCGGTGTCGTTCAGATTCGGGGATGCCGTACCAGGTCGACATCATGGCGGAAAGTGCTTCACGGTCCAGACTATCGTCACTATCAAGTGCCACCACGAGCTGACCCGACGCCTTCCTTACCCCCCGATTAAAGGCGGTTTTCTTGTGCTGATTTTTTTGCCATACATAATGAATGGGGAAGTGAGCTTCCCGCTGCCAATCGAGTACCAATGCTCGGGTACTGTCAGTGGACCCATCGTCAACAATGACCCACTCGAAGTCTTGCCACGTCTGATCGCGCAGCGAGGCATACACCCTGCCCAGCGTATGAGCACGGTTGTAAGTGGGCGTCACGACGGTAAAAAGTGGACGATGCGACGGCATGGTTATAGATAAAGACGGCTCTTTCCTGTCCCGATCATAGGCCAAAAAAAAACCGCAGATGCGTGTTCTGCGGTTTACTTGCCTTACTTACAATTCGCGACAACGGGTGCAACGAATCCCTTACGGATATCGTAAGGCCTGCCTGAATTCCTTAGGCGCGCTTCACCTTTTCAAGCATTTTGAAGATGCCTTTCGGAGCACCAACGAAAAGACGCTTGTACGCCTTGCCAAGGCAACGGCGCTCAAGGGTGTTGCGACGTGTACGTTTAATTTCTGCCATGTAGTTCTCCGCGTTGAGTCTTTTTGCCTTTTATCGGCGAATCTGCCATTTTAACCTGAAGTCGACAAGACCACAAAAGCGCGATAATTGGCAGATTCAGTGGCAGCTCCGCCTCTTGCGCCCATCGCTTGCTACGGTGAGGCAACGCAATCAGCTTTACGATTCAACTCATGACTTCCCAGATCCGGATCTTTGGCGCTCGCCAAAATAACCTTAAAAACCTCGACGTTTCCTTTGACACTGGCACACTCACCGTGATCACCGGCGTGTCGGGCTCGGGCAAGAGTTCGTTGGCCTTCGATACGCTTTACGCTGAAGGGCAACGACGGTATGTCGAAACCTTTTCTCCGTACGCGCGTCAGTTTCTCGACCGCATGGATAAACCTCAGGTTGAGCGTATCGAAGGCATATTACCGGCCATTGCGATTGACCAGGTCAACCCCGTGAGGAATTCCCGCAGCACGGTCGGGACCAT
>Ga0079224_100009951_pt1 | contig 13018 bp, 12 predicted proteins | sample Stecom2015_FD_80414 | JGI IMG/M metagenome (GOLD analysis project Ga0079224, IMG submission 80414) | Agricultural soil microbial communities from Utah to study Nitrogen management - Steer compost 2015 | ecosystem: Environmental > Terrestrial > Soil > Agricultural land | place: USA: Utah... | reverse complement strand
TCGCCGCGTTGCTCGCGTTGACGCTCGGGCCGCGCTACGGCTGGACGGAGCCGCGCGCGCTCGTGAACTACGCGCTCGTCGCCGTGCTCGCCGCCGCCTTCGTCATCGCCGAACGCCGCAGCAACGCGCCGCTGCTCGACTTCTCGCTGTTTCGCGTCGGTGCATTCGGGCTCGGCGCGCTCGGCTCCGTCGTCGCATTCATGGGCGTTTCCTCGACGCGCTTTCTAGCGCCGTTCTTCTTTCAAGGCGTGAAAGGCATCGATCCGTCGGGCGTCGGGCTGCTGATGATGCCGGCCGCGGTCGTGACGGCAGTCGCGGGCCCGTTCGTCGGCCGCTTCGCCGACCGGGTCGGCGTGCGGCTCTTCGCGAACCTCGGGATCGGGATCGCGCTGCTCGGCCTCGTGCAGTTCTACCTGCTAAAGGTCGAATCGCCGGTCTGGCTCGTCGTCCTCGCACTGATGACGATGGCGCTCGGCCTATCGACCTTCAGCGCGCCGAACTCGACGTCGATGCTGAACGCCGTCGAGGCGCACGCACACGGATTCGCGTCGGGATTCGTGAATCTCTGCAGGAACACCGGCAACGTGATCGGCATCGCGTTCGGAACGGCGTTCGTCTCGCTGACGATGGCGAACGCCGGCTACGCGCCTTCCCTCGACGAGGTCGGACCGCGGGCGGATCAGGGACTGCTCGCCGCGTTCACCGAGGGTCTCTCTATGGCCGCGGCGGCCCTGCTCCTTCTGACCTCCGCAGTCCTCGTCGTGCTGCTCGTGTGGACTCGCCGGCAAACGGCACGGACGACGAGCGAATCGCCGCCCGCCAGTCCTCCGCAAGCAGCGCCCAGCGCTCATGGTCGCGCCAGCGGCCGCGGATCTTGAGATACCGCCGCGAAGTGCCTTCGAGGGTGAAACCGAGACTCTTGACGAGCCGGATCGATCGCGAGTTGCTCGGCTGAATGCTCGCTTCGAGCCGATGGAGCCTCAGCGTGCGAAACGCGTACGCGACCACGGCACATACCGCCTCGAGCATCAGCCCGCGCCCGGCGTGCGGCTCGAACGCGTAATAGCCGAGCGACCCGGAGCTGCGCGAGTCGCGGACGATGTCGTTGATGTTCACGACGCCGATCAGCTCGTCCGAGCCGGGCTCGACGACGAGGAAGGACGCCTGCGTCGTACGGCGCGTCCGCCGCAGATACTCGGCGTACTCCTCGCCGGTGCTCGGCGCCTCGACGAAGCCGCCGTGCAGCGCGCCGCTGCGCCGCACGGCGGCGAGGAATGCCCGCTCGCGGCGCGGCGAAGGGCGTTCGAGCCGGACTCGCCGCACTCGGGCCTGGGTCACGTGCGCTGGGTGTCCCAGTCCTTCTTGCCGGCATCGCTGCCGGCGACCGAGTAGAGCACCTGCGCGTTGCGCGTCTTCTGAAACTCCTCGAGCGTCTCGCCGCGCATCGCCGCGTAGATGTGCAGGTTCGTCGTGCCGATCACCGCGCCGAGCTTCTCGAGCATGAAGAAGATCACGCCGTAATGGATCATCGCCCGCCAGTCGCGCCGGCGAACCATGTCGCGCTCCTCTTCGGTAAGCCCGGCTTCCTCGAATGCCGCTTCCTCGTCCTCGAGAAAGAGCTTGCGCTTCTCGGGTATGACGAGGTCGTGCAGGAAGCGGTTCAGCCGATACGCGCGCACGCTCGTGTCGAGCGTGAACGGGTACGTGCCCTCGAGCGCGTCGATCCCCGCGAGCTCGCGATCGACGCGATCGAGGTACGCCTCGTCGGGCTTTGCTTCCGTCTCCGGCAGATTCTCGAGCACGAGCGTCGCGATCGGCGTCATCGACGGCAGGTAGTACGACTGATGAAGCTTCTTCACCTTGGTCGATAGGGCGCCGCGCATGATCAGCCACATGATGACCTCGGCGCCCTCGAGGCCGCCGCGCTTCGCGTACTCCGCGATCGTGAGCTCGGTGAGCTTCTCCGGATCCTCGACGAGCAGGCGCATGAACTCCATGTCCCACTCGGTGTTGTTGAACCCGGCGCGCTCGCCGTGCACCTGGTGCGACAGGCCGCCCGTGCCGACGATGACGACCTTCAGATCCTCCGGATAGCTCTCGATCGCTTTCCTCAGGGACTTGCCGAGCTTGTAGCAGCGCCGCGCCGACGGTATCGGGAATTGCAGCACGCCGACCTGGAGCGGCACGATGCTGCCCGGCCAATCCGGCTCGTGCGGCCACAGCACGGACAGCGGCGACATCGCGCCATGATCGAGCCCGCGATTCTGGAAGTACGACAGGTCGAACTCGTCGGCCGTCAAGCACTTCGCGATGTGCTGCGCGAGGGCGGGATGCCCCTTCACCGGCGGCAAAGCGCGCGGGCCGCCGCCTTCATCCGCGACCGGATACAGGTCCCCGACGCCGAGCGTGAAGTGCGAGTAGTGATCGAAGAAAAACGACGTGACGTGATCGTTGTAGATGAAAAAGAGCACGTCGGGGCTCTTCTCCTTCAGCCACTCCTGAACGGGACGGTAGCCCTCGAAGATGGGCTTCCAGACGGGGTCCATTTGCTTGTTCGTGTCGAGCGCGAACCCGATGGTCGGTGTATGCGACGTCGCGATGCCGCCGAGAATCTTCGCCATGATGCTCTCGAGTTTGAGGAATGAACACGCGCTCGCGCGCGCTAAAGCGCCATGATTACAGGGCGCTACGCATGGATCAACCGAGCCGAAGCGTAGCGCGGCGCGATGCGCCGCGCCGCCTCGGATTACCGAGCGGTCAGGAGGCCGCTTCGAACTTCTCGCTCGCGAACTTCCAGTTCAGCCGCTCGCCGACCACGGCCTTCAGGAAGTCGGGCCGCCGGTTCTGGTAGTCGAGATAATAGGCGTGCTCCCACACGTCGACCGTCAGGAGGCAGTGCCGGCCGTGCGCCATCGGCGTATCGGCGTTCGCGGTCGTCTCGATCGCGAGCTTGCCGCCGTCGAGCGTGAGCCACGCCCAACCGCTGCCGAATTGCCCCGTCGCCGCCTTCACGAACTGCTCCTCGAACTGCTGCATGCCGCCGAACGTCTCGTTGATCTTGTCGGCGAGCGCCTTGCTCGGCTCGGAGCGGCTCGGCGCGAGGCAATTCCAGAAGAACGTGTGATTCCAGACCTGGCCTGCGTTGTTGAACAGGGCCTTCTTGTCCGGCTGGTCCTTGACCCTGCGAACGAGCTCCTCGAGCGACATGTCCGCCATGTCGGTACCGGAGACGAGCCCGTTGAGGTTGTTCACGTAAGCGGCATGGTGCTTCCCGTAGTGAAACTCGATCGTCTGCTTCGAGATCACCGGCGCGAGCGCATCCTCTGACCATGGCAGCGGCGGCAGAGTAAACGGCTGGGCTGACATTTCTCGAACCTCCTTATTCTTCGGATGAGATTCCGCGTCCAGTCATCCCCGGCGTACGCGAGGCGAAGGAAACGGCGTGGAAACGTTCGGAAGAGCCGAACAAAGTAGCCCACCCCCGCCAACCGCGCAACACGGCCGCCGCCGAGCGGCATGGACGCTCTTCCCGCGTGCCGCCGCAAGCGCACATCGAGCACGCGCCCCCGCGGTCGACGAGCGCGCCCCCGCACCGCCGGAGGCTCCAATTTCGGGTACACGAATATTGAGCGCCTTGACACAACCTGCGGTAGAATCCCAATCGCCTAAACCGTCCATCCGAGTCTACGGGCATTCCGCCCATATCCTCCGTTGACGGTTTCCAGCCTTGAAGGAGGTCAAATGGGCAGAAAACTGTACGTAGGCAATTTGCCTTTCTCCGCCACCGAAGAAGATCTGATCGAGAAGTTCTCGCCGTTCGGCCGGGTCGAGTCGGCCAAGCTGATCACGGATCGGGACACCGGCCGCAGCAAGGGATTCGGCTTCGTCGAGATGTCGAGCGATTCCGAGGCTCAGGCGGCCATCGACAAGCTCAACGGCGCGGACTATAGCGGCCGTCCGATGACGGTCAATGAAGCTCGCCCGCAGAAGCCGCGCAACGGCGGCGGTGCAGGCGGCGGCCGCGGCGGATACGGCGGCAATCGCTGGTAAAGCTCCAAGAAACTATTCTCTAACCTTTCGAAGTTCGAGTGCCGGCCGGCCCTGGTGCCGGCGCGGAAATCGTACCGGCCACGTGTCGATGCAGTGTTTCTCGTTCCCGAGGCTCGGCTCCTTCCTGGCTCGCCGAGCTCCGTCTGCCGAAGACGGCGCGTCCGCTCCGGACGCGGCCTGCCGAAATCGAACCGGACCCCGCTGAACGCCCTCGAATCCGACCGCCCGTCGGCATCCCGCATTTGTTCGGCGATGCCGGCGGGCTCCCTTTACTTCGCGAGTGCTCAGGCCGCCTGCTGCGGCGCGAGATAGCGCTCGAACTCCTGATCGAACGCGAGCAGCTGCGAATCCTTGATCCGATCGATATAAAGCGTCCCGTCGAGGTGATCGAGCTCGTGCTGGAACACCGTCGCGAGGAAGCCGGTCAGCTCGAGCGTGTGCGCTTCCCCGTCGAGGTCCGTGTAGCTCACGCGGACGTGCTGCGGCCGCTCGACGTAGCCCCGTAACCCGGGGATCGACAGGCAGCCTTCCCAGTAGCCGGCAGCCGCCGGATCGACGATCTCGACCGTCGGGTTCACGAAGACCGTGAGCGGCATCGGCTCCGTCTCCGTGTATCGGGTCAGACCGTACGGAATCTCGATCAACGCGAGCCGGATCGATTCCCCGACCTGCGGGGCGGCGAGGCCGATCCCGCCGTAATCCTTCAGCGTATCGATCATGTCCGAGACGAGCGCACGCAGCCCGTCCGAGCGCAGCTCCTCCGCCGTGACCGGCCGCGCCGGCTGGCGCAGCACCGGGTGCCCCATTCGCAACACCTTCCGAACCGCCACTCGCGTCGAGCTCCCAAGCTTCCCGTGGAGGCCTCATCGTGCCACAGGTCGAGGCTGCGGGTGAGAGCGCTGCCGCCCCGCAAAGGGCCTTTCCATGTTCAAATGAGGCGCCCGCGGACCCGGCGCGTCCGCGACGGCGCACGGAAAGCGAGAAAACATGGCCAAGAAGAACAATTCGACGCTGCGTGCCCCGCAGCGGCTCGATCCCGACACGCTCTACCGACGCTGCGACCCCGCATCCCTCGGCTTCTCGACGACCGACGAGCTCGACGCTCCCGAGCGCGGTCTGGCAGTCGGCCAGGAGCGGGCGCTCGAGGCGCTCGACTTCGGCGTGCGGATCAAGAAGGAGGGCTTCAACGTCTTCGTGCTCGGCCCTACCGGCAGTCACCGGCATGTGATCGTCGAGGATTTTCTGCGCGGTCACGCCCCGCCGCGCACCGAGTCCCCCGACTGGTGCTACGTCTACAACTTCGACGACGAGCGCAAGCCTTTGGCCCTGCGTCTCCCGCCGGGCAGAGGCTGTGTGCTCCGGCGCGACATGCAGGAGCTCGTCGAGGAGCTGCAGGCGGCGATACCGGCCGCGTTCGAGAGCGAGCATTTCCGCAACAGCGTCGCCGAGATCGACCAGGAGCTCGAGGATCGCCATCGAAGCGCGCTCGAGGCGCTTCAGCAGGAGGCGCGGCGCGAGAACGTGAGCCTGATCCGCACTCCGCACGGCTTCGCCCTCGCGCCGATGCGCAACGGCGAGCTGCTGAGCGACGCCGTGTTCGAGAAGCTGCCCGCCGACGAGCAGGAACGGACCCGGCAGGCGATGTCGGCCGTGTCCGACAAGCTGCGCCAGCACCTCGAGAAGCTGCCTGCGTGGAACAAGGAGCGGCGGGACCGGCTGAAGAAGCTGACCCGCGATATCACGGCGACCGCGGTCGGCCCGGCGTTCGCGGAGCTGGAGGCGAAGTACGCGGATCTGCCGGACGTGCTGCGTCATATCGGCCGGGTTCGCGAGGACGTGCTCGAGAACACGCACCTCTTCCACCCGGTCGAGGCGCCGATGCCGGTGCCGGCGCTGCCGCCGGGCGTGCCGGCGGCGCGGCCGATGCTGTCGCCCGACGTCGCTCTGCGGCGCTACGCCGTGAACGTGGTCGTCGACCACTCGGGCGACGGGCATGCGCCGCTCGTCTACGAGCAGCATCCGAGCCTTGCGAACCTCGTCGGGCGCATCGAGCACACGGCGCAGTTCGGGGCGCTCGTCACCGACTTCACGATGATCCGTCCGGGTGCGCTGCACCGTGCGAACGGCGGCTTCCTGATCCTCGACGCGGATCGTGTGCTCTCCGAGCCGCTCGCGTGGACGGCGCTGAAGCGCACGCTGTTCGCGAAAGAGATCCGCATCGAGACCGCCGGCGAGATGCTGAGCCTCGTCAGCACCGTATCGCTCGAGCCGCAGCCGATCCCGCTCGACCTCAAGATCGTGCTGATCGGCGAGCGGATGATTTACTACCTCCTTTACGAGCTCGACCCCGATTTCGCGGACCTCTTCAAGGTCGCGGCCGACTTCGAGAACCGCATCGACCGCAACGACGAAAGCTCGCGGCTCTACGGGCGGCTGATCGCCGCCCTCGCCCGCCGCGACGAGCTGAAGCCGTTGACGGCCGACGCCGTCGCCCGGGTCATCGAGCACGGCGCGCGCCTCCTCGGCGACTCCGAGAAGCTCACGACCCGTATCCGCGACATCGCGGATCTGCTGCGCGAGGCGAGCTACCGGGCCGAACGGGACGACGCGGCGATCATCGAGCGCCGCCACGTGCAGCGAGCGATCGATGCGCAGATTCGCCGGCTCGATCGGATGCGCGAGGAGTTTCAGGAGGAGATCGAGCGCAACGACCTCCTGATCGACACCTCCGGCGAGAGGATCGGACAGATCAACGGGCTCTCTGTGTTCGGGCTCGGCGGGTTCCACTTCGGTCAGCCGACGCGGATCACCGCGAACGTGCGGATCGGCGACGGCCAGGTCGTCGACATCGAGCGAGAGATCGAGCTAGGCGGCGCCATCCACTCGAAGGGCGTGCTGATCCTTTCGGCCTATCTCGGGGCGCGCTACGCTTCGGACACGCCGTTGTCGATGAACGCGAGCCTCGTGTTCGAGCAGAGCTACGGCGGGATCGAGGGCGACAGCGCGTCGGTCGCGGAAACGTGCGTGCTCCTCTCCGCGCTCGCCGAGGTGCCGATCAAGCAGTCGCTCGCGGTCACCGGCTCCGTGAACCAGCACGGGCAGGTGCAGGTCATCGGCGGCGTGAACGAGAAGGTCGAAGGCTTCTTCGATACGTGCAAGCGGCGGGGACTGACCGGCGAGCACGGCGTGCTGATCCCGAAGGACAACGTGAAGCACCTGATGCTGCGCGAGGACGTGGTTGAAGCGGTTCGCGCCGGCCTGTTCCACGTGTATCCGATATCCACGGTCGACGACGCGATCACGCTGCTGACGGGCATTCCGGCGGGCGCGCGCAATACGCGCGGACGCTTCCCGCAAAACTCCGTGAACTGGCGGGTCGAGCGGCGACTGCAGGAGTTTGCGGCGAAGCGCGAGGAAATGAGCCAGGAGATCCTGCGCAAGACGCGCTCCGGCAAGGGCAAGGCGAAATGAACGCGCTCGAGCGGCGTGCGGCTCGCATCATGGTCGCGATGTCCGCGACGGCGGACGCGCGCATCGAGCTCGAGATCTATCGGTATCTGCTCGGCGACGCCCCTCCGGAGATCGTGGGGCTCGTCGTCGAGGATCCGGCGCTGCTCGCGCACGCGGGCTCCGGGCTCGCGCGCGAGATCGTGCTTTCCGGTTTCGAGCGGCGGCTCGATCCGCAAGCGCTCGAGCGCCAGCTGCGGGCCCGTGCCGCCGAATGGCGCCGGATGCTCGAGGCGGAGAGCGCGCGTCTCGGCATGAGGATCGCGCTCGAAACCGTGCGAGAGGAGCGGCGGGCCGCGCTCGCGCACGCCGCCGAGCACGCCGACGCGCTGATCGTCGAATCGGCCGCCGTGCGCGAGGCGCTCGAGATCTGGCGCGCGCTGCCGCCGGGCGCGCCCTTGCGCACGCTGGTCGTGACGCCGGAGCGGCGGCCGTCGGGCGACATCGTCGTCGTCATCGACGAGGCCGAGCCGCACGATGACCCGAATTCCGCTCTCGCGGCGTCCGTCCGTCTTGCGCGCAGAACCGGCGCCCGCCTCGCAGTGCTCGATATCGCCGCCGGCGAGGCAGCACCCGACGCGCGCGTGCGGCAGCTTGCGGCGCTCGGCGTAAGGGTCGGGAGCTACGCGTCGCTTCCGGAGGGGCGGATCGATCCGCTTGCGCTCGCCGCCTACGCGGCGCAGGCGAGCCTGCTCGTCCTGCCCGCGGCCGCAAGCCGCGATCCAGACCTCGTCGAGGCGCTCGCCGCGCGCATTCGAGGCGCGCTGATGCTGCTTCGCGGCGCACGGCCGGGCGACGAGCGAGACGATACGTAGCGGCTCCGCTTCCGGTCCCCGGGCGGCCCGAGCTAAGGTGAAGGACGTGAATGGAAAGGCCCTCATCGTCGTCGATGTGCAGCCGGACTTCCTGCCCGGCGGCGCCCTCGCCGTCGCGGACGGGGACGCGATCCTCGCGCCGCTCGCACGGCTGATGAGGGCCAAGCGTTTTCCGCTCGTCGTCGCGACGCAGGACTGGCATCCGCCCGGGCACGTGTCGTTCGCGTCGTCGCATCCCGGCCGCAAGCCTTACGACCGCATCGACGTGCACGGCCGCGAGCAAGTGCTGTGGCCGGATCACTGCGTCCAGGGCACGCCCGGCGCGGAGCTCGCACCGAGCTTGCCGTGGGAGAGCGTCTCGGCGGTGATCCGCAAGGGAACCGATCCCGCCGTCGACTCCTACAGCGGCTTTCGCAACAACTGGGACGCACGGGGCGAGCGCCCGCCGACCGGGCTCGCCGGCTACCTCCGCGAGCGGGAGATCGGCGAGGTGTTCGTTTGCGGCCTCGCGCGCGACTACTGCGTGCGCTGGACGGCCGAGGACGCGCGCGATCTCGGCTTCGAGACGACGATCATCTGGGATCTGACCCGGTCCGTCGATCCGTCCGGGGACGACGCGCTGCGCGAAGAGTGCGTGCGCCTCGGCATCCGCCTCGTCGAGTCGCCGGATGTGCATTGACGCCCGAGAGCCGGCCGAATGAGCGCGCCCGGCGGCGACTGGGCGTCCAGCCCGCTACTGACGGACCTGTATCAGCTCACGATGCTGCAGTCGTATTTCGACGGCGGCATGCATGCCGAGGCCGTCTTCGAATTCTTCTTTCGGCGGCTCCCTCCGACTCGGAACTTCTTGATCGCCGCGGGTCTCGAGCAGCTCGTCGATTACCTGACCCGCCTGCGGTTCGGCACGCCCGAGCTCGACGTGCTCGCCGACACGGGCCTCTTTCACGACCCGTTTCTCGCGTACCTCGAGCGCTTCGAGTTCAGCGGCGACCTCGACGCGATGCCGGAAGGCACCGTCTGCTTCCCGAACGAGCCGATTGCACGGATCACGGCCCCGCTGCCCGAGGCGCAGCTCGTCGAGAGCCGCCTGCTGAATCTCCTGCACTTCGAGACGCTGATCGCGTCGAAGGCCGCGCGCTTCGTGCTTGCGGCGAACGACGCGACGCTCGTCGACTTCGGCATGCGCCGTGCGCACGGGGCGGAGGCTGCCGTGCTCGCCGCGCGGGCGAGCTATCTCGCGGGATTTGCCGGCACCGCGACGGTGCTCGCGCGGCCGCTATTCGGCATTCCGATCTTCGGCACGATGGCGCACTCGTATATCGAGGCCCACGACTCGGAGATCGAAGCCTTCGAGCGGTTCGCTCGCGGGCATCGAGGCGCGGTCGTGCTGTTGATCGACACGTACGACACGGAGGCGGCTGCCCGCGACGTGGTCGAGCTCGCGACGCGCCTCCGCGGCGAGGGCCTCGCGATCGACTCCGTTCGCATCGACAGCGGCGACCTCGACGCGCTGTCGCGCTCCGTGCGGCAAATTCTCGATGATGCGCCCGGCGACCGAATCGGCATCTTCGTCAGCGGCGGCCTGACCGAGCAGGACGTCGCACGCTTCGTCGCCGCGGGCACACCGATCGACGGCTACGGCATCGGCACCGCGCTCGACGCATCGACCGATGCCCCGGCGCTCGATTGCGCCTACAAGCTTCAGGAATATGCGGGCCGGCCGCGCCGCAAGCGCTCGCCGGGCAAGGCGACGCTGCCAGGCCGCAAGCAGGTGTATCGGCGCTACGGCGCGGACGGGCGGATCGAGCGCGACGTCGTGACGCTCGTCTCCGAGCCCCGCGACGGCGTGCCGTTGCTCGTGCCCGTGCTAAGACGCGGGAAGCCCGTCGGCGAGCTGCCCGACATCGGCCGGATCCGCGAGCGCTGCGCCGCGGAGCTCGCGACGCTCCCGGCCGAGCTTACGATGGTCGAGCGGCAAGCGTCGTTCGACGTCGAGATCGATGAGTCGGTCACGCGGCTTGCGGATCAGGCATAGCTCGTCAGGCCTCGGTCACAGCCGCTCCCAGGTGAATCCCTCGCCGCGCCGGTAGTAGACGGCGATGGCTTTACCGTAGAGCTCCGTCTCGGCGACGAATCCCCAATGCCGCCCGTCGAGGCTGCTGCCGCGGTGGTCGCCGAGCGCAAGCACCATTCCGTCCGGCACGCGCTGCGGCGCCAGGTCGGGGCCGCCGCCGTCCTCGAGGTTGAGCAGCGTCTCGCGCTCGCCGAAGCGGGAGAGCGCGGAGTACGGCCCGATCGGAGTATCGAAGGTCTTGCCGTTGACCGTGAGGAGCCCGTCCTTCACGGACACCACGTCGCCGCCCACTGCCACGATACGCTTGATCAGCCGCGTGCCGTCCCGAGGGGAATCGAAAACCGCAACGTCGCCTCGCTGCGGCGAGTCGCCGCCGAGGATGTCGATCGTCGTCAACGGGATTCGCAGCCCGTAGGCGGTCTTGTCGACGATCACCCGGTCGCCCGGCAGCAGCGCGTACTCCATCGACCCGCTCGGGACGTAGTAATGATCGGCCAACGACGACCGGGCCGCGGTCATCAGCGCGAGCAGCGCCGCCAGGGCCACGGCTTCGGACAACAGAGCCCGTTTGTCGATTCGCAAAAAGCAACCCTCCGGAAAGTAGCGCCCGAGAATGGTGTCAGACACCCTTTTTCGAAAAAATGGTGTCAGACACGATTTTTGGCGTTAGAGCGCTCTCGGTCCGCGACGTTCGGCGCTCGTCCCAGCGAAATTCGTGCCGTCGTCGCCCAAGACCGACAACTTGTCCGCGCCGTGCGGGCTGTGCTAGATAGCTGACCGTTATCGGCCAATGTTTGTACTTCGGATTCCGCCGCAAGCGCCCGGACAGCTCGTAACGCCAAGTCCGGCCGGCAAAAGCGCGCGGCGACCGTGCGACGCTTCTCCATAGGGGATCCGCGCAACCCTCCGAGGCAGCCGCCCGCGGCGGACGGTCATGCGCTTCGGCGCCGGTGACCGGAAAAATTGGCTGCTCGTGCTGGGCGCCCGGCTTGGGCGCGTGACAGAACGTTCAATCGAGGTGCGTCGGCACCTGGGGGGCACAAGATGTTCGATATCGGCAAGAAGGGCGCGGACAAAGGACAGGATTCGGGTGCGCAGGCGAAGGGCCAGCCGGCAAAGGGCCAGCAGCCGAGCGCCGCGGCCGACTCCTCCGCGCGGCGCGCCCCGGCGGTCCCGCGGGAGGCGGCGGTCATCGGCCCGTCGATCCACATCGACGGGGACCTGCGGGGCGAGGAAGACCTCATCATCGAGGGCGAGGTCAACGGCACGGTGCAGCTGCGCAACAACACGCTGACGATCGGCCCGCAGGGCAAGGTCAGCGCGGATGTCTTCGCGCATTCCGTGTACGTCGAAGGCTACATGGAAGGTGACCTCTTCGGCTCGGAGCGTGTCTGCGTCCGCAAGAGCGCGCAGGTTCGGGGCAACATCACATCGCCGAGGATCAGCCTGGAGGACGGCGCCCGCTTCAAAGGCTCCATCGAGATGGATCCGCAAGCCGTCGAAGCGGCCCTCGGCAAGCGCCGCGGCAGCCTCCCGCCCCAGAACACGCAGGATTCCAGGGGCCCGCAGGGGCAGCAGCCCGGCCAAGCCAAGGGCGACGGCAAGCCCGAAGCCGCATCCGGCATCAAGCGCTAGCCGACAACGAAGGCCCGAAAGGCGCTACACTCCACGCTGGCCGGCCGCCGCACGCTGCGGCGGCCGGCCGTTTCCAATGAGCAACCACATGACGCCGTGAACGCACCCGGGCGGTCCACCGTGCCAGCGCATCCCCCCGGCGCAGAGCCTCTGAATGCGCCATTGTTTGCTTCGCTGATCGAGCGGCTCCAGGCCATCGAGGAGCGCTGCGTCGTGCTCGACTTGGGTCCGGCACGCACGGAGACGCTCGCGCTGTTCAGTCAGCTGCGTGCCCGCCTCGACATCGTCGATCTCGCGGAGGGACTCGATCAATTCGAAGGGGTCGACGAGCCCGATGTGCTGCGCGAGCGGGCCGATCGCCTGCTGCCGCCGCGTCACGGCGACGGCGCCCACGTCGTGCTCTGCTGGGACCTGCTGAATTATCTGAAGCGCCCCGCGCTCTCCGCCGTCATGACGGCGATCGCCGAGCGGGCCCGCCGCGGCGCGTTCGCGCACGCGCTGATCGCATATTCATCGAGCCGGATGTCGGCGAAGCCCGGCATCTTCGTGCCGGTCGACGGCCAGCGGCTGATGAACGTCTCGCCGCCGCAGGCGGAGCGCGAGTCGCCCCGATACTCGCCCGAGGACCTCGCGAACTGCATGCATGGCTACACCGTGGAGCGGGCGCGGCTGCTGCGGAACGGGATGCAGGAGTTTCTATTCAGGCTCTGAGCGGCCTCGCGTGCACGGCGTCTCGAGAGCCGATGTCTGCCGACGGCGATGCGGAAATCGAGTGGATGGTGCCGGTGGACGGATTCGAACCGCCGACCCACGCATTACGAATGCGTTGCTCTACCAGCTGAGCTACACCGGCTATGAGGGCCGACCGAAGCGCGCAATTCTAGCGAATTACTCCGCCGTGTCGAGCGGAACGTGAGCGATCGAGCGCGTTCGTCGA
>Ga0079224_100009949_pt1 | contig 13019 bp, 11 predicted proteins | sample Stecom2015_FD_80414 | JGI IMG/M metagenome (GOLD analysis project Ga0079224, IMG submission 80414) | Agricultural soil microbial communities from Utah to study Nitrogen management - Steer compost 2015 | ecosystem: Environmental > Terrestrial > Soil > Agricultural land | place: USA: Utah... | reverse complement strand
CTCTCGACGAATCCGGCAGGGCGCCCGCGTCCGTCACCCATCTGGTGACCGTGTCCTGCACCGGCTTCGCCTCGCCGGGCATCGACGCGCGGCTGGTCGAGGAGCTCGGGCTGCCCCGCGGGGTCGAGCGGACGAACGTCGGCTTCATGGGCTGCCACGCCGCGCTCAACGGCATCCGAGCCGCCCGCGGATACGCCGACGCCGATGCCCGCAGCGTCGTCCTCGTATGCGCCGTCGAGCTCTGCAGCCTCCACTTCGCGTACGGGTGGGACCCGGAGGCCACGGTGGCCAATGCCCTGTTCGCCGACGGCGCGGGGGCGGTCGTGTGCAGCGCCAGCGAGCCCACGGCACCGTGGCACGTCCGCGCCACCGGCACCCTCCTCATGGAGGACTCCCGCGAAGACATGACGTGGCGGATCGGCGATCACGGGTTCCGCATGACGCTGTCGGCGCGCGTCCCCGACCTGATCCGGGGCCGCCTCGGAGGTTGGCTCCGTGAATGGCTCGCCCGGCACGATCTCGGGCTCGAGGAGGTGGCGACGTGGGCGGTTCACCCGGGTGGGCCGCGCATCCTCGGCGCGGTCGAGGAGGCGCTGTCCCTCGAGCCGGGAAGCACCGCCGTGTCCCGAGACGTGCTCGAAGCCCACGGCAACATGTCGTCCGCCACGATCCTCTTCATCCTGCAGCGTCTCCGGGCACGCGGGACGGCGCTACCGTGCGTCGCGGTCGCGTTCGGGCCCGGCCTGGTCTTCGAGGCGGTCCTGTTCACGTAGGGATGGCTCGGAAGGGGACCATGCCGCGTCCCTGCCGGCGGGCGCCGTCGTTCGTTCCCTTGCCTCTGCACCTCCCGTCGGTCATCCTGTCCGCTTCCCGCACGGCACGGAATCAGGAGACCGATCATGGGCATCGACAGGGACGCGCCGGATCCGGCGCGGCGCCACGCGACCATCGAGCGCAGGGATTTTCTGAAGACGGCCGCGGCCGCCGCCGCCGGCGGCGCGCTGTCGCCGTCGCTCCTGTCGGCGCACGCTCCGGCGGTCGACGGCCGGGCAGTCCGTCGGGTCCAGGAGCAGCTCGCCGCGCTCGGCAACGGCGAGGCTCCGGCGCTCCAGTTCCAGGCGTACCCCGGCGGCACCGGTGCGCTCATGGAGCGGCTCTGGAAGGAGCACGACGGCAACCCGTTCGCGCGCACCCCGATCGATCTCGAGCCGTGGAGCGGCCCCGTTCCCACCCGCGAGGAGGAGCTGGCGTTCCTCCCGGCGCACCGGCTGGGTGCGCTCGTCCGCGAGGGTCACGTCACCTCGTTGGAGCTCACCGAGATCTACCTCGAGCGCCTGCACCGCTACGACCCCGTGCTGCTGTGCGCCGTCAGCATCCTCGACGGGCGCGGCAGGGAGGAGGCGCAGCAGGCGGACGCGGATCTCAGGGCCGGGACCTGGCGGGGGCCGCTGCACGGCGTCCCGTACGGCATCAAGGATCTGTTCGCGGCCCGGGGCACCCGCACGGCCTGGGGTTCCGAGGCATTCCAGGACCAGGTCGTCGACGTCGATTCGGAGATCGTGGTGAGGCTGCGCGAAGCCGGCGCGGTGCTCATCGCCAAGCTCGCCACCGGCGAGTTCGCCCAGGGCGACCGCTGGTACCGAGGTCGCACGTTGAATCCCTGGAACACCGAGGAGGGCTCGAGCGGCTCGTCCGCCGGCCCGGGCTCCGCGACCGCCGCCGGACTGGTCGGGTTCTCGATCGGCACGGAGACCCAGGGATCCATCGTCTCCCCTTCGCGTCGCAACGGCCTGAGCGCGCTTCGCCCGACGTACGGGCGGGTGAGCCGCCACGGAGGCATGGTCCTGTCGTGGAGCATGGACAAGCCCGGCCCGATGTGCCGGAGCATCGAGGACTGCGCCCACGTGTTCAACGTCATCCACGGCGCCGACGAGAAGGACCCCTCCACGCTGACGGCGCCGTTCCGCTTCACCCGGACTCCGGATTTCTCCGCGCTGTCGATCGGGTTCACCGAGGACGCGCCCGCGGCCTTCCTCGAGCATCTCTCGAGCCTCGGGGCGCGCCTCACCGCGATGCCGCCCCTGCCGAGCGGCGGCTCGAACGCCATCACGGTGGAAGGGGCGGCCGCGTTCGAGTTCCACGTCGCGCCGAACGGGGAGCCCGAGCCGCTTCCGGAGGGCCTCGAGCAGGCGGAGGTCCGGCGGCGCACCCGCTTCACCCGCGGCCGCGAGATCTCGGGCGTCGAGTATCTCCAGTCGCAGCGGAGACGCTACCTGCTCATGCAGGAGATGGCCGAGGCGATGCAGGGCTTCGACATGTTCGTGAGCGGATCGGGCGAGACCGGCCTCACGAACGCCACCGGGCACCCGGCGGTCGTCGTGCCGTACGACTTCGGCGTGCGCGACGCCGACGCCGACAGCCCGACGGAGATGCCGCTCACCACGATCATCGTGGGCGACCTGTTCGCGGACGACCGCATCCTGAGCGTGGCCCACGCCTACCAGTCGACCACCGACTGGCACCTGAGACACCCCAGCCTGAGCTGAACGCGAATCGATGGCGATGACACAGACCCCCCGTGGAAGACGTCCGTTGGTCCTGCTGCTCACCGCGCTCGCCACGTCCGTCTGGACGTCCGAGCCGGCGGCCACGCAGGCGCCGCCGGTCGTCGACGTGGTGGAGCTCACCGTGGACGAGATCCAGCAGGGGTACGCGTCGGGCGCCTTCACCGCGGTCGACGTGACGCGCGCATTCCTCGACCGCATCCGGCGCTTCGAGAGCCACTACAACGCCTTCGTCTCGATGAATCCGGACGCGCTGGCGACCGCGGCCGCGCTCGATGTGGAGTACGCGGGCAGCGGCCCGCGGGGCCCGCTCCACGGCGTGCCGATCGTCATCAAGGACAACATCGACCAGGGGGGACTCGTCACCACGGCGGGCTTCGACGGGTTCAGCAGCGCGACGGGCGGCGTCGACATGATCCCCGAGAGGGACGCCACGGTGGTGGCCCGGCTGCGTGCGGCGGGCGCCATCGTGATCGGCAAGACGAACCTGCCGGATTTCGCAGGGCACGGCACGCGCACGAACAGCTCGGTGGCGGGGGTCACGCTCAACCCCTACGACGTGACCAAGGCGCCCGGAGGCTCCAGCGGCGGCACGGCGACGGCGGTCAACGCTTCCTTCGCGGTGCTCGGCCTGGGCACGGAAACGGGCGGCTCCATCCAGAACCCCGCCTCGGCCCAGGGCCTGGTGGGCATCAAGCCCACCTACGGACTCACGCCCATCGACGGGATCGTTCCGCTCAGCGGCAGCTACGTGGACGTGGTCGGACCGCTCGCGCGCACCGTGCGAGACGCGGCCATCGCGCTCGACGTCATGGCGGGGCCGACGCCGGAGGACCTCGCCACGTACGCGTCGGTCGGACGCATGCCGGCCAGCGGCTACGCCGCCTCGCTGATCCCGGACGGGCTCCGGGGCAAGCGCTTCGGGCTGGTCGGCGGGGGCTGGCGGGAGGACTTCCTGCCGCTCCATCCCGAGACGGAGGCGATGTACCGGCAGGCGGTCGCGGTCCTGGAGCGCCTCGGCGGCGTGCCGGTCGAGGACCCGTTCGCCGGGACCGACTTCATCGATCTGTGGGACGCGCGGCCCGGCGTGCCCTCGCAGGGCGCCTACGACATGCACCTCTACCTGAAGCGACTGGGGGAGACCGCACCCTTCGACTCCATCGAGGAGTGGGAGGCGCTCTCCGGAAGGGAGTACGGGCGGGGCAGCCGGAACGGCGTGCCGACCCCGCCCGCTCGGCCGAGCGCGACGGAGGAGGGAGACGCGTACCAGGGCTGGCGCCACGACTTCCGGGCGCTCTTCCGCGAAGTCCTGGAGGAGCACGATCTGGACGGCCTGTTCTTCCCCCAGGCCGGAGCGCCGAATCGCCCCATGGTCGAGGACCCGGCGCGGCCCGATTACAACCCGAACAACTGGGCGGAGCTACCGAGCAACATCGTGAACGACCTTGGGGTTCCGGTCGTCACGGTCCCGTTCGGCTATTTCGAAGACGGCACTCCCTTCGTGCTCGCGCTCATCGGGGACATGTGGAGCGAGTCCGAGCTTCTCTCCTTCGCCTACGCGATCGAGCAGGAGATGAAGGCGCGCCGGGCGCCGGAGCTGGCGCCGAAGCCGGGGGGGCCGGGGGAGCGGCGCCCCGGAGACGGCCGCGGCGGGGGCCCGCGAACGACCGGCGGCGTGCTCTCCCGGGGCCCGGGAGCGGCCGCCATCGGGGCCCTCTCGTGACCGCCGATTGATCGCCCCTCCCGGACCTGCGTAAGTTGGAGTCCGCGCGGAGGACGTGAGGCGGCATTCCCCGGAGGATTCGTGGCAGGGCACAACAAGTGGTCGAAGATCAAGCGCAAGAAGGCCGTCAACGACGCCCGGCGCGGAGCCCAGTTCACCAAGCTGATCCGCGAGATCACGGTCGCGGCGCGAGAAGGCGGGGGTGATCCGGAGTACAACGCGCGCCTGCGGCTCGCCGTGGACACCGCGAAGTCTCAGTCCATGCCGGCCGAGAACATCGAGCGCGCGATCAAGAAGGGGACCGGGGAGCTCGCGGGCGTCTCCTACGAAGAGGTCACGTACGAGGGATACGGCCCGGGGGGCGTCGCCCTCTTCATCGAGTGCCTCACCGACAACACCAACCGGAGCGTGGCCGACGTGCGGCACGCGCTCGGCAAGCACGACGGCAGCCTCGGCACGGACGGGTCGGTCGCATGGCAATTCGACCGGAAAGGCCAGATCGTGATCGACGCCACCCGCTACACCGAGGATGCCGTGTTCGAGGCGGCCATCGAGGCGGGTGCCCAGGACGTCGAGCGGGACGGCGACGAGTTCATCGTCACGGCCGAGCCGAGCGACTTCTCGGCGGTCCAGCAAGGCCTCGACGCGGCCGGCATCGAGGCGAGCTCGGCGGAGCTCACGCGCATCGCCAAGAGCGAGATCGCGGTAGGCGGCAAGGACGCCGAGAAGCTGATCCGGCTGCTGGAGATGCTCGACGAGCTCGACGACGTGCAGAAGGTCCACTCCAACGCGGACATCGACGAAGCGGTCCTCGCCGAGGCGATGTAACGGGCGTGCCCCAGACGAACGGGCGGGGCTCCGACGAGATCGTGGTGCTCGGGGTCGATCCCGGCACGGCGGCGACCGGCTACGGCGTCGTCGCCCGCAGGGGGCGCGGGGTCACGCGGCTGATCGAGTGCGGCGTCATCCGCACCTCGGCGGGCGAATCCATCGCGCGGCGTATCCGGGAGATCTTCGATGAGATCACCGTGCTGCTGGCGCGGCACGACCCGGACGTGGTGTCGGTCGAGGAGGTCTTCCACGGCAAGAACGCGCAGAGTGCGCTCAAGCTCGGGCATGCCCGCGGCGCGATCCTGCTGGCCGCCAATCTGCGGGAGCTGCCGATCGCCGAGTACGCGCCGCGGCAGATCAAGAAGGCCGTGGTCGGCCACGGGAACGCCTCGAAGGATCAGGTCGCGTTCATGGTGCAGCGCCAGCTCCGTCTCAAGGACCCGCCCGCCCCCTCCGATGCGGCCGACGGGGTGGCCGCCGCGCTCTGCCATTGCCTGATGGGGACGTTCGCCGCGGGCGTCGCGCTCGGGCGGGTGGCACAGCGGGGCGTCGGGGAGGCGCCATGATCGCGCGCATCAACGGGACCCTGCTGGTCCGCCGGCCCGGTCTGGTGGAGATCGAGACGGCCGGCGGTGTGGTCTACGAGATCGAGGTCCCCCTGCCGGTGTTCGAGCGCCTGCCGATGGTCGGCTCCCTGGTCACCCTGCGCACCCACCAGATCGTGACGGACTCCTCGGTGGCCCTGTACGGGTTCCACGAGGAGGTCGAGCGCACGCTCTTCCGGCGCCTGTTGACCGCGCCTGGCGTGGGCGCCAAGGTCGCTTTGGCCATGATGTCGACCTACTCCGTCGAGCGCCTCGCGCGGGCGCTCGTCGAGAAGGACGTCGCGGCGCTCCAGCACGTGAGCGGGGTGGGCAAGAAATCGGCCGAGAAGATCGTGCTCGCGCTGTCCGACAAGATGAAGGACCTGGCGACGGTCACCCCGTCCCCGCCCGGGGGCGGTCCCGTCGGCTCCGGGGCCCAGCATGCCGTGAAGGCGCTCGTCGCGCTCGGCTACACGTTCGGGGACGCCGACGAGGCCGTGCGTGCCGTACTCGCGGAGGGCGTGCCCGAGTCGACGGACGCGCTGGTCAGGAAGGCGCTGGCGTCGCGATCATGACGCGGGTGGAGCGGAATCCACCTCAGATCAACCAGTTCGCCAGGAACGCCCCCGCGTACGCCAGCGCCAGCATGTAGCCGAACTGCAGCGCCGGCCATTTCCATCCGGCGGTCTCGCGGCGCATGATCGCGACCGTCGACATGCACTGCAGGGCGAAGGCGAAGAAGATCAGCAGGCCGACGGCGGCTCCGACGTCGAGGTAACCCTGGAGCGCCTCCTGGAGCTCCAGCGAGCCCTCGGTCGCCTCCTCGATCCCGTAGATCGTGCCAAGCGTTCCGACGATCACCTCCCGCGCGGCCAGAGAGGAGACGAGGCCGATCCCGATCCTCCAGTCGTAGCCCAGCGGCGCGATGGCCGGCTCGATCACCCGCCCGATCATGCCCAGCGCGCTCTGCTCCACGGTCGGGGGGCCTCCGCCGGGGGCTGCCGGGAACTGCGCCAGCGCCCACAAAACGACGGTGACCGTCAGGATGATTCGGCCCACCCTCTTCAGGAAGATTCCGCTCCTGTCGTACAGCCGGGTGACCTGCGCCCGGAGCGTCGGCAGCCTGTACGGCGGTAGCTCCATGAAGAACGTGGACGGCTGCCCGCGGAGCAGGGTCCGCTTGATGACGAACGCGGTCACGATCGCGGCCAGCGCGCCGAGCACGTAGAGCCCCAGCAGGGTCGCCGCCCTCGTGCCGAAGAACGGCCCGAGCAGCGGCCGCTCGGGGATGAACGCCGCGATCAGGAGGGCGTACACCGGCAGGCGTGCCGAGCAGGTCATGAACGGCGTGACGAAGATCGTGGCCAACCGGTCCCGCTCGTCTTCGACGGTGCGGGCCGCGAGGATCGCCGGAACGGCGCACGCGTAGCCCGACAGCAGCGGGAGGAACGCACGGCCCTGGAGGCCGACACGGTACATCATCCGGTCCGCGATGACGGCGGCCCGGGCCATGTATCCGGAATCCTCCAGCACGCCGAGAAACAGGAAGAGGATGAGGATCTGCGGCAGGAACACCAACACCGCGCCCACGCCCGCCCATATGCCGTCGATGAGGAGCGACTGGATCCAGTTGTCCGGCAGCAGGCTCGCGAGCCAGGCGCCGGACGTCGCGATCACGGCCTCCACGCCATCCATGAGCGGAACCGCCCACGAGAAGATCGCCTGGAAGACGAGGATCACGACCGCGAGGAATACGAGCGGCCCCCAGACCTTGTGGAGCAGGATCGAGTCGAGACGCTCGGAGCTGGTCGGCGGGCCCGGAGCTCGGTACCCGGCGCGCTGCGTGACCTCCCGTACGCGCTGCCGCCGCGAGGTGAACGCATCGATCATCGGGAGCGCGCCTTCCTGCGGAAGGTTGGATGCGACGCCCGGCACCCGTCCCTCGGGCGCTTCGGGCGCGCTCACCGAGGCGAGGAAGCGGCGCACGTCGTCCAGCCCTTCCCCCGCGCGGGCATTCGCACGGATCGCCTCCACGCCCTACTCCCGCGCGAGCGCCTCGCCGTCCACGGACCCACCGCGGCTCTCCAGCTCGTCGGCCATGTTCAGCACCAGCAGCGTCGGGAGCTCCAGCCGCAGGACCGGCTCGATGAGCATCAGCTGCTGATCGAGCCGGGTGGAGTCCACGATCAGCACCAGGGCGTCCGGTGGGCGTAGACCTCCGACCCGGCCTTCGAGCACGTCGCGCGTGACCTTCTCGTCCAGGGTGCGGGCGGAGAACCCGTTGACTCCCGGAAGATCCACGATGTCGACGTGACCGCCGCCCGCCAGCTTCGCCCGCCCAATGTGCTTCTCGACCGTCACGCCGGGATAGTTCGCGACTTTCTGCCGCAGACCCGTGATCTGGTTGAAGAGGGTGGTCTTGCCGGAGTTCGGTGGTCCGATGAGGGCCACGAGCGGCGCCCTGCGAGGGCCTTCCCCGGGCTCGGCGACAGCGGAGCCGCCGGGGCGTGCCGGCGCGTGCGGAGGTTGTGGCATGCTGAGGCTGCCTGGATCAGCTCGCGTCGGCTACCGGACGCAGAGGCATCGGGCGGTCTCGCGGCGGAGCGCGAGAAGCGATCCGTCGACCATCACGACCGGGTCGCCCGAGGGCGACGTACGGATCGGGCAGAGGCGGCACCCCGGCAGGAGGCCGCGCTCGAGCAACGGCTCGATCTGCTCCAGCGGAAGCTCGATCCGGAGGAGCTCGACCTCTTCCCGGAGCCCCACGTCGCTGAGCCGGCGGTCGATCGAAGCGAGGGCCGACGTCCCGGCATCCCCTGCTGCTAAGAGTTGCATGGCGGTGTCCCTGTGAGAATGAGATCGGCTCTCAACGATACGGCTTCAGCGGCGGCAATGGAAGGGTGCGCCGGCCCGACATCCGAGGCGCGGTGCGTCCCGTGTCGGTCGTCCAGGGTTGCCGCGCTTGACGACGGCAAAAAATGACGACACCGTTCGCGAATGAGAATCAGTTTCAATCCAACCCTCGGTATCATGCGATTCAAGACACGGACCGCCGCAGGACTCCTCGTATCGGTGGCGTTCGCCGCGTGCGACGATTCGACCGGACCCACTGCCCCCGATGCCGGGCCGGACGACATGCTCACAGTCGATGCGGTCGAGGACTGGGCGTTCGTGACGCTGGGCGATCCGGCGACCGAGGTCGAGGTGGGCGACCCGACAGGCTCGGCCGCGTGGGACATGGCCTTCTTCTCGACCTCCGTCATGTTGAACGGAGGCGATGCGGGACCGGGCGATGTCCGGGGCTTCTGCGTCTGCGACAACGAGGACCTGTCCGACGCCCAGGTCATGGGGCTCGACGAGTCGTCCGGCGAGGCGGCCTTCGAGGCCGTGACCGTGGCCGACGTGCCCGCGGATGAGGAAGCCTGGCTGGGCGACGAGCTCGCCCCGGCGATCGACGGCTGGTGGAGCTACGACTTCGTCGCGCACGAGGTCACCGTGGACCCGGCGGCCGTGTTCGTGGTGCGCTCCGCGGACGGCTCGTCGTTCGCGAAGCTACACGCCACGTCGATCACCGGCGCCACGCAGCAGCATGCAGGTACCGTCACGCTCGAGCTCTCGGTCCAGCCGGGCGCGGGTGAGCCGTTCGGCCCGACCACGACCATCGATGTCGACGTGAGCGGCGGCGCGGTGGCGGTCGACCTCGAGACGGAGTCCACGGTGGACGCCGGGACGGCCGGCTGGGACCTCGAGCTCTCCGGCTACGCCATTCGGGTGAACGGCGGGATCAGCGGAGACGGCGAGGCGGGTGCCGCGAAGGTCGATACACCCTTCGAGGAGGTGACCGACGCTTCGGAGCTTCCGACCGGCGTGTACGCCGGGGACGCCTTCGGCGGCGTGTTCGCGAGCGACGAGCCCGGCCGCGCCTGGTACCGTTACAACCTGGACGGCAACCACCAGATCTGGCCGACCCAGAACGTCTACCTGATCCGAGCCGGCGACGACGTCTACAAGGTGCAGCTCACCGGCTACTACCATCCCGACTCCGGCGACTCGCGCCACATCTCCTTCCGGTACCAGCGGCTCGAGCCGTGATCCCGTCGCCCGCTCGGCTTCTCGTCCTGGCGACGTTGGCCGGCTTCTGGGCTCCGACCGCGGTCGGAGCCCAGGCCGTCACGACCACGCCCGGTGACGCGGGGGCCGGCGCGGTCGTGGTCGGCGCGGTGGTGGACGACGCCACGGGTGCGGCCGTTGCCGACGCGCTGCTCCACTTCGAGGGTCCGGACACGGTGCGGGTGCTCACGTCGGCGGACGGCGGCTGGAGCGCGGGGAGCCTCGAGCCGGGCGTCTACCGCATCGCGGTCTCGCGGCTCGGATACGAAGAGCGGACACTGACGGCACGGGTGCCGGTGGAGGGTGGTCTGCGGGTGGAGCTGAGCAGCCTGGCGCTCCCCCTCGAAGCCCTGATCGTGACCGCGAGCCGCCGGCTCCAGCGGCTCGCGGACGCGCCCGTCTCGGTCGAGGTCTTCCGGGCGGAGGAGCTTCGGCGCTCGGGCGCGTCCGATCTGGCGTCGATCCTGACCGAGCGCACGGGCATGCAGCTGCAGGGAGGGCATCCGAACGGTGCCGGTGTCATGCTCCAGGGCCTCGACTCGGAGCGGGTGCTCATCCTGGTGGACGGGCAGCCGTGGATCGGGCGCCTGTCGGGAACGGCGGACCTGTCGCGCATCCCCACGTCCATGATCGAGCGTGTCGAGGTGGTCAAGGGCCCCCAGGCGGCGCTCTACGGGTCCGAGGCGATGGGCGGCGTCGTGAACGTCATCACGCGCCGGCCGGGGGCCGGCTGGGGCGGCTCCGCGTCGATCACGTCGGGCAGCCAGGGCCGCCTCGACACGAGCGCCCGTCTGACCGCCCGGCGCGGCGACCTCGGCTTCGGCGTGGACGTCGGGCGGCGCACCGAGGATCTGCTTCCGGGGCAGGGCTCGAGCTCGGCCGCCTCGGTCGTCCGTAGAGACGGGCGCGCGAGCGCGAGCTGGTCGGGCGAGGGCCCGCTGGCGCTCGACGCCTCGCTGCTGCTCGTGGACGAGGACCAACGATGGGCGACCGGGCAGCTCCGGCATTTCGCGGACAACGTCCAGGGCATGCTCACGCTCGACGGCCGCTGGACGGGCGAGGCGCACACGCTCGGGGCGGCCGTGCACGCGTCGCGCTTCGATCATCTCCTCCGCCGCGGGACCCAGGCCGTCGCACCGCCGGAGTCCTCCGGGGATCGCCAGGTCCAGAGCCTCGCGGAGCTGGACCTGATGTGGGGCTGGGACCAGGGGGGCGATCTCGTCCTCGACGCCGGCATGGAGCTGGGCCGCGAGCGGATCGAAGCCGAGACGGTCTCGAGCGGCGAGCGGGACCGGGTCACCGTGGAGCCCTTCGCCCAAGCCACGCTGGACGTCGCCGGCGTCTCCGTGGTGCCCGGCCTCCGCTACAGCCACTCGAGCCTGTGGGGTGGTCACTGGACCCCGCGCCTGGCGCTCATGAAGCGTCCCATCCCGGCACTCGCGGTGCGGGCGTCCGTGTCGGCGGGCTACCGCGCGCCCAGCTTCAAGGAGTTGGGCCTGGATTTCCTGAACAGCGGCCCCGGCTTCGGATATCTGGTCCGGGGCAACCCCGACCTGCAGCCGGAGACGTCGACGAACCTGTCTGCGGGCGTCGAGTGGACTGGGCTGCGCGCGTACGGGCGCGTCCAGGGCTTCCACAACGCCTTCGACCGGTTCATCGAGACGAGCGCCGTGGGCGATTCCGCGGGCATGACCGTCTACACCTACGGGAACATCGCGGAGGGTCGCACGTCCGGCGTTGAAATCGAGCTCGGGTGGACGCCGGGGCCCCTCGAGCTGGAAGCGGGTTATGCGCTCCTGGACACCGAGGATTCGTCGACCGGCCAGGCCCTGCTCGGCCGCCCGAGACATTCGGGGCGGGTCTCCCTCGGTCTGCCGCTCGGTGGGCTCCGCGCCCACACGGCCGGGACCTGGACCGGCGCGACCCCGATGACCCGCGACCCCGACTCGGGCACCGTCTCCATGCGCGACGGCTACCTGCGCTTCGACGCCCGCGTCGCCCACCGGCTCATGGATCGCCTCGACCTCGCCGTAGGCGTGGACAACATCCTCGACGCGGCACCCGAGGCATGGCCGGGCTTCACCGGGCGCAGGATTCACCTCACCCTCTCTTCCACCTTCCTCGGTACCTCGGACCCATGAAATACATTACGCACTTCGCCACGTCGCTGGTCACCGCCGCGACGCTCCTCGCCTCGCCTTCCTCCGTCGATGCCTGGCAGGAGGGGGCGGGCACGGTGGGGACCGTCCTGATCGCCCACGGAGGCGATCCCGAATGGAACCAGCCGGTGCTCGACGCGGCGGCGGCCGCGAAGACGGGCGGGCCCGTGGCCGTGAGCTTCCTGATGGGTGACTCTGCCGCCGTGTACCGATTCCAGGACGCGGTCACTTCGCTCGTCGAGCAGGGAGCGGAGCGCGTGGTCGTGGTGCCGCTGCTCGCATCGAGCCACAGCGGCCACTACGAGCAGATCCGGTACCTCGCGGGTGAGACGGACGAGATCTCCGAGGTCATGATGCACCACCTGCACATGGCCGGGATCGAGCGGCCCACCGCCGCCGTGCCGATCCAGGTGGCGCCCGCGCTGGACGCATCGCCGGAGATCGCGGACATCCTCTCCGAGCGCGCTTCGGTGCTGGCCACGAACCCGGCCGAGCAGGCGCTCTTCATCATCGGGCACGGCCCGAACGGCGCCGAGGACAACGCAGAGTGGATGGCCAACCTGCGGCCGATCGCCGAGGAGGTCGGGGCGCGAGGCGGCTTCCGCGACGTGAAGCTCGGCCTGGTGCGGGACGACGCGCCGGAGCCGGTCCGCACGGAGGCCGTGCGCCGCATCCGTGAGATCATCGAGCTCCAGAACGAGCTGACCGGTCAGGAAGTCGTCGTGGTGCCCATCCTCGTGTCGAAGGGATACGTCAGCGTCCGGAAGCTGCCGCAGGACCTGGCCGGCCTGCCCGTCGCGTACGACGGCGAGGGGCTGCTTCCGCACCATGCGATCTCGCGTTGGGTCGAGCGTCGCGTGCGGGAGGCTTCGAGCAAGTCGGTCAGCCACTAGAAGGCTGATGAAGGAGTCCAGAGCGTCGCGCTCGGCGCGGGTTCGCGGCCCTTCCAAGGTCCGCTCGATGCGCACCCGGTGGAACTACGGGTGCGCATCGGCGTTCTTGATCATGACGGTCGGCCCCATCGAAGAGCGCGGCGACGTGGGAGGCG
>Ga0079224_100009948_pt1 | contig 13020 bp, 6 predicted proteins | sample Stecom2015_FD_80414 | JGI IMG/M metagenome (GOLD analysis project Ga0079224, IMG submission 80414) | Agricultural soil microbial communities from Utah to study Nitrogen management - Steer compost 2015 | ecosystem: Environmental > Terrestrial > Soil > Agricultural land | place: USA: Utah... | reverse complement strand
GACGTTGCCGATGGCCCAGCCGGCGCCGCTCACGCGGCCGATCTCTTCCGGGCGAGCGATCTCGGGCAGCAGCGCGTTATAGAAGACCTGCCCGCTGCGGTAGCCAATTTCGGCAAGGATGAAGGCTATCATGCCAATAAGCACCTGGCCGGGTCTGGCAAAGAAAAGCAGCCCCGTGAAGAGCACCGTCATCAGCGTGTAGAAGAAGAGCAGCCGCTTCTTGGCGCCGGAGAAGTCGGCGATGGCGCCGAGCACGGGCGCGGTGAGGGCGACGACGAGCATGGCGAGGCCCACACTCAGCCCCCAGAGACGCGTGCCTTCTGGCCCGCCGACGACGCCGCCCTGGAAATAAGCCGAATAGACAGCCAGCAGAACGACGGCGGCATAGGCCGAGTTACCGAAGTCGTAGAGATACCAGGCCCAGCGCTCCCGGCGCGTGGAGAGGGGCGGCGAAGCGGACGTCGAGAGATCGGCAGCGGCCATGGTGATTTCTCCTCTTTTCTGCTGACACAGGCGCTCCGCTGCCGGCCGATCGTGGGCCCTGGAGGCAGTGGGGACGCTTCGATTGGCGACTGGACGATGATCATTATAGCGGAAACTGGTGGATTTGTAGAGCATCGAGACTTTCGTAAGCCGATATGTAAGATCTCTCCGGCATCATTGGGGTGAGGTCTTCGCTTCCGACATCGTACCATTGTGGGGTAGCTACACTGGGAGCGACACAGCGATTGCGCTGAGTGCGCTTTAGGAGTGACAGCGATTATGCGGAGGAGTCCTGGGATCATGCGGGTTCTGGTAGGAACCGGCATCCTGGCCCTGCTTTACTACTATAGCTGGTGGTTTACCGCCGGCATCGAAGCCGCGCCCTGGCTGCTGTTGCTGTTGCCTGCGGCAGTGCTCTATGGCCTGTTACAGATGCTCGGCAACTGGATCCTTTACCTGCTGGCGGAAAGGCGCCCGGCCCCGCCACAGCCTGTCGCCGATCTCACAGTTGACGTGTTCGTGACAGCCTGTGGCGAGCCGATCGCCCTCGTCGAACCGACGCTGCGCGCAGCGTGTGCGATGGAGGGCGCGCACCGTACCTGGCTGTTGGACGATGGCGCCGATCCGTCGCTCGCCGCGCTGGCGAGCCGTCTTGGCGCCGGATACCTGACGCGCGAAGACCGTACCGACGCCAAGGCGGGCAATCTGAACGCGGCGCTGGCCCGGACTGACGGCGATATCGTCGTCATTTTTGACATCGACCACGTGCCGGCGGCCGATTTCCTGTCCCGCACCCTTGGCTACTTTAACGATCCGCAGGTCGGCTTTGTACAGGTCATGCTGACCTTTGCGAACCAGCGGCAAAGCTGGGTCGCCAGCGCCGCTGCGGAGACGGCGCTTGATTTTTATAACCCAACGTCGTTGGGTATGGACGGTATGGGCGGCGTGACGTTGATGGGCAGCAATGCCCTTATTCGCCGCACGGCGCTGGAGTCGATCAACGGCTATCAGCCTGGTCTCGCCGAAGATTTGGCGACCTCCCTGCAATTGCAGGCAGCCGGCTGGCGCTCCGTCTACGTGCCCCATCCCCTGGCTCCGGGACTGGCGCCGCCGGATCTGACGGCCTGGTTTGTCCAGCAGTTCAAGTGGGCGCGCGGCGTTTTTGAGCTGTTATTGACGGCTTTTCCCCGCGTTTTCCATAAATTGACCTGGGGCCAGCGGCTCTCCTATTCGGTGAGAACAACAAAATATTGGATCGGCCCGGTCGTCGCCTTTCATCTCCTGGCGACCATCCTCATTCTCATTTTTGGTGGGTTCGAGCTGCGGGCTGCGTTTCACGACTATCTCCGGCATATCATGCCGCTCGTCGTCGCGGATGCTACCATCCGCTATGCCGCGCTGAAGGTCTGGCGGCCGCCGTCTACCCATTCCATCTCGTTCCTCAGAGCCGTAATCCTGGTCTATTCGACCTGGCCGACTTACACGCTGGCCTGGTTTATGGCTCTGACGCGCATACCGTTGCGTTTTCGCGCAACGCCAAAGGCCGCGGGCAACAATTTGCCCGCAATTTGGTTGCTGCCCCAGCTTACGGCCTTAGTCATGCTGATTCTTGGACTCTGGTATACGGTCGTGCGAGGCCACCATCAACCGTCACTGCTGCTGATCTTCGCTGGTGTACAGCTGTTGCTTCAGCTGAGAATGGTGACCGATTGGGTGACCGGGAAGAGCAGAAAGTTACGCACCATTATGCAGCGTCTCAGTCTGGCTCTCATTAGGTTGCAGAGCTGATCAGGGCTGCCGGCTCGTGATTGGTTGTGCACACTGTATTACGTATGGAAGGAGTACCCACCAGAGAACCACTATCACGACAGGCCAAGCAGCATTGGCTCCAATTCGCCGGGCGGCGGGGGCTGTTAGAGCCGGTTGCAGATTCGACACTGCCCGCGCGCCAACTGTGTTATACAGTCCTGCTACACGAGGGACTGTCCACGCTGGGTCAGATTGACGAGAGCATCCAGTCCGGGTGGCAAGAGCGCCTGGGTAGCTATCAGGACCCCGTATCGGGTCAGTTCCTGTTTGCGCACGGTGTAGCCAGAACAGGAGAGCTGCCCGCTGTACCACATAAAGATGTGCTGTTGGATACCTTCCTGGCGCTGCACGCATTGGATGCGCTGGACGCAAGTGCGCCACATCCCCTTCGCTTCGTGGAGCGCTTCAATGCCAGGAGGGATCTCAGCGACTGGACTGCGGCGCAGAACACGGCGAGCAGCCAGATCTTGTTGCCCTTCTTCCTGATCTACCGAGCCGAAGTGGAGGGCAACAAGGCGGCCTTTGAGCTATTCCATCAGGCTCTGGATTGGCTGGAACAAACACAAGAACCTGTTAGCGGTCTCTGGGGGCCGGGCGCAACGCGCTGGTCAATTACCTCGCTGGTGATCGCCGGTCAGATTCTGCCCTATTTTGAATACGTCTACCGCCCGATTAGCCGTGTCACACGGATGCTGGACAGCGTGCTGGAGCACAGGCAGGCGGACGGTTCCATCATTGGCGTCGCCGGAGACAATGCGCGAGCCGATCTTGCCCTCGTAGATCTTCTGGCGACGTTGAGCCGGAAAACTTCCTACCGGATAGATGAGGTGCAGGATGCGCTTCGGCATAGCTACGAGGCAATCAGCCGCAAGGCTTCAGGCGAGGGCGAAGAATCGGCACTCACAGACGTCTCGCCCAGCCTTGCTGCCGAATGGTGTCATGCCTACTTAACTGCCCTGGGAACGATAGAGGCCGCTTACGAAGGCCCTATGGAAGCAGGGGAAAGCTGGCAGGCCCGGCGCTGGCCCGGACCCGGTTATCATCGTCCTTTCGAGGCGCTATCCGACCGGGAAAAGATGGCCTTGCGTTCGTGGCAGCGCCCCTTGCGCCCGGTACAACGGCAGGAGAACCAGGGCACATCGAGTCCCCGTATCAGCGTGATCATCCCCTGTTACAACCTGGGCCTATACCTCTACGAGGCCATTGATACCGTTCTACAGCAGACTCTGAGAGATATCGAGATCATTGTCGTCGATGACGGCTCGGAGGATAGCTTTACGCAATTTCTGCTATCAGCGCTTGAACATCCGCTGTTAACGATCATTCACCAGCAGAATCAAGGAGTTGCTGCGGCACGCAACTTCGGAATCCGGCACGCACGGAGCGAGTACATAAGCTGTCTGGACCCGGACGATCGCTTACATCCCACGTTTTTTGAGAAGGCTGTGGGTATCCTGGATGAGCAGAGTGCGGTGGGCCTGGTCACGGGTCACCTGGAGTTCTTTGACGAGCGCGGCGGTATCCTCGCTTATGAAGACTGTGGTTTTCCTGAGTTATTGGTTGCGAACCGCGTTGTGGAGCCTGCCGTTTTCCGGCGCGAGGGCTGGGAGAGGGCGGGTGGCTATCGCTCCTTCAGTCAGAACGGCATCGAAGACTGGGATCTGTGGATTACCCTGGTAGAACAGGGCTACCGGGTTGCGATGATTCCCGAGGTCGTCTGGTATTATCGAATTCGCGCCAACCAGATGTCCGAAGAGATGTTCCGGCCGGCAACATGGGGCTTGCTGGCACGGGAACTTGTGCTGGCGCATCAGCCGACCTATTCCCGGTACATGCCGGAAGTTATCGCCGCACATTCGGCTCGGTGGTCAGAATTGCGGCAGTGGACACTGGAGCAAGAGCGAGCCATAGCCTGGTGGACGCGACAATCTGCTAGCTGGGAGCAAATCGCCCGAGAACGAGAGAGCTATATTGAGGAGCTGCGGGCCTGGATTGCGGAACTGGAGAAAGATAAAAGCCGGCTGGAGTCTCAGCGGGAAAGCAAGGCTGCAGCAGCGCCAGAACGTGTCAGCCGCCCGACGGAGGGACGTTGGCTACGACTGCAGCAGTATCTCAGGGGCCGGAACTCAGAGCGCCATGATTGATCCCAAGAATCCAGATTATAAAAATACGCCGGTGGCGGACCAACGGCCGACCTTCACATACGTTGCGCAGGTTTCGAGTAGCGAGCCGGCTGTCTCCGTTGTCACGCCGTTCTTCAACACCGGCCCTGTCTTTCATGAGACGGCGCGCTCCCTGCTGCGGCAATCTTTCCAGCAGTGGGAATGGCTGATCGTCAACGACGGCTCGACAGATGCAGCAGCCCTGGCGGTGCTGGAGACGTACCGGCAACAAGATCCGCGCATTCGCGTCATCGACCTTGAGGAAAATAAGGGGCCCGGTGCGGCGCGCAATTTGGCTTTTCGCGCTGCCCTTGCGCCCTATATTGTGCAGCTCGATAGCGATAACCTGCTGGAGCCCACGGCTATCGAGATCTGGTACTGGTTTCTGCAATCCTTTCCCGAATACAGCTTCGTCAAGGGCTATACTGTTGGCTTTGGCGCCGAGGAATATCTATGGAACCGGGGCTTTCACAATGGCGAAGCATTTCTTTACGCCAATCAGGTCGATGCGACGGCCATGTTCCGCCGGGAAATGCTCGCGGACGTCGGCGGTTATGATGAGGCCATTCGTGACGGCCTGGAGGATTGGGATTTCTGGTTGCGCTGCGCCAACGCCGGTCATTGGGGAAGCACCGTTCACCAATACATGGATTGGTACCGGCGCCGTCCTTCGCATGCCGAGCGTTGGCAAGACTGGGACGGCGGCTCGCGCCAGGAGTCGTTCCGGCGCGGTCTTCGCCAGCGTTATCCGGCGCTGTGGAACGGCGCCTTTCCGAAGATTGATTCCCAGCCATGGGTGATCCAGGAGCCGTCACTGGCCGATCTGCCCGAAATCAATCGCCTCAGCAAGTCCAGGCCGCGCCTGTTGATGATTCTGCCCTGGCTGACGATGGGCGGCTCCGACCGCTTCAACCTTAATCTGGTTCAGCAGCTCCAGACGCGTGGGTGGGAAGTGACGATTGCGACGACGCTGGGCGGCGATCACTCGTGGGAGCCAGAATTTGCCGCACACACGCCAGACATCTTTGCGCTCCACCGCTTCCTGAGACTGGCCGACTACCCGCGCTTTCTCAGCTATCTCGCCCGCTCTCGCCAGGTAGATTGTGTGTTGATCAGTCATAGCGAGCTGGGGTATCAGCTATTACCCTACCTGCGCGCGCAGCTTCCAGAAACGGCCTTCGTCGATTACTGTCATCTAGAAGAGATACAATGGAAGAACGGCGGCTATCCACGCATGGCGATTTCTTATCAGGAGCTACTGGATTTGAACATCGTCTCCTCGGCCCATCTGCGGGAGTGGATGGCGGCGCAGGGCGCTTCGGTCGAGCGAATCCGGCTTTGCTACACCGGGATTGAATTACGCGAGGATCTGTCGCCCACTGTCCCGGCAGCTGAGATGAACGGGAAACAGAAGCCGCCGCTGATCGTCTATGCCGGGCGCATTTGCGAGCAGAAGCAGCCAAAGGTTTTCGCCAGGACCATGGAGCGGCTGGCGGAAATGAACGCGCCGTTTCGGGCCGTCGTCGCCGGCGACGGCCCGGATAAAGCTTGGCTGGCTTCGTTTATCAGGCAGAAGAAGCTGGATAAGCAGGTGCTGCTGCTGGGTGAGCTATCCCATCAGCAGCTGCTTGAGTTGCTGACCACCGCCGACATCTTCTTTCTACCCTCGTTGTGGGAGGGCATTTCGCTGGCCATTTACGAGGCGATGGCTGCCGGGCTGGCCGTCGTTGGCGCGGATGTCGGCGGGCAGCGCGAGCTTGTAACGGAAGAATGTGGCATTCTGATTCGCCCTGGTCGTGAGGACGAGGAAGTGGAGCGATACGCCGCAGCTCTGGCGGGCTTGCTGCAGCAGCCGGAGAAGGCCAGAAAGATGGGGAGAATGGCACGTTCCCGTATTGCTGCGGGCTTCCGCCTGGATCAAATGGGCGACCGTATGGTGGAGCTATTGCGGGAGGCGATCAGCCAGCACCAGAGTGACCCTCGTCCGCTGCCGCCGGCAGGTCTGGCGCGGGCCACTGCTTCACAGGCCATCGAATATGTGCGGATGTCGCATCTGGCCGACCAGTTATGGATGGAACGTCATGGACATCGTCCGAAGGACGGCGGCGCCCAATCAGCCATCTGGACGCAACTGGACTGGCGCAGGCGCTTGTATCTGACCCTCTATCGCTGGCACGAGCCTATTTACCACTGGTACAACCGGCGCGGATGGGATTGGCTGGCGCCAGTTCGAGAACAGGTACGCAGTTTATTGCTGTCGCGTCATGACTCGAATTGAACCGCACGGCCTGTCTACGGCGTTTTCTATGACCGTATCGATCATTATCCCAGCATATAATGCCGCGAAAACGATACAGGAAACCCTCGACTCCGTTGTCGCGCAGACCTATGTTGATTGGGAAGCGATTGTCGTAGACGATGGCTCGGACGATGAAACGCGACAGGTGGTACGCGAATTCTGCCAGAATGAACCGCGTATTCGCCTCGTACTGCAGGAGCACGCCGGAGTAAGTGCAGCTCGAAATAGAGGGGTCGCCGAAGCAACCGGCGATTGGCTGTTATTTCTGGATGGCGACGACCTCATTCTCGAGAACCATCTGGAACGCCTGCTGGCTCGGCTGGCCGACGACCCACATCTCGACGCAGTCGTCGGCGGCTGGGCGCGCCTCGCGCCGAGCGGCGAGCTGATTGAGGCGCCGCAGTCTTCATTGCCCGAGGAGCCTTTTCAAGGGCTGGCTCAGTACTGTCTGTTTCCCATTCATGCCTGTCTCGTGCGGCGCGCGCTGGTGGTAGCCGTTGGCGGCTGGGATCCGTCGTTTACCACCTGTGAAGATTGGGACCTCTGGCTGCGAGTCGCGCGCAGCGGCGCCCGTTTTGGCGCGATATCTGACCTGACGGCTTTGTATCGTACGAACGTCGGCTCGGCCTCGCTCAACGGGCAACAACTGTTGCGCGACGGCCTGCGCGTGCTTGCACTGGCTTCCACGACTGATCCGCGCGTACCGAACCCCGATCCCAGGTATCAAGCCGGTTTGTCTGGCGTCGACCTCACGCCACAACATTATTATTTCATGATGTGGTGTGCGGGTCTGGAACTGGGCAGGGGCGAGGAAGCAAGCTCGTTATCGTCCCAGCTAAGCGAGTGTCGTTGCCAGGAGTTGGATTATTCGAGAGTTGTAGCTAATCTGTTTAGGGCGTTTCCATTGGCCGTGGGAGCGAAGATAGATGACTGGCCGGCCTTTCTGGCTCAACGGCAGGAGGCCATTGACCGGTTCTTGCAAGCCGTAGAAAAGCAAACGCTTATCGCCGGCTTCTGCGGCGAGGTGAGCCGTCTGCTCGAACAGAGGATCCTGATGCAACTCGTTGGGGACCGCCCGGCCGTCGTCGGCAAGACAATGGCGCTCTCCGTCAATGCTGAGAGGCCCCTGCGGGATATCGAGGTTCCTGCAGAAGCGGAACGGGCGATTTGCGAGGTCTATATCGGCGATGAGCGGTTGGGCGCCGTGGAACTCCCCGTTTTCGACGGCCTGCTCAGCGCCTACGTCATGAGGGATGGGATCTCTTCGGACTTTGCCTGGCAGATCCTTGAGCGATATTTCCGGCAGGCTCTGTACCCGCGGTTGGATGCGAGCGTCGACAACGGCCGCCTTTCAATCTGGCGCGGGCAGCTCTGTTTGCTGCAAGATCTGGCTGCCGGAGAAGATTGGACTGAGCCGCTATTTCAGCAGGCAGGGTGGACGCTGTTCTTGCAGGAGGTATGGGGTTGTCCTGATTGGTCTCTGGAACGATTCTACGATCCACAAGAGCTGCAGGCGAGCGGCGGCGATTCCATTCCCGGCCGAAATGGAATGACCCTCGAAATCAGCGAGCCATTACCCACCCCTCTCAGTAACGCGCCACATGTCGAGATTGTCGTCACGGTCGGCGGCACGCCCATCGGCCTCGTGCAGCTCGCACCGGAAAACGGCGCCATCGGGCCGCAGAAATTACGCGCTGCGATCACCCGGGCGACGGGCTTCGAGCTGTGCCGCGCGGCCGTTCGCGAAGCAATCCTGGGATCTCCTCTTGCTGCGGCAGGCTCGTTGCGCGAGCGACTGACGCAGATTGCGGGCAAGAACAAACAGGCGCCCGATTCCCCGGTGGCAGAGGCCGAGAGGAGGACGGGCCCTTCAACGCTGGTGCTCGGACGTCTGTCGCCGCAGGCTATCGATACGCCGCAGGCGCGCCGCGCCGCGCTGCCGGCCAATGCGTATGGGGAGCTGATTGCGGCAAGTGAGTTGTTTGCACAACCCGTGGCGACGAGCGGCTCCCCAGATGAGCCGCCACGACGTATTTTTTACGCGCCGGATCTTTGTTCGCCGGTGACCCATGCGGCCGGCCCGACCCCCGACCGCGCCGCACTTCTCGAATCCGGATCGTCCTTACAGGCACGGCCTTATGGACGAAGCCATTTTGAGCGCATCTTTGCCGGCCGTTCAGATCCGTGGATATATGAGCATAGCGATTACGAACGCATCAAGTATGAGCAGACCTTACAGCTATTGCCTCCCGGTCCTATTCGGCGTGCTCTAGAAGTGGGATGTGCTGAGGGGCATTTCACCGAAAGGCTTGCGCCGCGGGTTGGGACACTGCTCGCTGCAGATATATCGGAACTAGCGCTGGAGCGGGCCGCGGCGCGCTGCTCTGGGCTGGACAACATTGAGTTTGGGCAGCTGGATATCGTCAAGGATGGGCTGCCGGGGCAGTTTGACCTAATCGTCTGTAGCGAGCTTTTGTACTACGTTGGTGGCATCGAGCAACTAGAGCAGGTTGCAGAAAAACTGGCTGCCGGCCTGGCCCGTGGCGGCTATCTTCTGATGGCGCATGCCAATCTGGTTAGCGACGATGCAGATCAAACCGGATTTGACTGGGGTCTCCCATTTGGCGCCCGGACGATTGGCGAAACATTTGCCGCGCTCAAGGATCTGCAGCTCGTCCGAGAAGTACGCACACCGCTATACAGGGTACAGCTTTTTCGGCGAAGCAGCGGACTGCGCAGGGTTTTGCCCCAGCGCGTTCAGCTGATCGAATATGACGAGGTAGTCGCGCTGCCCGAAGGTCCGGTGGTAGACACGATTCGTTGGAACGGCGCGTTTGCGCACACGCACGACCAGCCGCAGGCTGAAACAGCATGGTTACCAATCCTGATGTACCATCGCATTTCGCCACAGTCGCCCGCCGGCTATCGCCGTTATACGGTGACGCCTGAAGCGTTTGATAAGCAGATGCAGTATTTGCGCGATGCGGGTTTCTACGGAATCAATCTGCAAACGTGGCAAATGGCTATGGCCGAGCATCGCCCGTTGCCGGGAAGGGCCGTGCTCATTACGTTTGACGATGCCTACACAGACTTCAAGGAACATGCCTGGCCTCTTCTGCAACGTCATGGTTTTCCGGCGACATTGTTTGTGGTTGCCGAAGAGACGGGTGGACGAAACCGTTGGGATCCGTTCCTCGATGAACCGCTGCCGCTCCTGTCCTGGGAGGACTTGCGGCGACTGCGTACGGAAGGATTAGAGATAGGTTCCCATAGCGTTACACATCGGCGTTTGACTGCGATATCGCCGAGCCAGGTCGTTCGGGAGGCAATACGCTCGCGAATCATCCTCAAACAGAAGCTTGGTGAATCGACGCCTGCCTTAGCCTATCCTTACGGCAGCTCCAATGGCCTTGTACATCACCTGGTCGGCGCCTGCGGCTATACCTTCGGCCTTACGTGCCAGGGGCGGCGCGCCGGCCTGTGGGATTCTCTGCTGGCGCTGCCGCGCATCGAAATCCGCGGCGACGAGGATTTCGCCGACTTTGTTCTGAAGCTGGAGGGGGAATAGTCCTGACCGCCGTGCAAGAGCGCGCAACAAACGCTGCGGTGACGAACGCCGATGAGGTTATGACGCCCACCGTTTTCAGGGCAAGCGTGCCGGTCACGCTGGAGCTGCCCTTGTCAATGGCGGAGGCTGTTGCCGAAGTCCTTGGCGGCTCCTATGACGCGCCTTATTCGGGCGCCGGCGCAACGATCCTCGACATCGGAGCACACGTAGGCGCCTTCACGCTGTGGGCCAACATGCGCTGGCCCGGCAGCCGGCTCTTCGCTTATGAGCCGCACCCGCAGACTTTTGCCAGCTTGCAGCGAAATACCCTGCAATTGCCTGACGTACGCTGTGTGCGTGCTGCCGTCTACCCGAGCCGGCAAGAAACGTTGCCGTTCTATAGTCGCTTCGCTGGGGATGGGGAAGCAGGTGTTGTGGATGTCTTGCAGCGTATCTTCAATTCCTTGCCGGAGCAGGGAATGTTCGAGGTACCTGTGATACATCCTGCCAATCTGCCACCGGCAGACATTGTCAAGATTGACACCGAGGGCGCCGAAGCAGCTATCCTGGAGGCGATGGATCTGGAGCCGGTTTCGCTCATCATCCTGCAATATCATTTTGACGAGGAGCGCGAGCGGATCAAGGAGCTGTTGCAGCCGCGGTTCACCCTGGAGTACGAGAGTGCCTTGCCGTGGCAGCCTTTGCTCGCAGAAAGTGAATACCGATCCAGCCTGGCCGGCGACCATTATGGACAGCTTTGTTTTGTAAACCGCGCTCACGAACGTCTGCGTCCTGTTGCGGCGGAAGTGTGGATTCCTGCGACGGAGACAGCGCACGCGCCGGCAGACGTTGCCGAGGCGAGCAACGGGCAAGCACCCGGGCCGTACTCACCAGCGGCGTCGCCAGACAGGCGGCAGCCGGCAGCCCGGCCCATCGCCAATAAGTCCCCTTCCCTGGTCTATTTGTACGACCTGCTGGCGATCATGGTGATGCGGGATATGAAGCTGCGTTACAAGCGGTCGGTAATGGGGATCGCCTGGTCGTTACTCAATCCCCTGGCACAGTTAGCCGTGTTCGGCTTTGTATTCCGTTTCGTACTGCCGCTGGATATACCGAACTATACGGCGTTCCTTTTTATCGGCATCCTCGCCTGGTCCTGGTTTCAAGGCTCTCTACAACAGGCTACTGGCGCAATCGTCGAGAATGGCGCCCTAATCGGCTATCCCGGTTTTCCGGTGGCTGTGCTGCCGGTGGTGACCGTAACCAGCCACCTCGTGCACTATTTGCTGGCGCTGCCTATTGTCGTCGTCTTCCTGCTTGCCAGCGGCATATCTTTCAATGCCGTCGCCGCATTGTTGCCGGTCGTCGTCTTGATCCAGTTTGTTCTTTCTTTGAGCCTGGCCTTCCTGGTCGCCACCCTGCAGGTCTTCTTCCGGGACACACAATACCTGCTGGGTATCGCTTTGATGCTCGGCTTTTTCCTGACGCCTATTTTTTATGATCTCAGTACGGTTCCTGCCCGTTTTCATCCCTTTTACCGTCTGAATCCCATGTACATTCTCGTCGAAGCGTATCGCGACATTCTCGTGCGGGGAATCCTGCCCGACGTTGGCTCGCTCCTGCTGTTGGGCCTGCTATCAATCCTCCTGCTGGGCGCCGGTTACCGCCTGTTCAGCCGCACCAGTTTCCGTTTTGTGGAACAGATATGAAAGCGGCGATAGCAGTACACGATCTGGGAAAGCTATACAGGCGGTATGATGCGAACCGGCCGCGCACCCTGCAGGAATCGGTGATCAAGGGAATGCGCGGCTTAAGCTCGCAGGCAGCGTTCTGGGCCCTGCGCCACGTCGATTTAGAGGTCCTGCCGGGCCGTGTGATCGGCGTGATCGGCCCTAACGGGGCCGGCAAATCGACTCTGCTGCGCCTCGTCGGCGGGATAGGCAGCCCGGATGAGGGCCATCTAGAGGTGCGCGGTCGGGTCGGGTCACTGCTCGACCTTGGCATCGGTTTTCATCCAGACCTGACCGGACGTGAAAACGTGATGATCAGCAGCGTTATCTCAGGCCTGACACGGCAACAGGTGAGACGGCGGTTCGACGAAATCGTCGCCTTCGCCGAGCTGGAGGAGTTCATCGACAGTCCGCTGCGCACGTACAGCAGCGGCATGCAGATGCGCCTGGGCTTTGCCGTCGCCGTGCACACGGCGCCGGACGTATTGCTGATTGACGAGGTGCTGACCGTGGGCGACATAGCCTTCCAGCACAAATGCTTTGAGAAGGTTGTCAGCTTCAGGGACCAGGGTGGCGCGATACTGGTCGTCTCCCACGATTTGGACGTGCTGCGCGACCTTTGCGACCGTGTCCTATGGCTGGAGCATGGTCAGACAGCCGCCTACGGTAGCGCGCAGGAAACCATAGACGCTTACCTGCGGCACAGCGCGGTAGGTGCAGATTGAGCGCGCAAGACAGCGCCGGGCGCCTGAAGCAATCTGCTGCCGGCAGCGCGCCGATTGAACGGCTGCGCGCGCGCGCGCTGGCCCTGCCGGCGGCGCTGGACCGGCCTCGCGTGCAGTTTGTGGCGTTGGCCATCATTGTCGCCATCGCCGCCTTCTTGCGCTTCTACAAGCTGGGTGCGTGGAGCTTCTGGGGCGATGAGATGCTGACTATCATCGACGTGCCCGACGGATTCAACTATGAGTTGCTGCGCCGTTCCCTGATGCT
>Ga0079224_100009947_pt1 | contig 13020 bp, 14 predicted proteins | sample Stecom2015_FD_80414 | JGI IMG/M metagenome (GOLD analysis project Ga0079224, IMG submission 80414) | Agricultural soil microbial communities from Utah to study Nitrogen management - Steer compost 2015 | ecosystem: Environmental > Terrestrial > Soil > Agricultural land | place: USA: Utah... | reverse complement strand
TAGAAAAAGCCCGGCAATACTTCCCGCTGGAAATACTGGTTCTTTCTAAGCCATACATTTAAAATATGGCGATGTGTCAGCAGTTTTCTCCGTGACGCATGCCTTCTTTGCGCTTCCTGCAGACTTTCGAGCAATATACGCGTTTCCGTCAGACATTGTTCAGGCTCGGTGATTACTTTCAAGGCCGGACTGATAAGCCCATGTTCCTGCAGTAATGCGAGCACTTTAGCAAACGCTTGTCCCATCGCAATATAGTTTTCTTCTATATTAAAATCAATACATTGATATAATGTGTTTTCCACTTCTTTTTCTACAAGCTCCATTGACTGATTTTTCATATGTCACCTCATGTTGGAATTGTATACAACAAGTATAGTAGAATTCCTCCCAATAAAAAAGAAATTGGATTGAAAAAAGCTACGGAGCATCTCAACTGCACCGTAGCAACAAGTTATTTTGCATGAATCGCTTTTCCGAAAACAGAACGTGCCGCATCACCAACATGTTCGCTGACTGTCGGATGCGGGAAAATGAGCCTTGCCAAGTCTTTTACTGATCCTCCCAATACTTTTGCCGCGAGCATGGAGTTGATCATTTCCGTCGCGCCGTCTCCAACGACACATGCCCCGTAAATATCGCCTTCAGGACTCGCTACAAACTTCATAAAGCCCTGTGTATTTCCTTCAAGCAGTGCTTTAGGATTCGTAGGTAAATACATCTTCGTTACAATGCTGTCTGCAGGTGCTTCGTGCTCCAGCATGCCGAATGTCGCAATTTCAGGATGTGTATATACACATCGCGGAATTTCCTGCTGATTGATCACTTTCGGATGCTTTCCTAAAATATAGTCGACTGCATGTACACCTTCTGCACTTGCAGAGTGGGCAAGCTGGAAACCGCCTACTAAATCGCCAATCGCAAATATACCGGGAATACTTGTTTCATAATGGTTATCTACTTTGATCAAACGGCCATCCATCTGCATTTCCAGCACTTCCGCTATTTCGGTGTTCGGACGGCGCCCTGTCGCAAACAGTAAATTTTCAAGCGGGAAATTGCCGATTGATGTCTGTACATGGTCAGCATGGATTTCTTCGAACGTAAAGTCTGTCACAAGTTCGATTCCCAGCTGATTCATTTTCTCTTTAATAATTGGTCTTGCATCCGGTTCTTCTGTTTGCAGAATATCTTTGCTATGGTTTAATACGGTTACTTTTGTTCCCATTGGCGCTAAAGCAAATGCCATTTCTATTGCAATGACCCCGCCTCCGATGATCGTCAACTGTTTCGGCAGCTCCTGGATCGAAAAAAACGTATCCGTTGTATGATATGATGCGTTTTCAAGTCCTTTAAACGGTGGAACAAACGGACGGCTGCCTGTTGCCAAAATGACATGATCTGCTGTAAATGCTTCTTTCCCTATGATCACTTTTCGTTCTGCGGTTACTGTCGCCTTTCCGCGGAACATTGTAATCTGTGCGTTTTCGATAAATGTTTCAATATTTGATAACAATTCATCAACCACTTGATCTTTTCGCTGCATCAACTTCGGAAAATCAATATTGATCGTCGGGACCGTCACACCCCAATCAGTCCCGCGCCGAATTTCCTGTACAAGTTTACTATGCTCAAGCATAATTTTTGAAGGAATACAGCCGACATTATAGCAGGCACCTCCAACTTTATCTTTTTCGACAAGCGCTACTCTCAACCCGCTTTTTGCTGCATGAATGGCCGCCACGTACCCTCCAGGTCCTGCACCAATAACGGCTAAATCAAATTTATCCATATAGACCACCTCATTTTTCACATTAGCATTACAGATTGGGGAATGCAACAAATCCGGCGTCAATATTCTTTTAATTCCCAATATTCATTCAATAAAAACGGCGATATGCCAATTGCATTCGCCGTCCGTCTATCTATTATTTTAATACTTTAATTTCTACATTTTTACGTCCCCAATTAAGCGCGGTTTTTTTCGTCTTCATGAAAACGTCAATCCGGTTCCCTCTGATCGAACCGCCTGTATCACCGGCAACCGCAATTCCATACCCTTCTACCCATACTTTCGTTCCAAGCGGAATCACCTTTGGGTCAACCGCAATCAGTTTTATATCCGGATTTTTCTTTAGATTAACTCCGGTAGCCGTCTTTCCGGAACATCCTTTACAGTACGCAGTAAAAGCGCTTGCTTCAACAGTGAGTGTTTTGACAACTTCATAGTCATCAATTGTTTCCTTTTTCTCTTTCTTTTCAACCGGCACTTTCTTGTTTTTAATATGAGCCGGTAATTTCAGTACGAAGCCTTCCGTAACTTCTTCTATGTCGTTAACTTCATTTAATTCAAGCAATGTATATACCGATGTGTCATAACGATCTGCAATTTCATCCAATTCTTCACCTTTCTTCACAGTATGCGTAGCTGCAGTTGCCGCGCTTGCGAAGAATAAGGCAGTGACCAAAAAGAAGGCAAAGCTAAATAATAGTTTGTTTTGAAACATATTAATTATTTCCCCCTGTATCTTTTGTCTTTTTTGTAAAAGCTAAATCCAAGTCTACACATTTTATATTTCAAAAAGATTACAAGGAGATGATATAAAAATTACAATATTATCCTTTATAAACGAAAAATGTAATATAAAAAAGCTGTCATATAGGAATAATCCTTCATGACAGCTTTTTATATTAAATTTACATGATTGTCGCTTCCGGTTCGTAAGCGATTATTTCTTTAATTGTATTGCTTTCCCCCATGATCGCAACAGTCGGAGTATGTTCGGCAACTTCTTTATTATCCACATACACGTATGAAATAATAATGACAATATCGCCTTTTTGAACAAGACGTGCCGCTGCTCCATTTACACAAATGACGCCCGATCCGCGCTCCCCGGCGATAATATACGTCTCAAAGCGTGCTCCGTTATTATTATTGACAATATGGACTTTTTCGTTCGGCAGCATGCCAACCGCATCCAAAATATCTTCATCAATTGTAATTGAACCTACATAATTCAAATCTGCCTGTGTCACTTGTGCACGGTGGATTTTACTGTTCATCATCATTCTAAACATGGACTGCTTCCCCTTTTAATGAAAAAATCAAATTATCGATTAAACGTGTTTTACCAAGATGAACGGCAGCTGCAATTACGATTTCCTCTGTCTGATCATCGACTTCCTGTAAATCCGGATAGGATAAAACCATCAAATAATCGACATGGCCATCCGTATTGTCATGAATTATTTTTTTAGCGAGTGCAATGGCCGATTCCACACTGCCGGATTCCAGCAGCTCTCTTTTCGCCAGTTGGAGCCCTTGCTGAATCGCTGGTGCCTGTGAACGTTCTTCAGCAGTTAAATAAACATTGCGGCTTGATTTTGCCAATCCGTCCTCTTCGCGTACAACCGGCACAACTCGTATTGTCACCGGGAAATTGTAATCGCGTACCATTGTTTGAATGATCGCCACTTGCTGCGCATCCTTTTGCCCGAAATAAGCACGGTCCGGCTGCACTAAATTAAAGAGCTTCGCTACGACTTGCAAAACCCCGTCGAAATGACCAGGTCGGCTAGCCCCGCATAAAATATGCGCCTGCCGTCCTGCACGAATGGAAATCCCTCCATTGTGCGGATACATTTCTTCTACAGACGGCGCAAATATATAATCTACACCTGCCGATTTTGCCAATTCTGTATCACGCGGTAAATCTCTTGGGTATGATTCAACATCTTCATTCGGGCCAAATTGTGTTGGGTTGACGAATATACTCATGATAACAAGTTCATTTTCCCTGCGAGCGTTTGCAGCCAATGTTAGGTGCCCCTCATGTAAAAAGCCCATTGTCGGGACAAGACCGATTGACTGGCGGTTGTATTTTGCCATTTGAACTACTTCCCGCAACTCGGCTATCGTTGTTAATACGTTCATTATTTTACGCCTCCGTAAAGCTCGATCAGCTCTGTCTCTTTCATTGTGAAACTTTGTTGTAATGTCGGGAATGTACCTGCTTTAACAGCGTTTGTATAATTCGTAATCCCCTTTTCTACCTCGGCGCCGACTTGTGCGAATGCTTCAACAAATTTTGGTATATGATGGTTTCCGTATTGCAGTAAGTCATGGAATACTAGTACTTGCCCATCCGCATTTGCCCCTGCACCAATGCCGATTGTCGGAATCGTCAAGTTATGCGAGACAACTTCCGTCAACTGATGTGGAATACATTCCAGCACGACAGCACATGCGCCTGCCTGTTCAACAAGCAGCGCATCTTTTATCAACTTTTCCGCCTGTTCGGCTGTTTTCCCTTGCACTTTATAACCGCCAAGTACTCCTGCCGATTGTGGCAGCAGTCCTAAATGTGCCACTACCGGGATACCGGCATCGGTTAACTTCTTAATAACAGGTACGATATCATCTGCTCCTTCTACCTTTACAGCATTTGCATTCGTTTCCTGCATCATTTTCACAGCCGTTTTCAATGTTTCGTTCACATCCCCATGATAAGAACCGAATGGCATATCGACGACGATGAATGTATCCGGTGCACCTCGGCGAACCGCTTTGCTATGGTGAATCATATCTTCCACCGTTACACGCATTGTCGATTCATAACCCAGTACGACCATCCCGAGGGAATCCCCGACAAGTATCATATCGACCCCTGCAGCTTCAGAATATTTCGCTGCCGGATAATCATAAGCGGTAATCATGACAATTTTTTCGCCTTGCGCCTTCATTTTTAAAAACTGTGCAGTTGTTTTCATATTCTTCCTCCTTAAGTGGAAAGAAAACAAAAATACCCCTCTATCTAAAATTAGACAGAAGGGTAGTACCATACGTAAATTCAACACATTCCATACTTTATGCCGAATAGAATCGAACTGAAAGTATTAAATGAATTCATTTATGCGCGTTTTCTTCCGTCTCTGTCCTGTAAGATCAAAGCAGATTTTATTTAATATCGACTAGCAGTTGCAGGTACAGTTCTATTAAGATACTGTCCTAGAGCTACTATAACAAGTTTGGAAGAAAACGTACAGACTAAATAATTAATGTAAAAACTTTTTTTCGAGGCCTTTATTATAAAATTTCAATATCAGCTGAGTATATGGATTTTATTTCTCCGTTCGCTTGACGAATTTCCAGGACTCCGTTCTCAGTGATGCTGACAGCTTCCCCTTCAACCACTTCACGGAGTGTTGTTGCTTTCACCTGTTTTCCGATCGTCCCCGAAGACTGTTCCCATAGCTGTTTGATCTGACCGACGCCGTTTTTCACGTATTCGTCACTGTATCTCTCCAAAGATTCAAGCACATTGGCGACAAAGTGCACACGTTCAATCGGCTCCCCTTCTTCAATCGCAATCGATGTTGCAATCGATTGCAGCTCTTCAGGAAAATCGCTTTTCTTCTGATTGACATTGATGCCAATTCCAATCAGCAATGCCTGGATGAGGTCAGCCTCAGCTACCATTTCAGTTAAAATACCCGTTGTTTTTTTGCCGTTGATTAAAATATCATTCGGCCATTTTATTTCAGGTGTGAAATTTTTAAAACTCGACTTCATCGCTTCAATAATGGCCACAGCAGTAACTAAAGTAAATTGAGGGGCCTGGTGGGGGGCAACGTCAGGGCGTATGATGACAGTCATCCAAATCCCTTGCCCTTCTGTCGATTCCCATTCACGCATCATGCGTCCCCGCCCTGCAGATTGATGCTCAGCGATGACAACCGTGCCATCCGGTGCACCGGCCCGGACTAGTTCATGCGCAACAAGCTGTGTCGACTCCACCGTTTCATAATAATGGACTTGTCGGCCATAGCGTTCCGTCGTCAAAAATTGCTGCAATTGACCCATATCCACTTTATCCGGTACAGACACCAGTTTATACCCGCGTTTTTTTACTGTTTCAAACTCATAGCCTTCCTGCTTCAATGTTTGCATATGCTTCCATATTGCAGTTCGGGAGACATTGAGCTCATCCGCCAGCACTTGACCGGAAATCGGTTCTCCATCCGCGGTCAAAAACCGCTTCAAAATTTCATCCTTCATCGTGAAATGCATAAAACCATTCCTTTAATCGTTGTTTATCATTTTGTACTTTCCCGTTTAAGACTGCTTCTACTGCTGCATCAAGCGTCTGTTTAATCCAGCTGCCGCGTTTTTTCGGGGACCATTCCAACAGATCTTTTCCTGTAATCGCCAGCTCATGCACATGCTGTATCGGCAATGTGTTTTTTCGTGCCACCAATTCTTCATAGCTCACTTCAAGTTTACGATTCCGCCAAATAGAAAACTGGCAGGCCGTTTTAAGAATAATTGGATCAAAGCGCATCAAATCAACCTGACTCATCCCCCCAAGAAGACTTTCATAAGCATCCAACACCGTTTTCACGAATAGCTTATCTTTATTCGAACAGCGATACTTCGTAAGGAGCGTCAAATCGCTGCCGTTTACTAAGCAGAAATATGCCCAACCAACTTGTCGGTCTTCCGAATAAAATTGCGTCCACTCCGAAGAAGTAAAGTCGCCATACAGAAAATTACTCAATGTCGTTTTTTCCAAGTATTCAATTCCGAATGCTGCATGAGCAGAGATCAGAATCTTTGAAAGTTCTACTTGAATTCGCTCGATTGCAACATATTCAATCGATGCCGCATTTTGTCTGATTGCTTCGAAAGTGTTTTCCTCGATTGAGAAGTGAAGCTGTGCAGCAAATCGGACAGCCCGCAGCATTCGGAGAGCATCTTCTTCAAAACGCTGATCCGGCTCCCCTACAGCACAGATAACTTTGCTGTCGATATGTTGGCGGCCATTGTAATAATCGATGTATTCTCCCGTTTGACTTAGAGCCATTGCATTCATTGTAAAATCGCGGCGTTTTAAATCCTCTTGTAGATTTCGAACGAACTCGACTGTATCCGGACGACGATGGTCACTGTAAGTAGACTCTGTCCGGTAGGTTGTTACTTCGATTGGTTCTCCACAGTCCAGTACAATGACCGTTCCGTGAGCGATTCCGACATCGATAGTGTGGGAAAAAATCGTTTGAATTTCTTCAGGCAATGCACTTGTTGCGATATCGACATCATTATTTTCTTTTTGCAAATAATAATCCCGCACCGCACCTCCTACAATAAAAGCTTCGAAACCGGCATGTTCAATCTTTTTAATGACTTCCTTTGCCGCTTGCCATTGTTGCGGAATCATTCTTTTTTTCAACCACTCTTTCATATATACGTTCATATTGTTCAACCATTTTTGTTTCATGGAACTGTTCGCGTACAGATTGTAGTGCGGCTTCTTTGAATGCCTGATGTTTTTCAACATCCTGCAGCAGTTCGACCGCATAATCCGCGACAGCCTGTGTATCTCCTAGCGGAACCAAATAGCCGTTCACGCCATGATTGATCACTTCGGGAATCCCGCCGATTGCTGTACCGATGCCGGGTACACCGCATGCCATCGCTTCCAATAATACGAGCCCGAACGATTCCTTTTCTGAAAGCAGTAACTTAATATCACTGATTGCAAAAAGTTCTGTAATGTTTTCCTGCTTCCCTAAAAACAGTACATCATCCGTATAAGGTGAATCTTTTACAATATCTGTCACACGGTGCTTTTCCGGTCCATCCCCGACTAATAATAATTTGGCCGGCATACGCTCACGTATTTTCAGGAATGAATCAACCACGTCCGGCAGATTTTTTATTTTACGGAAATTCGAAACATGGATAATTACTTTTTCATGCGGTAAAATACCAAATTGCTCTTTTAAATTGCCGGGATCCACAGGCTTAAATACATCCTCATCAACGAAATTATAAATAGTTTCAATCGGTTTTTTCGTATCGATTAAAGCATATGTCTGCTGTTTTAACGATTCCGAAACAGTCGTTACTGCATCGGAATAGTCAATGCCATACTTGATCGCCTGCGCCAATGTGGAGTCTTCGCCCAAAACGGAAATATCCGTTCCGTGAAGTGTTGTGACAATACCGAACTTCTCGCCGCTCATATGACGGGCCAAAACTGCACAAACCGCATGAGGAATCGCATAATGAACATGCAGTAAATCCAGTTTTTCTTCTTTAATAACATCAGCCATTTTACTTGCTAATGCAATATCGTATGGTGGGTATTGAAATACCGAATAATTATTCACTTCCACCTCGTGGAAAAAAACGTTTGAATAAATTTTATTAAGTCGAAATGGCACACTTGATGTAATAAAGTGAATTTCATGTCCTCGTTCTGCCAACATTTTGCCTAACTCTGTTGCAATTACTCCCGAACCTCCCACTGTCGGGTAACAAGTAATACCAATTTTTAATTTTTTCATTCGGCTCCCCATCCTTTCAACAATACGATTTTAACTTTCTTTAAAAATTATGAAACAAATTTATAAAGTAAAATTGACCGGCATTTATTTTCTGCGTTCCTCTAAAATGCGCCAGTCAACAAAACCTTCCTGAAGCCCTTTTAATAAAATTTCCGCTGTTCCCATATTTGTCGCAAGCGGTATGTGATACAAGTCGCACAACCGTACCAATGCCATGACATCCGGCTCGTGCGGCTGTGCTGTCAATGGATCGCGGAAGAAAAACACCATATCCATATCATTATTAGCGATCATTGCACCGATTTGCTGGTCTCCACCTAACGGACCCGAGCGAAACTTTGTAATCGGAAGTCCCGTTTCGGCTTCAATCATTGTGCCGGTAGTGCCTGTCGCATAAAGATCATGCTCTTTCAAAATATCACGATATGCTATCGCAAACTGAATTAAATTATCTTTTTTCCGGTCATGTGCTATTAATGCGATTTTCATAATTATCAACCCATTTCTAAATGATGTTCTCTAATCCGTAGATTAATGTATTGGTTTTCATTACTTCTTCAATACTAAATGTAACACCGCTCATAAAGCTTCCTCGATTTAATGAATCATGACGGATCGTTAATAATTCACCTGTGCTGCCAAACAGTACTTGCTGATGTGCAACTAAACCCGGAAGTCTTACTGAATGGATATGCATGCCGTCAAAGTCTGCGCCTCTTGCACCAGTATGAGTTTCCTTTTCTTCCGGATGCCCTTGCTTTTTCGCCTTACGGACTTCACTGATCATTTGTGCTGTTTTAATTCCCGTACCAGATGGCGCATCAAGCTTTTGATCATGGTGCATTTCAATAATTTCCACATCCGGGAAATATTTTGCGGCATCTTTGGCAAACTTCATCATTAATATTGCACCAATCGCGAAGTTCGGCGCAATAATACAGCCTAATTGTCTTTCTGTTGCCATTTGCTGCAGTTCTTCAAGTTGTTCATCGGTAAAACCTGTCGTCCCTACAACTGGACGTATGTTATGTAATAATGCCTGTTTTGTTCGTTCATAAACACAAAGCGGATTTGTTAAATCTAAAAGTACGTCCGGTTTTGTCTCACGCACCAGCTCGACAAAATTTGTATAGATCGGAACTTTATAATGGTTTGGAAACTCTTCAAGCAATGCCAGTGATGTACCGACTTCTTTATAATCAAGTGCCGATACAAGCTCCATTCCATCATTATTCATGATAGTATGCACTGCTTCTGTTCCCATTTTGCCTCGTGCGCCGGCAATTGCTACTCTGATTGTCATACTGAAAAAACTCCTTTTTACTGTTAGTTGCTTTTATCCTTGTTAAATAAAATTCGAGTAATATAATGCGGCATTGTTTGGTTCATCCATATTGTTGTCAAATGCGCCAAAATCAAACATAATAAACAATGTAGCTTTTTTTCTGCTCCAGCACATATATTCTTACTCAACCGATTTTAGGAGGTTTACTATGCAAGGAATAAAAATACAGAATATCATCGGAATTCTTATCGGTTCCGCAATATTCAGTTTCGGTTTTGTCCACTTCAATATGCAAAACCAACTGGGTGAAGGTGGATTTAGTGGTATTACACTTATTTTATATTTTACACTAAATTGGGACCCAGCATTAATGAATTTGTTATTAAATATTCCAATGTTTATTCTAGGATGGCGTTTACTCGGTAAAAAAGCATTTATCTATACGATCATCGGTACACTAAGCGTATCGGTATTCTTAAAAATCTTCCAAATTTACGAAGTCAATATGAACTTGCAGGATGATCTATTCCTTGTATCGTTGTTTGCAGGGGTCTTTGTCGGAATCGGTTTAGGGATTGTGTTCCGATTCGGCGGGACAACCGGCGGGGTCGATATTCTGGCCCGACTTGCAAATAAGTATCTTGGTTGGAGTATGGGTAAAACGATGTTCGGCTTTGATTTCTTTGTCATTATCCTTTCCTGGATGACGTTTTTGGATGCCCGTTCGATGATGTATACATTAGTAGCCGTATATGTTGGCGGCCGTGTCATTGATTTGGTGCAGGAAGGCGCCTATTCGGCTAAAGGTGCATTTATTATTTCAATGAAATCCGATGAGATCGCAAACTTAATTACGAATAACATGGACCGTGGCGTAACCGTTTTTGACGGTCATGGTCACTTTACGAAAGAACACCGTGATGTTCTGTACTGTGTCATCGGACGAAACGAACTTGTCCGTCTAAAAAATATCGTCCACGGCGTCGACCCGCACGCATTTGTTTCCATCATGGACGTCCGTGATGTGACTGGAGAAGGTTTCACACTGGATGATAAAAAACAGCCGATAAATTAGTCTTTTGAAGTATATTTATTTGCATTTTTAAATATTGTCCGTTGATTTCCACTGCGGGCGGACGCTTTCCGCGGGCGCGGCTCGAGCCTGTAGTCTCTCCCTCGCGCTTTTCCCGCAGGAGTCTGCCGCCCTCCATTCCAATCAACTCCCGTTTAATCAAAGCGGACACAACTTAATAAGTTAGTAAATGGTTGAATAATATTCAAAAAAAGTCATTTTCCCTAATGGGGAAAATGACCTTTTTTAATTTCTATTAGATATTAATCTTCCGAAGTCATGCCTGTGTAAATCAGGATTAAACGTAATAGTTCCATTATTGCTACAGCTGCTGCTGCCACATATGTCATTGCCGCTGCATTTAAAACTTTGCGTGCTGAGCGTTCTTCTGTATTGTTGATAATACCTAAAGATACGACTTCATTCATCGCACGTTTGGATGCATCGAACTCTACCGGTAATGTTATCACTTGGAACACAACACCCGCTAATAATAAAGCAATACCTACCAACAGTAAACCTGAAGATGAAGCTAAAATACCGATCAATACAAAAATCCAAGACATATTTGATGAAATATTAGCTACCGGCACTAATTTCGAACGTAATGTCAGGAACGAATAAGCCTCCGCATGCTGTATCGCATGTCCTACTTCGTGCGCTGCTACAGATGTACCGGCGATTGAAGAATTGTAGTAGTTGTCCTCAGACAAGGCAACCGTTTTAGTTGCAGGATTATAGTGGTCGGCCAAAAAACCTTGAGTCGGTACTACACGAACATCCGTTAAACCATGTTGATCTAAAATATAACGTGCTACTTGAGCACCTGTCATTCCTTTTTCAGCTGGAACTTTAGCAAACTTTTTGTAAGTGCTCTTTACCTTCATCTGCGCATACAACGGTAAAAGCAAAATGATAATAAAGTAAATAATATATAACACTATTATCGAACTCCCTTTCTATCTCTTTCTATGCTTTAATTTTAAAGGCTTTCTAGTCTTGTTGCAAATATTCACGCTTACGGCTTTCAAGAAAAGCAAAGATTATACATGCCATCGAAAGCCAGAAAGTGAAGTATCCGATCTCGCTTGGATACTGGTAAATGACTCTGTAAAATGGCATTTGGCCAAATAAATAGTCGATTATATCGTTATGCAGTGTCCAAACAGCCGCAACCATCACGTGCCACATTTTAAACCGGTAATTCGGTAAATACAGAACAGCCTGTACTGCCATCAAAAAATGTGAAGCAACGAGCATCCATCCGTCCGCTCCCAACTGTCCATTCTCTGCAAATGTCAGCAGATTCATCGCAACTGCCCATAATCCATATTTAATCAACGTAATAAAGGCAAGCACTTCCATTAGTTTAAAGTTTCTGCCGATCAGCCATCCTAAAATGGCAAAACAGAAAAATAAACTTGCAGTGGGCGAATCCGGTACGAATATATAGTAGATCGGTTCTGTTACTGCCAACTGCCCCCGATACCAGTAATAGCCGTACACTGTACCAAGCAAGTTAATAATAAGCAGCAAAGTTAAAAAGGCACGATGGTTTAATACGTACCATAATTGCATCATATATGCTTTCATTTGTTCACCTTTTTCTTCTTTAATCCGTAGTATGTATTGTGTGCAACTAAACCAAATATTGTACGTCTTTTATTATATATGTTCTTAATTGTTACGCAAGCATTCCATGGGAACTACAACTAAACGAAAATTAAAAAGAGAGTCAATATTCTGACTCTCCAGTGTAAAAAATTATTCAGCTTCTTTTAATCCTGCGATAAATTCAGCTAATACTTGAAGTTCTTCCTCAGTACCTGTAAATGCTCCAGCAGGCATACCGCCTCGTCCATTTTTAATTACTTCCTGGACTTCTTCAGCTGATAACTCATTGCCAAGTAGCATTGGTCCGGATACCCCGGCCAGATCCCCACCATGACAGCCGATACATGAAGCCTGGGCCTGATAGATTTCATAACCTTCGGACGTTTCATCTACTTCAACATCCGGAAGCAAACCTAAATGTTTATCCGTAATTTCACCTTGAGCATGAACTGCTTCCCAGTTAGTAGCCTGAACAGATTCCCATGTTGTATAAATAAGTGCTGCTACTGCCAACAACATGAATGCTGTCGGTAATGGTCGTTTAAATGGTCGACGTTCAGGTGTTCTGTCTAAAAATGGTACCAACGCTAATGAACCGAATGCAATACCTGGAATAACCATTGCGCCGATGACGTTATATGGACCAGATGCGTATGAGTATTTTAATAGCTGGTACATTGATAGAAAGTACCAGTCCGGT
>Ga0079224_100009946_pt1 | contig 13020 bp, 15 predicted proteins | sample Stecom2015_FD_80414 | JGI IMG/M metagenome (GOLD analysis project Ga0079224, IMG submission 80414) | Agricultural soil microbial communities from Utah to study Nitrogen management - Steer compost 2015 | ecosystem: Environmental > Terrestrial > Soil > Agricultural land | place: USA: Utah... | reverse complement strand
TGGCTGCTGGACCTCACGGATCCGACTTCTGCCCCCGTCCCCGCGGGCGGGCGGCGCGACGGCGTGGACTACGGGGTCGAGCACGCCGGGGACCGTCTGCTCGTGGTCCACAACGACGGCCACCTCGGCTTCGCGCTCGCGCAGGCGCCGCTGGATGCGCCGGGCGAGTGGGAGGAGCTGCTGGTCGCCGCTGAGGGCGAGCGGCTCCTGTCCGTGGAGGCGTTCGCGCAGGTGGTCGCGCTCGAGCTGCGCAGCGGCGGGCTCGCCACGGTGCGGCTGATCCCCCGCGCGGCCGACGGCTCGCTGCGCGTGGACGAAGCGCAGGACATCACCCACGGCGGTGAGCTGGACACCGTGGAGCTGGATGCGAACCCGAACTGGGACCAGACCACGCTGCGCTACCAGCTCACCAGCATGCTCACTCCCGCCACGGTCGCCGAGCGCGACATCGTCAGCGGCGAGACCTCGATCCTGCGCGTCACCCCGGTCCCGAACTATGACCCGTCGCTGTACGTGGAGCGGCGGGAGTGGGCGACCGCGGCCGACGGCACCGCGATCCCGCTGAGCGTCGTCGCACGCCGCGACGTCCCGGCCGACGGGACCGCGCCCGGCTACCTCTACGGCTACGGCTCCTACGAGGTCTCGATCGACCCGTCCTTCGTCCCCACCCGGCTCTCGCTCCTGGACCGCGGCGTGGTCATCGCGATCGCGCATGTGCGCGGCGGCGGCGAGATGGGCCGTGAGTGGTACGAGCACGGCAAGCTGCTCCAGAAGAAGAACTCCTTCAGCGACTTCGTCGCCGCGGCCGAGCATCTGGGCGCGAGCGGGCTCATCGACCCGGCCCGCCTGGGCGCCGAGGGGCGCAGCGCGGGCGGTCTGCTCATGGGCGCGATCACGAACCTCGCCCCGGAGCGGTTCCGGGCCGTGATCGCGGGGGTGCCGTTCGTGGACGCGCTGACCACGATCCTGGACCCCTCGCTGCCGCTGACCGTGGGCGAGTGGGAGGAGTGGGGCGACCCGCTGCACGATCCTGAGGTGTACGCCTACATGAAGGAGTACACCCCCTACGAGAATGTGCGGGAGACGGAGTACCCGGCGATCTTCGCCTCGACCTCGCTGAACGACACGCGCGTGTTCTTCGTCGAGCCCGCGAAGTGGGTCGCGCGCCTGCGCGAGACCGTCACTTCGGACCAGACCGAGCGTCCCATCGTGTTCCGCTGCGAGATGGTCGCCGGGCACGGCGGGCGCTCGGGCCGTTATCGCAAGTGGGAGCAGCGGGCCGACGAGCTGGCCTGGCTGCTGGATCAGCTCGGAGCAACCGAGCTGGTCTGACCGGTGCTGCGCTGAGAGGTGCTTTTCAGAGAGGTGCCGCTCTGAGGGGTCCCGGCCCGGATCAGCTGACCAGGTAGCCCCCGTCAACCGGGATCTCGGCGCCGTTGACCATCGAGGCGGCGTCGGAGGCGAGCCAGACCGCGACGTCGGAGACCTCGCGGGGCTGGGCGAAGCGGGACTGCGGGATCCGGGCGAGCATCGGTGCGGCCTTGGCCGGCTGCTCGCCCCACACCTTCTGTCCCATGTCCGTGAGCACCACGGTCGGGCAGATCGAGTTGGCTCGCACGCCACGCTCCCCCAGCTCGAGGGCGAGGGTGCGGGTGGCCATCACGAGCCCGGCCTTCGCGGTCGAGTAGGCATAGTGCTCGGCGAGCGGCCGCAGCGCGGCGGCGGAGGCGATCGTGAGGATCGCCCCGCCGCCGGAGGCTGCCATCGCCGCGCCGGCCCGCGCCGCGAGCAGGGCGGGGGCACGCAGGTTGACCTGCATCGTCTCGTCGAAGTGCGCGGTGTCCAGCGCCTCGATGCTCTCCGGATGAGAGAGGCCGGCGTTGTTCACCAGCACGTCCAGCCCGTCGATCAGGCTGTTCGCCTCGTCCCAGACGCGGTCCGGGACCTCGGGATCGGCGAGGTCCGCGGAGAGGGCGGCCGTGCGCACGCCGTGCTCTGCGGCCAGGCGCGCGGCGGGGGCTTCGAGAGTGGCACCGTCACGGGCGGTGAGCACGAGATCGGCGCCGGCCGCCGCGAATGCGCGGGCGATATCGGCGCCGATCCCTCGGCTCGCTCCCGTGATCAGGGCCTTCCGGCTGGACAGGGGGCGCTGCTGCTGCTCGGGGCTCATCGCCCCAGGCTACTCAGAACGCGAGGATGCTTCCGCAGGCACGGATGCCTCAGAAGGCGGGGATGACCGCGCCGTTGGTGTAGGTCTCCTCGATGAAGGTGCGGACCTCGTCGCTGTGGAGCAGCTCGTCGAGCTTCACGAGTCCCTCGTTCTCGGCGTCGGCCGCGCGGACCACCATCATGTTCGCGTTCGGGTTGCCCTCGCCCTCCTCGAGCACGATGGCCTCCTCGGCCGGGTTCATGCCCGCCTCGAGGGCGTAGTTGCCGTTGACCACGGCGATCGCGAAGTCTGCCAGCGAGCGCGGGATCTGCGCGGCCTCGAGCTCGGTGAACTTCAGCTTCTTCGGGTTCTCGGCGATGTCGGCGGTGGTCGCCGAGGTGGGGGCGACGCCGTCGGCGAGGGTGATCACGCCGTTGGCGGCGAGGAGGTCCAGGCCGCGGCCGCGGTTGGTGGGGTCATTCGCGATCGCGACCTCGTCCCCGTCGGAGAGCTCATCGAGCGAGGCGAGGGACTCGGAGTAGATGCCCAGCGGCTCCACGTGGACGCCCTCGAAGCCGAAGAAGTCGAAGCCCTTCTCCGACATCTGCTCCTCGAGGAAGGCGGGGGTCTGGTAGTAGTTCGCATCGAGGTCGCCGTCGCTGAGCGCCTGGTTCGGGATCTGGTAGTCGGTGTACTCGGTGATCTCGAGAGCGAGGCCCGCGTCGGCCGCGAGGTTGTCCTTGATGAAGGTGAGGATCTCGGCGTGCGGGGCCGGGGAGGCACCGATGCGGATCGTGGTCACGCCGTCCTCCTCCGTCGGGCCCTCGGCGCCGCCGGCGCCGCAGGCGGCGAGGGCGAGCGCGGCGAGGCCAGTGCCAGAGGCGAGAAGAGCGCTGCGGCGAGAGATCGTGGTCATGGGGTGTCCTCCAGGTGGGGATGGGATGGGATGGGGCAGGTCAGCGGGCCGCGGCACGGTGGTCGACGGCGCGGGCGAGGGCGGAGCCGAGCGCCTGGATCGCGATCACGATGGCGACCAGCACGAGGACGGTCGCGACCATCACGACGTTGTCGTAGCTCTGGTAGCCGTTGCGGATGGCGAGGTCACCGAGTCCCTTGCCGCCCACGGCGCCGGCCATCGCGGTGTAGCCGATGACGGCGATCGTGGTGGTGGTCAGCGAGCCGATGATGCCGGGCAGCGCCTCGGGCAGCAGCACCTGGCGGATGATCTGCCAGCGGGACGCGCCCATCATCTGCACCGCCTCGATCTTGCCGGCGGAGATCTCGCGCAGGTTGATCTCGATCAGACGGGCCAGGAACGGGATCGCGGAGATCGCGAGCGCGAACATCGCCGCGTTCGGGCCGGTCACGCGGCCCACCACGAAGCGGGTCACGGGGATCAGCGCGATGATCAGGATGATGAACGGGAAGGAACGGCCCACGTTCACGATGAACCCGACCACGCTGTTGATCCAGCGGGTCGCGCCGCTGCGCGCCCCGGAGGTCTCGAACAGCAGAAGCCCCAGCGGCACCCCGATCACGGTGGAGAACAGCACGGTCCCCACGGTCATGTACAGAGTGATCAGGGTGTTGGACCACAGCGAGGTGTTGGAGTCCCAGGTGGTGAAGACCGGGTTGTCGAGCAGCTCGATCACGCGGTCACCTCCTTCGCGACGACGCCGGCGCTCTCGAGCTCGGCGAGGAAGGCGTTCAGGCCCTCACGGGAGATGGGCGTGCCGGAGTAGTTGCGCAGGGCGAGCTGCACCCGTCCCACCTGGCGGCCGCCGATGGTCTCGATGGTTCCGGCGACGAGCGTCGCCGCGGCCTCGTAGGTCTCGGCGAGGCGGATGAGGTCCTCGGTGGTGCGGAAGCGCTCGGAGTTGCCGTAGTCGCAGTTCACGACCAGCGCCTCGATCCCGGTGGGGGCGGGCGGCAGCGGGATCAGCTCGGCGCTGAGGGGGCCCAGCGGGTCCGAGGCGACCTCGAGCAGGTCGCCGGTCTGGGTGATCGTGCCGTTCTCGAGCAGGGTGACGGTGTCGCACACCTCGCGCACCACGCCCATCTCGTGGGTGATGATCACGACCGTGATGCCCAGGCGCTCGCGCAGGTCGGAGAGCAGGTTCAGGATCTGGCGGGTGGTGCCGCCGTCGAGCGCACTGGTGGGCTCATCGCACAGCAGCACCTTCGGCTCAGCGGCGAGCCCGCGCGCGATGCCGACGCGCTGGATCTGCCCGCCGGAGAGCTGCGCGGGGTAGTTGTGCTCGCGTCCGGAGAGGCCCACGAGCTCGACCAGCTGCGCGACTCGCTCGCGGCGCTGCGCGCGGGGGACGCCCGCGATCTCGAGCGGGTGGGCGATGTTCTGCGCGGCGGTGCGGGAGTCCAGCAGGTTCGCGTGCTGGAAGACCATGCCGATGTTGCGGCGGGCGGCGCGCAACGCAGCACCCTCGAGGGCGGCGATGTCGGTGCCGTCGACCTCGACCCGGCCCGAGGTGGGCTTCTCCAGCCCGGTGAGGCAGCGGATGAGAGTCGACTTGCCGGCGCCGGAGCGGCCGACGATCCCGTGCACGCGGCCCGGGGCGAGGTGGAGATCGATCCCGCCGAGCGCGACGACGGGGTCTCCGCCGCCGGGTGCGGGGAAGACCTTGGTCAGTCCGTCGAGTGTGATCACCGAAGTGATGATGGCACCGGGGCCAGGCCGGGTGAAGGATGTGTTCATCTACCGCAACAAACGTCACAGACCTGCGCGAACGGGTGTGGAGGGGGTCACTGCGCCGGCGCTCCGCGGCGACCTCTGACATTTGTCATGAGCGGTCCGTGAGGGATGCATGCGCATCGGTGAGAGTGCGCCCTACCGCCCGGCCCGGTCCCCCGGGGAGAGTGGAGCCATCACCACCACCGGCCCCCGGAAGGACCGCTCATGTTCCAGGACCTGCTCGCTCAGCTCCACGCCCTCGTCTCCGACCTCGACCCGTGGCTGCAGCTGCTGGCGCTGATCCCCGTGGGCGCGATCCCCTTCATCGAGTCGTACCTCGGCAGCTTCCTCGGCACGGCCCTCGGCATCCACCCGGCCCTCGCGATCCCCGCCGCGGCGCTCGGGAACCTGCTGGCCACCTTCGCCGCGATCGCCCTGTCGGGCCGCGCTCGCGACGCGGTCGCGGACGGTCGCCGCCGGCGCCGCGGCGAGGACCCCGAGAAGGCACCTTCTCGGTTCCGCGCCAAGGTCGCCTCCGCGTTCGCGAAGTACGGCGTGCCCGGCGTGTGCCTGCTGGGCCCGTTCGTCGTCGCCTCCCAGATCACCGGCCCCACCCTGGTGGCACTCGGCGCCGCACGCCGCAGCGTCTACCTGTGGATGACCGTCTCGATCGTGGCCTGGGGCGTCCTGTTCGGCGCCTTCGGCGGGCTGTTCCTCGCCTCGCTCGCCTGAGCAGATAGTCTCCTGACCTCCACCGTCGAGAGGATCCTCGTGGCCCCCAGCTCCGCCCGCCAGTGGACCGTGTTCTTCGCCTACACGGCGTGGTCGGTCGTCATGGTGCTGGTGCTCGTGCCGCTGGGGTTCCTCGCGCTGATGCACCTGTCCCTGCCCGTCGCGTTCGGCGAGGACACGTTCGCGATGGCTGCGCTGCTCGTCCAGGTGATCCTGGCCGCCTGGACCGGCCGGCGCGAGATGGCGGCGTGGGCGCGACTGGCACCGCCCCCGGAGCGCGACCGCTGGGACCTGCCCCGGGTGGGCCGCGTCCCCGCCGACCGGCTGCTGTGGGCCGTGGCCGCCCCCGTCGCAGTGGTCGCCGCGCTCGTCCTGGCCGGGGCCGATCCGCGGCTGCTGCTGGTCTCCGCCCTCTCCCTGCTGGTCTCGCTCGTGATCCGGTGGCGGTGGGAGGTCGGGGCGGGTGCGTCGGTGGCGCTGGTGGCGCTCGCGCTGCTGCTGGGGGCCTCGTCGCAGCTCGCCCTTCCGCTGGCGAGCCTGGTCCTGGCCGCCGTGCTGACGGTGCGGATGTCGCTGTGGCTCGCAGCGATGGTCCGCGAGCTCGACGTCGCCCGTGAGGCGCAGGCGCAGCTGGCCGTCGCCGAGGAGCGCCTGCGCTTCGCCCGCGACCTGCACGACGTCACCGGACGGGACCTGTCCGTGATCGCGGTGAAGTCCGAGCTGGTCGCGCAGCTGGCCGAGCGGGAGGATCCCCGCGCCGTCGAGCATGGGCGCGAGGTCGCGCAGATCGCCCGCGCCTCCCTCGCCGAGATCCGCTCCCTGGTGCGGGGCTACCGCGAGGCGGACCTGGCCACCGAGCTGCAGGGCACCGCCTCGCTGCTGCGCTCGGCGCACGCGGAGGTCACGGTGCACGGGGACGCCGACGACGTCCCGGCCCGGCATCGCGGCACCGCCGCGTGGGTGCTGCGGGAGGGCGGCACGAACATCCTGCGGCACGCCGGCCCGTCGGCCGTCACCATCGCACTGGGTCCCGACGGGGTGAGGCTCGTCAACGACGGCGCCCCCGGAGAGGGTGCGATGGTCGAGGGCAGCGGGCTGACCGGGATGCGCGAGCGCCTCGGTCCCGGGGCCGCGCTGAGCACCCGCCGCGAGCACGGCACCTTCACCCTCGATGTCCGCTTCGACGCCCCGGGAGGGACCCGATGACCGCCGATTCCCCCGCCGCGCTGCGCGTGGTCCTCGTCGACGACGAGAACCTGATCCGCTCCGCGCTCGCCACGATGCTGTCCCTCGAGGCGGACCTGGAGGTGCGTGGGGAGGCGGCGACGCTCGCCGAGGGCGAGCGCCTGGTCCGGGTCGAGCAGCCTGAGGTCGCCGTGCTGGACCTGCAGCTGCCCGACGGCGACGGGCTCGAGCTCGCCGCCCGGATCGCCGGGGCCTCCCCCGCCACCCGCTGCCTGATCCTCACCTCGCACGCTCGGCCCGGCTACCTCAAGCGGGCGCTGGCCCAGGGCGTGCTGGGCTTCCTGCCCAAGACCACCTCCGCCGACCAGCTCGCCCGGGCGGTGCGTGCGGTGGCCGCGGGGCGGCGCGTCATCGACCCGGAGCTCGCGGCGGAGACGATCGCCTCCGGGGACTCGCCGCTGACCCCCCGCGAGGCCGATGTGCTCGAGTACGCGGCTGATGGTGCCGCGATCGAGCAGATCGCGCGCCGCGCCCACCTCGCGGAGGGCACGGTGCGCAACTACCTCTCCAGCGCCCAGGCGAAGCTGCAGGCGGCGAACCGCCACGAGGCGGTTGCGGTAGCCCGCCGCCAGGGCTGGATCTGAGCGTCAGGCATGCACCGTCGTCCGGGAGATGCGGCAGGTGGCGACGGACTGCAGATCACCAGATCCGCTCGACCCCCGAGAGCGCGTCGAATGCCGCGTCTGCACTGATCAGGGGAATTCCACGACGCAGGGACTGCGCACCGATCATCCGATCGAAGGGATCACGATTCCCCCAGACGAGGGACCCCGCGACGAGTGCGTCGGCGGTGTCGACCGACAGCGAGTCCGCGTGCCAGGCCCGCAGGTGGTCACCGTAGTCGAGGACGAGGAACTCAGCTCCGGGAAGTTTGCCGATGCGCACCTTCGCCGCGATCTCCCACGCGCTCACCGCGGACACCCACACCACGGTGTCGAGGTCCGCGAGGATCTCATGCGCTTGTGCCGTGATCTTCTCCGGCTCCGTCATCGCCCAGACGACCACGTGAGTGTCGACCAGCACTTCCATCAGGCGCCGCCCTCCCATGCAGCCAGCTGCTCCTCGGGAAGCTCCTCGAAGAAGGACTCGGGGAGGCGGTAGCGGAGGAATCCGAAGGGCCTGGTCGGAACGTCCTGTTCCTGAGGAGCGACGGGGACGAGCCGTGCCACCGGAGTGGAGCCCCGTGCGATCGTGATCTCAGCACCGCCTTCGACATCTCGGAGCAGGGCGGACAGCCGCGTCTTGGCATCCTGCACCTTGACCGTCCTGGGGCCGGGGCCCGTCGCCTCCGCTGCGCTCATGGCTCCAGCGTGGAGCCAGGTTGACCATCGTGGAAGAGCTCTGGTCAACCTGCCTCTCACAACCTGGTCAGGTCACGGTTGGGACCTGCTCAGCCTGCCGCGTTCTCCGCGAAGCTCGCGTCGACGATGCTGGTGACGTCCAGCGGCTCCTCGTAGGTGATCTGCCCGGCCTCGATCCACACAGCCTGCATCGCCTCGAGCTGGTCGGGCTGCGGGGCGAGGTCGGGGAGGTAGGTGTACATCGGGGAGGCCTTCAGCACCTCGATGTCCTGGCCGAGGGTGTCGGCGAGGATCTGGTAGACCTCATCGGTCTGCTTCCCGTCGTCGGAGAGCTCCTGCGCCCCCTTGGCGAGCGCGGTGAAGAAGCCCTGGGCGAGGTCGGCGCTCGCGAACGTCTCGGAGTACATCACGCCCGTGCCGGTGGTGCCCTTGGCGGGCACGGCGAGCGGCGAGGCGACGCCCGCCTCCTCCATGGCGGAGGAGAAGGGTGCCGACGGGGTGGCGGCGTCGACGGAGCCGTTGGTGAGCGCGGGCTCCTGGTCGGGGGTGGCGAGGTTGGAGATCTCCACGTCGTTGAGGGTCAGCCCACCCTCCTCGAGCATCGCGGCGAGGAGGTAGCCGCCCGTCGCGCCGGGGCCGCCGGCGACGCCGATGGTGCGTCCCTTGAGGTCCGCGACCTCGGTGACGGTGCCGTCGTCCAGCAGGTCCTGGCGGACCTCGAGCGCGGTGGGCGAGTTCTCGGGGTCGCCCGGGGAGATGCCCATGGAGCCGACGACCTTGAACGCGACGCCCTGCTCGAGGGCGTTGAACATGCCGGCGCTGAACCCGGCGACCATCACGTCGAGCTGGTCGTTGGCGAGCATCGGCACGCCGTCCTGGCCGGACTTCAGCGGGGTGAGCTCGAGGGTGATGCCCTCTTCCTCGAAGTAGCCCTTCGCGTCCGCGACGTACAGCGGGGAGAACAGGGCCGAGGGCAGGTGGCCCACCCGGACGGTGCCGGAGGCGGTGCCGCCGCCGGAGGTGTCCTCGCCGGTGACGGCGGAGCCGCAGGCGGCGAGGGTGCCGCCGAGGGCGGTGGCGGCAGTGAGGGAGAGAAGGGTGCGACGTCGCATCGGTGCTCCTTGGTGTGCGGTGGGGTGGAGTTCTGGGGTGGGGTATGGGGTCGGGGGCCGACGAGTGCAGGTCTGCACGCGCCGGTCATGCAGGCAGGTCAGCGCTCGCGGCGCCAGGGCAGCAGCAGCGTCTCGGAGCGGCTGAGGAGCGTGGTGACCACCGCGCCGATCAGGCCGATGACCACGAGGCCCACGTAGAGCTTCTCCGGGATGAACAGCTGCCAGGAGTTCCAGATCAGGTAGCCGAGACCGGTGGTGGTCGCACCGGTGAACTCGACGGCCGTGACGACTACGACGGCGGTGCCGGTCGCGGTGCGCAGGCCCGAGAACACGAAGGGCATCGCGCCGGGCAGCACCACGTGGCGGAAGCGGGCCAGGCCCGTCGCGCCGTAGGCGGCACCCGCCTCGAGGAGCTTGCGGTCGATCGCCCACACGCCGGAGACGGTGTTGATCTGCATGATGAAGAAGGTCGTGATGAACACGGCGATGATCTTCGGCAGCTCGGTGGGCCCGAAGATCATCAGCAGGATCGGGAAGATCGCGATCTTCGGCAGCGGGTAGAGCGCGGAGAACAGCGGGCCGAGCGCCGCGTTCAGCGCGCGGGAGGAGCCCATCAGCAATCCCACGACGATCCCGGCGAGCGCGCCGAGCCCGCCGCCCACGCCGAGCCGCATGAGGGTGGGCGCGGTGTGCTCCCACAGCTCGCCGCTGAGGATCATCTCCCAACCCGCGGTGAGGATCCGCGTGGGCGGCGGGAAGAAGCGCGGGTCGATGATCTGGCCGCGCGCGCACAGCTCCCACAGCACCAGCAGCAGGATCGGGGTGGTGATCGCGAGGATGAGGTCGCGCGTGGCGAGGCGGCGGTCGCGGGCGCGCTGGGCGCGGGCGGCGACGAGGGTGCGCTGGGCGCGGGTGTCCGCGCTCATGCTGGCGGTGGCGCTCGTGCTGGCGCTGGTCTTGGCGCTCATGCGGTCTCCTCAGCGGTGCGGGCGTCCTCGCGCAGCAGCTCCCAGATGCGGGCGCGCAGTGCGGAGTAGGCGGGGTCGCGCTCGATGTCGAAGGAGCGCGGGCGGTCGAAGGGGACGGTGATGTCCTCGCGCAGAGTGCCGGGGCGGCCGGACATGACGATCACGCGGTCGGAGAGGATGATCGCCTCGTCGATGTCGTGGGTGACCATGAGGACGGTCTTGCGCTCCGCCTCCCACAGGGCGATGAGCTCCTCCTGCATGAGCATGCGGGTCTGGGCGTCCAGCGCCCCGAGCGGCTCGTCCATCAGCAGCACCGAGGAGCCGGTCGCGAAGGCGCGCGCTATCGCGACGCGCTGGCGCATGCCGCCGGAGAGCTGATGAGGGTAGGAGTCGGCGAAGTCGGCCAGGCGCACGCGCTCGAGCCAGTCACGGGCGATGCCCAGCCGCTCCGTCTTCCCTGTCCCGCTCATGCGCAGGCCGAACGCCACGTTCTCCAGCACCGTCATCCAGGGGAAGACGCCGTGCTCCTGGAACACGAAGGCGGCGGGGATCGGGCTGCTGGCTTCGGGCATGGTCACGCTTCCGACGGTGCGCTCCTCGAGCCCGCCGAGGATCCGCAGGAAGGTGGACTTCCCGCAACCGGAGGGGCCCACGATGCAGGTGAAGGAGCCGGGCTCGAGGGAGAGGGAGAAGTCCTCGAGCGCCCAGACAGGGTCGGTGCCGGAGAAGAAGACCTTCGAGACATCCTCGGCGACGACAGCGTCGACGGGCGCGACAGATGGGGTGGCGTGCATACGTGCTCCTGGTCCTCGGGGCGGGCGGCGTCATCGGCGACCGGCGGGGACATGCGAGGTCGAACAGGGACGGGCGGACAGCATCCACAGGTTAATCGATCGTCTCGGAGTGCGGACGCCCCATCTCGCACATCGGACGGCTGGCGCGGGCAGGCTCAGCGCTTGCGTCGAGCGCGGAAGAAGTCGCGCAGAAGGTCGCCGCACTCCTGCCCGCGCACCCCGGTGGTGAGCTCGACGCGATGGTTCAGCCGCGGCTCGCGCACCAGGTCGTAGAGGGATCCGGCCGCTCCGGCCTTGGGGTCCATCGCGCCGAGGACCACCCGCTGCACGCGGGAGAGCACGATCGCGCCCGCGCACATCGTGCACGGCTCGAGGGTGACGACAAGCGTCGCGCCGGTGAGGTTCCAGCGACCGGTCGCGCGGGCCGCGGCGCGCAGTGCGAGGATCTCGGCGTGAGCGGTCGGGTCCTCGTCGGCCTCGCGCCGGTTGCCGGCGGTGGCGAGGACCGTCCCGTCGGCCGCAATGACGACGGCGCCGATGGGGACGTCGGCGGGCTCGCGGTCGGCTGCGGCGCGGGCCTCGGCGAGCGCGAGGCCCATGAGCTCGTCGTCGGAGAGAGGCTCTGCGCCGGGAAGGAGCACGTCGTCGGCACTGCGCTCGGCGTCGGGGAGGGGGTCGGTCATGCGCTCCATGATCCCGCACCGCGCACGCGGTATCGGGCCTCGACGAAGCCGGCGTTCTTCCCGATCTCGAGCAGCTCGAGGTCGAGCGCTGCGGTGCACAGCGGACGTCCTGAGCCCAGCAGGACGGGCGCGATCGAGACGTCGATGAGGTCGAGCATCCCATCGGCCGCGCACTGGGCCGCGAGATCGCCGCCGCCGACGATCCACACCTCCTTCTCCCCCGCCAGCTCCTCGAGCTCGGCGCGGAGCGACGCGGGAGTGCCCGCGCGGGCACGGATGGTGGGAACGATGGGATCTAGCGGCCGATGGGTGAGGACGACGGTGGGCTGCGTGTACGGCCAGGCCCATTCGCCGGCGACGTCGAGATGCTCGATGATCCAGTCGTAGGTGGTGCGGCCCATGACCACCACCCCGACCCCCTCGATGAACCTGTGGTAGTCCAGCAGGTTGCTCTCCTCCTGGGGCTGGGAGAGGAGCCAATCCAGGCTGTCCTCGGCATCGGCGAGGAAGCCGTCGAGCGAGGTCGCGGTGTAGTAGCGGTAGGTGGTCATGGCGGACTCCTCGCGCCGGCGGTGATGTGCGTGCGAGAGCATCCTCTCCCCCTCTCCCAACGAGCGCACGTGCGGGGTCGGGCTCCGGTAGATTCAGCCCCATGCGCGTTCTCGAGATCGACCATCCCCTCGTCGCCCACAAGCTGTCGGTGCTGCGCAATCGCGCGACCCGCTCCTCGGTGTTCCGCCAGCTGGCCGACGAGCTCGTGACCCTCCTGGCCTACGAGGCGACGCGCAACGTCGCCGTCGCGCCGGTGGAGATCGAGACGCCGGTGACCACGATGACCGGCACCCGCCTCACGGACCCCAAGCCCATGGTCGTCCCGATCCTCCGCGCGGGGCTCGGCATGCTGGACGGGCTCACCCGCCTGCTGCCCACCGCCGAGGTGGGCTTCCTGGGCATGGTCCGCAATGACGAGACCCTCGAGGTCACGACCTACGCGAACCGCCTGCCCGATGACCTCTCGGGGCGTCAGTGCTTCGTGCTGGATCCGATGCTCGCCACGGGCCACACCCTGATCGCCTCGTGCGAGTACCTCCACGAGCGCGGCGCGAAGGACATCACCTGCGTGACGCTGCTGTGCGCGCCGGAGGGACTGACAGCGCTCGAGGAGCAGCTGGACCCCTCGATCGACCTCACCGTCGTCACCGCCGCGATCGACGAGAAGCTCGATGAGAAGGGCTACATCGTGCCCGGCCTCGGTGATGCTGGCGACCGCCTGTTCGGTGTCGTCGACTGATCGACGTACTGGCGAGGCACGAGCCGGTAGGAGATCAGTCAGCAGGTAGAGCCTGA
>Ga0079224_100009945_pt1 | contig 13020 bp, 12 predicted proteins | sample Stecom2015_FD_80414 | JGI IMG/M metagenome (GOLD analysis project Ga0079224, IMG submission 80414) | Agricultural soil microbial communities from Utah to study Nitrogen management - Steer compost 2015 | ecosystem: Environmental > Terrestrial > Soil > Agricultural land | place: USA: Utah... | reverse complement strand
TTTACAAATCGACAAAACGTTTAATTTTGGCAACTTCAAAGCATTACTTAAACCTTACATTATGAAAAAACAACTCGCGATTCTTGCATTTGTGGGGGTACTGGCGTCCTCTACTCTCTTTGCGCAGGATGATTCAAACGCATCTGCGCCGAGTGCAAGTACGTCTGTTACGCAAGCTGCGTCTGAGCCAGAAGCTGAAGACATGTCCTTCCATGAAGTGTTGAAGGATTGGTTCATTCAAGGGGGACCCACGTTCATGACGCCTGTATTGATTTGTCTTATTCTTGGTCTTGCCTTTTCTATAGAGCGCATCATTACCCTCAACCTGGCTACTACGAACACCAGGAAGTTGCTGGGACAAATTGAGGATGCGCTATCGAAGGGTGGAGTGAATGCTGCGCTTGAAGTTACTCGCAATACACGCGGTCCGGTGGCGTCTATCTTTACCCAGGGTCTCATGCGTTACTCCGAAGGTATCGATATGGTTGAGAAGTCAATCGTATCCTACGGTGGTGTTGAAATGGGTAAGCTGGAGCGCGGGTTGATTTGGATATCGCTGTTTATCTCACTCGGTCCGATGCTTGGTTTCTTCGGAACGGTTGTGGGTATGGTGCAAGCGTTCGCCGCTATCGAAGCAGCTGGTGATATTTCGCCTAACATCGTTGCACAAGGTATGAAGGTCGCCCTTATCACTACGGTGGGTGGTCTTGTAGTTGGTATGGTTCTCCAGGTGTTCTACAACTACCTGGTATCCAAGATCGACTCGCTTGTGAATACTATGGAAGATGCGTCCATATCATTGGTCGACCTTCTGGTTAGACATAAACTGGTATCCCACAAATAGAACCAAAGCACGCATGCTTGATATAGGATTATATTTCTGCTACACCCTGTTGATCGTCGCCGCAGTGTCAGCAATCGTTCTTCCGCTGATAAAGGCGGTTGGGGAACCGCGTTCGCTGCTCCGATCGTTGATAGGTGTGGGAGCCCTCCTCGTTCTTTTTGGAATTTCCTATGCTGTGGCCGACTCGTCGGTGAGACCGTCGTGGCTCGTGCTAGGCATTGGTGAAAATACTTCCAAGATCATTGGAGCTGGGCTGATTACGTTTTACGTGGTTCTGGTATTGGCCTTTCTCGGGCTGATATTTTCAGAAATTAATAAGGCACTTAAATAAGATTAGTTATGCCACGGCCGACACCTGATATTCCGAATGCTTCGATGGCAGATATCGCGTTCCTGTTGCTGGTGTTCTTCCTGGTCACCACGACGGTCGCGAATATCAAAGGGTTGAGTGTGGGTCTTCCGCCGCCACCCGAGGCGCAGCAGATGGAAGACATCAAGATTCCGGAGCGAAACCTGTTCAAGATTCAGGTGAATTCCTTTGACAACTTGCTTGTTGAAGGTGAGCCCTGGACCGGTACAAACGACCAGCTGACGGAGGAAATTAAGAAGTTTATTCTGAACAACGGTGCGGACCCGACGTCGTCAGACAGTCCCCAGGATGCAATTGTGTCGTACAAGACTGACCGGGGAACGAGCCACAGAAAGTTCATCGAGATTCTTGATGCTATCCAGAAGGCCTACTACGACATCTACGCTGAACGCGTGGGCGTAACCAATGAGAAGTGGAGAGAAATCGCGTCCGATCCCGAGAAATACAAGGACTTGTACGATCGTGGACGGGGTAAGCTCCCAGACGGCAAACTGGAAATTCCGATGAACCTGTCTATCGCTGAGCCTACCCAGGTTGGACAGTGATGTGACTTAGTCAAACATTAGGAGGAACTGAGATGTCAAAGTTCAAAAAGAAGGCAAACGTAGAGCAGAAAATCCCAACATCGTCAATGCCTGACGTTGTGTTCATGCTCCTGTTCTTTTTCATGGTGACCACGCAGATGCGCGATACATCAATCATGGTCCAGCAGCGTATTCCGCAGGCGACGCAGTTGCGGTCCCTTCAGCGCAAAACCCTGGTGAAGTATCTCTACATCGGTGAGCCTCGCAAGATCGAAGAGTGGGGTAAAGAACCCAAAATCCAGGCAAACGACGTATTTATCCAACCCAAGGAAGTTATTCAGTGGGTGAACCAGGAAAAGTCAACCCTTGATGAATCCGAGCGCGATCAAATTACCGTGGCGCTCAAGGTTGACAATGAAACCAAACGAGGCATCATTGCCGACGTAGAGACGGAGTTGAGGAAAGCAAACGCCAGAAAGCTGCTCTACTCCACCAACCTCAAGTCGGGTGAATTCTAAACCTATTAGCAGAGTTGTTTTTCTAAAAGCAAAACGCCCTTCCGGATAGTTCCGGGAGGGCATTTTCTTTATAGAGAAATATGGAAGCCACCGCAACCCTCAACAACCCACGGACGGTAAGGGCCTGGTGCATGTACGACTGGGCGAACTCCGTATACTCGCTCGTCATCGTTTCCACTATTTACCCCGTGTACTTCAAGTTAGTCGCAGTCTCATCCCCGGGAAGTGATCAGGTTCGATTCCTCGGATACGATTTGCCGAATGGCGTCCTGCTGACTTACTCCCTGTCATGTGCCTTTCTCATTGTAGCATTCCTGCTACCGCTCCTTTCAGGAATTGCCGACTACTCCGGAAGAAAGAAATCCTTCATGAAGGCGTTCGTGTTCATGGGAAGCCTGGGTTGCGCGGGATTGTATTTCTTCACCGATGTTGACTCGCTGGGTTGGGGAATCCTCTGTACTATCCTGGCCACTGTGGGCTACTCCGGTAGCCTGGTGTTTTACGATGCGTTCCTTCCTGAGATCGTAACGGAAGAAAAGTTTGACGCAACAAGCGCACGGGGATACTCCATGGGGTACTACGGTAGCGTCATTCTCCTGATCATTTGCCTGGTGATCATCATGAACTACACACACTTTGGTATCTTCAGCGACGAGAGGCACGCCATGCGCTTTACGTTTGTGCTGACAGGTGCCTGGTGGCTTGGGTTTTCGACGCTGGCGTTTGTTGTGCTTCCCAACACCGCGGCAAAACCCCAGGGCAACCTCCTGACTAAGGGATACGAAGAATTGCTGAAAGTGTGGCGCGCCCTGAGGAAATCCCCTGCCCTCAAGCGTTACCTTCTTTCATTCTTTTTCTTCAGTATGGGCGTGCAAACCGTCATGTACGTTGCGACGCTCTTCGGCACCGACGTAATGCGGCTGCCGGGAGATCGTCTCATGCTTTCGATCCTGCTCATTCAAATCGTGGGTGCGGGCGGCTCGTGGCTCTTCGCCAGGGTGTCGCAACGCATAGGTAACAAGTTGACGCTGACTTACATGATCATGCTCTGGATCGGCATCTGCTTTGCCGCATATGTTATCCAGACCGAACTTCAGTTTTACCTCCTTGCCGTATTGGTAGGAATGATCATGGGTGGCATTCAATCCCTCGGACGAGCAACCTATGCGAAACTAATTCCCCGTGACACGGTAGACCTGGCTTCATACTTCAGCTTCTTTGATGTGACCTTCAACATCTCCATCGTACTCGGCACATTCTCTTATGGTCTGATCCATCAACTTACCGGCAGCGCACGCAACAGCGTACTCGCATTAGCCGCATATTTTGTTATCGGACTTATCCTGCTTGCCACCGTGAAGGACAAATCGATTTCGAGACGACCGGTGGGAGGAGCGGTAATCGGTAATCGGTAAGAGCTTCAACTGCCAACTCCCCACTAATACCTAAGGTGTTTCACCGTCATCCCATTGTTGATCAACTGCTGTAGTGATTCAATTCCGATCTTCAGGTGCAGGCGAGCGAAATTGGCGGTGACCATAGTATCGCTTTCTTCGGTCTTGACGCCATCAGGAATCATGGGTTGATCTGAAACGAGCAACAACGCTCCCGCAGGGATCTCATTGGCAAATGCTGTGGAAAAGATCGTCGCCGTTTCCATGTCTATGGCCATAACCCTGATCTTGCGGAGGTATTGCTTGAAATCGTCATCCCACTCCCAAACCCTGCGGTTTGTGGTATAAACGGTTCCTGTCCAGTAATCCTGGTTGTTGTCGCGAATGGTCGTTGAGATGGCCTTCTGAAGCGCGAACGCAGGCAGCGCGGGAACCTCCGGTGGAAAATAATCATTGGACGTCCCCTCTCCCCGTATCGCTGCGATCGGAAGGATAAAGTCGCCAATGTCATTCTTCTTTTTCAAACCACCGCACTTTCCCAGCAGGAGACATGCTTTTGGTTTGATGGCGCTCAGGCAATCCATGATGGTTGCTGCATTAGGACTGCCCATCCCAAAGTTGATGATCGTAATACCTCCGGCAGTCGCGCTAGGCATAGCCCGATCCAAACCTACGACAGGTACGTCGTGATGCTCGGCGAACATCTTAACGTAATTATTGAAGTTCGTTAGGAGAATGTACTCGCCGAAGTCTTTCAACTTTTGGCCGGTGTATCGGGGAAGCCAGTTTTGTGCTATCTCCAGTTTTGTTTTCATGATTCCTCTTTAGTTACTTTCCGCCATGGTCGAACTCAACCTCCCTTCCTTTGAATATAGAATAAAGAAAACAGAAGGGAAAATTTTCATATTCGACGAAATCCGCAAGAAGTACGTCACGTTGACGCCGGAAGAATGGGTTCGACAACACGTTGTCAACTACATGATCGCCCATCTCCATTATCCACGCGCACTCATTCGTATCGAAGGTGGCACACGCTACAACACATTGAGAAAGCGCACCGATATCGTGGTCTACACACGGTCCGGTGATCCGTGGATGGTCGTTGAATGCAAAGCACCGGAACAGAAAATAGGTCCTGATACACTACGGCAGGTATCGGTTTACAATGCTACGCTCCGGGCGCTCTACGTTGCCGTAACCAACGGTATCACCACTGTGTGTGCTGGCACGACCGCGGCAAAGGTGTTATCAAACTTTCCTCCTTACGACTGACGTGAGGGGATGTACTTGTCGATCGGGGTGTAGGCAAGATTGAATGCCTCAGCCACTGCAGGATAAACAACATCACCGCGAATGATGTTCAACCCACGCTTCAAATCATCATTGTCGCGGCAGGCATTTACCCATCCGTAATTTGCCAGCTTCACAGCATAAGGAAGGGTGGCGTTCGTGAGTGCTAAGGTTGACGTATGGGGAACGGCGCCCGGCATATTGGCAACGCAATAATGAACAACGCCATCGATAATGAATGTAGGATTCTCATGCGTGGTCGGTGTGCAGGTCTCGATACATCCGCCCTGGTCTACGGCAACGTCTACAAGCACGGTGCCGGGTCTCATGCTCTTTAACATGTCACGAGTGATCAACCGCGGTGCCTTCGCACCGGGGATAAGTACAGCGCCGACAATGAGGTCGACTTCAGGCAGCAACTGGCGGATGGCGTATTCGTTCGACACCAGCGTTCGTACGTTGCCGGGCATCACATCGTCGAGGTAACGGAGTCGTGCCAGGTTCACGTCAACCACGATCACATCGGCCCCCATACCGGCGGCGATCTTGGCAGCGTTCGTGCCAACTACACCGGCGCCGAGTATCAAAACCTTTGCGGGACGAACACCGGGTACGCCTCCGAGCAATATTCCGCGGCCCTTCAACGGCTTTTCCAGGTACTTGGCTCCTTCCTGTATGGCCATGCGCCCCGCCGCCTCCGACATCGGTATAAGTAGGGGAAGGCTTCCGTCCGGCTTCTCAACGGTTTCATAACTCAGACATATTGCCCCACTGTCGATCATGGCACGGGTGAGCGGCTCATTTGAGGCGAAGTGGAAGTACGTGAAAACGAGTTGATCCTTGCGGATCAGCCCGTACTCTTCTCCAACCGGCTCCTTCACTTTCATAATCATCTCGGCGCGTGCAAAGATGTCATGGGCCGATTCGAGCAACTCGGCTCCTGCGCCACGGTATTCTTCGTCGGAGAACCCGCTGCCAGAGCCGGCACTTGTCTGAACATATACAGTGTGTCCGCGTTTGGTGAGTTCCTTCGCGCCGGCAGGGGTTAACGCCACGCGGTTTTCGTTATTTTTGATTTCTTTAGGGACACCGATGACCATAACTAACGTTTAATAGGCAGCAAATATAGCAAGGGGATCTTGATGCCATCGGGGAGGGCAGACAAATTATGAATGAGCATGGCCGGTATGCGTTTTATGGCACTTTGAGGCCCGACATGGAGTTGCACCGGGTATACCGCCCCGGCATGACCCACCTGGGACAAGCCGTGCTGGAGGGCTATCGGCTCTACTCGTTAGGCGATTATCCGTACGCCGTGCCATCGCCCACCGGTCGCATCGTGGTCGATCTCTATCAACTGGAACCAGACTGTGCCAGGGATATACATGAGGTGGAAATTGAAGCGGGATACTACTACGATGAAATTTTTATCGACGGCCTCGCGTTCGGTATCTATCTGTTCGAGCGGCCGGCGCCTGGGGACCCGGAAATCCGATCGGGCGATTGGGCCCGGCATGTGGCCGAAATTGGCTTTTGAAAGCCCGGCGGGAATGCCTATTTTTGAACCTAACGGTTGTTTAACCTATTCAATGTCAAAAGATTGAGCGAGTTAAAGGAAGCCAAGACAAAGTATTCCCAGGCCAGGGTAAAGGAAATCCTGGCCGACTTTCGACTCGCCGTTGAAAGCCGGGAAGCCAGCCTCCTGGGCAGGAAAGAGGTCTTCATGGGAAAGGCCAAGTTTGGCATCTTCGGCGATGGCAAGGAGGTGGCCCAGCTTGCCATGGCAAAAGTTTTCAGAAAGGGAGACTGGCGCGCAGGGTACTATCGCGATCAGACATTCGCGTTTGCCATCGGCGACATGACCGTGCAGCAGTATTTTGCCCAACTCTACGCACATACTGACGTTAATGCCGATCCTGCATCCGCCGGAAGGCAAATGAACGGTCACTTTGCGACACGTTTGCTTGACGAAAAGGGAGAGCTCAAAAATGTGATGGAGCTCTACAACGTGACAGCCGACATATCGCCGACGGCAGGACAAATGCCGAGGCTATTGGGTCTTGCCTACGCATCCAAACTTTTTCGTCACAATCCGCAGCTTCACAGCTACACCCATCTATCCAATAAAGGAAACGAAATTGCCTTCGGAACAATAGGAAACGCTTCCACTTCGGAGGGGCTGTTCCTCGAAGCGATGAATGCGGCCGGTGTGCTGCAGGTGCCTATGCTGATATCGATTTGGGATGACGCATATGGCATCTCCGTTCCGCAAGAATATCACACCATCAAGGGAAGCATCTCCAAGGCGCTTGAAGGATTCAAGCGTACCGCCACCGAGAAGGGATTTGAGATTATGGTGGTCAAGGGATGGGATTATCCTGCACTCATCGAAACGTATCAAAAGGCGGAACGCATCTGCCGTGAGGAACACGTTCCTGTTATGGTGCATGTCGAAGATATGACCCAACCCCAGGGACATTCTACCTCAGGATCTCATGAGCGATATAAATCCCCGGAACGACTTGCCTGGGAAGCTGAATTTGATTGTATCCGCAAGATGCGCCAGTGGATCATTGACGAAGTAATGGTGCTCCCGGAAGAAGTCGATGCCGTTGAGCGCGAAGCCAAACAGTCGGCACGCAATGCAAAAGAGCGCGCCTGGCGGGCGTTCATGGAAGACATCCGGAAGGATCAAAAGATCGTATCGGGTTTGCTTGAAAGAGCCGCAGCTGAAAATATCAAGCGGCCCATCATGCTCCAGATTCGTCAGGATCTGGCGAAGACGATAAACCCTACGCGCCTGGATACATTCAAGGCGGCAAAGAAGGCCCTGCGCAACCTCATCGACGAGCCCTGTGCCGTCAGAGATGAACTCATTCAGTGGCTTGAGAAAGCCAATGCCGAAAACCATGATCGATACAGTTCTCACCTGTACAGCGAGTCTGCACACTCTGCGTTGAAGGTGCCTCGTATCGACCCGGTGTATACAGAGTCTTCACCGTTGGTGGATGGCAGAGAAGTGTTGAGAGCGTGCTTTGACGCTGCGCTGGAACGCGACCCGACTATCTTTGCGATAGGAGAGGATGTCGGCAAGATTGGCGATGTGAACCAGGGGTTTGCGGGACTTCAAAAAAAGTACGGCGAACTGCGCGTGACAGATACAGGCATCCGCGAACCGACAATAATAGGGCAGGGTATCGGTGCTGCCTTGCGCGGCCTGAGACCCATTGCAGAAATTCAGTATCTGGATTATCTCGTATACGCCCTACAGACGCTTACAGATGATCTCGCGTGTCTCCAGTATCGCACGAAAGGAGGACAAAAGGCGCCTGTGATTATCCGTACGCGCGGCCACCGGCTCGAAGGCATTTGGCATGCCGGGTCGCCTATGGGAATGATTCTGCATTGCCTACGCGGCATATATGTCCTTGTTCCGCGAAACATGACGCAGGCAGCGGGATTTTACAATACTATGTTCCGTTCAGACGACACTGCGCTCATCATAGAATGTCTCAACGGTTACCGGTTGAAAGAAACACTCCCCGCCAATATTGGTGAGTTTACCGTTCCATTAGGTGTTCCGGAAGTTCTCCGCGAAGGGGAGGATGTTACGGTTGTTACCTATGGTGCTATGTGTCGCATAGTGATGGAAGCCGCTGATGAACTCGCCGTAGCGGGCGTGTCGTGCGAAGTTATCGACGTGCAGACCCTGCTGCCTTTTGATATACATCATAAAATCCTCGAGTCTGTAAAGAAGACAAATCGCGTTGTCTTTGCAGATGAAGATGTTCCTGGTGGCGCTAGCGCATTCATGATGCACAAGGTTCTCGAAGAACAGGGTGCGTGGAATTACCTCGACTCCGCGCCCATCACCATCACTGCTAAAGAACATCGCCCCGCATACTCTTCCGACGGCGACTATTTCTCCAAACCCAATTCGGACGAAGTCTTCGAGAAAATCTATGCTATAATGACAGAAGCCGATCCGAAAAGGTACCCGCCGTTGTATCGGTGATCAGTGATCCGTGGTTACCAGGTAGTAAGAAGTAATTGGTGCACTACTGCCCACCGTCTACTACCCAACTACCCCCCTCGTCTTATATCATTTAGCGTAAACGGTGGTGTTTCTACGACGTTGCTCTTATGAAGGGCGCGGTCCCAGATGGTTATTCTGAGTTTGAGCGTTTTGATGCTGAACAGGGGAACGAGGCCAAAGGTCTTCATGGTGTACTGCAACGTGCCTTCTATCGCGCGGGTCTCGTCTTCCAGTACAGGGAATCGTGCGTTGAAGATGGGAGTGCAGCTTACTTCCGACCAATCGAATAGGTGGAAGTTACCATCGTTACCCTGAACGAGCCAGTCTACCCGGATGTTGTTGTGAAGAGGATTGGGTTTGACGAGCACGGTATCCTCCACTATGTAAATGTCGGGAAAGTCCTGTGCCGTGAGGGTATCGATGATCTGATAGGTGTTGTCGATAATGTGACCGTCTTCTTCACTGATATATATTTTTTGATACGAATAGTGAATCGTATCGGGAACACCGTTGCGAACGAACGAGGCGGGACAGTTTTCGCCGCGCCATCCGGGCAGGTAGGAGTAGAGCGGTTTTTTCCGTGTGCGTATAGAGGCAAGTTTCCCTTGTTGCCCTGTTAGCTTCAACATAGGGGGAATGTCGGTATAGCGAACCTCCTTGGGAATGGGGATGAGTCCTCCTGAACCATCTTCAAGGAAGTAATCGGAGTCGTGATACGGTTCGCTGATGTGCCTGGGATCATTTGGACTTAATCCGAGGTCGCCGTCACCGTCCTTGAAATCAATCCATAGGATGAGCGAATCCTGTGCAGAAAAATCACCCACATCGACAAAGGCTATGTCGTTGAATTCAATCTGCGGAATAACGGAGTATTCGGGAGGGTCAAAGCAGGAACTCAGAATGACCACCAACACCGCGTAAATTGCCAGCCTCCTAGCTATATTCATACGCCCAAAATAAGGCATAATCTACGAAAACGAGTGGATACTTTTGAGGACTTTGAGACACAATTGTACTCCCTTAACGAGGAATCGTTCGAGAATATTGCGCTCTCGGTCTTTCGCCACCAGGCCATTCATAACGACCTGTACAATCGCTATATCGCTCTTCTTGGTATTGACCCGGTAACGGTGTCAAAGGTTGAAGACATTCCTTTTCTGCCTATCTCTTTCTTCAAGAGCCACGCGATACAAACCGGAAACTGGAATCCTGAGACCGTATTTCACAGCAGCGGAACCACCGGTATGGTTAGGAGCCGACACCTTATCAAGGATTTGAAATTCTACCTGCGGAATGCTGAGCGTTGTTTTGTGAACTTCTTTGGCGACCTCAAGCAATATCATTTTCTGGCGCTATTGCCTTCCTACCTGGAGCGCACCGATTCCTCTCTGATCGCCATGATGAACCATTTCATTTCGCGCAGCGGGTCCCCGAAGTCAGGATTTTATCTTCACAACCCCGAGCAGTTAATCAGAGATGCAGAGGCGCTACGGGGAGATGGCCGAAAAATCATGATCTGGGGGGTTGCCTTCGCGTTGCTGGACCTGGCGGAGCAATTCGGCCCTGATCTGGGCCACTGTATTATTGTTGAAACAGGGGGAATGAAGGGTCGGCGCGCCGAAATTACGCGCCAGGAACTGCACAGCATCCTCCGGAGCCGTCTTAATGTGGGAAATGTCGTTTCTGAATATGGGATGACGGAATTGCTTTCCCAGGCTTATGCCCTGGAAAATGGTGATTTTCAATGCCCTCCGGGAATGAAAGTCGTGACCCGGGACGTTACAGACCCCCTGACACGGGGCATTTCCGGCACGGGAGGCCTGAATTTCATTGATTTGGCCAATTTTCAGACGATTTCCTTCCTGGAAACGGAAGATTTGGGAAAAATTAACACGGATGGAACCTTCTCCGTCGTTGGTAGAATGGACAATTCTGACGTCCGTGGCTGTAATTTGCTGGTTGACCAGTAGTTTTGGATAACGGCCGGGCCAATTGGTCCTATATTTGATTAAGGGTGATGGAGTGCTTAATTTTGATTAAATTCACGTTGTCATGAAAAAGGTTATCATCTTCTTGCTGGTCGCTGCTTTCGTTTCAGCTTGTAGCCAGTACACGTGTCCCACGTACACAAAACAAGATACCGGCAAGTCCTCCTCTGAGCGCCGGATTTGATTGAGCCTTACAGGTATCGATCCACATCTTCGGGGGTGATCTGATCCCCGCTCATAATCACCAGTCTCTCCACGACATTGCGAAGTTCACGGATGTTTCCGGGCCAGCTGTGTTGGGAGAGCTTTTCAATTCCAGCCGGGTGAATAGTTTTCTTCCGGGTTCCATAATCTTCCGCAATGTCTTCCAGGAAGCGATCCACCAGCAACGGGATGTCGCTGATCCTTTCAGCCAGTGACGGCACCTTGATGACGATGACACTGAGCCTGTGATACAGGTCTTCGCGGAAGTTCTTTTCAGCTATTTCTTTCTTAAGGTCCTTGTTCGTTGCGGCCAATACCCGCACGTTTATTGGGATTTCCTTTTCGCCGCCAACCCGTGAGATCTTGTTCTCCTGCAAAGCCCGCAACACTTTGGCCTGAGCGGAAAGGCTCATGTCACCGATTTCGTCGAGGAACAGTGTACCGCCTTCTGCCTGCTCAAATTTTCCAATGCGTTGCTTTACCGCCGATGTGAAAGACCCCTTTTCATGGCCGAACAGTTCGCTCTCGATGAGCTCGCTGGGAATAGCCGCACAGTTGACTTCTACGAGAGGCATTCCCGCTCTCGGACTCCTTTCATGAATAGCTCTTGCTACAAGTTCTTTTCCACTTCCATTCGGTCCGGTGATCAAGACGCGCGCATCCGTTGGCGCAACCTTGTCAATCATCTCCATGACATTCTTGAGCTCCGGAGACTCACCGACAATATCCCAGCGTTGCGAAATTTTCTTGCGTAGCGTTCGCGTTTCCTTTACAAGATTGGATTTGTCCAGGGCATTGCGGAGGGTGATTTCCAATCTGCCCAGGTCGAAAGGCTTCTGCAGAAAGTCAAACGCACCTTTCTTCACCGCTTCGACAGCAATATCGATGGTCCCATGCGCTGATATGATCACAAAGTTTGTTGGGATGTCTTTCGCTTTAGCCTTTTCCAACACCTCCAGTCCATCCATCTTTGGCATCTTGATGTCGCACAGGCATAGGTCGAAGTTTCCCTGCTCGAGTTTCTTCAATCCTTCCTGACCGTCGGGAGCTTCCTCTACTTCGTGATCCTTGTCTTCAAGGATTTCCTTCAGGATGGATCGGATTTTTGCATCGTCTTCAATGATGAGAATTCTTGCCATGACTGAATTAGACCATTGGATGAATACTGTAAGTTCTCGCGGATCGTGTAAACTGTAAAGGTATGGTTTGAAGGGGAAATTGGAAAATTCAACACCTCCCTTCGCCCCTTGGTCCCTAAAGGGGGCCACCGCGCGGTTCTACCTACAACCAGGTATTCCAACAGTGGAGATGCACCTCTTTGCGATCCCTTTGCGCCTTAGCGTCTTCGCGGTGAAAGACTCTAACGTACCTGTGGGGCTAGCGTAAATTACTCAACGAAAGTCCCATACGTCGAGCTACCCAACGTCAGCACATCAACACAAAAAAAAGACCTGCCCTCTCGGACAGGTCCTCATTTTCAAAAGAAGCAAGCCTGTAAGCCGGATTCTGTACCCGTGCACGAGGCACAGGCCCTTATCATTTATCTGGTCTTCGCCTCACGACGAAGATCTTGCGGTCTACCCACACCGGCGCCCGGGGATTGCTCCCACGGGACAGAAACGAGCAGCTTCATATCCGGTGCTTATTTGACCTTTCAGCCCGTAAGGTTTACCATGCGTCGGATGTCACCACCCGACCGGTGAGCTCTTACCTCGCCTTTTCACCCTTACCCCGACGAGCTTTGCAAGTCGGGGCGGTATGTTTTCTGTGGCACTATCTGTCCCCGGTGTTACCCGGAGCCTTCCCGTTAGGAAGTACGGTGCTCTGTGCTGTCCGGACTTTCCTCCCCGCA